>Ga0209382_10001380_pt1 | contig 38402 bp, 32 predicted proteins | sample SoiMetdeltSBSDD5_FD_187599 | JGI IMG/M metagenome (GOLD analysis project Ga0209382, IMG submission 187599) | Bulk soil microbial communities from a Populus tree surrounding site in Tennessee, USA - Soil MetaG P. deltoides SBSDD5 (SPAdes) (version 2) | ecosystem: Environmental > Terrestrial >... | reverse complement strand
AACGTTGGGCATCGCCGGCTCCGTAGCTTGTCAGGCATGGATCCGATCGTACCCAACCGCGTCCGGCCAGCGCTCACGCTGCGCCGGACGCACCTGCTTTCATCGGTTTGAGGCGAAGCTTCGCTAGCTGACACAGACGTGTCGACACTACGGTCATGAGTGGCGTGGTGGGTAATTCGCTCAGCGAGGGCTGATCGGCGCTGAGGAAGCTCCTTCCCCAGTGGTGATCTGGAGCCACTAGGAATCTCGCGGTCGTGAACTCGCTCCTGGTACACCTGGCCGGGTATCAGTACCTTGGTGACGAGCTAGTCAACGAGGCTGCGTCTGGGCCAGGGTGGCCTGGTCGGCACGCCCGAGCAAGCAGTGGATCGCTTGAACGCCCTGGTAGGAGCCTCGCCGTTCCTTATCGCATCGGTGTCGGGCGTCATCCCGCGGCTGTCGCGTTTGTCCCGTGCGATCAGGCAGCATAGAGCACGCGCCGTCGGAGAAGATCGAAGTAAGCCGATCGGCGACTGACTCAGGTCGACACGGTGCCCTTCACGGTCCAGGCCGTGGCAGCATACGATCGTGGCCCATCTGGATCGCCATCGACGACCAGTGGTGCATCGGCACGGTCGGCGTCTCGCCAGCCCTGATCGGCGTGCGCATCGTCAAGCGGAACGTCGGCAACGCCCCGGCCCGCCAGTCGAACGGGCAGAACGTGCGGGCGCCGAGTAGCTCGCGCCCGGAGACGCTCTACTTCAAGAGCTGAGCCTCAGAAGCCGCACGGAGATGTTGTGCCCAGGTGGTTTGCGCCACCTGGGCATAACAGGTTCAACGTGATGGAACGAGGCGCTGCTCGAATACAACTACGCGGTATTGACGCGTGACCGCGCCTCGGATAAGACCATGTCTGCGTGCTTCAGGTGTACTCTGAGGATCCTTACCTGCTCGGCGGTCAACTGGTCTTCAACATCGGGGCCAACGCGCTCGACGAAGGCAATCAGGGAGGAGTAGTCTCGTCGACGACCGAGCTCCTGAACTGACCGGACGTACTCTTCAGACGTCATTCGAGTGCTCCACGCCATTGCTCCTCGACCTCATGGTCTGAACGCTCGACTTCAGTCCGCCCAGTGACGAACAGCGCATCAGCGGTCCTCCGAAGCCGTGACATGGCTTCTGGTGGGAGCCTCAGACCAGTGAGTCTATGATACTGGTCGTCGACAACCGTGAGAAGAGTTGCTCGAACCTGCCCGGTCGGAACAGACCAGAGTCTACGCAACAGAGCCCACCGTGACATCTGCAACACGGCAGCCAGCGCTCGGTACGCTTGAACGTACGCCACGTAGTCCGTCGTCTCTAGAATGAGAGCATGGGCCCAATCGCAGAGAATATTTGCAAGGCCGTCTGCGAGCCCTTCCTCGTAACCCTCCCACGACTCGAATTCGGCCCTCCACGATGGGTCGTACGATTGCCGTGCATGGATGGACTCATGCAGCCAGGTCCGAAACGCGACGTCGGGCGAGGAGTACAGACGGGGCAGCAGCCGAAGGTAGGTGGCTGACAGGACAAGTCTGCAATCTTCAAGCTTGACCGCGTTCCTCCCTACGGCCCGGGGCTCGATTCGCACCGGAAGATCGATGGGCCCGCGTGGAATCCCGAGATGGGCCAACCCCACCTCAACGGCTCGATCGACGACAGCGACAGCCTCGTCAAGACGGTCTTCTCGACCCGGATATGTCACCGCCGCGACAACGTCTTCCAGGACAACTCGGCGATACCGCGCGTCAAGCCAAAACCGTCGTCCCTCTTCAGGCATCGCGTCCAGTAGTCCGTCCACGATCGCGGCTTCAGGAACCGCGCGCTCCTCTTCAGGAAGCATTTCGGAACGTGTTGCCGCGGCATCCAGGCAGGAACGAATCGATGCCCTCTGCGGGCGCGATCATCCTGCGCAGCATACAGCGGCTTGCGGCGCCATTGATCGTGGCCTTCTCTCCTGGTCACGGCTTCAGGGGAGGCGACAACATGATCAACGCTGACGAAGAGTGCTGTAATCTCCATTTGAGGCCCATCTACAGCAAATCCAGCCCCGTGCTTTGTAGCATGGACGATCTGGGCCGGCGCCGCCGGGCGCCGGCCCCGCCCCAGCGCGCTCAGACGTACGTTTGCCCATGCAGACCGGCCACGCAGCTTAGAGCTCGCTCATGTGGTGGCATCGATGCCAGACGGCTTACCATGGGCCTCGGCGAGAGGGGCGCCTTCGTGACGCCCTTCTGGTCCGAGAGGGGGAGCCAGTGGCTAAGCCCGCGGACTGGTCTACCTGGCACGACAGGTACGAGGATCCACAATCGCCCCTATCACTGCGACTGGCGCTGGTTCAGGAAGAGACGCGTAAGGCGATCGAGCGGCGACCGCCAGGTCCGATTCGCCTGGTGAGTATCTGTGCGGGCCAGGGACGCGATGTCATTGGCGTGCTCGCTGGCCATCCCCGTCAAGGTGACGTAGCCGCGGCTCTGCTGGAATTCGATCCTGAGAACGTCGAGCAGGCTCGACGGCATGCGCTGGCAGCAGGTCTGGCGAACGTCTCGGCCACCGTCGCCGATGCGTCGTGTACCGACTGCTATGACGGCGTCGTTCCTGCCGATGTCATCTTGATCTGTGGCGTCTTTGGCCACCTCTCGCCCGACGACGTTCGTCGCACCATCAGCTATCTCCCACATCTCTGTGCGCCTGGAGCAACGATCGTCTGGACACGCCATGCTGGCCTACGGCATGGGAGCGCCAACCTCACGCCCTCGATGCGTACCTGGTTCCAGGAATCGAGCTTCGAAGAGCTGGCCTTTCGGACGACGGCAGACGGCCACGGCGTCGGAGCGCACCAGCTCGTGGCACCTCCGAAGCCCTATGAGCCTGGACTGCGACTCTTCACCTTCCTGGACCCGACTCCAAAATAGACGGCCGTCATCCCGGGTGGTCGGTGGCTCGAGGGTGGATCGAGAGGGATGGACGGTCGTTCAGCACCGACGGGTCGAGGCCGGCGCCGTGCTTGTACCGACTCGCGATCTCCTCGAATTCCTGGCGGCTCACCACGTCGTCCAGATTGGTGAACCCGTCCGGTGCGCGCTCCTCCACGAGATTCTGGCAGAGGTCCGGGCCCTCCTGCCGGTTGGCGCGCACGACGATGGATGTCGCCGGACGACGCTGGCCATCGTAGGCGGTCACTGCCGCCTCGATCGACGGCTGCAGCGCCAGCTCCCGCGCGAGCACGCGGGCGTCGAGGATGGCCTGCGAGGCGCCATTCCCACCCACCGGATACATCGGGTGGGCCGCGTCGCCCAGGAGCGTGTTCCGCCCGAAGTCCCAGGTCGGCAGCGGGTCGCGGTCCACCATGGGGTACTGGTACAGCACCTCCGCGCCTTTCATCAGCGCAGGCACGTCGAGGAAGTCAAATCGGAAGGATGCGAACGGACCGAGCACGTCCTCCAGGCGCGCGGTGTACGTCCAGTCTTGCGGCGGCATCGGCCGGCCATCGTCGGTGGCAACGTATCCGACCCAGTTGATGAGCGCCTCGCCGCGCTCTTCGTGGCTCCGAGAGATCGGGTAGACCACCAGTCTCAAATTCGAATGGCCGATGTTCACGAACGAGCGCCCGCCCAGGAACGGTGCGCCGACGGTCACCCCCCGGAACAGCGTCCTCCCGTTCCAGAGCGGCGGCCCCTCGTCGGGATAGAACGCCCGGCGCACCTGGGAGTGCACCCCGTCGCACCCTACCACGAGGTCAGCCTCGACCCGACCGAGTGACGCCCCTGACGTGCGATCGACGAGCTCGCACCAGGCCCCACGACTGTCCTGCCCGACCCCAACGGTATGGTGCCCGGTGTGGACCCGATTCGGCGAGAGGCGTTCGGCAACCGCGCGATGGAGGATGCCGAGCAGACGCCCACGGTGGATCGAGATCTGGGGCCAGCGGTACCCGGCCGCCAGGCCCATGGGCTCGTGCCAGATACGCTGGCCATGCCTGGAGTAGAAGGTCAGGTCAGCGGTCTGGATGCCCTCGGCCAACACGGCGTCGAGGAGGCCAAGCTCTGCGAGCTCGCGCATGCCGTGCGGCGCGACGTTGATCCCCACACCGAGCTCGCGGATGGCCGGCGCCGACTCGTACACGTCCACGTCTCTCAGGCCGGCATCGGCCAGGGCCAGCGCCAGGGTCATGCCACCGATGCCACCGCCGACGATCGCGATCTTCACCACGCACGCTCCACTATCCCGGCGGCCGACGGCACCGCCCGGGGCGCGGTATCCCCACTGTCGTCGGCCCGACAGCTCATCTTATCGCATCGGTGTTGGTCGTCGTCCCGACGCTGTCACGCTTGTCCTGCGCGGTCAGGCAGTAGGGAGGACGACACCGGGGCCGGCGGACTCGGAGGTAGAGGACCGACTGCCCGCCGGCGTGAGCCGATCGGCGACTGACTCAGGCCGGCACGGTGCCCTTCACCGTCCAGGCCGTGGCAGCATACGATCGTGGCCCGTCCGGATCGCCGTCGAGATACGCCTGCATGACTGCCTCTCGCACTCTGACTTTGTCATCGTCCCCGAGGGTGTTGACGTAGTCGGCGATCGGCCCGTCCTTGCCTTCGCATGGAGCCCAGAAATCCGCAAACGACTGGAACTCCATGCGGATCGTCAGCGTGTCCTGCACGACGTCTCGCAGCCCGGCTTCGCTCCAGGTCCGCGCCAGCTCGCCCGGCCTGGTCATCGGCCGCGTGTACGCCCGCGCGCGACGAGCCTGTGCGCTCTGATCCAGCATCGCCACCGTGTCGAAGAACATCCGATAGAAGACCAGGCCGCCGCGCGTGTCCCAGGTAGCCGCGGCCACCGTCCCGCCTGGACGCGTGACCCGGCACATCTCGCGCACCGCCAGATCAGCCTGTGGGATGAACTGTAAGACCAGCATCGAGAGCGTATGGTCGAACGACGCGTCGGGGAACGGCAGGGCGCAGGCGTCTCCGACCTGGAACGCGACGCGAGGATCGCGATTCTTGCGCTGCGCGTAGTCGACGTACACGGACGAATAATCGAGGCCGCGCACACTGCCGATCTCCGGGTTCTGGGCCAGACAAGAGCTCAGACTGCCGGTGCCAGATCCGACGTCCAGGACGCGTTCAGCCCTGACGATCCCCGCGAAATTGACGAACAACGGCGCAAGGCGTCGGCTCCACCGCCCCATCTGGAGCTCGTAGCCGGCGCCATCGGCGGCTACGAAGGTCGACGAAACTGCCATTCGAGCACTCCTCGTCTCCATGTGGATGGTCGGACACCAGCAGTCTACGTTGACGAACCGATCGGGAGCATCTACCCCAGGGCCTTCTGCCCCGGATGCGCCTTGCACCTGACCGGACCCCTGGCTAAACTGTTTTAGTATGACCCAGATGCACGAGCAAGGCCCGACATGACGACTCAGCGGGTCATCGACGCCGACGTCCACTGCACCGTCCCGAACGCTCGGGCACTCTTCCCGTACCTCTCCGAGTACTGGATCGAGACGATCGAGCAGACCGGCTTCAACGGCGCGACCGACAACTACTATCCGAACGGCTCCGCCCTGTCCGCACGGCCAGGATCGGTGCCCGAGAGCGGCCCGGCCGGGTCTAACCTCGACCTCCTGCGCTCGCAGGTACTCGACGCCCAGAACGTCGAGCTCGCGATCCTGAACTGTGCCTACGCCGTGGACGGCGTCAAGAACCCGTACGGCGCAGCCGCGATGGCCAGCGCCGCGAACGATTGGATAAGCGCCGAGTGGCTGGAGAAGGAGCCGCGCCTGCGGGCCTCGATCGTGGTCCCGTCCCATTATCCCGATCTCGCCGTCAAAGAGATCGACCGCGTCGGCGGGCACCCCGGCTTCGTCCAGGTCTTCCTGCCCGGGCGCTCCGAGCGGCCGTACGGCAACCGCCGCTACTTCCCGATCTTCGAGGCGATCGTGCGCCACGATCTCGTGGCCGGGATCCAGTTCGGCGGCGCGCCCGGTGTCCCGCCGACGGCCAGCGGCTGGCCCACCTACTACGCCGAGGAAGCGGTGGGCATGTCCCACGTCTTCCAGACCCAGCTCACCAGCCTGATCGCCGAGGGCACGTTCGCCGAGTTCCCAGACCTCCGGGTCACGATGGTCGAAGGCGGCTGGACCTGGCTGCCCTCGCTGATGTGGCGTATGGACAAGAACTGGAAGGCGCTCCGGCGTGAGATCCCCTGGACCACGATGGCGCCCTCGGACTACATCCGCGAGCACGTCCGGTTCACCACCCAGCCGGTGGACGCGCCGGCCAACCCGAAGCACCTGCGCCAGATCGTCGATCAGCTCGGCTCCGACGATCTCCTGATGTACTCGACCGACTATCCGCACTGGCACGCCGAGGAGCCAGAATCGATCCTCTCGATCGCGCTGTCCGAGGAGCGGATCCAGAAGATCATGTCCGAGAACGCCCGCGCCTGGTACCGCCTGACGTAGGCCCGGCCGGGACAGCATTCAGTGCCGAGAAGGAGTCACGAGCGATGGTGATGACCGCGACGCGGCCGGAGTCCAGCGGGGCCGTTCGGCCGACCCTGGTCGACGGCGACATCCACACCACCTTTGCATCGAGCGCCATCGCGAAGAAGTACCTCGCAACGCGCTGGCACGAGTACTACGACCAGTACGGCAAATTCGGGTACCAGGGCTTCACCTACCCGAAAGACACCCCGAACGCCGCCCGCCACGATGCGTTCCCGCCGGAGGGCGGCCCGCCAGGATCGAGCCTGCCGTTCCTCCGCGAGCAGCTCCTGGACGAGTGGGGCATCGACCTGGCGATCAACAACCCGTTGACGCACAGCCAGCTCAACCGGAACCCTGGCTTCTCCGAGGCGCTCTGCCAGGCGATCAACGACTGGCAGCTCGCGGAGTGGACCGAGCCCGAGCCGCGCGTCAAAGCCTCGATCACGGTCCCGGCCGAGTACGGCGAGGCCGCTGCCCGCGAGATCGACCGGCTCGGCCCCAACCCGAACTACGTCCAGGTGCTGATGTCGATCCGCACCGTCGAGCCGCTGGGACGCCCGAAGTACTGGCCGATCTACGAGGCCGCCGAGCGGCACGGCCTGCCGATCGGCATCCACTTCGGCGGGCACGGCGGCCACCCGATCACCGGCACCGGCGCGCCGTCCTACTACTTCGAATATCACTCCGGGATGTCCCAGAGCTTCCAGTCGCAGGTGATCAGCTTCATCTACGAGGGCGTCTTCGAGCGGTTCCCCAACCTCAAGATGGTCATGATCGAGGGCGGCTTCGCCTGGCTGCCGCCGCTGGCCTGGCGGCTCGATTCGCACTGGAAGCGGCTCCGGCGCGACCTGCCCCACCTGACCCGGCTCCCCTCCGAGGTCATCCACGACCATATCTGGCTCACCACCCAGCCGATGGAGGAGCCGGATCGGCCGGAGCACTTCGTCGAGCTGCTGGAGCAGGGCAACCTGTACGACCGGCTGATGTTCGCGACGGACTACCCGCACTGGGACTTCGACGCCCCCAGCGACGCCCTCCCGAAGATCAAGCTGCCGGACGGCTTCGAGCAGAAGCTGTTCTTCGAGAACGCGCTCGGGTTCTACCGCTTGCCTGACGTCTACCAGCGCCCCGTGACGAGCCGCTGACGTGGCCCGCTACGTCGTCGGCACCGTAGACGACATCCCGCCGGGCGGTCGGAAGATCGTCGAGATCGGCGGGCGGACCGTTGGCGTCTTCAACGTCAACGGCGAGTACTTCGCCGTCCTCAACCGCTGCCCCCACCAGGGCGGCTCGCTCTGCAGCGGCCGTCAGAGCGGCCTGGTGCAGTCGAATCGGCCCGGCGAGTACTCGTTCAGCCGCTCCGGCGAGATCGTCCGCTGCCCCTGGCACGGCTGGGAGTTCGACCTGCGGACCGGGCAGTCCTGGTTCGATCCGCGCGCCGTCCGCGTCCGGCGGTACGACGTCTCCGTCGAGCCGGGCTCCGTCCTGGTGACCGAGCTGGACGATCTCGCCCCGCCGCCGGCCGAGCCGGGGACGAGCCCGGCCGAGGTCGCGGCGCAGGGCTGTGGTACGCCCGACCCGGCGATGGGCGGGCGCGCGAAGGGGCCGTACGTGGCCGAGACGTTCCCCGTCGTCGTCGAGCAGCAGTACGTCATCGTCGACACCGGACGCCGCGGCTAGAACGTCGGCGGTGTGTTGACCCAGAGCAGCTCCACGGCCTCCGGGCCGGGGTTGCTCCAGCGGTGCGGGAGCGTGCTCGGGAAGTACAGCGAGTCGCCGGGGCCCACCACGTACCGCTCGCGCTCGTCGATCCAGACCTCGAGTGTGCCGCGCAGCACGAACACCAGCTCCTCACCGTCGTGGTCGTACGCGCCGTCACTGCTGGCCCCGGGCTCGATCACGTAATAGTGCGGCTCCATCGCCAGCCGGCCGACCGCGAGCTGCTCGATCTGGATCCCAGGGTTTGAGGTCGGCACGCGCGGCCGTTCGTCCGCCCGAACGAGGCGCCCGGAGACGTGGCCGTTCGTGACGAGGTCCTGCACCGTGATCCCGTACAGCTTGACCAGCGCGTGCAGGCGTGACAGCGACACGCCGGCTACCCCGCGCTCCACGGCCGAGAGGAACGACACCGAGATCCCGACCCGGTCGGCAACGGCCCGGAGCGTCAGGCCGGCCCGACGCCGCTCCGCTCGCAGCCGATCGCCCAGCGCCGGGGCCGGCGCCGCGCCATTGGTTTGCGGCTGAGCTGCAGGCGCCGGCTCGTCCTGCTGGAGGCGCAGCAGTCGAGCGCCCGCGCGCGGGCTCAGGTGCTCCACCTTGCGGAGGTGCTGCATCCGGCGCAACAGCGCCAGGTCGTCCTCGCTGAACCGCCTGCCGCCCCCGCTCGTGCGAGCGGGCCGGATCAGCCCCTGGCGCTCCCAGAGCCGCAAGGTCGCCGAGCTGACGCCGAGCAGCCGAGCCGCGTCGCCGATCCGATACATCGTGCTCTGGCGGCGTCGGCTACGATGGTCGCAACGCGGTGAGCGCCAGGAACTCCCAGCACAGGTTCGCGGCGAGCAACGAGGTGATCTGGCCGGGGCCGTCGTACTGAGGCAGCACCTCGACCAGGTCGAAGCCGACGTAGTTCAGGCCACCGAGGGCGCGCAAGGTGTCCTGCATCTGGATCGTCGTGTAGCCGCCCACCTCGGGCGTGCCGGTCCCCGGCGCGTAGGCCGGATCGACCACGTCGATGTCCAGCGAGAGGTAGACCGGCGCATCGCCGACCCGCTCGCGGATCCGCGCGACCGTCGCCGGGATGCCGACGTCGAGCGACTCGCGCAGCGTCAGCGTCGCGAAGCCCAGTGTCCGCGACTGCGCCCAGTCGTTGTCGTCGTACGCCGATCCGTGCAGCCCGACCTGGATCGAGTGGGCCGTGTCGATCAACCCTTCTTCGACGGCGCGACGGTACATCGTGCCGTGGGTGTACTTCTCGCCCCAGTACTCATCCCAGGTGTCCGAGTGCGAGTCGAAGTGGACCACGGCGATCGGCTGCTTGCGGTACGCCACCTGCGCCCGCAGCTCCGGCAGCACGATCGTATGGTCGCCGCCCAGCGCGATCGGCACGCCTCCCTGTGACTGCTCCAGCAGGTCGAGAAGCTGCTGGGTGATCCGGTTCAGGCTCGACTCGGCGTAGCCCGGCACCACGGCCAGGTCGCCCACGTCCGCCACGTTGATCCGGTCGAAGATGTCAAACTTGTGGAACGGATGGTACGCGCGGATCATCGCCGAGATCGAGCGAATCGCCTCCGGCGCGAACCGCGAGCCAACCCGATACGATGCGCCGGTGTCGAACGGGATCCCGACGATGAAGGCGTCGCACCCGCTCACGTCCGTGATCAGGGGCAGACGCATGAACGTCCGGATGCCGACAAAGCGAGGCGAGTCCAGACCACTGGTCGGACGATACATCGGTCGCTCTCTTCCGGCCCCGCGCCGCGAGGCCGAGTCCAGTCGGCCGGGCCGATCCCGTAGACTGGTGACCATTCTTGCCAGGAATCTGCCACCCTGTCAATCGGGATTGCACCTGATCGTGCGCTGCTACGGTTGACCGCAAATGGGAAGGCCGCCATCTTCGACGCGATCGTGCCTGGCCGGCCCGTATACTGAACAGCGATAGAGCCCATCCGTCCGAGGGGCGCCCATGAGCATCTCTGCCCGCTTCACCTCGAAGGATCTCGATTGGCTGCCCGCCGTCGAAGGGATCCGTTACGAGATCGTCGATGGGGACCTGTACGTGTCGAAGCAGCCGCATTGGCATCATCAGTACACCTCCGATCGGATCGCGCATCGACTGCACGATTGGAACGATCGGACGGGCCTCGGCATCGCGCTGATCGTCCCCGGCCTGGTCTTCAGCGAGGAGAACGACGTGATCCCAGACGTGGTCTGGATCAGTCGGCCGCGCCTTGACGCCGTGGCAGATGCTGCCGGCCACCTGCGCGCCGCGCCGGAGCTGGTCGCCGAGGTGCTCTCACTCGGGCGAGAGAACGAGCGGCGCGACCGCGAAGTGAAGCTTGGACTCTACGAACGACAGGGCGTCCAGGAGTACTGGATCGTTGACTGGCGGCAGCAGGCTGTCGACGTGTACCGGCGGATTGACGGCGCTCTCACGCTCGTCGCGACCCTGACTGGCGCTGACGTACTTACCACCCCGCTCCTGCCGGGTTTCGCCTGCCCCCTCTCGGACCTCTGGGAGCCATCGCGCTGAACTGAAGGAGGCTGGAAGTGGTAGACGGCGCGGCCCCGCCGGCCCTCCCGGTCGGACGCGCGCCGTTGGTCGGGCGGGAGCGCGAATGGCGTGTGCTCCTCCATGCGCTCGATCGCGCCCGCGCGGCCACCGAGCTCGTGTTCGTCTCCGGCGAGCCCGGCATCGGCAAGTCGCGGCTGCTCGCCGACCTCGCCGGCGCCGCCGATGGCCGCCTGGTCCTGCGCGGCGGCGCGCACGAGCGCCAGGGCCAGCCGCCCTACGTCCTCTTCGTTGAGGCGTTCCGCTCCTACCTCGATCAGGCAGGCGAGGTCCAGGACGAGGCCGCGCGCCGCCTCGGGCCGCTCCTGTGCCTGCTGCCGGAGCGCGCCGCGCACGACCCTGGCGCGAGGCCCGTCGTGCTGGACCGTCAGGTGCTGATGGAGCTGGCCGCCGTCTGCTTCCGGTCGCTCGCCGAGGACGGGCCGGTCCTGCTGCTCCTCGAAGACCTCCACTGGGCCGACCCTGCCAGTATCGACCTGCTGGCGTACCTGCGCCGCCGGCTGCGCGACGTCCCCCTCCTCATGCTGGCCTCGTTCCGCCACACCGACGTCGACGATCGCCATCCGCTCGCGACGACCCTGACCGACCTGCACCGCCTCCGCCTCGTGGACGAGCTGCGGCTGCGCCCGCTGGCGGATGCGCAGGCCGCCGATCTCGTGCAGGCGTTGCTGGGCGGGCCGCCATCCCTGTCTCTGGTCGCCGAGATCCAGCGGCGGAGCGACGGTAACCCGTTCTTCATCGAGGAGCTGCTGCGCGCCGTGGCGGCGGATGGCCGCCTCGCGCCGGGCGCCGACGGCTGGGAGCTAACGGCCGTCGACGGCGAGACGAGCGACGCCGCGCTGCCGCCGGGTCTGCGTGCCTGGCTCTGGGCTCGCCTGCGGCGCCTCACCCCTGACTGCCTCACCCTGCTGGAGACGGCGGCGCTGCTCGGCCGCCACGTCGATCCCCCGCTGTTGGTGGCTACCCACGGCGGGACGGAGGCGCTGGCCGCCGCCCTCCTCCGCGAGGCCGCCCACCAGCACATCCTCGTCGTCCGGGACGACGGCTACGACTTCGTGCATGACCAGTTTCGCACCGTCCTGGACCACGAGATCGACCCGCTCCGTCGCCGGCGCCTGCACGACCAGGCGGCCGCCGCCTACGAGCGGCTGGGGCTCGCCCGTAACCGTCCTGCCGCGCTGGCGTACCACCTCCTGCGCGGCCCCGATCCCGCCCGCGCCCTGCCGTACCTGACACAGGCCGGCACCCGTGCCCTCGCCAGCTTCGCCTACCACGACGCAGCCCAGCACTTCTCGGCGGCGATCGACCTCGCGCGCGACGATCGGCGCCCGGGTGCCGAAGACGGGCTGGCCGCGCTCCTCGCCTCGTTGGGCGAAGCGCTGGCCGGTGAAGGCCGCTACGACGCCGCCCTGACGTCATATCGCGAGGCGCTCGCGCTCGCCATCGCCGACCAGGATGCCGCCCGGGCCGGCCAGCTTCACACCCGGATCGGCCAGGTCTACGTCGCGCGTGAGGAGGCCGACCTCGCGGTCGCCGCCCACCAGCAGGCGCTCGAAGCGCTTCGCGGGGCCGATCATCCGGACGTCGCGCGCACGTTGCTCCAGCTGAGCGAGTTGAACCTTATGGCGCTGAGCCGCCACGCCGAGGGCGCCGAACAGGCGCGGGCGGCGCTGGCGCTCGCCGATCGTCTCCAGCGCGCCGACCTGGCAGCCGAGGCCCGCGGCCTGCTGGGGACCGCCTGGGTCCGGATGGGCCGGCCCGGCGGTGTCGAGTTGATGAACCGGGCCCTGGCCGATGCCCTGGACGCCCGCGAGGCCGCCCTGGCCGGCACGATCGCCGTTCGGCTGGCCCACCAGCACTACTGGGCTGCCGAGTTGGAGGAGTCAGCGCGCGCGGCCGGCCAGGCCGTCGACCTGGTCCGAGGCGTTGCCGATCCGCATCGGCTGGGGTGGCCGACGTTCTGGCTGGGCGTGGTCGCGTTCACCCGTGGCCAGTGGGACGCCGCCGAACGACGAGCCCGTGAACTGATGGCGCTTGGCGAGCAGCTCGGCGTGCGACGGTTCCTCGCGCAGGCCCACCAGATACGCGGCATGGTCGCCCAGGATCGCGGCCAGCGTCGGCAGGCCGTCGAACACCTGGGGCAGGCCGCCACGCTCCTGCGAACCATCGCGCCCGGCACGCTGGTCTTCTACCTCGGCCGCTACTGCCTGGCGCTCCTGGAAGCCGGTGCCACCGCCGAAGGCGAAGCCTGCCTCGCCGAGCTAGAAGAGCTGGCGTTCGCGCTGCCGCCGGGCGCCAAGCCGCGCAACTCCGGCCTCAATCTCGCCGCCCTCGCCTACCTGAAGCTCGGGCGCCCCGACGAGGGCCAGCGCCTCGAACGCGACCTTGCCCCCGCGACCGACCAGCTCCACTGGACGCTCGTCGCGCGGACGGTCGGCGAGCTGGCCCTGGCTCGCGGCGACCTGGACGCCGCCGCCGAGCACCTCGACCTGGCGGCCCGGATCGCCACTCGTGGCAGCGCACGGCCGGAGCTCGCCCGGACCTGGCACGCGATGGCACGGTTGGAGCGCGCCCGGTTCCGGTCCGGCACGATGGCCCGGGCCAGGGCCGCCGACCTCGAACGGCAGGCCCGGGCCGTGGAGCAGGCGCTCGGCAGCCCGCCGGATGCGCTCCGCCCGGCAGCCGGGCTGCCCCAGAGAACGTCGCCCCTCTCAGCGCGCGAGCTGGAGGTGCTGCGCCTGGTCGCCGCCGGCCTGAGCAACCGCGAGATCGCCGCCACCCTCGTGATCGGCGAGCGGACGGTTGTGCACCACGTGACCCACATCCTCGACAAGCTCGACGTCTCGTCGCGCTCCGCCGCCGTCGCCCACGGCTACCGCGCCGGCCTCCTCCCGAACCCCACGGGCGATCCACTCGGTCCCCACGCCGGCGAATAGGAATTTTCTCCGATGCGCACCGCCACGCCCGGCCGCACACTGGTCTCACCACCCTGAAGGACCGCCACCCACCTTCAGGTGAGAGGAGGACCGCATGGCGAGCGCGGAGCGGAAGGACCTGAACGCAGCGGACGAGACCCGGACCTTCCCGAAGGGCAAGGCTGAGCTGATCAACATCGGCGGCGGCCAGGTTGGCCGGCTCACCTTCGAGCCCGGCTGGCGCTGGTCGGAGCACGTCAAGCCGATCGCCGGCACCGAATCATGCGAGGCGCCGCACTTCCAGTACCACCTCTCCGGCCGGCTGCGCATCAAGATGACCGATGGGACGGAGTTCGACGCCGAGCCGGGCCAGGTGACGGCCCTCCCGTCAGGGCACGACGCCTGGGTTGTCGGCGACGAGCCGGTCGTGGTCGTGGACTGGTACGGAGCGAGCAACTATGCGAAGCCCTGAAAGCGGCGGCGTGAGCACGCTCCAGGCTGACCCGGCGACGATGGCGACGATCGAGGCGATCGAGCGCTTCAACGCCGCCTTCGGCCGCCACGACGTCGACGCGATCTTGGCCGCCATGACCGACGACTGCGTCTTCGAGTCGACCGCGCCGCCGAACGGCCGGCGCTTCGTGGGGCAGGCCGAAGTCCGCGCGGCCTGGGAGTCGTTCTTCCGGTCCTCGCCGGACGCTGCCTTCGAGACCGAGGAGCTGTTCGCGGCCGGGGACCGGTGCGTCGTGCGCTGGCGCTACCAGTGGCTCGACCCACGGGGACAGGCCGGGCACATCCGGGGCGTGGACCTGTTCCGCGTCCAGGACGGGAAGGTCGCCGAGAAGCTGGCGTACGTCAAAGGCTGAGCACCCAGGCGCCGGGTGCGGCATGGTACCCTCCGCGAACGGACTCGGCCGCAAGGCCGAGCCCCGACGTCGAAGGTGCATGAGGTGATGATGGCGCCGCCCCACGAGCTGCACGGCAGCCTGGACGAGATGCTGTCCCCTGAGGCGCTGAGCCGGCTCGAAGGGCGGACGGTCACGAGCGTGCGCCGCCAGCCGTTCACCACGCCGTACGGCGGCGTCTCCGGCAACCAGTTCCTCGCCGTCCAGACGGCGGCCGATGACGGCCAGACTCGCTCGTACGTCGTCAAGCGCACCGCCCCCGCCTGGGACATCATCATGCGCATCACCGGCGACACGGCCTGCCGCGAGATGCTGGTCTGGCAGCACGGCCTGCTCGATCGGCTGCCGTCGGAGGTCGGGCACACCGTCGTCGCCGGCGCTGTCGACGGCGCCGGCTGGGCGCTGCTCCTCCGAGACATCTCCGACCAGATGCATCCCAGCCAGCGCTGGCCCTCCCCCGGCTGGGCTCCCCTCAGCGCGCGCGAGCTCGCGGTCTTCCTGGACGCTCTGGCCGCGCTCCACGAGCGGTACTGGGAGGACACCGCGCTGCTCGATCCGAAGCTCGGCCTCTGCGATCTGCCGTGGCTCTACGCCTCCTTCTCGCCGGATACCGTGCGCCGCGAAGCCGCCAGCCCGCACGGACTGGCCGCCATCCTCCGCGAGGGTTGGCAGCAGTTCGGGCGGCTGGCCGCGCCCGACCTCGTGCGGCTGGTGCGACGTCTCCAGGCCGATACCAGCCCGCTCTGCAGCGCCCTGCGACGGTATCCCTCGACGCTGGTGCACGGCGATCCAAACTGCAAGAACTTCGGCATCGAGCTCGCGCCCGTGCCCCGGATCCTGCTGCTGGACTGGCAGCTCGTGACCCGGGCGCCGCCGGCCGTCGACCTGGCGTTCTTCCTCTCCCTGTTCTCGGCCGTCGTGCCGGCCTCGAACGAGGACGTGATCGAGCAGTACCGCGATCGGCTGGCGGCGCGCCTGGGAGACCGCTACGACGACCGCTGGTGGCGGCCCCAGCTCGACCTGGCCCTCCTCGGCCATTTCCTGCGCTTCGGGGCGCTCCTGCTGGCGCGGATGACCGGCCACGAAGACCCGGCCGTCCGCGAGCACTACCGGTCCGAGCTGGCCTGGTGGACCGCACGCGCGCTGGCCGGCGCCGCCTGGCTCTGAGCCCCGCCTGGCTACGGCTGGTAGTAGATCGCCACGTCGCCAGCGTCGAGCGCATCGACCGCGACCACGCGCTCGACGGGGATCTGGACCATGTCGAGCACGGTCCGCACGACCTCGTGGTTGGCGAGCGTGCTCTGTACGTACTGGATCTCCTCGCCGTGCATCGCCACGGCCTGGTCGAGCGCCGCCGGATCCTGCCCGCTGGCCAGGTAGTCCGCATCGAAGAGCCGCACGTTCGTGATCGTCAGGTCAGTCGTCGCGTTCAGTTGCTCGACCTCCGCGCTGAGGTTGTTCAGCGCCGCGATCATGTTCTCGTAGGTGCCCTGCCCCTCCTGCTGGACCGCCGGGACTACCGGCGGCTGGTACGCGAGCACCGTCGTCGGAATGCCGATCATCAGGATGCCGGCGCCAAGCGCGCCGACGAACCGTCTCTTGAAACCCATCGTCGACCTCTCCCGGTCGCCTGACACGACCTCTCGTGGTTGCGGAGCGCCGCCGACCAGACGTCGCGGCGCCCCGCTGCACGAAGCATCAGCAGAGGGCGTGCCGACCCAGCCGCCCCAACCAGCCCGGTCCGCGTATGAAACCTGCCCCCGGTCATCAGATTGCGCGAGCCCTTAATTAAGGAGTACCTTAATCTGGTGCTGTACTCCAGCCTCAGAGGGAGCCTTCGGTGGAACAGGCCATTCCCGATCCGATCGCGCTGTTCGAGCGCGCCGCCCGCCGCGTTGACGCCGTCATGGCCGGGGTGACCCCGGACCAGCTCGGCGACCCGACCCCGTGCCGTGAGTGGACCGTCCAGGATCTCGTCGATCACATCGTTGGCGGCCCGGCCTACCTGCTGGGCGCGCTCGCGGGCAGTCAACCCGGCGCGCCGCGCACCGCCGCGTCGATCGACGACTACCGCCGGGGCGTTACCCAGGTCCTCGCCCGGCTGCGCGAGCCCGGGGCGCTCGAACGTACCTGCCAGTCGCCCCTGAGCTTCGAGTGGACGATCGCGCAAGCCACCGCCGGCACCTTCATGGATCAGCTCATCCACACCTGGGACCTCGCCACCGCGACCGGGCAGGACGCGATCCTCGATCCTGAGCTCGTGGCAGCCTGCTCGGCGATGTTCCTGCCGCACATGCCGGAGATGGGACGGCAGGGCGGCATCGTCGGTCCGGCCGTCGAAGTCCCGGCAGATGCGAGCCCTCAGGATCGGCTGCTCGCGGCGATGGGCCGTCAGCCGTGAATCGCCTGGCAGTATGGACGCCGCGCTGAAGGCGCTGGCCCATCCCGGCCGCCGCGCCATCCTCCGGCTCGTCTGGGACGCCGAGCTCACGGCGGGCGAGCTGGCCGAACGGGCCGGCATGACGAAGCCGGGCGCAAGCCAACACCTCCGACTCCTCCGCGAAGCCGGGCTGGTGCGCGTCCGGGTCGCCGCGAATCGTCGGCTGTATCGCGTCGACCAGGAGCGGATGACCGAGCTCCGTGCCTTCCTGGACGACTTCTGGAGCGGACCGCTGGCTCGACTCAAGGCGATGGCGGAGGCTCGCGCTCGGGCCAGCGGTGAGCACGTAGGCCCGTCTCGTGCGTGACGTTCGGGCCAGCAATGAGCACGTGGGCCAGTCTCGTGCCTGAGATCCTGACGCAGGAGCTCACGATCCGTGCCCCTGCCCAGATCGTCTACGAGCTGTTGACGGATGCCGAATACTTCTCCGAGTGGATGGCCGTCGAAGCCGAGCTCGAACCGTGGGTGGATGGCCTGGCCCGGTGGAGGCACGCCAACGGCGATGTTTGCCAGGGACGATTCGTGGAACTAGTGCCGTACCGGCGCGTGGTGTTCACCTACGGCTGGGAGCGGACCGAGGTCGGCATCCCGCCGGGCTCAACGACGATCGAGATCGATCTCGCCGAGGAGGGCGGCGTGACGACCGTGCGCCTGACCCATCGTGGCCTGTCGGCGCCCGCTGCCGATGCTCACGCCGTCGGCTGGCGACACTATCTCGCCCGCCTGGCGGTACGCGCCGAGGGCCGCGACCCCGGCCCCGATCCGTGGCACGACCAGCGCGTCCCGAGCTTCCGCTGAGCGCCGGGCCGCCGTGGATCGGGCTGGCCACGCGCGACTCGGCCGGCTACTGGGTGGCGGTTGGGCGCTGGTCGGCTGGCGGGAAGTCCGCGTGGCGATGCACCAGCCGCCACTCGTCGTCGATGCGCCGGTAGACATGGGTCACTCGGATCACCATCGGCCGAACCGGGCCGTCGTCCACCGAGACGTCGCCGCGCTCGAACCCGACCGAGTACGCCAGGTCGCCGCTCGCGAAGAAGACCACGTCCTCCGGCACCAGTTGGCCCTTGCTGAACCGGCTCCCGACCCAGCCGAACGTCTCGGTCAGGCGCTGGTGCCCCTGCTCGATCGGCCCCCACGCCCCGAACAGCGTCACGTCGTCACGCTCGGGCCAGAGGTCCATGTATGGCCGCGGATCGCCAGATCCCATCGCCGCCAGCGCAGCTTTGACCCGCGCTCGTGCCTCGGCCAGCTTCTCGTCCTCGGCCGTGCTCGCCTGCGCCCTCAGCTCTCTAGTGTCCACCTGAACCTCCTCCATCGGGCTCTCATGGTCCCATCAGATCGGGTTGACACGCTCACAGCCCGAGAGCGCGTCGTCGTCAAACTCTCCTCCACCGTACGCCGTCGCGGGCGTGGCGACATCGTCGAAACGCCGTACTTCATCGGGCACACCGAAGATCAGCCGGATGACGTATGCCCCATCCGGCCGATCCGACCGACACGAGGCGTCAATCGGCGAGGAGCGATCTGGCCGTCCCCGTGAGCATGTCGAGCTGGCGGGCGAGCCCCGAGACGATTCTGCTGACGTCGTAGCGGATCGTCGATCCGATGAAGCTCACCTGGCTCATGCAGAGGCCCAGCAGCGCCAATGAGCAGGCCCGCTGCCACGCGCTGTCGTCCAGCAGTACTCCGCCGTACTCTCGATACCGCTCGAAGTAACAGGCCGGCAGCTCGTCGGTGAAGGCGATCTCCGGCAGCGGCAATGACTGGTCGCAGACGCCCGGGAAGCCTCCCCACAGCCGTGCGACGTCCAGCGCCGGCGACCCGAACCCCATCCACTCCCAGTCGATCAGCACCAGCTCCGTCTCGTCGGCTGGCGCGGCCGGGTTCGTGCTCGGGCGCAGGCCGAGGTTGCGGTCGCCGATGTCGCCGTGGATCAACGTGCGCGGAAAGGCGCGCATCGCCGAGACGATCCGCTCACGGCGACAGAACAGCTCCTCGAACATCGCCCGGTCTCGGGACGGGAGCCAGGCGAAGAACGCCTCCACGTCAGCCCGAAACTCGTCCGTCAGCTCGCTGCCCGGCGCGATTCCGTTCGGCGTGGCCCGCCCAAGCACGGCAGACACGCTGGCGGCCTGACACCAGAGGTACCGTTCCATCGGCACCAGCCACGGGCAGCGTCGCAGCGTCGCCTGCCGCTCCGGGCGCTCCCAGTGCGTGTGCAGGCGCGCCAGCCGATCCAGGACCAGCCTGGTAGCGGCTGCCGCCTCGGTCGGATGGAGTGGCGCGTCGCGACTGTACCGACGGAGCGCCGGCGCCACGTCCTCCATCGCGATCCAGGCGCCCCGCCCCGCCGAGTACAGCCAGACGCCGACGATCGGCGTGGTCACACCGGCCGGCAGCGCCTCCGGGCGCAGCAGCCCGTCCTTCCACCCCAACGCCTCCAGCGGCTGATCGACACCGAGCAGACGCTCGCAGTGCCCGCCCTGCTGCCACCGTTTGAGTACCCAGGTGGAGGTGCGCCGCATCACGCCGGGCGCGGCGCTGCTCCAGGTAAGGTGCGCCCGGAAGAGGTGGTTGCCGCTGTAGCCGTCGCTGGCGATCGGCGACAGCTCCAGGTCAGTCAGGTGCGCGGATCGGTCGGCCAGGTGCCGTTGCAGGATGGCCTGAACGATCTCGATCGGTACGTCTACGACAGATAGCATCGCGTGTACGCTCTCGAAGAAGGTGTGTTCTTCTTGCAGCGTAGGACAGACGCCGGCCGCCGCCATCGTCAGAATGCCGTATCTTCGGCACCGGGAAGCCCCGGTTTGCGCTTATGCCAGGCCGTGCCGCAGCAAGAACGTGGCGACGGCCGTCCGCGACGACACGTCCAGCTTGGAGAAGATGTGGTCCAGGTGCGTCGCCACCGTCCGTTCGCTGACCGTCAGCGCCACGGCGATCTCGCGGTTGGTCTTGCCGTCCGTGACCAGGCGTGCCACTTCGATCTCGCGCTTGCTCAGCCCGCCGGGGACCGGTTGGGGCCTCGCCGTTCGCTCGGCGATGTCAGGGACCACCGGAACGGCGGACAGCTCGGCCAGGGCATTCTGCACCGCATCCGCCGCCGCCGTCCGCCGCCCCTCGTCAAACGCCACTGCGAACCCGTCCTCGCCGAGCCGGGCGCGCGCCTGCTCGTGCGCCACGGCGAACAGGTCGCGCCGCAGCGGCCACTGATCGACGCCAACCTCGGTCAGGAGATGGTGCAGCGTCCCGAGCAGCCGCGCCGCGAGGATCGGCTGCTGCCGGGCTGCCGCCACCCGCGCCAGGCCCCCCAGCCCGTACGCCAGGTACTCGCCGTGCCCGGACTCCAGACAGATCGGCACGCTCTCCAGCAGCAGCGCCTCGGCGCGGGCGTAGTCGTTGGCCCAGAGCGCCACCATCGCCAGCCCGTCCAGCGCCTGCCCGACACTGCGCCGGTCGTCGGCCGCTCGGGCCAGCGTCAGGAACTCCTCGTACAGCCGCCTGGCCGTTTCGAGGTCGCCGGTCATCAGGCTCAACACCGCCAGCGCAGCCTGCGCCAGCCCGATGCCCCAGTGATCGTTCATCAACTCGAACCGCGCGCGCGCCTCGCGCAGCAGGTCCACTGCCAGTTGCTGCGTGCGGGTTCTCGCGACGACATGGGCCAGCAGCAGGGCGGACAGCGCCGCGCCTCGGGCGTCGTCCAGGTCCAGGAACAGGTCTCGGGCGCGCGTCAGCAACTCGTCGGCCGTCGAGAAGTCACCCTGCTTGAACGCGGCCATTCCGGCCACGGCGCGCGCCCGGGCCTCGGCCAGCGCCGAGAGCTCCGGCGCGGCCAGGATCTCCAGCGCCCAGCGCCCCGCCTCCGCGATGTGCCCGCGCGCCCACAAGAACACCCCGAGCGCCCACAGCAGCCGCGCGGCCGTCTCCGTCTCGCCCTCGTCCACCAGCCAGCGTAACGCCGCCCGAAGATCGGGATGGGCCAGCGTCAGGCGCGCCATCCAGCGGGCTTGCTCCGGGCCAGTGAGATGAGGCGCAGCCTCCTCGGCCAGCGTCAGGTGGTAGGCGGCGTGCCGAGCCAACAGCCGTGCCCCCTCGCCTGCGCCGATGAGTTGCTCCAGGGCGTACTCGCGGATCGTCTCCAGCATCGTGAAACGCGGCTCGTCCGTGCCGCCGTCCGCGCGCACGACCAGGCTCTTGTCGACGAGCGCCCCCAGCAACTCGAGTGGCGAGGGATGAGGGCCGTGGGGATGAGAGGCCCCATGGCCCTCATCCCTCGCCACTCGCTCGGCCGCGTCCAGGTCGAAGCTGCCGACGAACACCCCCAGGCGCCGGAACAGCCGCTGTTCCGCCTCGTCCAGCAGGTCGTGGCTCCAGTCGATCGTGTCTCTCAGCGTCCGCTGGCGCTCCGGCACGTCGCGCGGACCACTGGTCAGCAGCGGCAGGCGGCGGTCCAGGCGCGCCAGCATCGCCGCCGGCGGCAGCAGGCGAAGCTGCGCCGCCGCCAGCTCGATCGCCAGCGGCAACCCGTCCAGCCGCCGGCAGATCTCGGCGATCAGCGGGACAGACTCGCCGGTGAGCGCGAGCTCCGGCTGCACCGCGCGCGCCCGCTCGACGAACAGCCGGACCGCCTCGGGGGCAGGCCCGGCCGCGTCGTCAGCGAGGCTGAGCGGCGGCACCGGGTAGACGTGCTCGCCCTGGAGCCGGAGCCGCTCGCGGCTGGTCGCCAGGACGCTCAGGCCGGGGCACAGCGTCAGCCATTCGCCGACCACCGGCGCGGCATCCAGCAGGTGCTCGAAATTGTCGAGGACCAGCAAGAGCTCGCGGTCGCGAAGCGCCAGCGCGACCGCGTCGCGGTACGCGAGCCCCGGCGACTCCCAGATCCCGAGTGCCCGCCCCACCGCCGGCGCCACGAAGCCCGGATCGCCGAGCGGCGCGAGCGGCACGAACACCACGTCGTCCAGGAACGCGTGGCGCCGCCGGCCGGCCGCCTCCAGCGCCAGGCGCGTCTTGCCACAGCCGCCGGCCCCCGTCAACGTGACCAGGCGACTGGACGCCAGCAACTGCTCCAGGTCCGTCAACTCGGTCTCGCGCCCCACGAAGCTCGAGACCAACAGCGGCAGCGAGGCCCTGGTCAGCGGCATGCGCGACACCACCGGCGCCACGCGCACGCCAGTGACCGTCGCCGAGGTGATGGGGAGCTCTTCAGACGAGAGCATCGGTGTTCGGCGTGGGGAACCCTTCCTCGGATCCACTCAACGCCCAGTATAGGCGAGCGCACGCGTGAGAACTGTGCCCCACGTTACATCGCTGCGTAGCCACACAACGCCCCGGGAGTCCCCTCGTGAGTCGCGTAGCGACGGCACAACGGTAGCCGTGGACTTCAGTCCACGGCATCGGTGACGCCGGTGTAGCTCAGCCCCCAAGATGATCGGCCAGCCGCAAGGCCAGCGCCGCCAGCGTCAACGACGGCGTCACCGCCGGCGACGTCGGGAAGACCGAGAGATCGCAGACGTACAGGTTGTCGTACCCGTAATACTTCAGTCCCGGGCTGACCACCGCCTCGTCCACGGCCCCCATCCGCAGCGTCCCGACTTCGTGCCCCGCCCGCCCCAGCTTCGCCTCGTGCAGCTCCAACGAGTCGTCCGGATCGTTGCCGGCCAGCCTCGACCCGTGCAGCATTCCGACGATCGTGTCCTTCAGCGCGGCGACCTTCGCCCTGACCTCCGGCGCGACGTGCTTCCCCTTCATCATGACGACCGGCTTCGGGTCAGAGTCGCTCGTCGTCTCGACATAGTTCTCCGACATCAGCTCCGAGTCGAAGAGGAAGACGACCTCGCAGAGCATCGACTTCCGGCCATCGACGTCCCGCCGGTTGCGGATCTGGCGCTCCAACAGGTCCCGGTCCACAAACCGGCCCTGGTTGAAGTCCGAGCCGATCTCCAGCACGATGTTGTACGGCCGATCTCGCACCGAGCCCGGCCGGGGCCGCGAGAAGATCTTGCACGCGTCGTCCCGGTCGTAGAACTCGGTCCCGATCGGGATCGCGAAGTGGGTGAAGAAGACCGGGTGATCGGTCATCCCCACGCCGAGCTTCCCGCTCGGGTCCTTGAGCTTGCTCATCCGGGCGATCACCGTGCTCTCGATCGAGCCCGCCGCCAGGATCACGTTCCGCGCCCTGAACGACCGCTCCACTTTCGCGATCAAGTCCCGCGCCACCACCCGGGTGATCCGGTTCCCATCCTGTTCGAGGCGCGTCACCCGGTGGTTCAGGTTGATGAACAGCCGCTCGTGCTTCGCAGCTCCGGAGTCCACCTCGGTCAGCCACGACTCCATCAGCAGGTCGGCCGTGGAGAACATACCGGCCGGGATGCTGCCGCCATCCGGCGTCGCCGTCTGCACCGCGATCGGCGCGAACTGGTGAGAGAACTCGGTCAGGACGTTCTCCATCCGGGCCTTGATCCTCGCCTGGTACGGGGTCGGCGGGGCCGGCTGGGACCGCACCGTCATCAGCTCGTGCGCCTGCTTGTAGTAGGTGCTGCTCAGATCGGCGTGGACCTCGGCCGGCCACTCCGTCAGCTCCCAGGCCCCCATCTCGGGGATCAGCCCGCCCCAGAAGATCGAACGGCCGCCCAGGTTGAACCCCAGCGCGCCGTCGAACTGGCTGCCGGGCGCGTTGGTGAAGTGGCGCACCTGGAGCTCGTCCCAGAGGTGCCAGGCGTGCTTGGTGAACTTCCCGAGCGCGTGCTGCCGGGGCAGGTTCGCCACGTGGACCGGGAACAGGTAACTGCCCGCTTCCAGCACGAGCACTCGCTTCCCCTTGTCCGCGAGCTGCTCGGCGACGATCCCGCCCCCCATCCCGGAGCCGATCACGATGACGTCCAGGTCTTCCTGCTCGTTCGTCATCGGCTTGAACAAGGTGGATTGCACCCGGCCCTGCTCCGCCGCCGGCGGATCGCGCAGGTCCGGAAAGCGGATCTGGCCGTGCCCCCACCCCTCGTCGTACGGGTAGTCCGCGCCGGCCCGTGACTGCACCCAGATGACGTCGCCCCGCATCAGGTCGCGGCGCTCCAGCACGAACTTGAAGTTGAACCACTTGCCCTCGGGGACCAGCTGTTCGTCGAGCTCGAAGAGCCACTGATCGCCCTCGTACGTGCCGGGGACGTCCACGGCCGACTCCGCGATCCAGCCAGCGTCGTTCCCGAGCCGCATCGTCACCACACGATTCGGCCGATAGGTCGTCGTTCTGAAGCGAATGGTGAACACCGCGCCCCTCCCCGGTCCGCGCGCTACAGCAGCGTGATCGTGTACGAGAAGCCCTGCGCGGCGGTGCTTTCGATCTCCAGGCAGTCCGAGAACGCCCGGTGCAGCCGCCGATTCTTCGTCCCCTTCAGGGTGTCGCGCGTGAACTGGCAGTTCGAACCCGGCTTCACCTGCACGCGGACGCCCCCGTCCTGGCTGCTCACCACGATCGGATCGGTTGGGCCGTACCCGCCGGGCCGCGACACCGTCTGCCGATCGCCGTGCATCACCATCCGCAGCAGGTCCAGGCTCAGCTCGTTCGCCACTGTGTGCCCCTGCTGGATGTCGCCCGCGTACGTCACGGTGATCGTGTTCTCCGTCAGCGAGATCGTCTTGCTGAACGGCGGCCCGGCCGGCTGCCGCTGGCCGTACGCGGCCGGCAACACCGCCGGGTCCTTCAGCGCCCGCTGGACGTACTCCCGGTACCGGGACAACAGCGTGTGGGAGGCGCTGTTGTCCGTGATCTCCGATCCCCAGGACGCCGGATCGACGTCCCACGTCAGCCCGGGGTACTCCCAGCTCGCCGAGGCCGGATCCTGCCCTTCCGGGCCCGGCCGGTAGCAGTTGAAGTTGTCCGGGAACAGCCAGTCCTCGGCGCCGAACGGCCCGGTGTCCACGCGGAGGCTCTTGTCGCCGCACGGCACCGTCTTGAGCCGGTTCTTCGGGTTGTGCCGCGAGCCGAATCGTGCCATCGCCGGGCCGACGTCGCTGGCGACGTACCGATGGTTCGGCACGAACACCGTGTTCTGGAGGACCGAGCCGTTCGAGGGCAGCGTCCCACCGTACAGTCGGTCGTCCCCCAGGAACTGGTACGCCTTAAACGTCCCGCTCACCGTCACCGGCCGACCGTCCGCCCCGATCGCGAAGATATGGGTGATCCGCCCGCCGTTGCTGTCCATCACCACCAGCAGGCGCCTGTTGAACAGCACCACGTTGTTCGTGACGTCCAGGTCCCACTGGAGGGCCGGCGCCACACCCGGCAGCTTGCCCAACTGCACGCACGACGACTGGCGCATCGTCACCAGATCGTTCCAGAAGGGCGCCCCCGGCTTCAGGACCGCGCCCTGCTGTGATGCCCGCCCCCGCCCGGCGTTCGGCACCCAGTCCGCCCAGCGCCCGGCAGCCCGGTAGACGTGCGCGTTGCGCATCTGGAGGGTCAGCGCCAGCACGAAGTTCTCTGGCTCCAGCACCTCGAAACGCTGCTGGGCCGGCAGGTTGTTCGCCTCGCAGCGCCGGTCCCGGTAGTCGTCCTTCGGGGTGAACGGTTCGAGCGGCGTCTTGCTCCAGTGCGCCTCGTGGATTGCGAGCAGGTACGCCAGCCGCGCCAGCCGGTCCAGGTCGTTCGGGGTCCTGCCCTCCTCCCGTCGCATCACGGCCCGCTCGATCTCGTCGCCGATCGTCCCGAACGGCAGCCCGAGCCAGTCGGACCGGGTGTTCCGCCACACGTGGTACCAGCGCGCGTACTCGAACCCGAACGGCACCCCCGGCCCGGTGCGCCACATCTGGTCGATCGACCACTGGTCGAACCCGTCCTCGCCCCGGTACCCGTCAGACCACCCGACCTCCCGGTGGATCGAGGGGTCGATGGCGCAGCGGACCCGCATCGTCCCGACGCACTCCCGGTCCGGGTCGAGGTCGGCGGCCGTCACCGCCTTCAGCCACGGATGCGCCGCGATCCATTCGAGCGCGGCCGTGAAGATCGCCAGGTTATCCCGCTCGTTGCCGTTGTAGTCGCCGTCGAACCAGCCGTTCCCGGCCGCCTTGTCGGCGTCGTCGCTGTAGACGAAGACCGGCTTCGCCACCTTGCTCGGGTGCGAGACCCCGTAGAAGAACCGCTTGCGCAGGTTCAGCGAGAGCTTCCCGGCCCGCCACTCGTCGTCAGACGCCCCCAGCAGCCCGTCCTTCAGCTCACGGTCGATGAACAGCCAGTACCAGGACGGGCAGTCCTGGCAATGGTGGCCCTCGTCGTGGCTGTGCGCGAAGCAGCGCTGGCGCCAGGTGTAGGCGTGCTCGTTGCCCTGCCAGAAGTCCTCGGTGCTGCCCGGCTTCAGGGCTCGCTGGTACTTCGGAAAGACCCAGTCGTCGATCAGCACGAACTGGATCGGCGGGCGCTTCTTCGGGTCGTCGATCGGGTCGCTCGTGAACGCGCGTTTGCCCTGCTCGACCTTTAGCTTGATCGGGCGCCTGATCGTCGGCCGGAGCAGCTGCCCGTCCAGGTTCGGCGTGTCCGAGTACCCCCGCGAGTTCGGGTGGAACACCCGGCCCGTCCCGCCGAGGATGTTCTCCAGGATCTCGATGCCCTCGTGCATCGACTGGTAATTCGTCTCGCCGGAGAAGTAGACCATCCGGTGGCCGCCGAGCCCGCCGATCGACGGTTCGAGCAGCCCGGCCTCAATCTGCCGCTTCATCGCGGTGACCGCGCCCGGCGTGTCCTGGGCCAGCATCGAGATGAACCCGCCATTCATCGCCCAGACGGACGGCAGCCCCGTCTCCTGGTGCGCGTCCAGCACGAACCCGTAACCGTCGCCCACCCCGGTCTCGTTGCTCGTCGGCCGGCTCGAATACGTCCCCAGCTCGTCGCGCATCGTCGTCTCGATGTACGACCTCGGCGGCTCATAGCTCCGGTTCGGCGACTCGAACAGGTCGTTCAAGCTCTGGTTTGCGTAGTGGACGAACATCAGGCGGATCGGGTGGAACGTCTTCGGCACCGCCTGCTGGAGCGTGTCGCCCTGCCAGGTGCCGATCGTCGTCCCGCGCCACACCACGTTGCCGAGCCCCTTCACCACGTCGTGCGGCAGCGTCAGCGTCACGTAGTCGAGCTGCGCGTGGACGACCGGCAGGTACGGCAGGTGCCAGGTCTTGGAGATCGGCACCCCGGCGAACTGGGCGCCGGGGTCCACGCAGTCGAACAGCCAGGCGAACGTCAGCCGATTCGGCTCACCCGGCGGCTGACCGCCCCTGGCGAAGGCGAGGCGGAAGTCGCTCAGCAGGCGCTTCAGCTCCACGAAGTCGAATCGGAAGTGGAGCAGGTCCGGCCGATTCGGGTCGCGCTGCCAGTAGACCACGTTGACGTCCGGCACGCTGGTGTCCCGAGGCTCGCACCACCTGATGTCGGCCACTGAGAAGGTCGGCATCACCACGTACACCGAGTACCAGGTGTCGGGATTCTCATTGGCCTCCGCGGGGATCACGGTCGGCTTTCGGCTCTGCTCGTACACCTTGATCCGGTACTGGAGCCGCGCCCCCTTCGGGATACGGTGAAGGACCGCCTCGTAGTAGGCTGGCTGGTGCGGCTCCTTCTGCTCCTGGAACACCCGCGCCATCTCCAGGTACGGGCGCAGCCGGCGCACCCCGGCCAGGCCGGCGTACGGATCGCGCAGGGCGGCGATCGAGCTGGGCGTGACCCGCGAGATGCTGCCGAGCGTGTTCGCGACGTTCAGCCCGACCCGCAGCCAGCGCCCGGCCGCCTCGTCGTGCACACGGTCCGCCTGCTCCTCAGGGCTCTCATCGTGGTGCGGCCGATCGAGCCGGTACTCAACGGTGATGTTGTGGCGCCGGAGTGTGCCCGGGCTGATCCCGACCGGGATGTACACCGAGCAGTACCCCACCCCCGAAGACCCCGCCCCCGCGGGCGCACTGGACGTGGGCGCACTGAATTGCGCCCCTACCGGATCGGACGCTGTAGGGGCGCAATTCATTGCGCCCGATTCCGTTGCGCCCGATTCCGTTGCGCCCGAATTCGCCGCGCCCCCGGGGGTGGGGTTTTCGATCCGCAGGAGCGTATCGCGCCGGTTGTGCCAGACCGTCAGTCCGCCGTCCATACCCGCACTCCCCTCCGCCGCGCGACTCAGGCGTCGCGGCGGGCCGTCACGATCTCGGCGTGCTCGACGGGTGCTCTCCTGCTCTGCCCCACTGCGACCAGGCTCGCGGCGTACTGCGCCACCCCGTTGATCGACACGCTGAGTCCCTCGTTCCAGGCTACACGTAGCGCATCCTGGCCGAGGCGCGCTGTGAATTGTGTCACAAGCGCGGCAAGCTCACCGCGACGGTGCAACGGCGGCGGCCGGTGCCCCCGGGCGACCTCCGCCATGGCGAGCAGCGTCGCGGCCCGGCGAATGCCCGCCACGCTCGCGCGCGACTCGGCCTCGAGCCCGGCCAGCACCTCGACGTCGTAGCCGAGCGCCATCGGGTGCTGGAGCCGCCACCAGAGCGGCAGGCTCTCCGCGAGCGCGTTCATCGCTCGGGCACGGTCCCCCTGCCGCCAGGCGATCCGCGCGATCAGACTGCTGGTCGTCGCGATCCCGATCGGGTACGGCGTGTCCAGCGCGCGCCACCGGGCCAGCGCGTCCTCCGCGACCTGGAGCGCCCGTTCGAGCCGTGGCACCCGGCTGTCGGCGCGCTGGTCGTACTCCGTCCAGGCCAGGCAGTGGAGCGACCAGCCGAGGCCCACCTCGTCGCCCAGGCGGCGGCGCGTCGCCAGCGCCTCCTCCAGGTAGCGCGTCGCACTGGCGTAGTCGCCGAGATACCGCGCGATCTCGCCAAGCTCGTGCAGCGCCTTCGCTGCGCCCACCTCGTCGCGCAGCTCGCGCTGGAGCGCCAGGCACTCCTCCTGGTACACGCGGGCCTGCCGATACTCCGCGTCCGTCTCGGCGGCGTACGCGCGGGCCCAGCCCAGGCAGTGGAGCGACCGCGCCTGCCCCGCCCGGTCTCCCAGGCGCTCGTACAGCTCCAGGCTCTCGCTGGACCGCGCCAGCGCCTGCTGGATGTCGCCGATCGTGCAGAGCAGCTCGGCGGCGCCGATCGACGCCTTCGCGCGAACGGCATCCGGCACCCTGCGCTCCGGCGGCAGCGCCGCCTCTCGATCCAGCGCCGCTTCCAGCCAGGCCCGACCATCGCTGGCGTGGCCGTGATGCCCCCAGGACGGCCAGATGCTTCCTGCCAGCCGCAGGCCGATCTCCAGCTCGTCCCGCTCCAGCGCCCAGCCCAGGACCGCCCGGAAGTTGTCGTGCTCGCGGGCGAGATGCCGCTGCCACGACGGCTGTCCTGTCCCCTCGGCTTCCTCCGCGAGCCGGAGGTAGTACCGCGCGTACCGCTCTTGGAGCGTCTCCAGCGCGCCGTCCTCCCGCAGCCGCTCGATGCCCAGGTCGCGGATCGTCTCCAGCATCCGGAAGCGCACCTCGCCGTCAGGCTGCTTCTCGGCGCGCAGCAGGCTGGCGTCCAGCAGCGCCTGGATCGCCTCCTCAGGATCGAGCCGCGCGTCTGACGGTGCGGCCAGCTCCGCGACGGCCTCCATCGCGAACCCACCGGCGCAGATCGCGAGCGTGCCGAACAGGGACTGCACCTCCGGCGTCAGCAGGTCGTAGCTCCAGAGGATCGCGTTGCGCATCGTCTGGTGGCGGTGCGGCATGTCGCGCGGGCCGCCGGTCAGGACGGCCAGCCGGTGCGGAAGCTGGGCCAACAGGCGCGGGACGGCGTACATCCGGACTCTCGCCGCCGCCAGCTCGATCGCCAGCGGCAGCCCGTCCAGTCGCCGGCAGATCTCCACGACCGCCCCGGCGTTCTCGTCGGTCAGCTCGAAGTCCGCCCGGACATCCTGCGCCCGCTCCACGAACAGGCGCACGGCCGGGCTCTCCGCCAGGTCGCTCAGGTGCGGCCGTTCCAAAGCCCCGGGCACCAGCTCCGGGACCGGCAGCGGTGAGACGTCGAAGATCCGCTCGCCTCGGATGTGCAGCGGCGAACGGCTCGTCACCAACACCGTCATGTTCGGGCAGGCAGCCAGCAGCGCCGAGACGTCCAGCGATGCTTCCAGGATCTGCTCCAGGTTGTCCAGGACCAGGAGGACCCGGTGCTTGCCGATCGCGCTGTGCACGCTCTCGGCCAGCGGGCGCTCGCCATCCGCCCGCACCCCGAGCACCTGCGCGATCCTCGGGACGGCCAGCCGGTGGTCCGTGATCGGCGCCAGGTCCACGTAGTAGACGTGGCCGGCAAACTCCTCGCCGACCGCCCTGGCGACCGCCCGCGCCAGCCGAGTCTTGCCGCTCCCGCCCGCCCCGACCAGCGACAACAGCCGGACGTCCGGGCTCAGCAGCCGAGCCCGCGCTCGCTCGATCTCGGACTCGCGATCGATCAGCGCCGACGTGTCGGCCGGAATCGTGTCGCGCTGTGCCTGGACCAGCCCCGCGAACACCGATGGGATCGACGGGTTGACCATCGGCACGCTGCCAGCCATGATCTCGCGGTGCACCACCTCCGTCGCGTCCTCCGGCTCGGCCGGTTCGTCCCCGTGCCCGCCCCGGAGCGCGTCCATCAGGTGCTCGTACACCACCGCGGCCTCGGAGCGCCGGCCGTGCCTGGCGAGCAGCAGCATCAATTCCCGGGCCGCGCGCTCGTCGCGCCGATCGGCCGTCAGCAGGCGCTGCAGCGCCGAGATCGCCCCGTTCACGTCCCGCCGGGCCTCGCGCCTCCGCGCCAGGTCAAACTGGAGATCGGTCCAGAGCGTCCGGAGCCGGTCACGGCGCGGGATCGCCCAGTCCGCGTACCGGTCGTCAGGCAGCAGGTCGTCCGTGTAGAGCCGGTCCGCCTCTTCGAGCAGCTCGTCCGGCTCGGCCGTACGCCCGGCCGCCGTGACCAGCCGCTCGAACTCGTCGGCATCCACCCAGATGTCGGCCTCGGGGCGGAGGAACACTGAGTCGCGATTGTGGACGATGATGCTGCTGCCGTGCGGCACCCCCGGCTCGAGCAGCAGCCGGAACCGCGAGAGCGAGACCCGGAACGTCGTGTGGACCGCGTCCAGGGCGGACTCCGGCCAGAAGAGATCGTACGCCTCGTCCTTCGTGATCCGCCGGCTCGGCCGGCAGAGCAGGCAACGGAACAGTTGCGGCCAGCCCCGCGCGTCCGACCGCCCGAGATCGATCTCCTGGCCGCCGCGCTCCACACGCCAGCCGCCCAGCATCGTGACGCGCAGCCCGGCTGCCCCATCGCCGGTCTGGCTCGACCGCGTCTCGGCGAGCCGCCGCTCCCGATTCGCCACCCGGGCCGGCTGACCGTGGTCGACTGACTGCCCGGCCGGATTGGCCGTCCCGTGCTGGGCCGCCGCCAGCGGCGTGCGGGCCGGGTGCGCGTCGGCATCCGCCACGACCTCGAAGATGCGCATCGGCGCGGCGCTGCCCTGGAGCGCCAGCTCGCCCACCTGGCGGGCCCGAACGGACGAGGGCATCGACACCCGGGCCAGCCGCAGTGTCGCCGCCGAGGCCAGGATCTGCCCGCCGGGCGTCTGCTGCACGAGCTGGGCGAGGCCGCTCAGGAGCGGCCCGACGTAGTCGTCGACCCGGCGCTCGGCGACGCCGCTGGTGAGCGCGATCCGAACGCCGACAGCGCCAGGATCGCCTCGGGAGAGCTCGCGGAACGTGGCCTGAATCGCCATCGCCGCCAGCAGCGCCGGCTCGGCTCGCTCGAAGACCGCCCAGACGCCATCGCCGGCCCCCGTGAAGACCCGCCCCTGGTGATCCGCGATCGATCGACGCATGAGGGCATCGAGACGGGCAGGCGCCACCGACCTCTCGATAGCGTTGCCGCCCCCAGGACGACTGCTCTCGACGATGTCCGCGACCAGAAACGTTGCCGGCAGAGTCAGAGGCTCGATCACGTCGCTTCCCAGCACTCCAGGCAGCATGAATGGTGCGATAGTGCATGAAGCGCCGCCGTCCGCTACCAGCAACAGGTCGCGGCCCGTGCGTCCCGCGCCCCTGGCGGCGCGGCTCGCCCCCCTTCGGGCCTGACCGGACCGATCATACCAAGATAGCGGTTCCGGTGAGAGCGCCCCGCCCTCCTCCTACGCAGGTATGCTGCTCCGTGATCATGATCCCGGTGTGATCGCCGTCACCACGTCGGCGCCAGGATAGCACGTGCTGGCGGGTTCATCCTGTGATGCAGGTCACACCTGGAGCAGGTTATCCCGGCGCATGCTCGCTCCCGTTCATCCCTGGTTGTGCCCACGCGGGCCGCCCCAAAGTGTGCCCCCCGCGACAGACACCGCCTCGCCGCCGATGCTACCGTCTCATCATGGACGCCACACGTTCGTTCCAGGAGCAGATGCCCGGCAACCACTGCTGGGGCTGCGGTCCCGACAACCCGGACGGCCTCCAGTTGCAGAGCCGCTGGGACGGCGACGACGCGATAGCCATCTGGCAGCCGCGACCGGAGCACATGGCCGGTCCACGGCACATCCTCTTCGGCGGCATCATCGCCGCGCTGATCGACTGCCACAGCATCTGCACCGCCTACGCCGCTGCCTTCCGCGCGACGGGCCAGCCGATCGGCTCCGACCCCTCGATCTGGTACGCCACGGCCAGCCTCCAGGTGAGCTACCTGCGCCCGACTCCGCTCGGCACCCCGCTGACGATTCGTGCCCGGGTCGTCGAGACGGCCGGCCGCCGCACCAACCTGACCTGCTCGCTCTACGCCAACGGCGAAGAGTGCGCCCGCGGCGAGGTCATCGCCGTCCGCGTCCCGAGCGCCTGGCTCGAGGTCGCCTAGCCTCGCCACCGTACGTCGTCGGAACCCCCTGGGAGCGCGGCCGTCCCGGCCGCTTCGTTTCCGCTCCCGCACCCCCCAGCCACATCCGAAGTCGCAGTACGATTCACGAGATCGTCATCTGCTTCCGCACCCGAAGGGGGATGCCTGAATGGACACGTCGTATAACCAGCGGAACCGCGAGCAGACCGAACGCCTCAAGACCCTCAGCCGCCTGACCGACGCCGAGCTCGCCCGCCCCATGGGAGAGCACTGGACAGTGGCGGTCGCGCTCGCGCATCTGGCCTACTATGATGCACGGGTGCTCAGCACGCTCGATGCCTCTTTACGACACGGCGTCCCGCGCTACTGGTGGAACGGCCCCGAAGCTCTCGCCGTGAACGACGCCCGGCTCGACGGCTGGCGCGCGCTCTCGCCCCGAGAAACGCTCGACCAGGCCATCCAGATCGCCGAGGCGGTCGACCGCTTCATCGCCACGCTGCCCGACGATTTCGCCGAAACCATCCTCGACGAGCGCCCGTCAGCCCTCGACCGCTCACGCCACCGCGCGGAGCACCTCGACGAGGTCGACGCCGCCCTCACCTAGCAGCCCGGTGAGAGCGCGAGCCCGTCAGGCCGGCTTCCACCCCTTCCGCAGCGTGTCGCGGATCTCCTCGTACGCTTTCCCGTCCTTGCGGGCGCGCCTGATCGCCGGTGCGAAAACCCGGCGGTAGAACGTGCGCCCCATCCGATCCACGATCGCCTTGTCGAACAGCTCGGCCGTCTGCGGCTCGTCCCCGAGGGTGCGCCACTTGCCGTCCACCAGCTGCCTACGCCGATCGTCGCCATCGCCGTTGCCATCCTGGGACCTGGACGTCCCGTCCCCGAAGTGGCGAGAGGCCACCACCTTGGCGACCCAGAGGCCGTACCCCATCGCCTCGTCTTCCGGCATCTCCTTCGCTTGCTGGTCCTGCTTCCGGTACTCCGCGAAGATGTCGAAGCGACGTATCGATCGCTTCGGCTTCATCTCGGCAGTCGCGGCCATCGTGGTACCTCCCTGCATGGTGTCGTCAAGGAGCACGACGCAGACCGCATACCAGCATCAGGCCGTTCCGGTGGCCGTGCGCACGATTCTGAGGGCGTCGGACGGCGCCTCGCTGCCGGCCCAGACCACGTACTGGTCCGGACGCACCAGCACCAGCCTCTCCTCGTACGACGCGCGGTCGCCCTCGAAGCTGTCGCGGATCACCGTCAGCGGCACCCCCAGCGACTGCGTCGCATCCTCGAACGCCCGCACCGCGCCGTCGTCCGCGCCGAGTGCGAGCAGCGTGAAGCCCCTGCCGAGTGCTTCGAACACGTTCTTGCCGGAGGAGAGCGTTCGCGGGCTGAGGTGGTACCCTGCCCGCGCGGTGTGGGCGTGTGTGCCGTGGATGCTGCACACCGCCCCTGGCCGGCCCATCACCACCGACGAACCCTCGTAGTGCGGCACGTAGCCCGCGTGCCAGCGATCGTCGTCCTGGAGCGCTTTCCAGGCCTGCTCGAACTCCGCGCGGTCCTTCGACGGGCTGTATCGCTTCAGGAACGCGCGATCCTCCTCGATCCCGCCGGCGATCATCGCCTCGCCGATCTCCAGGAAGATCGGGCGCCGCTCCTGGCCGTACGAGTCCAGCAGCCGCTCGCCGCCCCACCCTTCGAGCGCCGCCGTCAGCTTCCAGCCAAGATTGGCGGCATCCTCCAGGCCGGTGTTGAGCCCGTAGCCGCCGTACGGCGGGTGATTGTGGCAGGCATCCCCCGCGATGAACGCGCGGTCCTTGCGGTACTCGCGGGCCAGCAGGATGCGCAGGTCCCAGAAGCCGACGTGGTCAAACTCCGCCCGGAGCTCGAAGCCGGCCGCCTCTCGCAAGAGACCCAGCACGTCGCACGTCTCGCGTGATGCGTCGGGCGGGACCGGAGCGTGGAAGAAGAACCCCTCGCCGACGTCGATCCGCCCGAAGAACTGCCAGTACCCCCGCAGTTCCGGCTTGAGCACGCGGTACGTCGTCGCGGGGGTGAAGCGCTGCAGGCCCTCGTGGAGGTCCTTCGAGCGGAGCACCGCCAGCACCATCCGCTGGTCGTAGTCCGGGCCGTCCCGGCCGATGCCCATCTGCTCGCGCACCAGCGAGCGGGCGCCGTCGCAGCCGACCACGTACTCCCCTTCGAGGGTGGTTTCCTCGTACGGCCACCCGTCGTCCGCTACCGTGACGCGCACGCCCGTGTCGTCCTGCTCCACCTGCTTCGCCGTGCGCCCGAACAGCGCCGTGACGCTTGGCAGCTCGGTCAGGCGGTCTCTAAGTACCTCCTCGGTCAGGTACTGCGGCAGCCGCTCGTTCTTCGTGAAGAAGTACGAGTGGGTGACCTCCTGGCCGCGCGGCGCGTACCAGTACTCGCCCATCAGGCTGCCGTACGCCGTGACGTTGCCGATCGGGTAGCCCGGGGGAAGCACGCGCGCCTTGCGGAGCTCGTCCTCGACGCCCCAGAAGTAGAAGTGCTCCAGGGTGCGCGCGGTCAGGTTCTGCCCTTTCGGGATGCGCTGCGGCGTCTGGTGACGCTCGACGAGTGCACAGGAGACGCCGCGCAACCCGAGGTCGACGGCGAGCGCCACGCCGACCGGGCCTCCGCCTACGATGATCACCTGGTACCGTTCGGCCATGAACGACCCTCACTGCTTCATTGACATGGGCGCTAGTCGAAGAGGAAGACGCCCTTGCCGGTCGTCTGGGTATCGAACAGCCTGTAGGCGTCCGCTGCCTGGTCGAGCGTGAAGCGATCCGTGAAGATCGAGCCGAGCGGCAGCTTGTTGTCGACCACGAAGCGGGCACAGTCAGCCTGGATGACCGAGCTGAACGTCCAGGAGCCGAAGACGTTGAGCTGCTTGTGGATGACGTCCCGCTCCAGGTTGAACGTCGTCGGCGCGTGGCCGATGCCAATGAAGCAGACCCGGCCCCAGATGCGGGCACAGCCGACCGCGTCGTTGCGCGCCTGGACGCTGCCACTCGTCTCGAGCGCCGCGTCGGCGCCCTCGCCGTACGTCAGCTCCATAATGGTCGAGGTCACGTCGACCTGGCGCGGGTTGAGCACAATGTCGGCGCCAAACCGCTCCGCCAGCTCGAGCCGCTCCGGCGTGATGTCGACCGCGACGACCCGCGCGCCCATCGCCTTGCCGAGCAGCGTGCCGCTCAGCCCGACCGGCCCCTGCCCGAATATCACCAGCGTGTCGCGCCCTGACACGTCGAGCCGCCGCAGCCCCTGAAAGGCGGTGCCGGTCCCGCATGCGACGGCCGCACCCTCCTCGAAGCTCAGCTCGTCCAGCAGCGGCACCAGCATCTCGGGCGTGACGCGCATATAGTCGGCGTGGCCGCCGTCGCCGTTCACGCCGTAGGTCACCGGATCGCGCAGGCACATCTGAGACCAGCCGCTTCGGCAGTGTCGGCACTGGCCGCAGTAGCGGTAGTGATGGATCATGACCCGCTGGCCGATCGGCGCCGCCTCCTCACGCACGCCCGGCCCTCGCGCGGCCACGACGCCGCACGGCTCGTGCCCGGCGATACACTGCTTGTCGGGCGTCTGGACCGACTTCGGCTGCCGGTACGAATGGAGGTCGCTCCCGCACATCCCGGACGCCTTGATCTTGACGATCACCTCGCCAGGCCCTGGCGTCGGGTCCGGGAACTCTCGGATCTCCAGCTCGCGCTCCCCGACGAACACGACTCCGCGCATACCGTTCCTCCAACTGCCTTGCAGGGTAGCCCTGGCGATCCCCGCCGTTCCAGTCCCCCGAACCGCCAGTCCGCAACGTCGCTGGCGCGACTCGAAAGGAATGCCCCTCGTGACCGACATCTCCGCGTTCGCCGAGCTGCTGTCTCGTGATCACGGACTGTGTGTGGTGAGCACGTTGCGCCGCGATGGCAGCATCCAGGCGTCCGTCGTCAACGCCGGCGTCATGCCACATCCACTGACGGGTGAGCAGGTCGTCGCACTCGTGGCCGTCGGCGGCGCCCGTAAGCTGCACCATCTGCGCGCCGATCCTCGGGCCACAATCGTCGCGCGCGCCGGCTGGCAATGGGCAGCCGTCGAGGGAAACGCCGAGATCATCGGTCCCGACGACCCGCATCCCGATGTCGATAGCCAGCGCCTCAGGGCCTTGCTCCGCGATATCTTCCGGGCCGCTGGCGGAACCCACGATGACTGGGACACCTACGACCGAGTCATGGCCGAGGAACGACGAGCCGCCGTGCTGCTCGTCCCACGTCGCATCTACACCAACCCCGAGACTCGCCAGGGGGCTCAGTAGTACGAGGGGGTACAGCATGGCCGGCGACAAGATTGCCATCGGCAGCGTGGAGATCATCTCGCTCGTCGACGTCGAGATCGACCATCCGCTCAGTCTGGACCGTATCCTCCCCGAGGTACCCACGGCGGCCTGGGAGCCGTACCTTCAGCGCTACCCCGGTGCCTTCGGCGGCCCCAACGTCTGGCGAGTCCAGATGGGGGGCTACCTGCTGCGGTCACAGGGGCGCACGATCCTGGTCGACACCGGTCTCGGCCCAGCCGGCGCGCTGGTGGGGGCGGGGACGCCGAACCCGGTCCTCGTGCAGCCGCCGGCCCACCTGCTGGAAAGTCTGCAGGCCGCGGGTGTCCGCCCGGAAGGCGTCGACATGGTGGTCCTCACCCACCTGCACGCCGATCACGTCGGCTGGAACCTCCAGGACGAGGCCGGCCAGCGCCGCCCCACCTTCCCTCGGGCTCGCTATCTTGTCCATCAGGCTGATTGGGAGACGTTCACGCAGGAGGCCGGGCGCTTCCCCTGGGTGGAACGGGCCGTCGCGCCCCTCCTGTCGCTGGGCGTGCTGGAGCTGACGTCCGACGGCCACGCCCTCACCGACCAGTTGACGCTGCTCCACACGCCTGGGCATACGCCGGGCCACCAGTCCGTGCTGGTCGTCTCGGGGGACGAGCGCGCCATCCTCTGGGGCGACCTCGCGGTGCATCCCGCCCAGCTCACAGAGCCCGACTGGCGCTTCGCCGCCGACATGGACGCCGACGCGGCCCGCCAGGCTCGTCGCCACCTGCTGGACCGCATCGAGACCGAGGGCATGACCGTCGCCGCCCGCCACTTCCCGGCGCCAGGATTCGGTCGGCTCGTGCGCCTCGAGGGCCGTCGTTACTGGCACGGCGTGTAAGTCAGTCCTTGGGGCCGTGCTGAGGCGGTGCCATGACCCTGTGCTGGCCATGAGGTCATCGCTCGGGGCAGGTGATCTCCGGTGTCGCCGCCATGATCGCATCGGCCACCGCACGCGTCTCGGGCAGGAGCGCCTTCACCCGCTCGGCACGCACCAGGAGATCGGCGTGCGACCTGATCCCGAGGGCGTGGAGCAGTCGCCAGAAGCCCGGCAGATGGCGCGCGTGGAGCTCCGTCCACCCGTCGCGGTGGAACACGCTCATGCAGCGCGCGTACGTTGCGACGATCCAGTACACCGCCTCGCGGTGATCCCGACTCGGTTCTGAA
>Ga0209382_10001379_pt1 | contig 38428 bp, 37 predicted proteins | sample SoiMetdeltSBSDD5_FD_187599 | JGI IMG/M metagenome (GOLD analysis project Ga0209382, IMG submission 187599) | Bulk soil microbial communities from a Populus tree surrounding site in Tennessee, USA - Soil MetaG P. deltoides SBSDD5 (SPAdes) (version 2) | ecosystem: Environmental > Terrestrial >... | reverse complement strand
GCCAGAATGGCGACCGCGCTTGCCCAGGTAATTCGTGATGAAGGCATGCGCGTCAGCTCTTTCTCGGACGCACAAGAAGCGCAAGACTTGATTGCGAAAGATCGCCCCGGGCTGGCAATCCTCGAGCACGACCCGCCGGGCATCGACGGCATGTCGACATGCCGTGCGATTCGGGCCCATGAGAGTGATCACAAGTACCAGGTTCCCGTGGTCATGGTCGCTGCACAGGAGGACCAGGCGGCTGGCGCCGCAGCAGGCGTGACGGATTGGCTAGTCAGACCGTTCAGCGACGCTTATGCCCGGACCAAGATCCGCGCATGGGTATTCCGCACCACCTGTCAATGGATGCGCGGGGCCATTCCGGCAGACGAGGAGCGGCGCTTGGCCTCGCTTCGCGCATTGAGCATTCTCGACACCGACCCTGAGGAGCGGTTCGATCGCATCACGCGTCTCGCCTCCGCGTTGCTCGATGCGCCAATCGCTCTTGTCAGCCTGATCGACGAGGACCGTCAATGGTTCAAATCTTGCTATGGCACTGACGTGAAGGAGACGTCACGGGACGTCGCGTTCTGCTCCCACGTGGTCTATGGGCGTGAACCGATGATCGTCCCAGATACGTTCTTGGACACACGGTTTGCCGACAATCCATTGGTCGTCAGCGAACCCCGGATCAGGTTCTATGCCGGCTTTCCCCTCATTCTCAACGACGGCGCCTGCATTGGCAGCCTGTGCGTACTCGACACCCGTCCACGCTCGCCCGACGGTTCCGATCTCGCCCGCTTGCGCGACCTTGCCGATCTGGCGGTGCAGGAAATCCGCGGCATGGGGGCCTCCGCACAGTCGCGCCCGCAGGTGAAGCGGCCGCCCGGGGATGAGAGGTGAACGGGTCACCCCCGACCAGCCGGCTGCGCATTGCACGACTGCCCCGCGCATCCCGATTTAGCCGTGGGGTCACACCCGAAGTGGCCAAATTTCTTCTGGTTTCTGTCCTGCGTGCGCCAACTAAACATCTTCTTGCATCAGCGACGGCAACGGCACCTGACAACATCCTCGCCTCGGTGATCGTCAGTCGTCGCCCCTGGATCAGTCTCCTGGGTGGACGGTCGATCACCGGACCGGGAATGTGCCATCAGATTGCGGTCTTTCCCCGCGTAGACGGGTTTCCTTGCCGACTACTTCTCCGTGATCACAAATGATCCATCCCAATCAATCGGCAACGCATCGTTTCGAAATTGCACGATCCAAAAGAAAAAAGTTTCGTAGCAAGTCTCGAGCGAAGGTACGCCAATCGAACGGCATTGGCCGAGAAGCCGTTCCGCCTCGTCCCATTGCCGCCGACGGTACGCGGTGAGAAACTCACCGGACAAACGCTCGAGTTCCGCATCCGCCGCCTGGAGCGCGTCCAAAAAAAGGTGGCCGCGTCGTCAATACCACCGGCGACGGATTCCTGAGTCGGCGCCCCATCCCGATCAGCCCCTGACCTGCGCGACCGCGCGCCGCCCTGAACGCGTGCGGTTGCCCCTACGTCCCGATCAGGCGAACCCTTGAAAAGCTAGATCTCCCGTTGCGCGCTGATCGGGGAACGCTCGCGCTCGGCGTTTTGCCGAAGCTTCTGAACCATGTCTTCGGCGAGCATCCGCTGCTCGATCGACTTCTCGCAAGCATCGAAAATCACAGTCGCTGGGCTCCAGGGTGCGTCGGCTTGCCGGGTCGACTTGGAGCGGAGCGGTACTAGCTATTCACGTCTTCCCTTGGCTTGCCGCCCAGACTGGATGGCCCGGACAAGGCTGGACAAGGCCGGCCATGACGGCGCGCGGTCGCGCCGACCTGCTGATCGAACAACGCGTCCAATGCGCACGCCGTTTGCGGCGATCGAGCGGCCCGGCGCCTTCCGTGGGCCTCGCCTCCGGCGCGATTTTTCTGAATTGAGATTCCCGGCCTGAATGTCGAGAATGAGCCCCTGACCGCATTCAATTCCTCTCTTTGAAAGGTGCGTGTCGAAATGGCCTATAAGCCGATCGAGTCCTACGGCGTCATCGGCGACCTGCACACGGTCGCCCTGGTGGGCATGGACGGTTCAATCGACTGGTGTTGCCTTCCGCACTTCGACTCGCCGAGCATCTTCGCCGCGATTCTCGATGAGCGCAAAGGAGGCTTCTTCAAGATCGCCAGCCTCTACGAGGCCCAGCACAAGCAGATGTACCTGCCCGACAGCAACGTGCTGTTGACGCGCTTTCTTAGCCCCGAGGGGGTCGGCGAAGTGGTCGACTTCATGCCGATCCAGGGTGTGAGCCGCGGCAAGAAGGTGCACCAGATCGTTCGCGTCGTGCGGTCGGTACGCGGGGCGGTGCGCTTCCGGCTCGAATGCCAACCAGCTTTCGACTACGCGCGGCAGCCGCATCAGGTCACTTTGGAAGGCCGCGGCGCGGTCTTTGAGGCGGCGGGCATGCGCTTCTCGCTGGTCAGCCGCTTTCCGCTGGCGCGCCAGGGCGCGGGGGTCGCTACCGAATTCCTGCTGCAGCCGGGCGAGCCATCGACGTTCATCCTGCGCCAGGTTGAGGGTGATGGAGACGCCGGGCTAATGGAGGCGCGGCTCGTCGGCACCGAGCTGCTGACTGAGACTCTTGAGTTCTGGCGGCGCTGGGTGAGCAAGTGCCGCTACGATGGCCGCTGGCGTGAGATGGTCAACCGCTCGGCCCTGATGCTGAAGTTGCTGACCTTCGCGCCGACCGGGGCGATCGTCGCGGCACCGACGTGCAGCCTCCCCGAGGAGATCGGCGGGGTGCGCAATTGGGACTACCGCTACACCTGGGTCCGCGACGCGGCATTTACCTTGTACGCCTTCCTGCGCCTGGGGATGACGAACGAGGCCGAGCACTTCATGGGCTGGCTGGAGCAGCGCGCCATCGAAGGAGCGCGTCTTGGCCCGTTGCAGATCATGTACCGCATCGATGGTCGGCACGAAATGCCGGAGGAAACCCTCGACCACCTGGAAGGCTACCGTGGCTCGCGCCCGGTGCGCGTCGGCAACGGCGCTTGCGAGCAGCTGCAGCTCGACGTCTACGGCGAACTGATGGATTCGATCTACCTGTACGACAAGTACGGTTCGCCGATGGCATATGACTCGTGGCTCCACGTCCGCCGGGTGGTCGACTGGGTGGCAGACAACTGGATGAACGCCGACGACGGTATCTGGGAAGTACGCGGCGGACAGCAGCAGTTCACCTACTCAAAAGTGCAGTGCTGGGTGGCGCTCGACCGCGCGATCAGGCTGGCGACGAAGCGCAGTCTACCGCTGGATCGTGCCCGCTTGCTCGCGGAGCGCGACCGCATCTACGAAGCGGTGATGACGCACGGCTGGGACGCGCAGCGGCGGACGTTCGTGCAGTATTTCGGCACCGACGCGCTGGACGCGGCCAATCTCATCATGCCGCTGGTATTCTTCATCTCGCCCAACGACCCGCGCATGATCGGAACGCTCAATCGCACGATAGCGGAGCTGGTTTCCGACAGCCTGGTGTATCGCTATGAGATCGGTAGGGGCGCCGGTGACGGGCTGACTGGCCGCGAGGGAACGTTCAATATGTGTACATTCTGGCTGGTCGAGGCGCTGACGCGCGCAGGCCGGGTGGAAGAGGCGCGCTTCATTTTCGAGAAGATGCTTACCTACGCCAACCACCTGGGGCTGTACGCCGAGGAGACGGGACCGTCAGGCGAGGCGTTGGGCAATTTCCCGCAGGCGTTCACGCACATGGGATTGATCAGCGCCGCATTTAATCTGAACCGTCGACTGAAGGCGGACCCTTGAACGGGCCACTGAGGGAGGTATGTCCGGGCAGACCGCGCAGCGCGGCGTTGTCCTGATGCGGCTTTGAGCCTCTGCTCGCTGGCTGAACGCCGCCCTGACGAGTTCAGACTTTTCCAGTAAATCCCGCGCGCCGGGTTTTCTTATTGGCTCAAGACTTTGATTTCACCAAAGAATACCTCGAATTTAAGGGTCAAGGCGCTCGATATTGCTGCCCAGCACGGGCGAGGACAATCCATAAGGGCCTGCGGGGGTTAGATTGCCGCTCCCCCACCTACTTCTTAAGGAGGGAACCACTTGAGTGCATCCGCTCGGTCTGCCAATGACGAGAGCCCGTACCCGCGCCCCTCGGCCGCAGGAGCATGACCGCAGATGTCATCGAGTATCTTGTCTTTAATGTCTGCGCGACTTCAAGGGTTTCCTAGCCTGGCAAAAACGTGGCCGGAAACAATACGGTTCGTAGCTCGGCTAAGAAAAAATAGTCCGTGCTTAGTCGCGGCAAAGTAGTTAATGCTCTGCGCGCGTCAGCCTCAACCTCGCTGCGCTGCTCGATGCGCGCCGCACGTGCTGCACATCGAGGGTGATTTCGAAATGGCAGGTGTATCAGCGTGCGCGCCGGACCGATGCGCCCACCGAGTTGCCGGTGTGCGCGATCCTGCAGCAACGCGACGTACCGGTCGATGTCTATTGGGCGCCCTGATATGCCACGCCTGATCGCCGACATTGGCGGCACCAACGCGCGCTTTGCACTACTCGAGGACGGCGCGTGGCGCGATGAGCGGGTACTCGCCTGCGCTGACTATCCTGATCTGGTCGCAGCGGTCGAGCACTACCTCCAGGAGGTCGGTGCGGGCAGCGCGCGCCGACCAACGCAAGCCGCGATGGCGATCGCCGGACCGATCACCGGCGACGTCATCCGGATGACCAATCACGTGTGGCGGTTCTCCGCGGCGCAGACGCGCAATCGTCTCAAGCTCGAACGTCTGTACTTCCTCAATGACTTCACGGCACTCGCCATGGCGGTGCGCGACTTGCCGAAACACGAGCTCGAGGCGATCGGCCGCGGGCGCGCGGTCGCCGGCGCGCCGCTCGCAGTGATTGGACCGGGTACGGGGCTTGGCGTCTCTGGCGTCATTCCCTGCGTAGGAAACTGGATCGCGCTGCAAACTGAGGGCGGCCACGCCACGTTGTCCGTCGTGAACGAGCGCGAGATGGCCGTGCTCAAACAACTCCATCAGCGTTTCTCACATGTGTCGGCCGAGCGCGTGCTGTGCGGTCCGGGTCTGGCGAATCTCTATGAAGTGCTGTGCGCCCTCGACGGCGTCGTGCCCGCCGAAATCACGCCGGCGGAAATCACGCGCCGCGCGGCAGAAGGCTCCTGCCGCGTGTGCCTCGAGGTCGTGAGCACGTTCTGTGCGCTGCTCGGCACGATGGCTGGCAACCTGGTGCTGACACTAGGCGCCGTGGGCGGCCTTTACATCGGCGGCGGGATCGTGCCGCGGCTCGGACGCCTCTTCGCAAACTCGCCGTTTCGTGATCGCTTCGAGGACAAGGGTCGATACACCGACTATCTGGCCGCCGTGCCGACGTTCGTCATTCATACGAAGCTTCCTGCGTTCATCGGCCTAGCCCGCGCCTTCACCGATCCCGGGCCGAGGCTGGAAGCGGACTGAAAGTGGCGGTTGGCGGTTAGTAAACGTCGAGGAGCTTCCCCCTTTCGATGGTGTGCTGCTCCAACGGTGTCGTGCGCGAACGCCGCACGTGTCACCGCGGGGCTCTCTGACTAACCGCCAACCGCCAAACCGCTAACCGCTTTCCTAGAGCTCATTGCTCCACGCAAAGCCGTCGCGTCCGATAAGCGAGCTCGCGGCCGCGGGCCCCCAGCTTCCGGCCGTGTAACCCTTGGGCGCCTCATCATGCTGGAGCCACGCTTGCCGGATCGGATCGATCCAGCCCCAGGCGGCGTCGAGCTCGTCACGGCGCATGAAGAGCGTGAGGTTGCCCTTCACCACGTCGGTCAGCAGCCGCTCATAGGCATCGAGCTGCCGCGCCTTGAAGGCGTCCGAGAAGTCGAGACTCAGGCCGACGGGCTTCAGGCGCATACCTTCGCCGGGACTCTTGGCGAGAACGCTCAAAGTGATGCTTTCATCCGGCTGCAGCTGGATGACGAGGCGGTTCAGGGCATGCACGGAGTCCGGGCGCTCGTAGATGGAATGCGGCACGTCCTCAAAGGTGATCGCGATCTCGGACAATTTCTCCTGCAGGCGCTTGCCGGTCCGCAGGTAGAACGGCACCCCCGCCCACCGCCACGAGTCGATCTCCACCTTGAGCGCGACGAAGGTCTCGGTGGTACTTTCCCGCGGCACGTCCTTCTCCGACAGGTAGCTCACCACCGGCGCGCCGTTTACGGCGCCTGCCTTGTATTGACCACGCACCGTCTTGGCAAGTCCGTCGCGTCCGGTCAACGGCCTGAGTGCACGCAACACCTTGAGCTTCTCATCGCGCATCGCATCCGCATCACCGGTCGCCGGCGGCTCCATGGCGATGATGCACAGGAGCTGCAGCAGATGGTTCTGCACCATGTCGCGCAATGCACCCGTCTGATCGTAGAAATTGGCGCGTCGCTCAACGCCGAGATCCTCAGCCACCGTGATCTGCACATGTTGTATGCGGCCGCGCCGCCACAACGGCTCGAACAGCGTATTGCCGAATCTGAGCGCGAGCAGGTTCTGCACCGTCTCCTTGCCGAGGTAGTGGTCGATGCGAAAGATCTGTTGCTCACTGAAGATGGCGCCGACCCGCTGGTTGATGTGCGCGGAGGACTCGCGATCGGAACCGAGCGGCTTCTCGAGCACGACGCGCGAGACCGGCGTCACGAGCGAATGGCGCGCGAGGCCTTCGCAGGTCATGGCAAACAGATCGGGAGCCGTCGACAGGAAGAACGCGCGCACATGCGCACCGCGACCGGCGAGGACCTTCGCGAGGGCGGCGAAATCGGCATCCGAGCGCGCATCGATCTTGCAATAGTCGATCTGCCGCGCGAACTGCTCCCAGCGCTCGGCCTTGAATTCATCTTTCAGGTGTGACTGACAGGTCGCGTGGACCTGCGCGAGATACGCATCGCGCGTGAGCGCGCCGCGCGCCGCACCGATGATGCGCGATTGGCTCGTGAGCTGCCCCGCAAGCATGCGCCGGTACAGCGCCGGTAGCAGCTTGCGCATCGCGAGATCACCCGTGCCGCCGAAGAGAACCAGATCGAACGTTGCGAGCTCGGCCATGCAGGATCCGTGGTTGTTGTTGCGACGGCTAACGTTAACCCAGCCGGCGGCGGCCAAGAAGCCTCGGCGTTGTCTCGGGCGGCATCTCCTTCTTTGCCCAGACCGTCCAGGGAAGGCAGCCTGTTCTCGCAGGCGCGGCTGGTCAGCGAGAACGATACCGCGACGGCCAGCTGCGACGACCCGCTGCTCGGCCGGACAGTCGGCGCGCAGATGATCGTGCGGGTCACGGCCCGCGCCATCTTTCCCAACTGCCCGCGCTATATCCCGAAGCTGCAGCTCACCGAGCCGTCGGTCTACGCGCCTCGCCCCGGGTACGAGCTGTCGGAGCCGGCCTGGATGGGGTTTGACGCGTTCAAGGACGTGATCTACCCGCGCAGCCGACCTGGAAGGGGGGCGAAGGTCGGGTGGCTCTAGCGCTGTCGCTTGGGGAAGTCCGACGAGCGCAAGTCGAGCACAAGCGACGAAACAACATGGACGACCCCACCTTCATCCGTTGCCTTCTCCCGCCGCCGCTCGCCGTGACCGCAAAGGCCACGCGATCGGAACGGATCGGCGCTACTTCGCAATCTCGCCGACAACCACCCGGTTCGGGGGACTGACGATCACGATCTTGTCGGCAAGTTTGGCGAACTTGTAGCCCTTCAAGGCGGGCACCTGCTCGGTCACATTGCCTGGTAGATCATGGATGGCGACGTCGGCCGGCAGCTCGGTTGCCGGTCCGACCGCGGCAATTCCCGCGTCCGGCTGGGAAGATGCGGCCAGACTGTCGCGCAGCATGCGCGCCTGGTCGGCCGTGAGCGCCATGCGCCCCATGATCGGGATCTTGTCGAGCGCGTCGTTCTCCGCTGAGAACTTTGCCGGCATGGTCTGCCCGGTCGCACCGATCGGAGCGTGCGATCCCGCACCGGCATTGAGGTCCACGCTGGTGCTGCCGGTGTTGGTGCTCTCGGCCGCGCCCGCAAATGTGACGGCCCTCAAGAGCGCAAGTGCGATCACGCCGTGGCGAAGGGAGCTGCGCATGGGCGCCTCCTTTGCTGTTTACGGACGAAAGGAGAACGCCCGGCAGGCGGAGACGTTGCCGGTTCGCGGCCACGAAAGTCGGGGCGCGCCCAGGGCCAGAACAGGCCCGGAAGGGCCAACAGGGGGCGCCGGCAGCGGACCCCCGCCCGACACAGAAAGATGAACAATTTCAAGCGCTTGAGCTGTCGGAGCGCGCCCCACCCGGACATGCCTGACGATTGGTTGCCAAGCCCCGGAACGGTTAAGCGAAGGCAAACCATCACGCAGATTTATTTCTAAAAGGAAATAGACGTCGACAAATGGCGGAAACAGGTTTGCGTTATCAACGGGGCAAGCAAACGAACAACTCGAAAGCAACTCAGATGTCTCTGCTGCCTTTCGTAAGTGCCTTGTTCGCGGCCGTGATCGCGGCCGTGATCATTCTCTGGAAGGCCGGCGCCAGCGTCCCGCGCTAACGCGTGGCAGTGATTGCTGCCTGCAAAACCGGCACCGATCGCGACCACGAGGTTGTGCGACTGGAGGGCAGCGTTGAGGATATCAATACCTTTATCGCGCAAAGTTGCAGCGACAGCTGAGGGGGCGACGATGGCGGACCAAGCGGGACTGAAACTCATCGGCTGGCTGCTTGGCAGCATCACCGCCGCCGTCATGCTGATCGCGGCGCTGCTGGTACACGATGCGGTGGCCAATCCCAACGCCGTGCTGGCCCCGCCCATGACTACCATCATCCAGTAGTTACAAGCTTTTTTCCGTTGCGGAGACGGCCGTAGCGGCTGGCCGCAAAGGCTTCCGAAAGCTCGCGGCCCTTTTCGACATCAGCTTTTCCGGTTCTGCGACGCGCCGGCGTCAACCTGTGACACTGCGCGCCTTCGCGGCGACGAAACAATCTGGCGCCAGCGCGAAACGCGACAATGGTCTCGACGAAAAACGGCCGAAACGCGCGCTTGCTAGAAGCGCGTTAACCAAACGGCCGCCAAGCGGCGCAGGGCCAATTCGAATGATCAAGCTCAGCCCCCGCTACTTCATCCTGCCGCTGATCGCGCTGGTGGTAATCGGCTCGCTTCCGGCGCCTGCCGACAGCGGCCGCGCCGCGCGCAACAGCGGTTGCGGGCCGGCGCTTGCAAGCATTACCGACCCGGCACTACGCGCGACCTTCGACCGGTTCGAACGCAGCCAGTCTGCGGCTGCCGCCAAGATTTGCGCCGTCTACCGCAACAACATGGAGGGTGCCGCCCGCTAAAGGCGCAACTCCGGCGCGGAACGCGCTTCCAGGCTTCATCGGGGCCTCCTATCGGCCCACGCCTTACCCGGATCGTATGCCCACGATCCGGGTCTTTCTTTTGCAAGGCACGACGGAAGCATCGTCAGCGACGATGCCTGCGGTCCTGATTGGTCGTGTTCTGCTTGATGTTGGCCCGCTCGCCTTGCTCCTCGACGTTCTCCGGCGCCTGCTCGTCGGGTGCGGTGTTCTTGGAGACTTTGGGGGCGGCGCCCGGTCCCTTCGGGCTTCGATTCGCAGGCGGCACGGGCGGCATCTGGCTTGGCATGACGGTCTCCCGGTTGCGGAGATCAACCCCGGGGTCGCCGCACCGGTTCCAAGTGAGCGAATACTGAATAGCGAATAGCGAGTAGAATGGCGGGCCGTGACGAGACCAACGACGAGAGCGAAGCATGTTCCGTTGACCAATCACTTTTGACGCACCACTGACCCGCTCAGCATTCGCCATTCCCCGCTCGCTGCTCACCACTCACCATTCGCGATTCGCCAATCAGAGATGTTGCAACCAGCCATCGACCGCGACCGCATCGAGGCGACAGATCGGTTGATTCGGCCGCATGTCCGTCGGACGCCGGTCATCGCCGCCGACGGGTCCGACTTCGGCCTCGCGCCGATGCGGCTCTGCTTCAAGCTCGAGCTTTTCCAGCACGCCGGATCGTTCAAGACGCGCGGAGCGTTCGCCAACCTGCTGATGCGGCCGGTTCCGCCGGCGGGGGTGGCCGCGGCCTCCGGCGGCAATCACGGGGCGGCGGTCGCCTATGCGGCGATGAGGCTGGGCGTGGCGGCCCGGATCTTCGTGCCGACCATCTCGTCGCCCGCCAAGGTCGCGCGCATCCGCGCCTACGGCGCCGACCTGGTGGTGGAGGGCGAACGCTATGCCGAAGCGCTGGCGGCCAGCGAGGGGTGGGTCTCGGCCTCCGGCGCGCTGGCGGTGCATGCCTTCGACCAGACCGAGACGCTGCTCGGCCAGGGCACCCTCGGCATGGAGCTCGAGGCGCAGGCGCCCGAGCTCGATAGCTTGCTGGTCGCGGTCGGGGGCGGCGGCCTCATCGGCGGCATCGCGGCCTGGTACGGTGGCCGCATCAACGTCGTCGGGGTAGAGCCGGAAGCCGCCCCCACGCTGTCGAACGCCCTCGCCGCCGGCCGGCCGATCGACGCGGAGGCCGGCGGGATCGCGGCCGATTCGCTTGCGCCGCGGCGCGTCGGCGAGCGGATGTTCCCGATCGCGCAGCGCCACGTCGCTCGTGTGGTGCTGGTCCCCGACGATGCCATCCGCGCCGCCCAGGAGGCGCTCTGGAACACCCTCAGGGTCGTTGCCGAGCCGGGCGGCGCCGCCGCATTCGCGGCGATCCTGTCGGGGCGTTACGCACCACGACCGGACGAACGCGTGGGCGTTCTGATCAGCGGCGGCAATACCGTGGCAGTCGATTTCGGGCGGTGAGCGAATGGCGATCAATGAGCAGTGAGTGGTGAGCAGGGCGTCCGGGCGCCTGCTTCGCTATTCGCTATTCGCTATTCGCTATTCACTATTCGCTCGGTTTTGGGACGGCGCAGATGCTCGTCGAGGCGGGGCAGCAGCTCGACAAAGTTGCATGGCCGGTAGCGGTAGTCGAGCTGGTGCACGAGGATCTCGTCCCAGGCGTCGCGACAGGCACCGGGCGATCCCGGAAGACAGAAGATGTAGGTCGCGCCGGCCACGCCTGCGGTCGCGCGCGACTGGATGGTCGACGACCCGATCTTGGCGGCGCTGATCATGTGGAAGAACGACGAGAAACCGTCCATGCGCTTCTCGAACAGCGGCTCGACCGCTTCCGGCGTCACGTCACGGCCGGTGAACCCCGTGCCCCCGGTGGTGATGATGACGTCAACCCCCGGATCGGCGATCCAGGTCCTGACGCGCGCCCGGATCGCCTCGATCTCGTCCGCCACGATGGCGCGGTCGGCGAGCGCGTGGCCGGCCGCCTCGACGCGGCTTGCCAACGTGGCGCCCGACTTGTCGTCGGCAAGCGCGCGGCTGTCCGACACCGTGAGCACCGCGATCTTGAGCGGCACGAAGGCGCGGCTGTCGTCGAGCCCGGGCATCGCGTGGGCTCAGACTTCGGTGCCCTTGAACGTGTTGCAGGCGGAGATCGAGCCGCTCTTGAACCCGGTCAAGAACCAGCGCTTGCGTTGCTCCGAGGTGCCATGCGTGAAGCTTTCCGGCACCACCGTGCCCTGGGTCTGCTTCTGCAGACGATCGTCGCCGATCGCGGCCGCGGTCCGCAGCGCGGCGTCGATGTCGCTCTGATCGATCGTCCGCCATTTCTGGTTCGAGTGATTGGCCCACAGGCCGGCGAAGCAGTCCGCCTGCAGCTCGACCCGGACCTGCAGCGCATTGGCCTCGGCCTTGCTCATGCCGCGCTGCATCTGCTGCACCTTGGGCAGGATGCCGAGCAGGTTCTGCACGTGATGACCGACCTCGTGCGCGATCACGTATGCTTGCGCGAACCGGCAGGCGCGGCTGCCCACGTCGCAGCCACGGAAGCGCGTCTCGAGGTCACGGAAGAACGAGGTGTCGAGGTAGATCTTCTGGTCGTTCGGGCAGTAGAACGGACCCATGGCGGCGACCGCGCGGCCGCAGGCGGAATCCCAGCGGCCCGGGAACACCACCAGACGCGGCTCGACGTAGCGCTTGCCGGCCTTCTCGAAAATCTCTTTCCAGCGATCCTCGGTATCGCCGAGCACGGCCCGCATGAAGCGCCCGACCTCGTCGTTCGGCGCGTTGCGCGGCGCAGTGCGCGGCGGCGGCGATTGCTGGTAGTGCGAGGATCCCCCGCCCTGCAGAATCTCGACCCCGCTGATCAAGAGCCGCGGATCGATCCCAAATGCCCAGCCGAGCAGGCCGAGCACCACCACGGTGCCGATGCCCAAACCGCCGGCGCCGCCCGGCAGGCCAAAGCCGCCGCCGCCGCCGCCGCCCGGGGAATCGCCGCGGTAGTCCTCGACGTTCTGACTCTGGCGGAAATCCTCCCACTGCATCCATCGCTCCCGCTCGGCCTCGCGTGCCGCCGATTTTCGCCGACCGCGCCGGCCGAGTCCATGCAGTCGTTAAGTTTGGGTAACTGCCAAGGCCCCGCCAAGAGATAATAACGCCCGGCAATTGCTGCAGATTTAAGTCGTTCTTTACCTTGGCGGCGCAGGATGCGGGCTGTCGGTTGTAGGTCTCGCGTCTCCGGCCGCGTCCCCTTGAGTTAGTCAGAGTTCCTGCGTCATGGGTGTGTCGCGTCGCGGGGCGTCCGATAGGGCGCCCCGCTTGATTCCCGCGCCGGCGGTGGCCGGTCGCATCCTGATCGGCGACTGCGTCGTCGAGATGTCTCGCCTGCCGGCCGCCAGCGTCGATCTGGTATTCGCCGATCCGCCCTACAACCTGCAGCTCAAGAATTCGCTCAAGCGCCCGGACGACTCCGACGTCGATGCCGTCGACGACGCATGGGACAAGTTCGCAAGCTTCGCGCACTACGACGGGTTCACCCGCGCCTGGCTCATCGCATGCCGGCGGCTGATGAAGCCCACGGCGACGCTGTGGGTGATCGGCTCCTATCACAATATCTTCCGTGTCGGCACGATCCTGCAGGACCTCGGCTTCTGGATCCTCAACGACGTGGTGTGGCGCAAGCTCAACCCGATGCCCAACTTCCGCGGGCGGCGCTTCACCAACGCGCATGAGACGCTGATCTGGGCGGCGCGCGAGCCGAATGCCAAGTACACGTTCAACTACGAGGCGCTCAAAGCCGGCAACGAGGATGTGCAGGCGCGCTCCGACTGGACGCTGCCGCTGTGCACCGGCGAAGAGCGGCTGAAGAACGCCACCGGGAAAAAGATGCATCCCACGCAGAAGCCGGAGGCGTTGCTCGCGCGCGTGCTGCTGGCCTCGTCGCGGGCCGGCGACGTGGTGCTCGACCCGTTCTTCGGCACCGGGACGACCGGCGCGGTGGCGAAGCGGCTGCGCCGAAACTTCATCGGCATCGAGCGCGATCGAGACTATGCGGCGGCGGCCGAGGCGCGCCTCGCAGCCGTCGAGCCGTTGCCGGAAGCTTCGCTGGCATCGTTCGTGACCGCGCGCGAAGCCCCGCGTGTCGCGTTCGCGACGCTGGTCGAGCGCGGCCTGGTGAGCGCCGGCGCCCGCCTGGTCGACGCCAAGCGCCGGCACGCCGCGCTGGTGCGCGCCGACGGCGCGATCGCGCTCGGCGCGACCGTCGGCTCGATCCACCGGGTCGGCGCCCTCGCGCAAGGGCTCGACGCCTGCAACGGCTGGGCGTTCTGGCACGTCGAGACCCCGCAGGGGCTGACCTCGATCGACGCGCTACGCGCCCAGGTGCGTGCCGAGATGGGCGTTTAAATCGCCAGTCGACCGTGGTTTGCCTCAACGTTTCTCGTAGTATGGCCGGGCATGATCCGCTCATGGCGCAATACCGCGACTCGCAAGGTATGGGAGGGAGGGCGACCAAATCAATATCGTAGTCTAGACTTTGATGCTGCGATCGACCTGTTGCTTGCGCTCAATGCCGCCAAAACGCTCCAGGACCTCAGCCCGCTGAAGAGCGTGGGACTGCATAAGCTAACGGGCGACCGGAAGGGTCAATGGGCGATGACTGTAAACGGCCCCTGGCGCGTCTGCTTTGCATTCAGTAAAGGCGACGCCTACGAGGTCGAGATCGTGGACTATCATAAGGGGTGAGAGATGGCTCCCATTGCGCATCCAGGCCGGCTGTTGCGACGAGAGATCGCAGCCCGCGGTCTCAGCGCCAATCGGCTCGCGCTCGACCTCGGTGTGCCGTCCGGCCGCATCACCGACATCGTCAGCGGCCGGCGCTCCATTACGGCGGACACCGCCGTGCGGCTTGGCCGCTACTTTGGCAATCGGCCGCAATTCTGGATCGACTTGCAAGGTCAGTACGACATAGCGGTCGTCGAGCACGAGCGTGGTCGCGAGATTGCCAAGCGCGTTAGGCCTCCCAATGCCGCCTGATCGTTGCCTGCCGCCGCCATAAACCTGGGCGGGCCCTATGCCGCTCGGGATCGCTTGCCTATTCGTCCATTGGTCGCGCGATAGCGGCCGACAGAAATCGCGTGAGCAGCCCTGCGCGCCAAGGCAACATCATAGGCATGCTGCAGCCCCAACAGCGTCTCCATGTCGACCCCGAAGGCTTTCTCGAAGCGAACGGCCATCTCGGGTGAGAGTGCGACACGCTGGTTCAGGAGATTCGAGATCGCGGGCCGGCTGACGCCCGATACCTTCGCGGCCTGCGTAACGGTGAGCCCAAGCGGGTCGATCACCTGCGTGCGAAGCACGCCGCCAGGATGGGGTGGGTTCTTCATCATCTACCTGTCCTCAATGATAGTCGAGCAGGTCGATGTCAAAGACTTCGCCCGACTCGACTCGAAAGACGATGCGCCAGTTTCCACTCACTGTAGCAAGCCATCACTGCAGGCGCCGCTCACCCGCCGGCCACCCCCTGCGTGTTGACGTAGAGCGAATAGATCGAATGGCTCGCCGCCATGAACAGGCGGTTGCGGTAGCGGCCGCCGAAGCAGACGTTGGCGCAGCGCTCGGGCAGCGCGATGAAGCCGATCGCCTTGCCGTCCGGATCGAACACCTTGACCCCGTCGAGCCCGGGGCGGCCCATGCCCCAGCCGCACCATAGATTGCCGTCGACATCGATCCGGAAGCCGTCCGGCGTCTCTTCCTGGTCGCATTCGATGAAGGTGCGCCCGTTGGCAAGCCTGGTTCCGCCGTCGATCAGCTCGAAGACGTAGATCGCGTGCCCCTCGGCCGCGCTCTCGACCACGTAGAGCTTGGTCTCGTCGGGCGAGAAGGCAAGCCCGTTCGGCCGCTTGACGAGGCCGCTGGTCACCACGGCGGCGCGCCCGCTGCCGGGGTCGAGGCGGTACACGTCGAACGGCAATTCCGCTTCCGCCTTGATGCCGAGGTAGTTGCCCGCGATCCCCGACGGCGGGTCGGTGAACCAGATGGTGTCGTCGGACTTGACCACCACGTCGTTGGTGCCGTTGAGCCGCTTGCCGTCGAAGCGGTCGATCAGCACCGTGATCCCGCCGTCGGTTTCGGTGCGGGTGAGCCGCCGGCCGCTGTGCTCGCAGCTGATGAGCCGCCCCTGGCGATCGCGCGTGTTGCCGTTGGCGTGGTTCGACGGCTTGCGGTAGACGCTGATGCCGCCGGTCTCCTCGTCCCAGCGCATGATGCGGTTGTTGGGGATATCGCTCCACAGCAGGCAGCGCGCATCACCGAAATAGACCGGGCCCTCGTTGAAGCGACAGCCGCCGGCGAGCCGCTCGACGCCGGCATGAAAGAACCGGTACTTGTCGAACGCGGGATCGAGGCTCTGCACCGCCGGGTCGGGATAGCGCTCGCTCGGCCGCCAGCCGCCGCCCGCGCCGGCGGCGACGCCGCCCTCCGACGCGTCGCCCTCCGATGTCGTCACGGCGCGGCAGCTCACCGCACCGCAAACGGAGCGTGATAGGGGCGCCCGAACGGCACGCCCGCCGTCACCGTCTGCACCGGCTTGAGGTGGGCTTGGCCGTTGCGGGTGTTGTTGCGGGTGTCGACGAAAGACACCGGCCCCTGCACCAGCTCCATGATCGCGACGTCAGCCGGCGCGCCGACCTGCAGCGTGCCGAGCTTCGGGGCGCGGTTGATGACCTTGGCGGGGGCGACGGTCGCCATGGCGACGACCTGCTCCAGGGTGAAGCCGAGCCCCATGAATTTGCTCATCACCCAGGTCAGGTACGGCATGCCGGGCGTGTTGCCGGAGAACACGTGGATATCGGACGAGATGGTGTCGGGCGGAGCCCCTTGCGCGATCGCGGCTTCCGCCACCGTATAGTCGAAGCTGCCGCCGCCGTGGCCGATGTCGAAGAGGACGCCGCGCTGCTTGGCGGCAAGCGCCGCCGGCAGCAGCCGGCCGTCCTGCACGATATTGGTGAAGGCCCCGCCCAGGTTGGGCGCCCCGGTGTAGCAGTGCGTGAGGATGTCGCCCGGCCGCAGCAGGTCGAGGATCTGCGACATCAGCTCGCGGGTCTCGACCCCGCCGATGTGGCACATCACCTTGGCGCCGGTGCCCGCCTGCTCGCACGCCGCGATTGCGCGCCGCAGGGGCTCGAGCCCGTGCTTGGCGATCACGTTCTCGGACATGCGCACCTTGATTCCGAGCACCATGTCGGCGTTCTCGGCCACCGCTCTGGCGGCCGCGTCGGTCTGCGCGAAATCGATGTTGTAGAGCTCCGGCACCGGGAAGCCGCCGAGCCCGATATTGGCGATGTGCACGAAAGCGTAGAGGCGGGTGCGGGAGTGGCCGGCGACGTAGCGCCGGAAGGCGGGAAAATTGTTCGCTCCGGCGTCGCCCGCCGACACGCAGGTGGTGGTGCACTGGTGCGCCACCAGCTCGTCGGCCGGGATTCCGATCGCCGACCCATACGGGAACACATGGGAGTGGAGATCGATCAGTCCCGGCGTCACCAGCTTGCCGGAGGCGTCGAGCACCCGCTGCGCCCGCGCCGCCGGGATGTCGCCTTCGACCGCCTCGATGAGGCCGAAGCGCATCCCGATGTCGCGCTTGCCCCGCAGCGACTGACTGGGGTCGAGCACATCGCCACCCTTGATCACGAGGTCGAACTTGTCGTTCGGCCCCATGGCGGCGCGCGCCGGAGCGCCGGCGGCCGCGGCAAGCGCGCATGCACCGACCGCGCCCAGGAAATCACGACGAGAACTGATCGACATGGCACTCTCCCTTTGATGTTCGTTGCATGCGTTGCCGGCGCGGCGCGCGGTGCGGCGCCGCTGATCCGGGACCCAGATTATTTGCCTCGGGCGGTGACCCGGGCACTGCACCGCATACGCGTCAACGCGCCGCCACGGTCATGATCTCCACCTTGTAGCCGGGCGCGGCGAGCTTCGCCTCCACGGTCGCCCGCGCCGGCGTGTTGCCGGGCGAGACCCAGGCGTCCCACACGGCGTTCATCTCGTTGAAGGTCGCCATGTCGGTGAGCCAGATATTGGCCGACAACAGCTTCGACTTGTCGGTACCGGCCTCGGCCAGATAGCGGTCGATGGTGGCAAGGATCTCGCGGGTCTGCTCGGTGACGCTCTTGCCGGCATTCTCGCGCGCCACGATGCCGGCGAGATAGACGGTGTTGCCGTGAATCACGATCTGGCTCATGCGCGGGCCGACTTCGTGACGTTGGACGCTCATCTTCAAACTCTCCCTGTTGTTTGGAATCGAAACACCTGGCGGACTTTGACCGCGGTCACCAGCGGTGCAATCGCTCACCCGCCCTTGACGCCTTGGGTATTGACGTAGAGCGAATAGACCGAGTGGCTCGCCGCCATGAACAGCCGGTTGCGCTTGACGCCGCCGAAGCAGACGTTGGCGCAGCGCTCGGGCAGCACGATCTTGCCGATCCGCTTGCCGGCCGCATCGAAAACCATCACGCCGTCGTGCGGATCGCCCATGCCCCAGCCGCACCACAGATTGCCGTCGACATCGACCCGGAAGCCATCCGGCGTCTCGCCCGGCTGGGCGGTGATGAACGGCCGCTTGTTGGCGAGCCTGGTGCCGTTGTCGATGACGTCGAAAACGTGGATCACGCGCGGCGTGACTGCCGCCTCGACGACGTAGAGCTTGGCCTCGTCGGGCGAGAAGGCGAGCCCGTTCGGTCGGTTGATGTCGCCGGTCACCACCGTGATCTGCCCGCTGCGGCCATCCACGCGGTAGACGTTGGTGGGCAGCTCGGGAGTGGCGGTATGGCCCTCATAGTTGCCGAGAATGCCGAACGGCGGATCGGTGAACCAGATCGAGTCGTCGGACTTCACCACGATGTCGTTCGGCGAGTTCAGCGGCTTGCCGTCGAACTTGTCCGCGATGGTTGTGATGGTGCCGTCGTGCTCGGTGCGCGAGACGCGGCGCGTATCGTGCTCGCAGCTCAGCAGCCGGCCTTGGCGGTCGCGGGTATTGCCGTTGGCGAAGTTCGAAGGCTTGCGGAAGATGCTCACGCGCCCGGTCTCCTCGTCCCAGCGCATGATCCGGTTGTTGGGGATGTCGCTCCACACGAGATAGCGGCCGTCGCCGAACCAGGCCGGCCCCTCGCACCAGCGCATGCCATGCGCGATGCGCTCGACGCTCGCGAGTGCCAGGCGGTATTTCGCAAAGCTCGGATCGAGAATCTGCACCGACGGGTCGGGATAGCGCAGGCTCGGCTCCCAGGCCGCGAACGCGCGCGGCGCCGCCGCAACTGCCGCGGCGGCGCCGGCCGCCGCCACGAAATGACGTCTCGAAGCATGCATGTGGACTCTCCCCTATGCGGCAGCCGCGCTGGCGGCCGCCGCCGGCCACGATGCCAGCCGAACGGCGAATAGTGAATAGTGAACAGCGAATAGTCGTGAAGGACGGGACGGGGCGGCACCCTGCCCTTCTATTCGCTACTCGCTATTCGCCATTCACTACGGGTCGCAGCGCGTGCGCGATCACCTTGCGCATCAGGCTGGGAAACGCCTCGTCGGCAAGGTCGTCGAGCGCCTGCCAGCGTGCGCCGGCCGGCGCCGGCGTTGAGCGCGGCACCTCGGCGGCGTAGACGACAAGCTCGAGCGGAAAATGCGTGAAGGTGTGGGTGACGGTGCCCGGCAGCCGGCGCCAGTTCGCGCGCAGGGGCGCGCCGGCAAGCGCAGGCGGGCCGGCGTCGAAACCGTCTGCCCACGCGCTGGTCGGCACTTCGGTCATGCCCCCGAGCAGGCCGCTTGCCGGACGCGTGCGCACCAGCACGAATCGGTCCGCGCGGGTGACCCAGAACGCGGCGCCGGTGCGGAGCTTCGCGGCGCGTTTCGGGGCGCGCCGCGGAAAGCTCTCGGGGCCGCGACGCCGGCCCGCGCACGGCTCGCGCCACGGGCAGATGACGCAGGCGGGGTTCCTGGGCGTGCAGACGGTGGCGCCGAGATCCATCATGGCTTGCGCGTAGTCGCCGCTGCGCGCGGCCGGCGTCAACGCCTCGGCAAGGCGGCGCACCACCGGTTTCGCCTGCTGCCGATCTTCCTCGATCGCGTAGAGCCGCGCGATCACCCGTTCGACATTGCCGTCGATCGCGGCTGCGCGCCGGCCGAAGGCGATCGCCGCGATGGCGGCGGCCGTATAGGGGCCGATGCCCGGCAAGGCGCGCAGGTCGTCCACCTCGGCGGGGAAACACCCGCCATGGCGTGTCGCCACCGTTCGCGCGCAGGCATGCAGATTGCGCGCCCGCGCGTAGTAGCCGAGCCCGGCCCAAGCCTTGAGCACGTCTTCGAGCGGTGCGGCGGCAAGCGCCGCGACCGTCGGCCAGCGCGCGACGAAGTCCTGAAAATAAGGCGCGACCGCCCGCACCGTGGTCTGCTGCAGCATGATCTCGGAGAGCCAGACGCGGTACGGGTCGGCCGCTTCGCCGGCGCCCGCGCGCCAGGGCAGGCGGCGCCGATGCCGGTCGTACCAGGCCAACAGCGCCGCCGGGTCGGGCTGCACCTGCGCAGCCGCAAGCGCGACTGACCCCCTCCGCCGATGCGGGGTTGCCGAGCCGACGGCCTTGGATGCCGCTGCAGTGGCGCGCTTTCCCCGCCTCCGCCCTGCTGCTACCGTCATGCTGCAGCGATGGCAGAGCGGCCGGCGATGAACAAGCGCAAGAAGACTTATCCACGGCCGCTGGCCGATTTCATCGGCACCTGCCTCGGCGACGTGTTCGCGCGCCAAGGTTTCGCGTCGGGCGAGCTCGTCACCCACTGGCCGGAGATCGTGGGCGAGGAGATCGCCGCCCACGCCGAGCCGCTCAGGCTGCAATGGCCACGCGCCGGCGAGGCCGACGGCGCGGAGCCTGCGACCTTGGTGCTGCGGGCCGAGGGCCCGGCCGCGATCGAGATCCAGCACCTTGCGCCGGTCATTCTCGAGCGGGTCAACCGCTTTCTCGGCTGGCGCGCGGTCGCCCGCATCGCGCTTCGGCAGGCGCCGCTGGCCCGGCGCCGCGCCCGGCCGGCGCCGCCGCCGCCCGATGCCGAGGCCGCGGCCCGCATTGCGGCCGGCTTGGGAGATGTCGGCGACCCCGATCTGCGCGCGGCGCTCGCCCGCCTCGGCGCCGCCGTCAATAAGAGTTGAGGGCGCCGGCCCCCTGGCGGGGGCGTCCGTCATTGCCACATCGGCGCTTTCGGGCTAGCCAGCAGGCCTCGGGGCTGAACCCAGTCGAGGATTGTGCCGTGAACATCACCCGTCGCGAATTCTTGCAAAGTACCGCAGCCCTGACCCTGGCGGCCGCCGTCCTCTCGACCGACAGCCGGCAGCCCGCACACGCGCAGACCCCCTCGCAGCAGGACCTGATGGCGCCGAGCTCGCTGCCCGACCAGGCCCAGGGCTCGCCCGGTGCGCCGGTGACCCTCATCGAATACGCCTCGATGACCTGCAGCCATTGCGCGTCGTTCCACGCCACGACCTATCCGGAGCTCAAGTCGCGCTACATCGACACCGGCAAGGTGCGCTACATCCTGCGCGAGTTTCCGCTCGACCCGCTGGCCGCGGGCGCCTTCATGCTGGCGCGCTGCGCCGGCGACGGGAAGTATTTTGCCCTGGTCGACACGCTGTTCCGGGAGCAGAAGAACTGGGCATTCGCCCAGAATCCGATACCGCCCCTGCTCAAGATCGCGAAGGACAACGGCTTCACCGAGCAGAGCTTCGAGCAGTGCCTGTCGAATCAGAAGCTGCTCGACGGCCTCGACGAGGTGCGCCAGCGCGCGCAAACGAAGTTCGGGGTGAACTCGACCCCGACCTTCTTCCTCAACGGCAAGATCATCCGCGGCACCATGTCGATCCAGGAGCTCGAGAAGCAGATGCAGCCCTTCCTCAAGGGCTCGTGACGCATTCTGCCTTCGTTTGCCGCGGATCTTTCCCGGGACCGCATTCGAGGCCCCGCAGCATTCTCCATCGATCGGCTGTTGCGGTCGGGCTTGCGTTGATTCATTTTCCCCGCTGATGCGGGACCTGCAGGTGATTCGCGCCGGGGGCGGCTGCCAGACGGTGCGCGCAAGCCGATTCCTCCTGTGCCCCGTCATCACGTCCGAGGGGGCCCGCGCATGAAGCTCACCCGTCTCCGCCTGATCGGATTCAAATCGTTCGTCGAGCCATCCGACGTGCACATCGAGCCCGGGCTCACCGGCGTGGTCGGGCCGAACGGCTGCGGCAAGTCGAACCTGGTCGAGGCGCTGCGCTGGGTGATGGGCGAATCCTCGCACAAGGCGATGCGCGCCGCCGACATGGACGAGGTGATCTTTACCGGCTCGAGCGGCCGGCCCGGGCGCAACACCGCCGAGGTGCAGCTCACCATCGACAATTCCGACCGCACCGCGCCCGCCATCTTCAACGACCACGACACCCTGGAAGTCTCCCGCCGGATCGAGCGCGAGAAAGGCTCGACCTACCGCATCAACGGCCGCGAGGTGCGCGCGCGCGACGTGCAGATCCTGTTCGCCGACGCTTCGAGCGGTGCGCGCTCGCCGGCACTGGTGCACCAGGGGCGCATCGGCGAGATCATCGCCGCCAAGCCCGAGGCGCGCAAGCGCGTGCTGGAAGAGGCGGCCGGTGTTGCCGGGCTGCACGCCCGCCGGCATGAGGCCGAGCTGCGATTGCGCGCGGCCGACCACAATCTGGAGCGGCTCGAAGACGTGATCGGGCAGATCGCCGCCCAGGTCGATGGCCTCAAGCGCCAGGCCCGCCAGGCGGTGCGCTACAAGACCGTGTCGGCGCAGGTGCGCAAGGCCGAGGCGACGCTGTTCCACCTGCGCTTCCGGGCCGCCAAGGCCGAGGTGGCCGACGGCGAGCGCGCGCGCGATCTTGCGATCCGCGCGGTCGCCGAGCGCACCGAGGCGCAGGCCGCGGCCGCGACGCAGCAGGCCAATGCCGCCGCGGTGCTGCCCGGGTTGCGCGACGTCGAGGCCAAGGCTGCGGCGGCCTTGCAGCGCCTGGTGATTGCGCGCGAGACCCTCGACCGCGAGGAGGCGCGTGCGCGCGAGCGGATCGCCGAGCTCGAGCGGCGGCTGGCGCACTTCGCCGACGACCTGGCGCGCGAGAACAAGCTCGCCGCCGACGCCGAGGCGGCGCTCGCCGGCCTCGCAACCGAAGAGGAGGCGCTCAAACGCAGCGCCGAGGTTCTGGCCGAGCGCAGCGCCACCGTAGGGGCGCGGGTGACCGCCGCGGAGTCCGCGCTGGCGGAAGCCGAGCACGCCTTCGGCGAGCGCACCGAAGCGCTTGCCAAGCTCACCGCCCGGCGTGGCGAGCTCGAGCGCTCGCAGCGCGAGAATGCCGAGCGCCTGGAACGGCTGGCGCGGCAGATCGCCGAGGTCGAGGACGAGCGCACCCGGCTGCAGGCGGAAGGCAGCGGACCGGACGTCGCCGCCCTCGCGGCGGCAATCGAGGCCGCGCAGGTCGCGGTGACGACGGCCGAGGCGGCAGCGCAGGACGCGGAGGCTCGCCACGGCTCGGCGCGCCAGGCCTACGAGGCAGCCCGCATCCCGCTTGCGGCCGCCGAACGGCGCGCCGCCCAGCTCGGAGCCGAGGCCCAGACGCTGACCAAGCTGCTGCAAGTCGAAGGCGCCCGGCAGTGGCCGCCGGCGCTCGACCTGGTCACGGTCGAGAAGGGGCTCGAGGCGGGGCTCGGCGCCGCCTTCGGGGACGATCTCGATGCGCCGATCGAGGCCGCCGCGCCGGAGCACTGGGGCGGCGCCGCGGTCGACCCGGCCGACCCTGAGCTGCCGGCCGGCGCCGAGCCGCTGACGCGCTTCATGACCGCGCCGGCGGAGCTTGCGCGCCGGCTCAAGCAGATCGGGGTCGTGGAGCGGGCCGACGGCCCCCGGCTGGCGGCGCTGCTCAAGCCCGGGCAGCGGCTGGTATCGCGCGAAGGCGACCTCTGGCGCTGGGACGGCTACGTCGCCGCCGCCAACGCCCCGACCGTCGCCGCCCGGCGGCTGGCGGAGAAGAACCGGCTCGCCGAGATCGGCGACGAGCTCGCCGCCGCCAACGCCGAGGTCGCGGCCAGGCATGCGGCCGTCGAGGAGGCCGAAGCAATCGCGCTCGCGGCCGCCGGCAACGAGGTGCAGACGCGGGTCGACTGGCGGGCGCGCCAGCACGAGGCCAATGCGGCGCGCGATGCTCATGCGGCGGCCGAACGCGAACGCGCGCAGGTGACGGCGCGCTTTTCCGCCCTCGATGAAGCGAGCGCGCGGCTCGCCGCCAGCCGCGACGAGGCGACCGCCGCGATCGACGCGGCGCGCGAGACGGTCACCCAGCTGACGCCGGCCGCGGCGCTCGAAGCCGAGCTCTCGACCGCGCGTGCCGACGTCACCGACCGCCGCGCGGTCTTGGCCGAGACCCGCGCCGAGGCGCAGGCGCTGGCACGCGAGGCCGAGCATGCCGAGCGGCGGCTCAACGCGATCGCCGGCGAGCGCGCCGCCTGGCAGGAGCGCCAAGCCGGCGCGCAGGCGCGGATCGCGACGGTGGCGGAGCGCACCGCCGAAACGACGCGCGAGCGCGATCAGCTGGCCGATGCACCGAACGTGTTCGCGGCGCGCCGGCAAAGCCTGATCGGCGAGATCGAGGGCGCGCAGGGCGCCCGCCGCGAGGCCGCCGACCGGCTGGCGGAGGCGGAGAATGCGCTCGCCGAGGCCGACCGTGCCGCCCGCGCCGCGCTCGAGGCCATGGGTTCGGCGCGCGAGGACGCCGCCCGCGCCGAGGAACGATTCGAGGGCGCCAAGCGCCGGCTGACCGAGATCGCGCATGAGATCGTCGAGGTGCTGGAGGTCGAGCCCGAGCGGGTGCCGGCGCTGGCCGGCATCGCCGACGACGCCGCGCTGCCCGAGGTCGAGCAGGTCGAGGCGACGCTCGAACGGCTGCGGCGCGAGCGCGAGCGGCTCGGCGCCGTCAACCTGCGCGCCGAGGAGGAGCTGCGCGAGGTCGAGGCGCAGCACGCAAGCCTCACGGCCGAGCGCGACGACCTGGTGGAAGCGATCCGGCGGCTGCGCCAGGGCATCCAAAGCCTCAACCGCGAGGCGCGCGAGCGTTTGCTCACCTCGTTCGAGGTGGTCAACGGCCACTTCAAGACGCTGTTCACGACGCTGTTCGGCGGCGGCGAGGCCGAGCTCAAGCTGATCGAGAGCGAGGACCCGCTCGAGGCCGGCCTCGACATCTTGGCGCGCCCGCCCGGCAAGCGCTTCCAGACGCTGTCGCTGCTGTCGGGCGGCGAGCAGGCGCTGACCGCGCTGGCGCTGATCTTCGCCGTGTTCATGACCAACCCGGCGCCGATCTGCGTGCTCGACGAGGTCGACGCGCCGCTCGACGACCACAACGTCGAGCGCTTCTGCGACCTGCTCGACGAGATGATCCGGCAGACCGCGACGCGCTTCATCACCATCACCCACAACCCGATCACGATGGCGCGCATGAACCGGCTCTACGGCGTCACCATGGCGGAGCGTGGCGTCTCGCAGCTGGTCTCGGTCGACCTCGAGGCGGCGGTGAAAATCCGCGAAGTCGCCTGACGCGGCCCGCGTTCGGCGGCGCCGGACGCCCGCCGTCGAACGTTTCGCAAGGCGGAATTTGAAAATACAAATGATTTACAAATTCGCCCGCGTTTCTTGCGCGCGTGGCGTCGAGATCTGAGGGGGTCCGACGCTGATCCGCTGTTGCGAAATGCGACTCGGCTGCCACACCCGGCAACCCTCGGCATCGATCCCCACGGACTCGTTTTGCGAAATGCGACTCGGCTGCCACACCCGGCAACACTCGGCATCGATCCTCGCGGACTCGTTTTGCGAAATGCGACTCGGCTGCCACACCCGGCAACGCTCGGCGATTGCGCCCGCGAGTTCGTTTTGCGAAATGTGACTTTGTCGTCACGGCATCGCCTCCTGCGAGCGGGCTGGAGTTCGTTTTGCGAAATGTGACTTTGTCGTCATGGCATCGCCGCCGTCGAGCGGACTGGAGTTCGTTCTTGCGCTCCACCACTGCAGATACCTGCCGCCACGCGAGGGCCGCAACCTGCAGGCGCAGGCGATCACGCCTGCGGCGGCACCCATGCTTGCATGCGTAGGCAGCGACCGGGTCGATTGCTCCGTCCACGGGTACCGCTCCCACAGCCAATGCGGGCCGACGGCGCGCGGCCACTCGTGAGGCCCTTCTCGTCACCGCCCACCAGGTAGTGTCTCAGTCTGAATAAGGCAGGCGTGTTCGGAAGGGTTGAATGCCGGGCGGCCTATTTGGACTTGCCGCCGCTCTGCCCTTGGTCGCTACCCTGGCCGCCCTGGCTTGGTCTACCTTGTCCCCCGTCTTGACCGCCGCCTTGTCCTGGCCTGGACGGGACTGTTTGGCCATCACGTTGACTGCCCCCCTTGTTGCCAGGACTTGTGGTGCCGCTCTTCCGGCCCCGCTCTTGATCACTAGGAGCCATTGGCTATCCCCATGGATGATGATGAACGTAGGTCGCTGGCGACTGCGCTCGCCCGGGCAAAGGACCCGGCACTTATACGAGAGACGGTTCGGTTAGCGGAGTCGTTTTTAACGGCTCAATTGCAGGCGGGGTTGGCGGCCGACTTGCGCGCCATGACCCTTGCGGCAGTCTTGGCGGCAATAATCGGTGGTCTGCTCGGAGGTATTGCGACCATCGTGGCGGCTGCCGAGGTTAAGCTAGGTCTGCATCTCATATCAATTCTAGTGTTTACCACATGTCTAGTCGTGGCCTTGTTCAATGCGGTATATGCTGCGCGCCCGACATTTTTCGACTATGCGGGCAACAATCCCAAGTTTTTCGTTGAGGATGTCGAGCAAGAGAAGAATCTAAATCAAGTATTGGCGGAACAGGCGGCTTACTACGCACGAAGCATAGAAGCCAACAATGATTGCATTGATGAAAATCACCGCTGCCTGAAGCGAGCTTTAGACTGGGTATTGGTGGCAACTGTTCTAGGGATGGGGGCGGAGGTTGTTATCATATTGGGGTATGTGGGGCGCTCCGGTTTCGGCTTGGTTTTTTGATGTTTTGCGTTGCGGCGTGGTTTATTCAGCGGCCTCAAGCAGCGCTTGGCGCTTTGCTCGGATCATTGACAGCTCGCGTGCATCAATCATCGCAACCAAGTCAGCCATGTCGAGAGTAACGGGAGTGAGGCCCGCTGCCATGGCAGGCGTGAGTTTATGCGCCTTGTGGCTACGGACCCAATTGTACCAGAAGAAGTACAGCGCCAGCGCATGACAGTGGTTCTCGATTTTCTTCGAGAATGCATTTGTCAGCCGAGTGAAGCGCCGCATCTGCATTCGCATGGTGAGGTTATGGCGTTCGGCAAACGAAGTGTTGATATGGTCGGGGTCCGGGTTGCCCTTAACAGTCACGGTCTGTGTCCCGATTAACGTCGGCGGACTATAGCGGCCCTGGCCGGCGCTATCCGTTCCGAAGATCTTCACGAGCATTGCGTAGTCGGCGTCTAGATCGACCTCGCTCACGGCGCTGAGATAGGCGCGATGTCCATCCGTGGTGAGCTGGACCCTGTTCGCTAGGCGGTCGCGAAGATCGCTCATGAAGGCATAGGCGGCGCCGTGGTGGCGGTCGCCAACAAACCACGAGACAATCAGTTTGGTATCGGCATCGATGCCGGTCCAGGTCCACACGTCGCCAGCGCCCTCTGGGGCGGCCTTGGCATTCCGCAGGTTCTTGTTCTTGGCGTACGCAAAGCTCCAAATTTCGTCGCACTGGACGCTCTTGGACGTGACGTTGCGCACCTTGGCGTCGTGGAACTGAGCGCAGACGTAGCCGGCGTCTACGAGCAGCTTATTCACGGTGTTGATCGACACGTCGCACACGCGCGAGATTGAGCGCATTGACGAGCCCTCAACCAACATATTGAGGATTTGAATGCGCTTCTCGGTGGGGGTCTTTCTCATGGGGTGGATAGTATGGATAGATAGAAATGTTGTCAAGCATTTTTTTCAGTATTATAGGCAAGATTAAGCAACTCCTTGAGCGGACTCAAGAAAACAAACCCTTGCTGATTCAATGAGATATGCTATATTGAGGATGGCCCCGGCGACGGGGTTCGGACCCGTAACCTCCCGCTTAGCAAGCGGGTGCTCTGTCCAGTTGAGCTACGCCGGGGACGATCCTCAGGCCGTTACGGCCGTATTATGATGCGGTCGACATACCGCATTTAGCACCTAGCCTTTCTCCGGTTGCAGCCGGTGTTGGGTCACTCAGGGAAACACGGGCCGGAGGCGACCACCCTCCGGCCCAAACTTATTGGTGGGGCGAAAACTTGGTGAGGACCAGATCGGTGACGCGGAACCCCGTTCCCGTCACTTCCACATACCCGATATCTGGGGCCGCGTAGCTGTGCATACGATCTCGGGCATCCTTTGGTCTTAGAGCTATGCCCTGAAGGGCGGCGGCCTGAACAACATCTGCCTCAGAAAATCCCTCGGGATGGCCGGATTGCAGATCCACCAAGATCCGGCGCCAGGGGTGGGAGATTGCCCCCTTCTGCCGTCCGCCTCTGCCTCGCTGATGGGTCGGATTCAGAGCGAATCGGGCTACCACTTCTGGGGTCGGCCTGACCACCGCAGGCAGTGCCGTGTCGGTTGCGTCGGCGCTCATCCACCGAACTGCGCACTCAATACCGTTAGCCTCGGCATCTAGCAGTTCGGCTTGGCGGCGTAGTTCCGCCGCTTTCTGCCGCTTCGCGGCGGCGGCTGCCTTGGGATCGATTGTAACCATGGCTGAGGCTTATAAAGCCCGGCATGGATAGCGTCAATAGCTTGGTTGGAAATTTAACTGCCCCAACGCGCTTTAGTCGCGCGCAGGGAAATTTCCTTGCGTTTTTCTGGGGATAGCGTTTCAGAGCGGCGTTTCCCGCCGATCTTCCCGCCTTTGGCCCGATTTGGCGCCTTGCCGGGGGTGTCATCAGCCTCGCCCGTGGCGATTCGAGCCACCATAACGGCAGCGCCGATCACATCGGCCGGTCGTTTCTCGCCTCGGGGGCCTTTTGGCATCCCTTGATAATAATGTCGGGACCGGCAGTTAGCCAGCCTGGCTGCGCTTTGCCACAATTAGACTGAGACACTACCCGCCCACCATAGCGAACAAAACGAGAACAAGCAAGCCAAAAGCCCATGTTTTCCAGGCGGGAACCCCGATATCCACCGCCGCGTTGAATCCTCGATAGGCGCTGCGTCGCGGCAGCGGGCGGCATCCGCACCGCGGCACAAACAAGGAAAGGACAAGAACCATGCGGAACAGCTTGAAGATCACCGCGCTGGCGCTCGGCGTCGCCGGCATGACGCTGACGGCGTCGCTTCCCGCCGCAGCCGCGCCGGTTGCGTCGAACACGGCGCTCGTGAAGGCCACGGCGCCCGACGCGACCACCGACGTGCGCTATCGCTATTACGGCGGCTATTACCGCCGCAACTGGGCGGGCCCGGTGATCGCCGGAGCAGCGCTCGGCCTGATCGGCGCCGGCATCGCGGCCTCGACCTGGCCGGGATACTACTATGGCGGCCCGTACGGGTACGGGTACGGCGCCCCTTACGCCTACCGGTACAGCACCCCTTACGCCTACAGCTATGGGTATGGCCCGTCCTACGGCTGGGGTCCGTACCAGCCGCGCGAGCGTTGGTGGTAGGTCGATCTAGCGGCGGACCGGGAGGAGGCGCAGCCGGCCCGCGATTCGCGGGCCGGCTTTTTTGACTTCGTAAGGTGCGAAAAAGGCGCGCGCAAGCGCGCAGTGTGTAGCAGTGTGTAGCCCGGACGAGCGCAGCGAAGTCCGGGAAGCAATTCGACCGCAATGCCGCTTCGGGGTCGGTCAATCGGCCTTGAAGCTCGCAATGCTTTCCCGGATTTCGCTTCGCTCATCCGGGCTACGGCGTACGGCTACGGCGTACTACGGCGTACTGCTCTCAATCCTTATAGTCCGGCTCGGTGCGGTCGAGCATGCGCTTGAGCGCGTCGAAGTGCCAGGCCGACGGATCGCGCCCGCCATAGGTGCGGCCGCTCTTGAACTCGGCGATGGTCTTGTCGATCACCGGCTGCGGCAGCACCTTGAGCGGCCGGCCGGTCCACATCGCGTAGATCTGCACCTGCGCGGTGCGCTCGGTGTAGTACAAGAGGTCGTAGGCTTCGGCGATGGTGCGCCCGACGGTCGCGACGCCGTGGTTCGCCATCATCAGCACGCGCTTGTCGCCGATCACCTTGGCGAGCCGCTCGCCCTCCGCCGGGTCGAAGGCCGGGCCGTCGTAGACGTCGTCATAGGCGGTGACGCAGGCGATGCCGAGCTCGGTCTGGCCGATCGGCAGGATGCGCTGGTCCTCGAGCCGCGCCAGCGCGCTCGCATGCGGCATGTGGGTGTGGAACACCGCGACCGCGTTCGCAAGCAGCCGGTGCATCGGCGCATGGATGCAGTAGCAGGACTCCTCGACGTGCCCTTCGCCGGCGAGCCGCGTGCCGTCATAGCCGACCTCCATCAGCGAGCTCGCGGTCACCTCCGACCAATGCAGCCCGAACGGGATCTGGTAATAGCGGTCGTCGCGTCCCGGCACGCGCGCGGTCAAATGGTTGAAGATGCCCTCGTGGAAGCCTTCGCGCACGCACAGCCGGTGCGCGGCCGCAAGACGGAGGCGCGCCTGCCACTGCGCCGCACTCACGTCGATGTCGGCTTTGGTTTCCATCAGCATGGCGCGCCTCCGTGGTTGTGCGGCGGAACAATCCAACGGCCCGACCCTGGCGTCAATGGCAACGTCTGCGCAAGCGCGGGCGCGCCCGAGCACATCATTGCGAGCGAAGCGAAACAATCGAGGCGGCGGTGCGGTTTCTGGATTGCTTCGTCCGCTCACGCAACTCGCAATGACGGCGCAGTGCATCAGCCGCTGAGGCGCTCGACCTCGGCGCCGCAGCGGCGAAGCTTGTCCTCCAGCCGCTCGAAGCCGCGGTCGAGGTGATAGACGCGGTTGACCATGGTCTCGCCTTCGGCGGCGAGCGCGCCGATCACCAGCGACACCGAGGCGCGCAGATCGGTGGCCATCACCGGCGCGCCCTTGAGCAGCTCGACACCCTCGACGGTCGCGGTGTCGCCGTCGAGCTGGATCTTGGCGCCGAGCCGCGCCAGCTCCTGCACGTGCATGAACCGGTTCTCGAAGATGGTCTCGGTGATGCGCGAGGTGCCGTTGGCGCGCGTCATCAGCGCCATCAGCTGCGCCTGCAGGTCGGTCGGGAAGCCCGGGAACGGCGCGGTCGCGATCTCGACCGGCGCGAGCCCGGAGCCGTTGCGCGTCACGCGCACGCCGGAATTGGTCGGGATGACCGCGGCGCCGGCTTGCGCGATCACGTCGAACGCGGCCTGCAAGAGCTCCGGCCGCGCGCCCTCGAGCAGCACGTCGCCGCCCGCCATGGCGACCGCCATCGCATAGGTGCCGGTCTCGATCCGGTCAGGCAGCACGGTGTGGCGCGCGCCCGACAGCCGCGGCACGCCCTCGACCACGATGCGTGGCGTGCCGGCGCCGGAGATCTTGGCGCCCATCTTGACCAGGCATGCCGCGACGTCGCCGACCTCCGGCTCGCATGCGGCGTTCTCGATCACGGTGGTGCCGTTGGCGAGGCTCGCCGCCATCATGGCCACATGGGTGCCGCCCACCGTCACCTTGGGGAAGGCGATCTCGGCGCCGCGCAAGCCGGCCGGCGCGCGCGCCACCACGTAGCCGGCCTCGATCTCGATCACGACCCCGAGCCGCGCCAGCGCCATCAGCAAGAGGTCGACCGGCCGGGTGCCGATGGCGCAGCCGCCCGGCATCGAGATGCGGGCCTCGCCCATGCGGGCGACCAGCGGGGCGATCACCCAGAAGCTCGCGCGCATGCGCGACACCAGCTCGTACGGCGCGGTGGTGTCGACGATGCGCTTGGCGGAGATCTGCAAGGTCTGGCCCTGGTAGGCGGTGTCGCCCGGGCGCTTGCCGCTCATGGTGACGTCGACGCCGTGGTTGCCGAGGATGCGCTGCAGCAGCGTCACGTCTGCGAGCCGCGGCACGTTTTCGAGCACCAACAGCTCGTCGGTCAAAAGGCTCGCGATCATCAGCGGCAGCGCGGCGTTCTTGGCGCCGGAAATCGGAATCGTGCCGTTGAGCGGCCGGCCGCCGACGATGCGAATGCGGTCCATGTGATTTGTCCTTCGGCCCCGGGGTCCAATCGTTGGCCGTCCGATCGATCCACACTCGCGGCTCGATTGCGGCGAAAGTCCGGTCGGCAACCCGCCGGAGCAAGGGATTATCCCCGGCGCAGCCGGGAAGGTGGCCAACCGCGGCGCTTGCGCCCACAGGCGCTAACCCTTCGTTCATGCGTTAACTATTGGCGCCCTGGACGTCATCCCGGCCAGGCGAGCGCGAGCCCGGACCCATGACCCACAGTCCGGCAGACAGGGATATATGGATCCCGGCTCGCGCTTCGCGCGGCCGGGATGACAGCCGGACGGCGCGAGCCGCCGATCCGGGTACGCGAAGCCACCCTCCCCTGTCACATCCCTTGTCACGGGGCCGACGGCCGAGCGATTGCGGCCTAATTCGCTCTTTCCTCGTCCCCCGTCACCGCGGGCGGCGGCTCCGGCGCGTCATCGGTTTCCGAGCGCTCGGCGCGGCCGCGCGCCTGCGCCTTGCGCCGCTTGAGATTTTGCCGCAGCGCGGCCTGCAGGCGCGCATCGCGCCGCGCTTTCGCGGAGAGTTTTGGGTCGTCCGCCATCGAGGCTAAGCTAGCGTTCGGGTGCAGCGAAACAAAGGGGCAGGCCTTGACCGATTTCAACGATCTGCTGCGCCGCTTCGGCGCCGCGGTCGCCGCCAACGACGGCGCCGCCCTTGCGGCCCTGTTCACGTCCGACGGCGTCTGCGACGACGGCTTTTTCGGCGAGTACCGCGGCCGCAAGGCGATCGCCGACATGCTGGCGCACTTCCACGACACCGGCGCGAACTTTCGCTGGGATTTCTTCGATCCATTGAGCGACGGGCGCTTGGGCTATGCCCGCTATCGCTTCAGCTATGCGTCGCGGATGCCGGGCGCGGAGGGAAGGCCGGTGGTGTTCGAGGGCATCGGCTTCTTCCAGTTTCGCGATGGGCTGATTGCGCGCTACGCGGAAGCGTTCGACCGCGGCATGGCGCTGGCGCAGCAGGATTTCGCCCCCGAGCGGATCAAGAAGGTGCTGCTCAAGCTCGCCGACCGGCAGAACGCGAGCCCGGCCGCGCAGGAGCATCGCAAGCGGCTGGCGTGAGGCGGGCGCGCTTGCGCGGTTTTCGCGCCTGTGGCAAGCATCGCCGCCGTCCGGCGGACACCCTATATCTCGCTCGTCCGCACAGGGGCGCGCTGCCGTAGCTCAGTGGTAGAGCACTCCCTTGGTAAGGGAGAGGTCGTCAGTTCAATCCTGACCGGCAGCACCAGAAAAGCTTGATAAATCAGAGCCACTTGCGCGTGCGACAAAGTGCGCATCAGGCAAGTATTGGCAGAACGAAACACGAATTTCCCCTTTCAATTATGGGAAAAATCCTGGAACTTTGTTCCACTGGCGTTCTCGCTCAGCGCTCAGCTTCAGATTGCTGCCAGCCCCGTCCAAACAGGCAACGTCTGCACGCGCTATGATCGGCGACCAGTGATGGTCATGCCCGGCATCAAATCCTCACCGGACTTTCCCCTTGGGCGAGCCGGCTCATCCAGAGGCACCGACATCGATCCCATACTGTTTTACCCGGCGAGCATTGATGGCTGACTCCTTACCTATTTTCCGCATTCCTTCTTCTGCGTTCTTTGTAACGGTCTTCATCTCAGCGTCCGCATTGCTGATGTTACGAAACATAAAGGCCCCGTAGATTACCCTGCGGAGCTCATCTCCTCGTCGCGCCTTGAATATCTTGAAGAAGTCATCTGCAGTTAAGATGCAAGAAATGTGACATCCTCGGGATCCCAGGCCTTTTCAATGCCAATTCGTTTGAGGACCGCGATTCGGTCACGTTTCTCGGCAATGGACTCGTGTTTCCTTTTGAAGGCCTCAATGACATCAGGATCTTTAACGTTGCGACGAAAAGTATTATTACTTAGGTCCCAGAAGCCTTGTCTCTCATCGCGAGCGTCGACATACGCTTGGACCAGCTCCCTAGCCTTAGCGCCTCGACCCATCTCCTTCAAAAGTACAATCGTGCCCGACAAGTTTACGGGATCAATGGCTGAAGCGTTCTTTCGAATTGCTTCCTCTAGTCCATCAAGCACCGCGTCGGCATCGTCATCGAACGAATCGTGATAGGCATCCCACGCTTTGCTGAATGATTGGTCTTTGTCCTTTAACTTGAATAGCCGATCTTGCTTTTCCGCGGCGGTCTTGAGCGCATCTCTATCGAAGTTCCCCTGCTCGAACCCTACAAGAATTACTGCATCGAACTCATCTGTATGAGTCCAACCAAATTGCCGAAGCAGTGCTCGCCATCCCGCGTCTGGATCTTCGTTGCCGTCTGGCCCTAACAGACCGTCATATGGATTGAAGCCCTTGATGAATTCCAATGAGGGAGCTGTGTCAGGCTGGTACTTGGCGAATATGAAAAGAGCCGCTGAATGGACAGCTTGCTGAAGAACGCGAGGATCAAACACCTTCAGCTCTTCCTCGAGTCGCCGTGCGAATCGCTCAATTCGCTTGATCAGCCGTATATTGACCACACCAAGACCGACGCAGTCTGTTCTCAGCCATTCGTGGAAGCTGGTCGATTTGTCGACACCTATTTCAGCGGCCTCACTGGGCGTTGGATCGAAGCGGAGTACCGTGTCCGCTACCTTTTCTAACTGCGAGCGAAAATCGGCCCCCGCCTGCGCTGGGAATGCCTCGTCATTTAACAAGAGCACGACCTTGCATTCTCGCTCCTCCTTTAGAAAGGACACAAGTCCCAACACGTCTTTTGGCGGCAGTCCTGTGCCGGCACGTTCCAAATCATCAATGCAAACAATCTGCTCCCGCACACCGATGAACCCCAGCCTAGCAAGGCTCATGGCGTAATCGCCCACGCGAGGGACGTACTGGACGTGTTTCAGCCAGCTGCGCCAACCGGCAAGGATTGTGTCGAGCGAGGTCTTCAGGGTTGTGAGGTCCGGCTTCGTGCCGATCCTCTCTCTAGGAATCGTATTCTCGAAGATCGCGTGCCGAATGTCATTCAGCGAGTTTTGGCCGAAGAGCGACACATATGCGTAGCGTGAAAGGGCTACCTGTCCACGTTGCTGCGCTTGGCTAAGGTACAAATTCCAGGCAAATGTTTTGCCGACACCCCACTTGCCGGTGATGCATAGGACCGACGGTTCCTCGTGCACGAGGAACCGGGCAATTTCGTCCGAGAACTGCTGGATGCCCATGTGGCCATTATGCATGTGCACCTCAAACGCCCAAGCCCCCTACGGCCTCCCGTCCTGCCCTGCGATGGTGGCGCGCGTAGACGCACCGTTGCCTCTGTGACTGGTCTCAGCGAATTCAACGACTGACTTCTCCCGAACTGTTTGCTTCTGCGAACGCATTAGTTCCACTCTCTATCAACGTCCTGATGACTTCAACTGCTCCTCAACACGTTCGAGCTGCTCACGCTGAGTTTGGATTACCTGTCTCAAGCGCTCTAGCTCGGCTTTCAACACCTGATTCGCTGAAACGAGTCCCTCCATTTGCTTGCTTACGGCTTGCTCCCGAGCCAAAACCTGATCGAGGCGATTCGCGCTAGCCGCAGCGAACTTTTCGTATCCAACCCAGATGAACGTCAGCATTGATACATTGACCGCAATCACTATAAGCAATAACAAAGCTATCGTCTCCTTTCTTTTTAAGAAGTGGGAAATGCCGTATCCGTTCATAGTCCGTGTCCTCGCGCGTCTACGGACAGCTGTCATTTTTTCCAGACATCTCGAGCAAACTTTACTCCGGCAATATCCTCGCTAAAGACGCGGTATCCTACCTCGTCGTTTTCGGCAAGTTTCTGGAACCCATCAAGTCCGCCCTGAACGGCACTCGCAGTGAAAACTATGTTCTGGGGCACTGGTGGAGGCCCACTTGGCTTTATTTCTCCAATCCCTAGCGGGCGATACATTCTCTCGATCGTGCCGTAACCGTTCATAGTCTCATTTTCCTTCTGTTTGCGGTGACAACCCCTTCGAGCTAAGGAGCGCGCCGTTGCCATCGGACCTCCATCGCGGAGCCGGGAAGCATAATGCCTTCGTACGAAAAATTCACCTCTCGACGATTGCCGATTTCCTGTTCGCTCTTAGCTATGCTTCCACCCCTCGGCACCAGCCGAGAAAATGAAACGAAGTATTCGAAATCACCTTCAACCAAAACTCGTACCTTCGCGCCGTTTAATAACCATGGCGCCGAGAATGTAAAGTGAGGAAGAGAAAACGGTACAATCGAGTTGTAATTTACTGCCAGCTTGACCTTCGTTCCAACCTTATTGTGCAAGGTCGGCGGCAGCGTGTATCTTCGCAATAGCCAGTTTGCAAACACACCCGCTAGCTTGGGCCAAACAAACTCGCCGTCTACCAAACGTTCCCGGTCTACCAGTAGAGAAACCTCCGGGAAGAAAAATGACCAAACCTCATCGGCGTTTGCCTTAACGAGCATGGAGTCTATGATCGCGCGTATGGCCTCTCTTTCGGTTTTGGGCAATAAGTTTAAGCCTATTTGATGAACGTAAACTGGCAACGGCGTACGCGCCCAAAGATCGTTTTCCCCAAAAGACACGCCAAATTCAATGTGGTCCTCTTCAAGCATAAAGTCGTATTCGCAGCTAGTTGCGCATTTAACGAACCCCTTCAATGACTTGCCGACGCTCCTATGATCGCGTATCGCAGTGGAAAACTCTAGACTTTCGCTTACGCGCGCAAAACGATCCCTCCAAACGTCTTGGCTGGCTCTCCAGACGCGGTCTAGAATCTGAGAATCGATTCGGCGTGAAATCTGTAGAAAACTCTTTGCGGCTAAATATCGTTTATCCTTCATCCCGTCGGGTTTGACTAGACTCAAGTGGCCACACGAGATTGGTTCCCAATCTATTGCCCCGTATACACCCTTGCCAGAAGCCTCTTTTACGGCAATGTCATCTTCACCCGTAATAACTCGGACAGGAAGCCACATCTTTTTGTCAGCCTTATCGTTACCACCATTTACCACTCGATATGCCCACTCGGTGTGGAGGCGCGAAAGAAACTCACTGCCCGTTGCCAGGTCTGTAATCTGACGCTGACTCCGCAAGAAGAGATTAGCGAGAGCTCTGACACCGGGAACCTTCAGCCCGATGCCGTAGCCCACTGCTTTGGCAACGTTGATGAGATCACTGCCCGTGGTTGGTGTCCCATAAAGCAAAAGGCCGGCTATCGGTGGTGGCGTTGGCAACCTTTGTAGCTCGTCGATGATATATTTCATACAAATAAGCCCGCCCATACTGTGAGCTATAAAAACGATATTCTCATAGCTTTGGGGCAGATGGGTCAGGGCAGCTCGAAGCTGCACTGCGGCGTTGTCGATGGGCGCTCCCCGCCAATAGCCGGTGCGGTACCCGAAAGTGAAGACATCATAATCCTGGAGCTCGTCATCATTCGCGATCAATTGGAAAAAGTTAGTCCTCGACTTCGGTTCAATCCATGTTGCGTACATGTTGCCCATGACTCCATGTACGAAAATTGCGCACCTTGTATTGTTTCTTTCGGAATGCTGATATCCCACGAGTGTGTTTCTAACGATTTCAGTTGGCTCGTCGCCGGAAACAACCATGGAGGTTCCCCTAGTGGCCAAGGTAGAATAGCCGGCGAGCCGCATAAACACAATCGACGATCGTGCCTCTGGTTCGGAGCCCTGAGTGGCGCAGTTCCGCAGCTGATGCATCGTGGGGGAGGTGCTAGACCATGTCGGGCCCTGAGAAAGGCATTGTCTGCTGAACCGGCGGCATGGGCTAGGGAGGCGACGCAATAATTGCTGCCTTTCGGCATAACTTCAACACTTATGTAGGCCGGTGCTTCGGTAATACACTGCAAGAATGGGGGAGCACTCACTCGTGCGCATAGGCCAAGTTGCTTTTCGTAATGATGTCAGCGGATTCGGGATTAGGCACGAGGATCGCTTTTTGCACGTATACCTGATAGGGGAGACAGGCACCGGCAAATCGACGCTGATCGAAGCGATGGCGCTCCAAGACCTGAAGCTTGGACACGGATTCGCCCTCATCGATCCGCATAGCGATCTTGTTTCTCGCGTTGCGAAGCGAGTGCCTACGTCGCGTTGCTGCGACGTGATCTATTTAGATGCTACCGACCAAAATCAACCGTACGGCTACAACCCTCTTCGTCATGTGAGAGACGACCGCATCGCCCTGGCGACTTCAGGCATGATGGATGTGTTTAGAAAGATGTGGCCGGACGCCTGGGGCGTACGCATGGAGCACATTCTGCGCAATGTGCTCATGGCACTGCTCGAACAATCGAACTCCACACTTCATGATGTATTGCGGATCTTTCTGACAAAGGGTTTCGGAGAAAAATTGCAGGCTCGCTGCGAAATCACACTGTCCGCGCCTTCTTGACTAACGAATTCGAGCGCTTTTCGTTCGGGCACCACGCAGATGGAACCGCCCCCATCCAAAACAAGGTCGGGGCATTTCTCGCCGATCCCTTACTGAATCGGGTACTCACGTCTCCCAAACAGGATCCGATCAGCAGCTGCTGATGCGCGATCAGCGCCTCGGCGCCCGACAGTTGGGCGCGCGTCTCAATCAGCGCAGCCTTGAGTACATCCGCATCGTCAAGGTGATCGGCGCCCTCGCCCATGCGCACCACTGCAGCACATCGCGCTGATTCGCGCGACCAAATCAGTGCTGCTGAGTCAACGCGCCGCAGCTCATCCCGCCGCCGTCGGCCGCCACGTGTGAATGGGATTGCGCCAATCGATGCCTTCCAGAAGATAACCGAGTTGTGGCGCTGTAA
>Ga0209382_10001378_pt1 | contig 38449 bp, 32 predicted proteins | sample SoiMetdeltSBSDD5_FD_187599 | JGI IMG/M metagenome (GOLD analysis project Ga0209382, IMG submission 187599) | Bulk soil microbial communities from a Populus tree surrounding site in Tennessee, USA - Soil MetaG P. deltoides SBSDD5 (SPAdes) (version 2) | ecosystem: Environmental > Terrestrial >... | reverse complement strand
TTTCGACCTTTGACTTTTGACCTTTGACCTGCGTGCGCCCGTCCACCTACTTTGAATCTTGTTTCAGGCTCCGGTACGCCGTCTCGACGAGCGCATCCGCAGCAGCCGCTCCGCGGGCCGCGCCGTAGCGCCCCTCGTAATCCCGGATGAGGCGAGCCGCCTTCACCTGATCGAGCGTCATCCCCTTGTCGACGGCGTTCTGGATGCGATCGCGAATGATCGTCATCATGTCGCGATACTCGACGACGTCGGCTTCGTCGGTCAGTCGTCCGTGCCCCGGGATCACGTAGGTTCCACCTTCCTGCTTGTCCTCCGGAACGGTGATGTCCAGGATCCGGTTGAGCGTTTTCACCACACCGTTCAGGCTGCCGCCATCTTCCATGTCGATGACAGGGAAGCTCATCGTGTTGAACGCATCACCCGCCACCAGCACGTCTGACTTGCGGAAAAACACCATCACGTCACCGTCGGTGTGCGCGTTCGGCACGTGAATGAACTGCACGGCTTCACCGTTGAAGTGAATCTCGAACTCGTCGGTGAAAAATGTGTCCGTGGGAAGCGCCTGCGTGGGTAATGCGGGCTGTGCCTTGACCAGGCGCGCCTCGACGTTCTCGTGCGTCAGCACTTTGGCGAAGTTCGCTGCCGCCTGCCCCGCCTGACCGGCGAAGTTGCCGGCGATGATCGACTCTCCCGCCTCGGCCACTTTGGCGTTGCCGCCGGTGTGATCCGGATCGAGTTGGGTGTTGACGATCCAACGAATTGGCTTGTTGCCCGCAAGTTTCTTGATTTCGGCGACCAGCTTGTCGGCCAGTCCGGCAGTCATCGTGTCGACGACGAGGACCCCTTCGTCACCAATTTGGACCGCTGCGTTGACCCCACCACCATGGAGCATCCAGACGTTGCCCTGCACGTGCAGGGAGTGAACCTCGTTGTCGATGGGCGGAGTCGTCTTCTTGACGGGAGCGTCGGGCTTTGCTGTCGCCGGCTTTGCACTGGCGCTCATGAATTCGGGCAACGCCGTTTCGGCGCCGCCGCGCACACCGTTCTGTGGAAGGTTGTGCTTCTTGGCGAACTCCTCGAGGAACGGGTTCTCGCCCGGCAGATGGTGTGGAACGTCTCCCTTTTCGCGCGGTACCTCGACGGTCGGATAACACGGGTACGGCTGCATGGCGGGATTTGGCGTCAGCTGAAAGCCGTTCGTCTTGATTAGCGGTTCGGTGAGGTAGTTGGGGTCCTCGATCATGTACACGTGCGTGAGGTAGTTCCCGTGCCGGATGAACCGCTCCGTCATCGTCGCTTCGTCGGTGATGAGCAGCCCGTTGCGCCGGATCCATCCCGCCTTCAGGTGCGTCGTTTTCACGACGAGGACGTTGCCTTCCCACTTGCCCGTCGAGAATCCCTGCCACGTGTGCGCAGCGTATTCGGGCGGATGGGGACGGCCATCTATCCAGATGTCGCGCCGCTGCTCTTGCCACTGGATGTGGGTGTGGAGCTTGATGATCGACTGCGTCTTGTCGTCGACTTCCGCAGTGATGCGAAGGTTGCCGACGCCGCGGAACCCGTACGTCGATGGATGGGGCTTGCACTGATGCTCGGGAAGCGTCAACAGCGAGGCATCCCAAGTGTCCGCCCGCATCCGCAGCGCGGCGTTGATGGGCAGGCCGGCGTAGTCACCCACGTCTGGCCCCGGGATGCGCTCGACCTGGTCCTCGTGAAAGATCGGCGCCCACATCCCTGTGAGATCCACCTGCGCGAACGCGGGAGCCGCGATCCCGATCAAGGCGAGAGCACACGACAAAGTTCGCAAGGAGTATCGCGTCATGGCGTCCTCGGAGAATGGGTCGTACGCGCCCGGAATGTTACTCCAGAACTGATCTATCGCCCCGACCGGGCCCTCGTCCTCTTGCACAGGCCGCCGACGGCGGCTGGGCCGTGTGGACTTTTTGTCGAATCAGCAATAGACTCGCCCGTCGGTCTGCCGAGCCCGTGTCCACATTGATCCCGTTGGTCTCCGCATCCTTCCCCTGGACATCGACCACCCAGTCACGGGCTCTGCCTTGGATAACCCGGGCCGGGCGGGTGACTGATTTGTGTCACTGCCTGGCGCGCTTCGCGCGTCCAGGACACGCCGGCGACCCCAGCGAGTAAGACTATGGATCCGACACATCTACACCTGCTGCTCAACCACGTGCCGACCGTCGGGTTCGGCATCGGCATCGCGCTGTTCGCCCTGTCGCTGGGGACGCGCAGCCACCATCTCAAACAGGCGAGCCTCGTCGTGTTCGTCATCGTTGCCCTCATGTCGATTCCGACCTACGCGACCGGCAACGCGGCGCAGAATCTCCTGCAGGAACGAGGCGAGGTCAGCGACGGCACCACCGAAGCGATGGTGACCCTGACCCTCATCGAAACGCACGAGGGCGCCGCCTTTCTCGCGCTCGGCTTGATGGAGCTGACCGGCGCGCTTTCTTGGCTGGCGCTGTGGCAATTGCGACGACGCGCGAATATCTCGACCGGCATGAGCGGCGGGATACTCCTGCTGTCCCTCGTCACCATGGCGCTGATGGCGAACGCCGCGAACATCGGCGGGATGATCAACCATCCCGAGATCCGCGGCGCCGAAGAAGTCACGACATTTGCGGGTCACCTGGGCCGTACCGTCGGGGACTACGTCCGGGATACGCCCTGGACCTGGATCGCGGCCGAAACGCTCCACTTCGTCGGCTTGTCGATGCTCGTGGGCGTCATCCTGCTAATCGATCTCCGCATGCTCGGGTTTATGCCGCAGCTCCCATTCAAGGCGCTCGATCGCCTGCTGCCATGGGCGATGCTCGGGTTCGCGCTCAACGTCTTCACGGGCATGCTCTTCTTTGCCGCGGCGTTCGGACAGTACACGAACAACCCGGCGTTTTTCTGGAAGCTGGTATTCGTGCTCCTGGCCGGATTCAATACGCTGTACTTCACGTTCGACGACACGTGGGCGATGGAGCCCGGACGCGACGCGCCCGCACTCTCCAAGGCAGCGGCCGTGGGCGCCATGTTCTTCTGGGTGGGCGTGATGTATTGGGGCAGCATGCTGCCGTTCATCGGAAATGCATTCTGACGGAAACCTGGAGCTCTCACGTCTCGAAGCGTGAACGACAGGTCATTTATCGAAGCGGAGCGGGAATGCAGCTGGCAATGACTGTTTTCTCTGTCGTCCTCGGTGTGACTATCGTCTTGGCCATTTTCGGGATTCTGATTGACAGGAGCGCTGCATCTGACGAGCGCAACGAGGGTCGTTAGCGATGGAATTTCTGGGTTGGCTCGAGTCACTCTCATACAGCGTGTGGGTACGGGAATCTCCCAGCCTGTGGGCGTTCCCAGCGCTGCTGTTCGTCCACACGCTGGGAATGTCGCTCGTGGCCGGTGGCGCCGCGGTGATCTCGATGGCCTTGCTCGGGTTGTGGCCGAAAACGGCGATCAAACCGCTCGAGCGGCTCTATCCAGTCATGTGGTTCGGATTCGCGATCAACCTGTTTACTGGTGTCTCGATCTTCTTGAAGGACGCGACCATCTACGGACGCAACTTCGACCTGTACGTGAAGCTGTTCTTCGTCATCGCGGGCGTCGTGCTTCTCAGCATCATCCGCAAGCGCGTTTTCAGCGATCCCAACCTCGATAACGGTCCGGTGCCAGGTCGCGCCAAGATGCTCGCCTGGGCGTCGCTCGCCTGCTGGTTCTGCGCCATCGTCACCGGACGACTGATCGCCTACGTCGGGCCGGTCCCGGGTCTCTAGGACCCGCCGGGTCCGCAGAACAGGACCCGGCCTACGCGACCACGATCGTAGCGGCGGGTCATTAGACCCGCCGTGCCGGCGATCTTCACGACCGGTGCAATTCCAACCCGGGGATGTCCTGAAAGTCCTTCGGGTTCAGCGTCCACAGTTGGGCGGAGCGGCTCAAGGCGCACGCTGCAATAGCGATATCCAACTCCCGTCCCCGCGAGCGCTTGAGCTTCCGATAGATCTCCGCGGCCAGGCGCGCCTCGTTCTCCCCGAAATCAATGATCGTGTCCGGGCCGAGCAGGATGGCTTCCATCGCCAATTCCGCCTCGACGCGCGGACCACGGCGCCATTCATACAGCACGAGAGACGACGCGCCGAGCCGGATCCCGTCGGCCACAATGGGTCGCAAGGCCGGCAAGGACCGCCGCGGACCTGTCAGCGCATCAATCAGAATCGAGGTATCGAGGTGGATCACGTGGAGCGCCGGCCGCCACGCCGTCGCGCATCACGAAGATCACGCAACTCGCGGTCGACGGCGGCGACCGGCCTGGTCGATGGCTGCCTCAACACGGCATCGATCGACCGCAGCATGCGTCGGCGTTCCTCTTCGTTGAGCCGACCGGCGCGCGCGCCGTATTCGCGGATGGCTTCCCTGACGATGACGCTCTGAGGTTTGTTGAGCCGCTCGCTTGCCTGACGCAGCGCGGCAACCGTCTCGTCATCGAGCGTAAACGTCATCTTTACCATATCGAAGCCATACTACCATACTGAGTATGGTCTGATCTCGTGCCACGAACGCACGAAGCTCACGAAGCGGAAACCGCGGAGTCGCGGAAACGCGGCGGCATTCATCTCGTTGGCGCGATCGAGGCCACGCCGGGGCTGGGCGGGAGTCGCGCGCGCAGTCGGCGGAGGACGCGTCGTTTCAAACGCAGAGAAACGCTGGGAAGCGGAGGGTCGCAGAGAGAGCTGCTACGGGCGTCGCCGGCCCGAAGGGCCGGCGCATTGATCGAGAGCCACCCGAGGACACGAATGCCCGGTGTTTTCAGGGGCACTCGTGTCTCGGGTTGTTCTCGATCCATCCTGCGCGTAGCGCAGGACGCCCGTAGCAGCGTCCCCGCGTACCTCTGCTCCTTGGCGTTCTCTGCGTTGGGCTTTGCTCCGCGCTCTTGGCGGCCCCCGCGACGCTAATCGGATATTTTGGCCGTTGGGGCGCTTTTCAGCGCGCTGCTAGATTCTCTTCAGCTGCGCGCCGGGCGGCGCCGTCAGTGCAGCTTCAAGATCGGCGAGCGTTGATTCAGGTGGATTGGTGACGCCGACGAGGATCTTTCCGTCGGACACCTCGGCATCGTATATTGTCGATCCGCGGCCGAGACGCGCGGTCACGACGAGGGTTATCACGGTTGCGAGAATCGCGCCCAGCATCGTCATCTCGAACGTGATGATCAGGTTGGGCCACCACGCGAAGATCGGAAGCCCGCCCACGTCGATCGGCCAGGACACCTCGGTGAGCCAGGCAAGGCCAAGCGCTGAAGCCATGCCGATGAGTCCGCCGGCGCACGCGATCCACCACATCCAGGTCGCCTTGTCGCGGTGACCGAACTCGAAGTCCTCCATCGGTTGCGCCGACTGAATGGTGATGTCGCGATCGGCCACACCGGCCGCGTGCAGGCGGCTCACCGCCTGCTGCGCCGCGTGACCATCCGGGTAGAGTCCGTAGACCGCCTTCACCCCTCGACCGTGCTCGGGGTGACCCTGAGGCTCTCGAAGGGTCATGAGTGCTGCTCCCCAAGCTGCTGCTCTTCGGCGACCGGGCGCGTCATGTCCGGGGCCTGGTGGTCGCCCGCTTTGAGCTCCCAGATCGAGATGATCGGCACGACCTTCACGAAGAACACGTAGAGCAGCGTCATGGCCACGAACGTGGCGCCAGCGATGATGATCTCGACCGGCTGCGGGCGATAGATGCCGTAGCTGTATGGCAAGTACTTGTGGCCGAGCGAAGGGACGATGATGAGGAAGCGCTCGAGCCACATGCCCACGACGACACCAAGCGAGGCGATGACGCAACCAGTGATCGTGCGGAATCGCCTGATGCCCATCAGGACCAGCGGCAACACGAAGTTGCCGATGACCATCGTCCAGTAGAGCGGCGCGAACGATTCACGCTGTGTCCGCCAGAACACGGCCATTTCCGACGGCTCGTTCCCGTAGTACGTGACCAGCCGCTCGTTGAAGACGAAGTAGCCCCAGAGCAGCGCCATCACGAGGAGCAGCTTGCCGAGGTTCTCGAAATGAATCGGGTGCAGGTACTGCTCGAGGTGCAGCACGCGTCGCAGGACCGCCATCGCGATGAGGAGCCCGGCGATGCCGCTGAAGATCGCGCCGGCGACGAAGTACGGACCAAAGATCGTCGACTGCCACATCGGGACCGGCGCCATCGAGAAGTCGAAGGACACGATCGTGTGGACAGACACCGCGACCGGCACGATCGCGACTGCCATGATCCCCATTGCCGTCTCGAGCCGATGCCACTGCTTGGGCGTGCCCCGCCAGCCGAGCGCCAGCAGTGTGTAGATGCGCCGCCGAAGCCCGGTGGACTTGTCGCGGACGACGGCGAAGTCGGGAATCATCGGCAGGAACAGGAAGAGCACGCTGCCGGTCAAATAGGTATTGATGGCGAAGAAATCCCAGACCAGGGGCGAACGAAAGTTGGGCCAGATCAGCCGTTCGCTGGGATAGGGAAACAACCAGAATGCCAGCCATGGACGGCCAAGATGGATGATCGGAAACATCGCACCGATCATCAACGCGAACACGGTGATCACTTCCGCGCATCGGGTCACCGGCCGCCGCCAGCCTGCGTCGACGAGTCGAAGAATGGCGGAGATGAGCGTCCCGGCGTGGCTGATGCCAATCCAGAAGACAAAGCTCGTAACGTAGAAGCCCCAATAAACCGGCCAGCGAATCCCCGAGATGCCGAACCCGAAATACATCTGCGACAGCCACGACACCAGCGCCATCACGATGACCGCGCCGAGAATCACCACCGTGACGTAGAACTTCCATGACGTGCGCAGCAGCGGCCGCAGCAGGTCCGTGTTTATCTGCTGATGAGCGGGGGCGTTCATGACTGCCGGCTCAAATAGGTGACCGCCGGCTCAGTGCCGAGATCCTCGAGGAGCTTGCTGCCGCGGGACGATCGCGAGAGCCGCGAGACCGCGCTTTCCGGATCGTTGAGGTCGCCGAACACGAGCGCCTGGGCGGGACACGCCTGGGCACAGGCCGGCTTGATCTCGCCGTCGGCCACCGGGCGTTCCTCGGCCTTGGCCTGTATCGTCGCGGCCTTGATCCGCTGCACGCAGAAGGTGCATTTCTCCATCACGCCGACTTCGCGCAGCGAGACGTCAGGGTTGAGCTGCAGGTGCAGCGGCTTATCCCACGACGGGTTGAAGAAGTCGAAGAAGCGGACGTTGTACGGACACGCGTTCGCACAATATCGGGTGCCGATACACCGGTTGTAGACCTGCGCGTTCAATCCGTCTTCGGTGTGATGGCTCGCATAGGTCGGGCACACGGGCTCGCACGGGGCGTTCGCGCAGTGCTGGCACATCACCGGCCGGAACTTGAGCCGGACGTCAGGGAATTCGCCTTCCCAATAGCGCTCCACGCGGATCCAGTGCTTGGCACGGCCACGCGACGCCTGGTCCGCACCCACCGTCGAGATGTTGTTCTCGGCGTGGCAGGCAGTCACACAGGCGCTGCATCCGTCACACCGATCGAGATCGACTGCCATGCCCCACTTAGGCATTCAATAAACTCCCAATGTCCAACTCCCAACTCCCAAGTGGCCGCGGGAGCTGAAGCTCCCGCTCTACAAATCTGGCGGGTCCACAAAGCAGGACCCGCCCTACGTCGTCAAATCGTAGAGCGCACGCTTTAGCGTGCGCGTCATCGTCCCTTGTCCTGCTCTTCCCGTGATCCGCCGGCGAAGAGAATCAGGCGTCCATCCGGATCGCCAACGCGGGTGATCCGTACTCGGGTGGCGGCCCATGCGAGGCTACCGGTTTCGGGCTCCGTCAGTGGCGCCAGCAACTCGATCGGGTTCTCCCCGCGTCCAGTGGCGTAACGCGTGAAGCGCTGATGGCCCTGCCCTACCGGCATCGCCACCACATCGGGCGCAATTCCGGGAGACAGGATCGCCGCCGTCCGCAGCGTGCCGTGCGCCGACGCCACTTCTACGATGTCGCCATCGCGGATGCCGAGCTTCGCGGCCGTTGCCGTGTTGATCTCGATCCAACTGCTCCACATCGCCGACGTCAGCGGATCGGGCATCTCCTGCAGCCACGGCAGGTGCGCCAGCGATCCATCGAGGAATGCGCTGGAGGCGTACGGGAGGAAGTGCAGCGGATACTGCTCGGCGTCGCCGTCGAACTGTGGTTCGGAGAACGCCAACGGCTTGCCCTGCGTTGAAGCCGCGGCGCTCGTCGTCAGCGCGGCGGGAAGTTTTCCCCACCAACCGCCCTTCTCCTGCGCGTCGGTCCATGTGTCGAAGGTCGACGTGGTCGGCAGCGCCGAGAAGGCTTCAGTGAGAAGGGCCTCGAAGTTCTCCCATGGCAGATTCAACGGCTTCGCCAATTTGCGCCCGACGTCGAGCAGCACGTCCGGCGTGGCCCGCGTCTGATAGAGCGGCATCATGGCAGCGGGCGCGACACTGGCCACGGCCGTCATCGATCCCGATTCGGGCAGCGCCTCGGAGAACGTTTCCAGGAATGAATGATCGGGCAGGATCAGATCCGACAAGGCAGCCGTCTCGTCCAGGAAGCTGCCGAAACTCGCAATGTAGGGAATCTTCTCGAGTGCCTCGCGCACGCGCCAGCCCTTCGGCGAAGTAAAGACAGGGTTCGCGCCGTCGAGTAGAAGGACCTGTGGGATCCCCGACCCGTCGGCAATTCCGGCCGTGAATCGATCGAGCGCCGGCGCCGCGGTGGCTCGTCCTGCCAGCCCTTTTGCCGCCGCGGCAAGATTGATCTGCGGCGTGAAGAACACGCCGCCTGGACGATCGACATTGCCAAGCAACGCATTCAGCGCGTTCACCGCGAGGGCATTGAAGAGCGCATTCGTATGCGCCAGCGGCGATCCACCGACGATGGCGAGCGATGGACTGATCTCGGCCAGCTCACGCGCCAGTCGCTCGATGCGCGACGCCGCGACGCCGGTGATCTGTTCGACCTGTTCGGGGGCGAACTCACTCAACCCCGAGGACCAGCCTGCGATGAGCGATCCCGCCCGGCCGCCGCCGCTCGCCGGGCGCAGTTTGGCCATCATGATCACGTTGGCGAGCCCGAGCGCGAGTACGCCCTCGGTTCCCGGCTTCACCGGAATCCACTGATCGGCGTTCGCACCCGTCTGCGACATCCGCGACTCGACCTGCACCAGCATGCCGCGGATGCCTGGACGCCCCTGCCGCATCATGCCGTAGCCGTATCCCTGTGAGGTCGGCGAATTCCACGTCCCCAGGAAATCCGCGCCGAAACTCAGGACATATCTCGTATTCGGCAAGTCGAACGTCGGCAACTGCTCGCGGCCGAAGCTGAGCGCGTTGGCACGTCGCAGCACGTGATCGTTGAACAGCTCGTACGTGACCGCGCCGGGCGCGCCGTATGCGGCGAGAAAGCGGTCGACCAGCGCGGCTCGATGGTCGCGACGTCCACGACCCATGAACGCCAATGACTTCTGGTTCCCAGACGAGGCGAGCATGTCCATGCGCGTCACCAGTTCGGCAATCGCATCGTCCCAGGAGATGGCGTCGTACTTCCCCTGCCCGCGGTCGCCGCTTCGCCTCAATGGCTGCGTGATGCGGTCCGGGTGATAGGTGACCTGAATCGCGGCCTGGCCGCGCGCACACAAGCCTCCGTGATTCACAGGGTGCTCGGCGCGCCCTTCCAGCTTCTTGGCGGCGTGGATCCGAACCAGCCCGGCCTGCCCGTTCCGGACGACGTCGGCATCCGCCATCATCATGCGAACGGTGAGACCGCAGCCCGACGCGCACAGCGTGCAGACGCTCGGCTTCATCGTCGCGATGCCGGGCATGATGTCCTCGTCCGGCACGAAGCGAATGATCTCGTTCTCGGGACTGCCGCAGCTCGCCAGGGCGGCACTGGTGCCCGAGATGGCCGTGAGCTTGATGAAGGATCTGCGGTCCACTACAGGCGCCTCGCTAGAAGTGACACGTGAGGCAATCGTCCGGCGCCTTACGTTCGCGATGACAGTTCACGCAGAACCCCATCGTCATGTCGACGTTTCTTTGCGCGACGCGCTGCGCTCCGATGTTGCCGTGACATGTCGAGCACTCGACCTTGGCCCGAATATGCGGCGCGTGATTGAACCTCACGTGCGATTGCGCCGGGTATCCGAAGACGCGCTTCCAGGCGAAGTCACGACCTTGTTCCCGCATCTCGGTGATCTGCCGGATGCGCGGGCGATTGGTGGCGATCGATCGATGGCAACCCATGCACGTCCGCACACTCGGAAGGCCGGCCACTGGCCCTTCTGACACGCTCTCGTGGCAGTACTCCGTGCAGGCGATCTCGCGGCCGACGTGGATGTTGTGCGGAAACTCGAATGGCTGCTCGACGACGACGGGATGACGACCGAGGAAGTCGTTGAATGCGGCGGCAAACGTGGGGCGTGCTGTCGTGAAAACGTCCGCGGTCTGCCCGGGAAGAAGGTGTGCCGCCGCCGGGTTGGGCACGTTCCCTTCGAAAACGCGGCAGCCGAGCCCACTGGCCAGTGTCACGACCAGAATCAGGCAGACGGGTGCGAACAGGGAAAACGACCGAGGGCTCGGCGCGTCAGGTTTCATGCGAGACCTGCAGCGATTACCGATTCCTCGGAAACCACACGGCGATCGGGCGGGGTTTTCACCGGAACGTCACTTCGTAGCCGCCGGCTTAGGCCCCATGCTGCGAATGAAGTTGACGACGTTCCACACGTCTCGGTCTTTCAACGTGTCCTTCATCGGCTTCATTTCGGACATGGGTGCCGGGGCGCCGTTCCAAATCACGGCGAAGATCTCGCCGTCGGTTCCTCCGTGATCCCACTTATCGTCGGTCAGGTCAGCGGGCTTGGGATTTTTCGGCGCCAGCGGACCATCGCCTTTGAGCCGGAGCCCGTGGCACTGCCGGCAGTTCATGTTGTAAACGGTGCGGCCCGCTGTGATCGAGGCCGGGGTTGACGGTACCGGGTTCTTCACCGCACGCGCCTTGGGATCGCCGCCCCGCCGCTGCGCGCTGGTACCGGTTGCAAGAACGACGCAAACACAAACGAGGAAGAGTGCAGTCCACACTCGAGACATCAGAGATGATCTCCGCAATGCAAGAGGTTCCCGGGCAGTTTATCAAACATCTGGACCAGCAGAATCCCGACTCAGCTTGAGCCGATCCGGAAGAGTTGTTGCAAGCACGGAAGACATGAATCGAACTGCCTACACTACCGCGCTGATCGTGTTGCTGGGCTCGGCGAGCGCATGTGCAACGGTCGCGGGCGATTTCGAGTCTCGGTCGGAGCGTCCCGACATGCGCAAAGCGGCGATCGTGCGAGCGCAGTTGTGGAATCCGACTGACGTCCGCACGATGGACGTCATGTTAGGTCCGCAAGGAAAGGGGGCGTTCCCGTTCCGCGCACCTGTCAACTGCGACTACGTCGACAAGAAGCTGGGCGGCGATTCGCCCAAATTTGCGTGCGTCATCGGCAAAGACGATGAAGTGAAAGTGAAATACGGGGCGGGCAACGGTGAGGTGTTCGGCGAGGTGTTGTCGACGCGCCTTCTGTGGGCGCTTGGGTTCATGGCCGACCGAATGTACCCGGTCAATGTCATTTGCCGCGGTTGCCCGGCCGAGTTCGGTGGAATCGAACGACCCGGCCAGGAGAGCCGCTTCGATCCGGCCGTCATCGAACGCAAGGCGGAAGGAATGGAGTGGCCATCGGAGGCGACGTCCGCATGGTCCTGGGACGAACTCGATTTCACCAATCCCGAATTGGGAGGCGCTCCAAAAGAGCAGCGTGACGCGTTGAAACTTCTCGCCGTCTTCATTCAACACACCGATAGCAAGCCGGAACAGCAGCGTATCGTCTGCCTGTCGCGCGGAGGGGCATCCACGTGCGATCGCCCATTCCTGATGCTCAACGATGTCGGGCTGACGTTCGGCCGCGCCAATCGCACCAACGCGAACGAGGCCGGAAGCGTGAACCTGGGCGCGTGGCGGCGCACACCGGTTTGGAAGAACGACACGGGTTGTACGGGAAATCTGCCCAAGTCACTCACCGGGACCCTCGACGACCCCGCAATCAGTGAGGAAGGACGCCGCTTTCTGGCCAACCTGCTTGTTCAACTGTCCGACCGGCAAATTCGGGATCTCTTCGATGTGTCGCGCGTAGAATTGCGCCTCCGGTCGCCTGGCGATGTCTCCTCAGGGTTCGCCACGGTCGATGAGTGGATCGATGGGTTCAAGGAGAAGCGGACCCAGATCGTCGACCGTCGGTGCGCCTGAAATCGCTGGTTGAACTAGCCAGGAGCGGCGCTGCCTTGGCGAGTTCGGGATCAGTATGCCGAACGACATTCTGTTGTTGTTTCTATTGATCGTGCTGAACGGCGTCTTCGCGATGTCGGAGATTGCCATCGTGAGCGCGAGGCGTGCGCGGTTGATGCAGATGGCTGAAGCCGGCCGCAAGGGCGCGAGCCACGCGCTGACACTGGCGTCGGAACCGACGCGATTCCTGTCGAGCGTTCAGGTCGGCATCACGAGCATCGGCATCCTGAACGGGGCGATCGGCGAAGGCGCAATTGCCGCACGCTTGCGCCCCACCCTCGAGCAGGTTCCGGTCCTGGCGCCGTACGCCGACACGCTCTCGCTGGCGATCATGGTCGGAGTGCTCACCTATGTCTCGTTGATCATCGGCGAGCTCGTTCCGAAGCGCCTGGCGCTCATCCACCCTGAAACGATCGCCAGCGCCATTGCCCGGCCCATGGAGATCGTCGCCGCGGTCGCACGTCCCATCGTCCTGCTCTTGAGCGTGTCGACAGACTCGATTCTCCGGCTGTTCAGGGTGCGACAAGCCAAACAGCCCGGAGTAACGGCCGACGAAATCAGGGTGATGCTCGAGCAGGGCGCCGAGGAGGGCGTGTTCGAACCGACGGAACACGAATTGGTCACGAACGTGCTCAATCTCGATGACCGTCACGTCGGCGCGGTGCTGACCCGTCGATCGGACATTGTCTATCTGGACATCCGTGACTCGGCCGACACTATTCGGGAGAAGATGCGCGACCAGACACACAGCGTGCTTCCGCTGTGTGATGGAGGCCTGGACAAAGTGCTCGGATTTGTCCGATCCACCAAAGTAATGGCGCAAATCCTCGAGACGCGGCAACCCGATCTTTCCGCGCTCGGCGAGCCGCCATTGTTCGTACCAGAGACGATGACGCTGATGAAGCTGCTCGAGCAGTTCAAGCGGACCCATCTCCCCGTCGCGCTCGTGGTCGACGAATTCGGCGACGTCGAAGGCCTGGTCAGCTTCACTGACGTGATCTCTTCGATCGTCGGCGATCTGCCGACGGAGCCCGGTGAAGAACCCGCGATCGTTCAACGCGAGGACGGCAGTTGGCTGCTCGATGGCGCCGTCGATCTGGACGCCGCGCTACGAACGCTCGGCGCGGAAGCGATCGTCAGCGACGAAGATCGACAACACTTTCACACCTTGGGAGGACTGGCGATGGTTGCGCTCGGACGTGTGCCGCGGACCGGTGACGTGTTTGAGCGCGGCGACTATCGATTCGAAGTCGTCGACATGGATGGCAATCGCGTCGACCGCATATTAGCTAGTCGAAAAACCCCGCCTGCCGAGGAAGCGTAGAGGCGCGTCAGTGCGTCATCGCATACAACAACGCATTGATTCCGAACGCGTATCCACGCACTGACATCCGGTAGAAGTATTGAGGGTCGTCTGCCTCACGCTCGAACGAGTCGCCAAGATCGGTGTTGTGTGTCATCAGCACCATGATGTGGCCATGACGATCGAAGATGCCGCGCGTATGCACGACCGCACTGTCCTCGCCCCGCTCCGAAGTGCCGCCTCCGCTCCCTGCCCAGAATGAGATCGACGGGATTTGTGGTGTCTCCTTCACGTCGAAAAGAGCGCGGAACAGTGGGTGGTCCGGGGTGATATCCACGATGGGATACTCGTCGGCGGGCAGCGCCTTCCGAAGCTGCCCGACCCACCAGTCCCACGCGTAGCTTCCCCAGAAGTCATCGGCCCAGAGAAAACCGCCTTTGTCCAGGTAGACGCGGAGTTGCGCCGCCTCTTCCGCACTGAACGACGCCGCGCCAACCTCCGTCATCATGATGAAGGGACAGCCAAACAACTCCGGGTCAGTCAGCCGGACGAGCAGGTTCTTCGGGTTTCCCGACGAGTAGCGGCTGATCGGCGTCTTCGTTAATTCGGCGAGACGAATGGACAGGTTGATGTCAGCGCGCGGGTAGTCGACGCTCCAGTCGGCACCGTCGCCGCGGAAATCGCTCGAGAACATCACGCGGCAGAAGGTGAACCTGCCATCGAAGTCCTCGGAAGACGCCCTGTGCGTGTTCAGGAACCCACGGCCGAACCCGCGCTGGCCAAACTGCGCCTCGACACGCACAGCCGTGACGAGCGCCAGCGCGACAAGTGTGATGACGACGGCATGCGTTCGTGCCCGGGTGGTCAATCGTGCTCGAACGCTCACGATCCAAGTCTACGTGATGCCGGCAGGCATCAGATGAAATCGGCCTCGTCTGACGATAGTCGTGCTTGCGTACACTCGTCCTCAGCGTGGCTCGATCCTGAGGAGCGCACCATCGTCTTCCGCCGTCAGAACGTACAGAAGGCCGTCAGGTCCCTCTCGCACATCGCGGATTCGTTGACCCAATTCCATCAACATCGGTTCCCGACGAAGTTCCTGCCATGAATCGTTGAAGACGATGCGCTGAATCTGACCGGTGCGCGGGACGCCCCCCTCGCGGAGACCACCAACGAACAGGTTCCGCCGCCAATGCGGGAAGCGGCTTCCTGTGTAGAAGGTCATGCCGGTAAGACCAATTGAAGGCAGCCACACGACCGATGGATCTTCCATACCGGTGCGAACCGGGCGGCTCGAGATTTTCGGGCCCCAGTAGTCCCGCCCGAAACTGACGATCGGCCAACCGTAATTGCGACCCGGCCGCAGGACGTTGACTTCGTCGCCGCCGCTCGGGCCCTGTTCCGTCTGCCACATTTCACCGGTCTCGGGGTTTGCTGCGAGGCCATGGCCGTTGCGGTGGCCCAGCGTGTAGATGCCAGGCTTGTATCCGGCGCGTTTAACAAATGGGTTATCGACTGGGATCGTCCCGTCATCCCGGAGTCGCACAATCTTGCCGGCATAATCGTTTGGATCTTGTGCGCGACGCACTTGCGGAGAGCCCGGCGCACTGATTGACACGTACATCATCCCGCGCCGGTCGAATGCGAGGCGAGACGCTTCGGTATCGATCGCGCCCGATTCGAAAATATCCCGCCCGTCGACAAGCGCCGAACCATTCCATGTCGCGCGCATCACCGTCGCTGCGCCAGCATCGTCGCCCGTGGGCTTGTGGTAGGTGAGGTACACCCAATGGTTTTGCGCGAACTGCGGGTGAAGCACGACATCCATCAGCCCTTGTAGCCCACGCGGCCCTCCGGTCTGAACGGGCGGCGCACCTGCAACAGGCTTGGGATCGAGCCGACCCTTTCGTACGATGCGGAGCCGGCCGGCTCGTTCGGTGATCAGCATTGCGCCATCGGGAAGAAACGCAACCGACCACGGCTGCTCGAGATGGTTGACCACCAGCTCGACGCGCAGCTTTCGCTCTTCCGCGGATTCGAGGTCGATAGGTCCCCTGGGGAGCTCGGGTGTTGACCACACGATCGCCGGCGGGGCATCCGCGTAGTTCATCTCATGTGGCGCGAAAGTCTGATGCCCTTGCTGAGCAAGGCTGGCAGAAGCGGCCACCAGTGTGGCAGTTAACAGCGCAATCGAAGGCCAGCCGTTGCGCGGAGTGGCGCGCATGCTTCCTTTGAAGCAACCGACGTTCCCGCCGAAGCTCGGTAGTTCCGCTGGGTGTCAGGCAGTGAATCGTGACGGTACTTTAGCCCTGCCTGGGCCAGAATTCACGATTCACTGCCTGACACCAGATCTCCACCTCACGACGTCGACGACGAGCCACGTATAGAATGACTTCGGTTCGACTGCGTCGCTCGAGCGAAGCATTCATCGGTACCGTCTGGCGATGAGACACCCGTTGGGGACAAGACAGTGAGCGCTCCGTGGCGGGCGGCCATTAGTGTGCTCGCATTGCTTGCGGTGATTTCATGCGCCGTGAATCTGGCTCCAGCCGAAGACATTCTGTTCGCCGGCACCGAGGATGAACGAGACAACGTTCTGGGGCGACTGCTAAACGAGCGCGGGCCCATCCTGGTCTTTTCGCAAAAATCGCGCAGGGAACTGGAGGCCGACCCCGCGAACACTTCAGACAAATGGGACGGCGGCAGCGCTGTCGGACCACAGATGGCGTCACCCGTGGCGTTGTCGTCGATCGTCGGCGCCATCGGCAAGACGGTCGATCGCATTCGCGAACGCCTGAGTGGTCGAGCCGAGGTACCGGCCTCGGTACTCCTCAATGACAGGTCGGTGTCCGTGGACGATCTGCGCTTGGTGGGAAACTCCACCAGTCCGCTGATTGTCGGTCCGTGGTCGTCAGAGGTCGGCTACGAGCTGCTGTATTGGATTCCCTTCCTGCGCTGGGCCTCGAGCAAGTACGATCTCGATCCGGAACGGATCATCGCGGTCTCGCGCGGAGGAGTATCGCCATGGTACGCCGACGTGGCCGCACGCTTCGTCGATGTGTTTGAATTTGTCGGCACCGACGAGTATCGCGATCGAGTAGCTGAACGTGCCCGTGGCGCTGGTCAGCAAAAGCAATTCGAAATTGGCGAGTTCGACCAGATGATCGTCGACCGCGTCCGAGCGAGCCTCGGAGCGCACGATGCGCACGTCCTTCATCCTTCGGTCATGTACAACTTGTTCCGCCGTTACTGGAACGAAAAGGCACCGGTCGGCATTCTCACGAGTCACACCAGCTACTCGGCCCTTCCCGATCCTGGTCCCATGGATCCCGAGTTGCCATTGCCGAAGGAGTTCGTCGCGGTTCGCTTCTACTTCCGTCCTTCGTTTCCCGACACGCCCGAGAATCGCGAATTCGCCAGCGACGTCATTCGCCGCCTGGCACGCCGTCAGCCCGTCGTCGTCCTCAACACCGGTTTTCAGGTTGATGACCATGAAGATCTCGATCTGTTCGGCGAAGGCGGCGTGTACCCCGTCGCCAACTGGATGACGCCGATGAATAATCTCGCCCTTCAATCGCAGATCATCAGTCGCGCGACGGCCTTTGTCGGGACGTACGGTGGCCTGTCTTATCTCGGGCCGTACTACAAAGTGCCGACAATGACCTTCTATTCAGAGTCGGACGAACTGGTTCCGGCCCATGTCGATGCGACATGGCGACTGTGTCGAACGATGAAAACGCCGCTGACGATGCTTCATGTCGATGACGCGGCGCTCGTCGCGTCGACACTTGATGGGTTCGGCGCCTGAGGTTCTTGAACGTTCAAGGCGCGTCCGTCAGATCAGGGAACGAACACAACACCCCACGGCCGATCGCCCACCGGCACCTTGGCCTTCACGGTGCGCGATGCCACGTCCACGATCGAAACGTCGTTCGATGGGCCATTCGCTGTGAAGACCGTATTGCCATCCGGCGACACGGCAATGCCCCACGGCCGCTCGCCCACTTCGATCGAGGCGATCTGCTTGTTCGTTGTGGTCTCGACGATGACAACGTTCTTGCCACGTCCTGTGGTCACGAAAACATGCTTGCCGTCAGGTGCTGCCACGACGCCCATCGGCCGCACGAGTTCTCCGGTCAGCTTGATGGTGTCGATGACCTGATGTTTCATCGCATCGATCACGGCCAACGACGCGCCGTTCTCCGACGACACGTACGCGCGAGAGCCGTCGGGCAGGAATGCCGTCGACCGCGGACGCGGGCCGACCTCCATCGTCTTCAGCACTTTGAGCCCAGCGGTATCGATCACGGCGACGTGGCTGTCTTCTTCGGACGTCACGTAGACGACCTGACCATCAGGCCGCATCTCCACGCCCTCGGGCTCGCCGCCCACTTTCAGGCTCGCCAGCACGTGGCCGTCGTCAACGGCGACGATGCTCGCTTCGCCGACATCTTCGTTGGCAACAAACAAACGTGAGCCGTCATGACTGACGGCGGTTTGTTCCGGATCGGAGCCAGCTTTCACGATCCGTAGCAGTTTGTGGTCTGCCACGCTGACGACGCCGATTCCGTCCGCCCGCTTGTCCGGCGGCGGGAGCTTGCTTTCGTCGACGCCGGGACCAGCGATCGGTGAGCCGCTGAGCGCGACATAGAGCGTCGATCCATCCGGGCTGACTCGAATGCCTCGCGGTCGCTTTCCTACCGGGATGGTGGTCAACACTTTATGCGCCGCGACATCGACCACACTGATGTCGCCGCTGACCTCGTTGGTCACGAATAGCCGCCCGCCCGCCGGACGGGCGTCTGCCGCCGGTGGAGGCGCGGAAGAGGACTCAGGCGCGGGCGCCTCGGCTCGGGAGCAAGCCGAAACCAGCGCAAGCAGGAAAATAAGCGCAAATCGTGGATGCATGACGAATGCTCCAGGTAATGTGACTTCTGCGTGGTTATACTAGCCCCACTTCGGAACCGAGAACGCTTGAACCTGCAACGTGGAACCGGAACTCAGCACAGGAACGCCGCCCGCCTTCGCGCGAAGCGCTCCGGCGAGGTCTCGCCGTAGCCTTGCGGAGGCGGAAACCAGGAACACGGAACGGTAGTTCAAGATTCATATGCGCAAGTATCTAATCCTGTTTCATCGCTACGTCGGCATCGCGCTCAGCGTGATTTTCGTGTCCTGGTTCGCGTCCGGAATCGCGATGCTCTACGGACGCGGCATGCCGCGCCTGACGTCGGACCTCCGGCTGGAACGCCTCGCTCCACTTGATACGCCTGCCGTGCGCCTGTCAGCTTACGAGGCGCTCGAACTCGCCGAGCTCGATGGCGCCGACCGCGTCACCCTTCTCACCGTGATGGGCAGGCCCGCGTATCGCCTCGGGGGCGGGGGTGAATCAACGACGGTCTTCGCAGATACCGGTGAGTTGCTGGCCGACATCGATGCCGCGCAGGCACAGTCGATCGCGGCCGCATTCGTCCGACTCCCGGAGGATCGACTGCACCACGTCGCCAGGCTCACGGAGCCCGACCAATGGTCGCTGACGCTGCGACAGGGCCCGATGCACAAGTTCGCCGTCGATGACGAGGCGGGGACCGAGGTCTACGTGTCGGAACGCAATACCGACGTCACGGTGCTGACAACCAGGAGGAGCCGCGCACTCGCGTGGGTCGGAGCGATCCCGCACTTCCTCTACTTCGCACCGCTGCGTCTCAATCAGCCGCTGTGGCGCGCAGTCGTGTTGTGGACATCCGGTATCGGCATCGTGCTCGCGCTGCTCGGTATCGTGCTCGGAATTGTCCAGCTCCGGATCACTCGCCCATTCAGCTTCTCGCGAATTGGATCGTATCTGCCGTATTCCGGCTGGATGCGTTGGCATTACATCACCGGACTCGTGTTCGGCGTCTTCACGCTGACCTTCGTGTTCAGCGGCTGGCTCTCGATGGAGCCGTGGGGCTGGGCGACGAGCGCCGGTCGATTCGGCGGCGGACTTCGCGAGGCCTTCACGAGCACCGCCGGCGATCTGACGGCGTTCCCGGCGTTGACGGCTGACTCGTGGCAGACCATCTCCGCCGAAAAACCAATCAAGGAAGTCGAATACGTTCGCATCCAGGACGAACCGTTCTTCCTCGTACGCCGTGATCCCGACGCGGGCGCTGGCACCGAGATCCGCGGACACGAACCGTACTTCGCGGTCAGGTCGCGTGATGCCGCGCAAACGGTCGTCAACGCACGCACGCTGCAACTGCACGATCGTGCCTTCGGGTCCGACACGCTCCTCGCGCGCGTGAAACAAGCCGTTCCGGATACCCCGATCTCGAGCGCCGAGATGCTGACGACCTACGACTCGTACTATTACTCGCGGGACGGGCTGGCGCCGCTGCCGGTTTTGCGCGTCAAGCTGGAAGATCCCGATCGCACGTGGCTCTACATCGATCCGCGCATGAGCCAACTGGTTGGACGCGTCCATCGGCTCGATCGCGCAGAGCGATGGCTGTACAACGGATTGCACAGCCTCGATTTCTCATTCTGGTATTACCGACGTCCATTGTGGGACGTCGGTATGATTCTGCTCAGTCTCGGCGGCCTGACGACGAGCGTGATTGGATTGTGGCTCGGCCTCAAGCGCGTCGTCCGTGGTCTGCGAGGTGTAGTTACTCCGGCGACACAGCCGGATCCAGTTTTCTGGAGTAGCAAGATCCAGAGAACCGTCGAGAGGCGTTAGCACAGCGGGTCCGGAGAACAGGACCCGCCTTACGCTGCTGAACTCCGATTCCCGCGTCCCGAGTCGCGAATCCCGCTCTCGGGCTTAATTGAACGTCACTGTGTGTGTGTGGGCGTTGTCGTTGGACGACGTCTTCTGCACGCGTGTGCCTGTATTGATCTGCGAGAGCTCGGCCTGAGACAAAGCCACCGTGTGCGTGTGTGTGGTGGTGCCCGTAAGGGTCAACGTTATCGCGTTTCCCGCCGTGAACTGAGCCGCCGTGATCGTCGCGCCGGTATGTGTGTGATTGGCATCGGTGCTGACAGTCCCGGTCTTGTCGGTCGCCGGTGGTGTCGGGGTAGTGGTCGGCTCGTCGTCATCGCCGCAACCACTGATGGTGATGGTGACGCCAGCAAGCATGGCCAGGGCGCTTTCGACGGTGAACTCGCGCCTCGTCAGAAGGTGTTCGTCGCTCATCGCTTCCTCCTGGGTCGTGCGCGAGTATCAGGAAACGTGCCAGCATGTGCAGCAGAGTTTGATTAAACGACTCTGACGAAGGTTTCACGAACTCTTCAGATCAATCGGACCTCGTCCGGCGGACGATTGATGTATTGGGCGACTACGCGCGTCGCGCCGTCGGTACTGCGTGCGAAGCGTCGCGGAAGGAGTTCGATTCATGCCACGCTGGGCGCTAGCACTTCTGCTCCTCGTCCTCAGTGTTCCGTCGTTTGCGCAAGGTCTGAGCGTCGGGCGTGTCAAAGGACGAGTCACCGATGAGACGGGAGGAGCGCTTCCTGGCGTTACCGTGGAGCTGCTCGGTGGCAGCCAACCGCAAGAAGCGGTCACCGACGCCGAAGGCAGCTACGACTTCAGCGACGTTCCCGCCGGCACGTATCAACTTTCGATGCGCCTGATCAACTTCGCCACAGTGAACCACAAGGATCTCGCGGTGGCCGCCGGTCAGGTCGTGACCAACGACGAAGTGATGCACCTTTCGCTCAACGCGGAAGTCGTTGTCGTGGGCAAGCGCACGTTCACCAATCTCGCTGACGTCGAGAATCCGGCCGAGGACCTGGTTGGCATCGCCGCCTCTGCGAGCCAGGGTGCCATCACCGCCAAGCAACTCGATGTGCGGCCTTTCATGCGGCAGGGTGAAGTGCTCGAGACCGTCCCGGGCGTCATCATCACGCAGCACAGTGGCGAAGGCAAAGCCAACCAGTACTTCCTGCGTGGCTTCAACCTCGATCACGGGAGCGACTTCGCGATGACTGTCGCGGGTACCCCGGTCAACATGCCGACGCACGCGCACAGCCAGGGCTACTCCGACATCAACTTCCTGATCCCGGAGCTCGTCGCCGGCGTGCAGTACTCGAAGGGACCTTACTATGCGGATCAGGGAGACTTCGCCACGGCGGGCGCCGGAAACATCAACTACGCAACGACACTCGATCGGCCCCTCGTTCGACTCGAGACAGGCACCTACGACTTTGGCCGGGTGCTGCTCGCCGCATCACCAAAGGTTGGCCGCGGTAATGTCCTTGCCGCGTTCGAGACCTCGACCAACGCCGGGCCATGGACCGTCCCGGATTCCTACCGGAAATTCAATGGCGTACTGCGCTACAGCCAGGGAGACAACATCAATGGCTTGTCGCTCACGTTCATGGGGTATCACGGCGAGTGGAACGCGACCGAAGCGTCACCGCAACGCGCGATCGACTCGGGTCTCATCGACCGGTTCGGCTCGATCGATCCAACCGACGGTGGCCATACCTATCGTTACAGCGTCGGCGGCGAGTGGCAGCGGGGAAATGGCCAAACGCTCACCAAGATTCAGGCGTACGGGCTTGGCTACGATCTCGGCCTGATCTCGAACTTTACGTTCTTCCTGGACGATCCCGTGCGAGGCGATCAGCGCGAGCAGGTCGATCACCGGTTCGTCAGCGGCGCACGCGCATTTCAGAAACGGCAAACCCGATGGGGCGGCCGCGCGGTCGAAAACACCATCGGCGCGCAATTTCGCAACGACGACGTGATGCAGAATGCGCTGTATCACACTGAAGCACGAGAGCGCCTCGAGACCTGGAACGATGCGTCAGCCCTCGTGACCAGTGCAGGCGTTTACGGTGAAAACCAGGTGGAGTGGGCGCGCTGGCTCAAGACAACCGTGGGTCTGCGCGCTGACGGTTCCCGCTACAGCGTCACCAACAGGATCGACCCGCGAAACGGTGGTACTGAGACAGCAGGCATCGTCAGCCCCAAGGGGAGTGCCACGTTTGGGCCGTGGCATTCCACTGAGTTCTACGTGAATGCCGGCACCGGCTTCCATAGCAATAGCGCGCTCGGCACGACGCTCAAGTACGACGGCAACGGCGATCCGGTGAGCCCGGTCACACCCCTCGTCCGAGGCAGGGGTGCGGAGGCCGGTGTGCGGACCGTGACCATTCCCCATCTCCAGAGCACCGTCTCGCTGTGGACGCTGCATCTCGCATCTGAGCTCGTTTACAATGGCGACCTCGGTGCGACGGAGCCTGGTCCAGCGAGCAGGCGGTATGGCGTAGAGGTCGCGAACTACTACAGCCCCAAGCCGTGGCTGATCTTCGACGGCGATTTCTCGTGGTCGCGGGCGCGCTTCACCGAGTTCAATGAAGCCGGTCAGTACGTGCCGGAAGCGGTTGATGTGGTGGTATCAGGTGGCGCGAGCATCGACAATTTCCATCGCACGTTTGCCAGCATCCGCCTTCGCTACTTCGGCCCGCGCGCGCTGATCGAGGACAATTCCGTCCGCTCCAAGGCCACGAGCCTCCTCAACGTCGAAGGCGGGTACCAGTTCGCCAAGGCGCTGCGACTCAACGCGCAGGTCTACAACCTGTTCGACGCCGAGGTCAGCGATATCGATTACTACTTTGCCTCGAGACTTCCAGGTGAACCACTTGGAGGTATCGAAGACATCCATGTTCACCCGGCGGTACCTCGGACTCTTCGCGTCAGCATGGTCGTCGGGTTCTAGTCCTCATTCCAGCTTCGAGACAGGGACGTCGAAATGGACGGTATTGACGACGCCATCGCGTTGTAGCTGCACCCAGACGCGGTAGGTTTGCGGCCGCGGAAACACGACATGAAACTCCAGCTGCGGGCCCCCGTCAGCAAAGTATGGGTGCTCGTGCATCATGTCGATCAAGTCGCCGCTCGCGACCAGCATGTGTCCCCACGCGCCAAGGTACTGCTCGATCGACCTGCCATCGTCCAATGTCAACCGCAGCTGCGTACGGTTGCCGACAACCGGGTCGTCAGGGATCGTGGCCAGCGAGACGCGCATGTTCTGCGCGTCCTTGGGTGAGTAATCGCGAACGAGCCGGGCGGGGTTCTGGTCGCCGCCCGGGACCAGCACTGTCGTCGTCGTCAACTGAGGCGTCGCGCCCACCGGATAGAAGTCGCTCAGCACGCGAAACAAACCCGGGCGCGGGAAGGTAATTGGGTACTGGAACATGCCGTCGCCAACCAGGGCGGGATGCCCGTGCTCGAAGAACTCGAGATCCTCGGAGACCACGAACGCGTGGAACAACCTTTCGTGCAGCACGTTGTAGGTGGCGACCGGCCGATCCTTCCAGGGATCGTGAACGAGAAATTGGAGCACCGTGGTCTTCAGCGGTTGCGGCGGCATCGGGAACACGCGGGTGTCGAGATGAAACTCCTCGGGATCGGGAACACCCGCGACCAGCGTCATCCCGCATCGGCGGCACTTCCCTTGTTCGTACGATCGCACGTCGGGATCCATCGGGCAGATGTACACGAGGCCTTGAGCGGGATCCGGTACCTGTGCCTGAGCGGGGGCGGCCTGCACCGCCTGACGTGCGACGCGGCGCGCGACGCTCTCGGCGTGCGCCACTCTGTCGGACGAAGCGACGAGACAGAGACCACACACCGAAAGCACGTAGACGGCTCGCCTATCCACAAGTACCTTGTAGACTCCGGCGCCGCTCCTGTCAAAGGCCGGCAAGCTCTTCGGGGCAAATCATGAGACGAGCGTTGAGTGCGATCGTTGCATTCATGGCGTGTGGCCAGATCATCGATGCGCATGGCGTCGGGTCCACTCCCACGTGGAACCGGGAGATCTCCAGACTGATCTATCAGCGCTGCGCCACATGCCACCGTCCTGGCGGTACCACGTTTTCGTTGATGACGTACTCCGATGCCCAGCCGCGTGCCAATGAAATCAAGGACGCCGTGCTCGCCCGACGCATGCCCCCTTGGGGCGCCGTGAAAGGCTTTGGCAGCTTTCGGAACGATTTGAGCCTTTCCCAGGAGCAGATCGAAACCATCTCACGATGGGTAGATGGCGGCATCCGGCGGGGAAACAATCCGCTTCAGGCGCCCAAGCAACCCTCATTTGCACCCGTGGCTTCGCATGATCCCGTGCCGAGCCTGCGCGTGTCGGGTCCATTCACGCTTGCGCAGCCCATCGCGCTTGACGGCCTGCTTCCCGAGAGGGTCCCGCCGGGGCAGTCACTGCGGATCGTGGCCGCGCTCCCGAACGGCTCGGTTCAGCCTCTGGTGTGGTTGCACGACTTCGACAGTCGATTCAGTCATCCTTTCATGTTCAGAGCGGCCCTGCATTTGCCGGCCGGAACCACCATCCACGGTGTCCCGCCAACGGCGTCGATCGGCTTGCTCACCGTCGCACGGTAGCGGCCTATTTCTGACTACGAATTAAGGAAATCTTCAGCAACGCAGCCGTAGTCCCTCTCCTATGATGCCCGGGGCGTCTGTACCTGCACGCCCGTGGAGGAATCGTTCGATGAGCTGTCGCTTGTTGTTGACTTGGAAGAACACGGTGCGCGGAGTAGGGTCGATGTTGATGCTCGCCACGTGCTGGAGTCCAGCCGCCGCACAGCAGGCAGCCCAGCCCGCGCAGATGAACATGGCGGATCATCGAGGAGGCATTCGCGGGGTCGTCAGGAATGAGAGCGGCGCGCCGGTGGCGGGCGCGACTGTAACCGCCATCAACGCGGAGAACGGCGCGAAATTCGAAGCCACCACCGACGCGCAGGGGAACTACTCTCTCGGTGCACTGCCGGTCGGCAAGTACGACCTCTCCATCAATTCGTCGTCGGGCTTGACCGCGTTCAGACGCACCGGCGTCGCCATCGAGATGGATCGCAACGCATCGCTCGACATCACGATGAATGCGGCAAGTGCCGCCGAGGCGGCTGAATTCGAGCGGCAGGAGCTCCTGCAGAAAATTGCCACGCTGGAGCAGCGCCTCACCGACCTCGAATCGAGCGCCGTGCTCTCGGAACCTGAGACGCGCGTGCGCCGCGTCGAGATCTTCGTGGACGAAAACGGCAACGAGACAGACGAACCCGCTTCCGGGGCCACGCCGCAAGTGACCTACCAGCGCGAGCGCGTCTACCGACGCCAGACGATCAGTGAAAAGATCGGGGAAGCGCTCGAGGAAGCGGATGAACGCCGGGTAACAGTGGGCGTTGATGCCGCCATGGGCACTCAGTTCGCGCGGCGGACGGCGGGCGAGAACGACCCCACCCGGAGCGCCTATGCGCTGGCATCCGCGGATCTGTTTTTTACCGCCGGAATTGCGCAATACACGATTTTCTTTGCTGATATCGTCGGCTTGAGCGGATCGCCGCCAGACACCGAGATTCCGTCGCTGACGCTACTCAACGGCTACACCGCGCGCCTGGTCGCTCAGAACCAGCTCAATCTTCGAGAAGCCTGGCTGCGCACGGAGCTTTTCGGCCAGCGACTCGCCCTCACCGCCGGGCGGCTTGACCTGACGAACTACTTCGATCAGAACGCGTTCGCCAACGACGAGAGCACGCAGTTCCTGAGCGACGCCCTCGTCAACAACCAGATGCTGGGCTTGTCGAGCAATGGGACGGGCGTCGCCACGGAGTTCGATGCCAAGAACGGTTTCCGACTCAAGTTCGGATTCCAGCAGAGCAACGACGAGGCGGCCAACCTCTCGGATTCGATGTTCACGCTGAGCGAAGTTGGGTATACGTTCACCCCGTTTGCGCTGCCCGAAGGAACCTACCGGGCATGGATCAGGACCGACAACACGCCGGACAGCGGAGTGGCGACGGGTTTCGGGCTCAGCCTCGATCAGAAGCTCAACCCGTTCATCGGAGTGTTCGCGCGCTACGGGACTTCAAATCTCGATCCCGGCCGCGATAATTTCTGGAGTGTCGGAGTTGGTTTCCAGAGCGGGTTCATTTTCAACCCTCAGGACACATGGGGCGTCGGCTTCGCACAGATGGATTTGGAAACGGGCCAGAAGGAGCGATTGACCGAGGGCTACTACAATTTCCACCTGACCGAGCGGCTGCGGCTGTCGTTCCACCTCACGCATGTCCTCGACGACGCCGATATGGAGTCGGAGTTCGGCTACCTGTTGCCGGGCATACGTTTTCAGGCGGCTTTCTAGGAAGACCAGGAGCAGGAACCATGTTTACATTGCGGCGCGCAATCCTCATCGGCGGAGTGTTCACGGTCGCCTTGGTTGCCATCATCGCAACCACACTGCAAGCCCAGGACGTCAAGATCAGCGATCCACGGTCCGTCGTGATGATCGTCAACCGTGACTCGAACGACATCGGGTTCATGGACATCAAGACCCACAAGATGATCGGCAAGACGTTCCTCGGCAACAACGTGAACCCGCACATGGTCATGATGTCGCCCGACGGCCGCTACGTCGTCACGGGAGGCACGAGGGCCAACAAGGCGTACATCATTGATACCCGCACTCTTCAGCTCGTGAAGGTCATCCCGACGGATATCGCGCCTGAGCACCTCGCGTTCTCTCCGGACAGCCGTTGGTACTACCAGGGCAATCCGGACGGTGACTCCATCTCGGTCATCGACATGCAGTCGCTGTCGAAGATCAAGACCATTCCCGGATTCGTTGAGCCGCTGAACGTGACGTTCCTGCCTGACGGATCAAAGGCGTACGTCGGAAATTACGGGGCGCACTGGGTTGGTGTCATCGATGTCCGTCGCCACGAGCTGCTGAAGAAGATCCAGGTCGCCGAAGTGCCAGGCGTGGCGAAGCTCGATCCGGCGAAGTACCTCGGAGAGATCAAGGGCATCAACATCGCGGCCCCCTCGAACGACGGCCGCTACCTCTACGCGGCTGACAGCGATCTGGCAGTCGTCGGCGTCATCGATACCCGCGAGGACAAGGTCATCAAAACCATCCGCGTCGGCAGGGATCCGTGGCGCATCTACATGAGTCACGACGGCAAGTACGGGATCACCGCGAACAACGGCGACGAGACCATCTCGATCATCGACACACGCACGAACAGCGTCGCAGCGACGCTCGAAGCGGGCCCGGATATGACCGGCATCAACTTCGCGGGCGGCAAGGCGTTCGTCATCAGCTCCACGAGCGGGTTCGTCTACGTCTACGACATGAGCAGCCTGAAGCCGGCCGGACGCATCAAGATCGGCACGAACGTCAACCTCGAGACGGCGACGACGGATACGGCGGATGAGAAGATTTATCTTGCGGAATCGACCAATCACGAGGTCGTGATCATCGACGCCAAGACGCACAACATCGAGCGCGTGAAGAATGTTGGGCTGTTCCCATGGGGCACGCATATCATGGACAGCAAGGACAATTACTGCCACTAAACTTCCATCACGACCGCCGGTCGGCCGTGCTGGCCGGCGGTCGGGCTTTGCGAAGCACGGACCATGCGACTCTCCCTCGTCATCGGCGCCCTCATCACAACCACCACGATCGTCGCTGGTGTCTCCGCGCAAAGCATCCGCGACCATGTCCGCCTGAAGGGCAATCGCACAACCGTCACCGAAGCGCAGGCCACAGAGCTCACGCTGACGGTGACCGAAGTTTCGGTCCGGCCCATCCAGGTGTGGGTCAGAGCAGCCGGGACCGTGGACGAATCTCGAAAGACGGTCACCGCTGTCCTTCCGGCCGCTGACGGCAAACGCGTTCGCCCCGGCCAGCGCGCGCGTGTGTTTTCTCCCGAGTCACGCTCGCGGATGTACCAGGGCAATGTGTCGCAAGTCGTGCCCGCCGTCGATGAAGTCACGCTCAAGGTGATGCTGATGGGACAGGCGCTGGAGAAAAGCCGGCACTACATCCTGGAAGTGGTCACCGAAGACGGCGAGCACCTGTCGGTGCCCAACGAAGCGATCATCGACCGGGGAGGACAGACACTCGTCTACGTCCAGGACTCGAGCGGCGAGTACAGTCCCCGGGAGATCAAGGCCGGTGTCCAGGGTGAGTTGTTCACGCAGGTCATCGATGGCCTGAAAAGCGGCGAACACGTCGTTACGATTGGCAGCTTCTTCATCGATGCAGAACACAAGCTCAAGGGCTCGTAGACTTTGTCGTCTCAGGCCTATAGTCGTCGTAGTGTCCGGCCTTCTTGGGCGCCGTAGCGCGGCGCGCGAAGGCGGCAGCCGGACCCGCAAACAGTGATCACCTACATCATCGAGAGAGTCATCCGGTTCCCCTGGGTCGTGCTGTGCGCGGTCGGAATCCTGGTGGTGCTGAGTGTCTACGGCCTGCGCACGGCAGCGCTGGATGCCATCCCCGACATCTCCGATCCACAGATCATCGTCTACGCCAAATGGCCGCGCAGCCCGCAGGTGATCGAGCGCGAGGTGACCGCGCCTGTCATCGGCGCGCTGGCCGGTTCCCCCGACGTCCGGGCCCTTCGTGGCACCTCTCACATGGGGTACTCGTTCGTTTACGTCATCCTCGCTGACCCCAGCCGCCGCGCTGTCGTGCGGCAATTCGTCGCCGATCGGCTCAACGCCATCCGCGGACAACTGCCCGCGGACGCATCCGTCACGATTGGACCCAACGCCAGCAGCATGGGTTGGATCTTTCAGTACGCACTCGTCGATCGACAAGGCAATCGCGATTTGCGCGAACTGCGGCTCCTCAACGAAAGCCTCGTGAAGCCGGCGTTGCAATCCGCAGGTGGCGTGGCGGAAGTGGCGTCGGTGGGCGGGCTCGAGAAGCAGTATCAGGTGAAGCTCTTTCCACCGCTGCTCAGTCAGCGCGGTATCTCACTGGCACATGTGCTGGATGCGGTGCAGGGCGCGTTTCAGGAAGCCGGCGGTCGCACGATCGAAGTGACCAGCCGCGAATATCAGCTTCGCGGCGGCGTGAACAGCGACAACATCGACAAGCTGGAATTCCTCGTCCTCGGCCGCGATCGCAGCGGACAGTCCGTGCACCTTCGGGACGTCGGCTACCTCCAGGTCGGCTACGACCTCCGCCGTGGGATCGCCGATCTCGACGGCGCGGGTGAAGTGGTCGGCGGCATCGCCGTCATGGAACAGGGGCGCAATGTCCTCGCCGTTACGCGCTCGCTGCTGCAGAAACTCGAAGGCCTGAAGCCGTCGCTGCCCGAGGGGGTGGAAATCGTTCCCACCTACAACCGCTCTGCGCTCATCTGGAATACGCTGACCAACTTCTTCCAGGCGCTCGTGTATGAGCTCATCGTCGTCATCCTCGTCATCGCGTTGGCCTTGAGGAACGTGCGCGCCTCCATCGCGCCGGTATGCGTGCTGCTGCTGGGAACGCTTTTCACCGTGCTGCCACTCTCGACGTTCAGTCAGACGATCAACCTGTTCTCGCTCGCCGGCCTCGCCATTGCCATTGGCGAGATGGCGGACGCCACGATCGTCATCGTCGAGAACTGCACCGCTCAGCTCGCGAAGCGACGGGATCTCAGTGCGGCAGAGAAGCTGCGCACTATCATCCACGCGACCGCCACCATGACGAGACCGCTGCTCTTCTCGATGCTGATCATGGTGACGTCGTTTCTGCCGATCTTTTTTCTTGGCGAGCGCGAGGGACGGCTGTTCAATCCCCTGGCCTTTACGAAGACGTTCGCGATGGTGTTTTCGACGCTCCTGACGCTGGTCCTGCTGCCGGTCGTCATCGTCTGGATCTTCAAGCGTCACGTTTCACCGGCGGACGGCGACCGTGAAAGCGCCTTCGTTCGCGCATATCGTTCGACCTTGCTGAGGACGATTCGCTTCCGCTACGCCTTCGTCGCCGCAAGCGCCGTGCTCTTCGTTGTCTCGGTCTGGCTGCTGACCAGCTTCCAGAAGGACTACATGCCGGAGATGGAGGAAGGGTCCATTCTCTACATGCCGACGACGCTGCCCGGGTTACCGTCACGGGAAGCGGGATGGATCGTGCAGCAGATGGATCGGAAGCTGAAGACGTTCCCGGAGGTCGAGCGTGTCTTTGGCAAGCTCGGGCGGGCGGATACCGCCACCGATCCTGCGCCGGTCGAGATGATCGAGACAACCGTCACCTTGAAGCCGCCGTCTGAGTGGCGGGCAGGAATGACCAAGGACAAACTAATTGCCGAGATGAACCAGGCAATGCAGGTGGTCGGTTACGTCAATAGCTGGAGCCAGCCGATCAGCACTCGCGTGATGATGCAGGACACCGGCATCCAGACACCGGTCGGGATCAAGGTCAAGGGCAAAGACCTGGCGATGGTCCAGCAGATTGCGCAGGAGGTAGAAAGTCAGTTGCGCGACTTTCCGGGCACACAGTCGGTCATCGCGGAACGGATTTCACAGGGATACTTCGTCGACGCGCCGCTCGATCTCGAGCGCATGGCGGAACAGGGCGTCACCGTGGATGAAGCATTGTCTACCGTGAGGTTCGCGATCGGAGGCGACAACGTCGTCGGCATCCGGCAAGCCGATCAGACCGTCGTTCCACTGGCGATTCAGTACTCTCCTGAGTACATCGATACGCTGGATAAGGTGCGCAACACGCCGGTCGTCACCGGTGATGGGCGTTCCGTGCCGCTCAGCGCGATCGCGGACGTTGGCGTGCGCGAAGCACCCGAGATGATCCGAAATGACAACGGCGAATTGGCCGGCTACGTCTACGTCTACCTCAGGGACATCACGGCGCCTGAATACGTCGAACGCGCGCAGGAATTCCTGCGATCGAACCTGACGATGCCGCCGGGATATTCGATCGAGTGGACCGGGCTGTATCAATACGCACAGGACGCGCAGTCGACACTGCGTATCGTTGTCCCGATCACGCTCATGATTATGTTCGCCCTGCTCCTCATGGCGTTCAGATCGGTTGCGGACAGCTCGCTCATCATGCTGTCGGCGCCATTCGCCCTCGTCGGCGGTGTGCTGCTCCAGTGGCAGTATGGCTTCTCCATGACTACGGCCGTGATCATCGGCTACGTGTCGCTGTTTGCCGTCGCGATTCAGACCGGCATCATCATGATCGAGTTCATCCGGGATGCACTGGCGAACCGGACCCCTGAGCAGTCATACATTGATGCGGTCGTTGAAGGATCGGTCGCGCGGTTGCGGCCGAAGCTGATGACGGTCGCCACTACGGTTCTCGGCCTGCTCCCGATCATGTTTTCGAGTGGCTCCGGCATGGACATCACGCAACCGATCGCGACACCGACGTTCGGCGGCATGATCAGCTCCACGATTTACGTCTTGTTTCTGATCCCATGCCTGTTCGCCATCGGCGACGACATCCGCCGTCGATGGCCCGAGCGCTTCGGCAGCCCGGCGCCGGCACTTCGCAATGACCCCGGGGGTAAATTCGCGATGCCCACAGGAGCGAAATTACCCCCGGGGTCTTTTCAGGAGAGATCGTGATCAGACTCTCGGGATTCGGGGCCGGTCTCGTCGCCGCTGTGCTCTCCTTTGGATGCGGGCAGGGTCAGGCACCGGCCGCAGGCGGCAATGAAACACCATCAAGACCGGCGAGTTCCGCGACATCGGCCACTGAAGGCGTTGCGATTGATTTTCACAGCCAGCCCGATCCGCCGAAGTCGGGCGACAACACCATCGAGGTGACGGTGCGTCAGCCGGACGGAACCGCCATCACCGACGCGGCTGTCACTGCCGTCTTTTCGATGCCCGCAATGCCCGCGATGAACATGCCCGCCATGCGCGCCGAGGCGAAGCTCTCACACGTTGAGGGCGGTCTTTATCGAGGCATGGGACAGTTGTCGATGGCAGGAACGTGGAACGTCACCGTGACAGCAACCCGTGACGGCGAACCGGTCGGTCGTCGCAGTTTCAGCATCGTCGCGAAGTAGCGAGTCCTTGAATGCGCCGAGTACGTCAGCGCCATCGCGATCGTCTTCCACGCCGAGGGTTGACTGCGGGGCTTCTTGACCCCACGCGGCCGAGGTGCTAACTGTCACGTTGATGAGGATGGCGCAGAGAATTGATAAAACTCGCGCGCGACGCCTCATGCTCAGCGATTATGTGGGGTTCCAACCAGTATCATCGTTGAATCATCCTGATATTCGTATATGGCTACATCACGCTCACCTCTTGTTGTTCGCGCCACCGCGTACGTCGTGCTCCGCTCTCTCAAGTTCATCCGACACTCCGTGTTGCGTCTCAAGACTGGATCACGAAATCTGAAGTACAGCATCCGGGACAGCGAGTGGGGCAATATGCTCTGGAGGGCAGTCGCTTTTACTCGCGCGCCTCTTGAGACTGGTCGTCGTCAACGTCTAGCTGCTCGGTACACGACATCGAGCGTCCCACACATGGGACAGGCGACCGGATACGCCATGCTTCCTCGCGATCACGTGCCGGGGTTGACTGCCGCACTGAACACGAGTCAGCGGCTTTTCGAGTCGAAAACGGAGGTCGGGTCTGGTACTGATGCGGACAAGCGCAAAGAAAAACGAGCGTTCCTGCGCAATTTGCTCAATAACGACGATCTACGGAATCATCCCACGTTGGTCGACTTTGCCCTCAGCGACTGGGCACTAAGCGTCGTGACCGACTATCTTCGCGTCGTGCCATATCTGAACCGCGTGGATCTCTTGTACTCGGTTTCGCGCCCAACCGACGACCGAATTGCCAGCCAACTGTTTCACGTCGATCCTGAGGGAGTGACGCAGGTGAAATTCTTCGTCAACGTGTTCGACACCGATCACGATGATGGCCCGTTCACGTTCATCCCGGCTGATGAGTCACGACGAATCATCCGCGCGATCAGGTCGCTTCGCCGAAAGCAAGGCAAACCGCACGTTGGCCGCTATACCGATGAGGAAATCGACGCCGTGGGAGGAAGCCGCTCGGTCATCAGCGTAACTGGGCCTCGCGGCTCGGGCGTCGCTGTCGACACATCCCGTTGTCTTCACCTCGGAAGCCGGGTGAGGCCTGGCTCCTTTCGGCTGTGTATGTATCTCCAGTACTGCGCCTCGCTGGAGCATGGAAACGTGTTCGATATCCAGCGTTTCCGCGACGATCCGATTCGACTCCTAGCCGTACAGCACAGCTCGAAATGGGCAGGCACCGACGTCGCTGCTCCACATCAATGACTTAACGGGCAACCGTCGCGCGGCTTAGCTCCCCTACTTCATTCGTTCGACGAATCAGAGGACGCACCGCCGCCATCACCGCGAGCACCACGCCGAAAGTACACACGATGGTCGCCCCGGTCGGAAGATCGAGCACGAGCGAGAGATACACCCCTAGCGCCGACACGATCGTCCCCATCGTCCACCCCATCGCCAGACGCCGCCCGACGGTGTCGGCATACAACATTGCCCCGACCGAGGGAACGATCAGGTAGCAGAACACCAGCAGTACGCCAGCAATCGCGACCGACGAGGTCACCACGAATCCGAACGACGCATAGAAGAGGAAGTCCCAGAAGCGCACCGACAGGCCTTGCGCCACGGCGTTGTCGTGGTCCAGCGAGATGGCGAGGAACTTCTTCCGGAAGATGTAGTGGAAGACACCGATCGCGCCGTACAACGCCGCCGTCTTCACGACTTCGCTCCATGAGACCGCGAGGATATTGCCCACGAGCATGTCCTTGAGGTGCTCACTCTCGGAGGTGGCTTTGCTCATCGCAAGAATAGCGGCGGCGGACGCGACGGCGTAGCAGATGCCGATAATGGCCTCCTGCGGGATGCGCGCCCCGTGGCCGCGAATGGTGGAGAACACGCCCGCTCCGATGAACGTGAAGCCCAGGCTGATCCAGTACACGTCGGGCGCGTGCGGATCGCCGCCGCTCACCGGCAGCAGGATCGCGATTGCAGCCCCCAGCGCGGCGATCTGGGCCAGCGACAGATCCACGAAGATGACGCCGCGCTCGACGACGTGCACGCCGAGATAGGCGTGAATGCCCGTCAGGATGAGACTGGCGACGAAGGGCGCCGCCAGGAATTCCATCATTGCAGTGTCCATGGTGTCCTCACTGCGGCTGGGCGCCGACTTTCTTCAGCGCGCCGATGAGCAAATTGATGTCGTAGTCGAACAGCTTGAAATAGTCGGTGACTTCCTTGACGCCACCGACTGATGGCGGCATGACGAGGACCTCGGCGCCGGTGGCGCGGCCGATGGAGTTCGGGGTCTTCAGATCGAAGTACGGCTCGACCAGCACCAGCTTGACGTTCTGGCGTTTCATGTCGTTGATCAAGTCGAGCGTGTGCTGTGGCGACGGCGGAATGCCCGGCCGCGGCTCGACGTACCCGATCACATCCAGCCCGAACCTTTCCGCGAAGTTGGGGAACGACCGGTGGTAGGTGACGACCTTCGTCCCTTTGTACGGCGCCATCGTCGACTCCCACCGTTTCTCGGCCTCTGTCACCCGGGCCGTGAAGTCGGTGAGGCGCTGCTCGAAGAAGGCTCGGTCGCCCGGCCGGAGCTGCGACAGCTTGTCGGCGATCTCTTTTGCGACGAGTTTCCCATTTTCCGGATCGAGCCAGTAATGAGGGTTGCCCAGAGGGTGCACGTCGCCCTCCGCGCGTGTGATCTGCCCCTGGGGAATTTCCAGGATGCGCGCCTTGAGCGAGGCGTCCACGTAGCCGCTGCCGCCCACCTGCACCTTCGCGTTGCGGCTTTGCTGGATGAGCGGCGGCAGCCAGCCGATCTCCAGGTCGCGGCCGACGGCGACCAGGATGTCGGCCTTCTGCAGCTTCAGGATGAAGCTGGGTTTGGCCTCGACGAAGTGCGGGTCCTGGTATCCGCGCGCGATCGGCTCCACCGTGATTCGATCACCGCCGACTTCCCGGGCGATCGACGCGAGGTCCTCGGTCGTCGTGATGACCGTCAGTTTGTCCTCCGCGCCGGCGATGGGTGCCGCGAGCGACAGCACGCACGCGGCGAACCCTGTCAGCTTCCTGAACGTCATAAACACTCCTCAGGCCTTCTGCCTGCTAGAACGGATGCGCACCGTGGGCGCCGATTGAAAACTGGAACTGGAAGAGAAATTCATTTGCGGGATCCCCAGTTGCGTAGTCGGTCCGCCTGTACTGGCCGCGCAGCTGGTTGAATTCGCTCGGCCAGTACGTCACGAAGAGCGATCCACCGGAATCGTGAAGCGTCGCCTCGTTGGCGTGGTCCGACCGGTCGTAGCGGGCGCCGCCGAACCACCTTCGGGCGAACTGATACTCTCCGGACAGGTAATAACCGAACGCGTTCTGCTCTCCGCCTGGCTGCTGGCGCCGACTCCAGATCAACTCCGATCGGCCGACGAACGAGCGGTAAATGGATCGCTGGAGCGGACGCCACCGCAGCGTGGCGTCGATGCCATAGAGCTGGGTCGTGAACTGCCCCAGGTCCACCCCGGCGAACACACCCGACGCATTGTGGCCACGCGCGTACGACGTGCCGAGATCGATATTGGTGTTCTCCGTGAGGTCGTGATATCCGCGCAGGTGGGCGACGTACGATAGGTCGCTGGGCTCGCTCGAGTGGAACAGATCACCCGAGTCTCCGCGGAAGACCTGCCCCGTGGCTTCCAGGAAGAACCAGGGATTCGGCACGAGGCGCGCCACGGATAAGCCCGCGTCGCTGATCCCCTCTTCGCCGCCAACCAGGTTCTCCGTTACGAGCGGGCGATCGGCCCAGGGGAGCACATGGTTGTGCAGTGCATTGACCTTGCCGAATGCCGCGCGCACCTTGCCGGCACGGACCAGTAGACCACCGGGAACGGTCGGGAAAGTTACGAAGCCTTCCTCGAGATCCACGCCCTCTTCACCGAAGGACAGGAAGAAATCCGCGCGCGCGTACGGATCGACGATGGCCTGAAAGGATGCTTCGGACTCGTGCATCGCGAAGGCCGGCGATGGGTTCACCGAGTTGTGCCCCGCCGCGCCGAGGAAGTCGCCGATGACGGCGATGTCCGGGTTGAATACTTTCGAGGATGCTGCACCAGCGCCGTAGACGGGCAGCGTTCCCGCAGCCCCCCCTCCCGCTTCCGCGCCGGGCGGTACCGGCGCGGTCGGCTGGCCGGCTGGCGCCTGGCCCTGCGGCGCGCCTGCCGCGACCGGCTGTTGCGCCGCCGGCTCGCCTGCGTTCAGCTTCGCTTCGAGCGCGGTGAGACGATCGCCGTACTGCTTCTGCAGCGCGTCGAGTTCCTTACGCAATTGATCGATCTCCTGTCGCAGCGCTTGCGCGTCCTGCGTCTGCGCCCACAGGGGCGCAGGCGCGATCAGCAGCGCACCGGCGACGGCACAGACGTGCGCGAATCGCAGACCCCGCATGATCACTCCAGTGCGGCCGGACCACTCGCCCCCAGACTTCGGCGGGCGCGTGCCGGACCGCGAACCGCCCGGACGCACGCGAACACTTCGCGCAACGGCGAAGACGGACGTCACGAGCGATCGTGAAACCAGCTCAGAGCGGTAAGGAAATCAGGGTCTTACGCCGGCGGGGCGCGAGGCGGCAGTTCGAGACGAGCGGCGGCACGGGTGTGGTGAACCGCACTGCCTGGCAGCGTGGCAACTGGTCTCTGGACAATGACGATCCGCGATGCGCGCACGCCCGCAGCCCTGAACGACTGCATCCAATGGCAGAGCACGCAGTGGGTGGGCGCCTCTTGCGTCTGCGCGGCGTGGAGCTCGTGGGCGCCAGGGAAATGTCTGGCCCTGGAGACGGCAGACAGCTCGTCCGCGCACGCCACACTGTGTGCCGTCGCGGACAAAGTGCCGAGGGCGGTGAACGACCAGAGAACGAGCAGGGCCCATACCCTAGCCGAGCCACGGAACCACTTCAGCATCCCATCTAAGCGTACGCGGATCGAGCCGTCTTCGCAACGAGGCTGCGTCGGGAAGCGCGTAATGTCCGTAGCCCTTCCCAGTGGATGAGGCGCGATCACGGTGGGAGCGGCCTCGGCCTTGCAGTCCTAAAGTGGCAGTCGAGATTCACGCGGCACGATCAGGGTCGAACATAGACCGAGAGGCGGCTTTGAATTTCGAATCGTTCTGCCGCCCGCGCCCGCCGAGGTTACGCACGAGAAAGAGACCCCTATGCAAGTTGGAGGTTAGCCATGAAGTGGTTCCCTACGTTGTTGCTGTTCATGTTGTCGGTATCGTCAGAAGCGCGGGCCCAGGATGTACCAGCCGATTACCAGCAGGTGTTGAGCACGCTCGGTAAACAAGGCGATTACAAGGCGAACGTGCTCAAGGTGAATATTCCGAGGAACGATCTCAGCGTCACTGTCGCGAACGTGAAGACGCCGACGCCGTTCGGCTTTGGGGGTTGGGTGGCACTCACGAAGGGCACCGGCGGCATGGACGTGATGATGGGGGATCTGGTCCTCACGGAGGACGAAGTCAACCCGGTCATGTCGGCGCTGCTCGACAACGGTCTCGAAGTGACGGCCCTCCACAATCATTTCTTCTGGGAGCAGCCGCGGATCTTCTATATGCACGTTCATGGGCACGGGAGTGCGGCAGAACTTGCGCGCAAGGTGAAACCGGCGCTCGATCTCATTGGCAAGACGACCAACCCCACGCCGCCGTCGGCAGCGGCGCCTTCGGCTGCGTCATCGGCGGCAACGAAAATGGACACGGCGAAGCTTGCGAAGATCGTCGGGACCGATGGCGAGCAGACTGGCGCGGTCTACAAGATCACCATTGGCCGTGACGACCTGAAACTCACGGAAATGGGAGCCCCCATCAACGCGCGCATGGGTCTCAATACGTGGGCGGCATTCGTCGGCACGGACCAGGATGCCGCCATCGCAGGGGACGTGGCAATGCTGGCCAGTGAGGTGACACCTGTTTTGAAAGCGCTTCGCACGAACGGCCTGGACGTCGTGTCGATT
>Ga0209382_10001377_pt1 | contig 38477 bp, 20 predicted proteins | sample SoiMetdeltSBSDD5_FD_187599 | JGI IMG/M metagenome (GOLD analysis project Ga0209382, IMG submission 187599) | Bulk soil microbial communities from a Populus tree surrounding site in Tennessee, USA - Soil MetaG P. deltoides SBSDD5 (SPAdes) (version 2) | ecosystem: Environmental > Terrestrial >... | reverse complement strand
ACCGCGTGGCCGCCGCGCGGCTTCTGTCCGGAGTGCGGCGGTGACGCCTTCGACTGGGCCGACCTGCCGGCCGAGGGCACCGTGCACGCCTTCACGGTGCAGGAGACGGGGCTGCCGGCCGGCTTCACCGGGCCCCGCGTGTTCGCCGTGGTGAAGCTCGGCGGGCATCGGATCTTCTCGATCCTGCTCGACGCCGACCCAGCCCGCGTCACCATCGGGCAGCGCGTGCGCCTGACACCGCTGGCGATCGACCCCGACCCCAAGGGCAACCCGCGATGGCTCCCCGCGTTCACACCCTCGGCGTGATCTCCGACACCCACGGGCTGCTGCGGCCCGAGGCGGTGGCGGCGCTGCAGGGCGTCGAGCGCATCGTGCACGCCGGCGACATCGGCAGCCCCGACGTGCTCACGGCGCTGGCCCGCATCGCGCCCGTCTCGGCCGTGCGCGGCAACAACGACCGCGATACCTGGGCGAAGGCGATCCCCGAGACCGACGTGGTCGAGGTCGGCGACGTGTCGCTCTACGTCCTGCACGACCTCCACGAGCTCGACCTCGATCCCCGCGCGGCGGGCTTCGCCGCCGTCATCGCCGGCCACAGCCACCAGCCCCGCCTGGAGGAGCGCGACGGCGTGCTCTTCCTGAACCCGGGCAGCGCCGGGCCGCGCCGGTTCAAGCTGCCGATTTCGCTGGCTCGCCTGACCGTCGCCGGCCCTCGCGTGCGCGCCGAGCTGGTCACGCTGGAGATCGCGAAGTGAAGGTGCTGGTCGCCAAGCCGGGGCTCGACGGCCACGACCGCGGCGCCAAGGTCGTCGTCCACGCGCTGCGCGACGCCGGCGTGGAGGTCGTCTACTCGGGCCTCAAGCGCACGCCCGACGAGATCGTCGCCGAGGCGGTGCAGGAGGACGTGGACGTCGTCGGGCTGTCGATCCTCTCCGGGGCCCACCTCACGCTGGCGCGGCGGGTCCTCGACGGCCTGCGCGCGCAGGGCGCCGACGAGATCCGCGTGGTCGTCGGCGGCACGATTCCGCCCCGCGACGTGCCGGTACTGCTGTCGATGGGCGTCGAGCGCGTGTTCCCGATGGGCACGCCGCTGCCCGACATCGTCGCCGCCTTCAAGGAGGCGCGGTGACGCCGGCCTGGCTCGACCGCGCCGCGTACCCGTTCGCGTCGCGCTGGGCCGAGGTCGAGGGCGCGCGGATGCACTACGTCGACGAGGGGCAGGGGCCCACCGTGCTGATGGTGCACGGCACGCCGACGTGGTCGTTCCTCTACCGGCACCTGATCACCGGGCTGCGCGACCGCTTCCGCTGCGTCGCGCCCGACCACCTCGGATTCGGCCTGTCCGACAAGCCGGCCGGTGACGGCTACCGGCCCGAGGACCAGGCGCGCCGGCTCGGCGCGTTCGTCGCGGCGCTCGGGCTCAAGGACGTCGCGCTCGTCGTGCACGACTTCGGCGGTCCGATCGGCCTCGGGTGGGCGCTCGACCATCCGGACGAAGTGGACCGTCTGGTGCTCTTCAACACGTGGATGTGGTCGCTCGCCGGGGAGGCACGCTACGAGCGGGCCGGCCGTCTGCTCGGCGGCGCCGTCGGGCGGCTCCTGTACGAGCGGTTCGGCGCCTCGCTGAACGTCGTCTTCCGGCGCGCGGTCGCCGACCGGACGCGCTACACGCGGGCGGTGCACGCGCAGTATGCCGGGCCGATGCGCGAGCCGGCCGCGCGCCACGCCACGTGGATCTACGCGCGCGAGCTGATGGGGTCGAGCGCGTGGTACGACTCGCTCTGGCGCCGGCGCGAGCGGCTGGCGTCGTGGCCGGCGCTGCTGGTCTGGGGCGCGAAGGATCCGGCGTTCGCGACGGCCCTGCCACGGTGGCGGACGGTCCTGCCCGAGGCGGACGTCGTCGAGCTGGCCGATGTGGGCCACGCGCCTCCGGAGGAGCGCGGCCCCGAGAGCGCGAGACTGGTGGGACGGTTCCTCGACGGCACCAGGAGGGCGGCATGAGAGACGTGACCTTGCACTCGGGCATTCCCGTCAAGCCGGTCTACGGCCCCGAGGACCTCGTCGGGCGCGACCCCGGCCGCGACATCGGCCAGCCGGGCGAGTACCCGTACACGCGCGGCATCCACAAGCACATGTACCGCGACCGCGTGTGGACGATGCGCCAGTACATCGGCTTCGGCACCCCGGAGGAGACGAACCATAGATTCAAATACTTGATGACCCACGGGCAGGATGCCCTGAACGTGGCGTTCGATCTGCCGACGCAGCTCGGCCTCGACTCCGATGATCCAAGGGCCGAGGGCGAGGTGGGCCGGGTCGGGATGGCCACCGACACGCTGGCCGACATGGAGGCGGCGTTCGCCGGCATCCCGCTCGACCGCGTGAGCGTCTCGCTGACGATCAACGGGATGGCGGCGCCGATCACCGCGATGTACTACGCGGTGGCCGAGCAGCAGGGCGCCGCGGCCGACCGCGTCGTCACCACGCCGCAGAACGACATCCTCAAGGAGTTCGTCGCCCGCGGCACCTGGATCTATCCGGTCGAGCCGTCGCTGCGGCTCGTCGGCGACCTCATCGAGTTCTCGGCGCGGCGCTTCCCGCGCTCGAACCCGGTGTCGGTGTGCGGCTACCACATCCGCGAGGCCGGCTGCACGACCGCCCAGGAGATGGCCTACGGGCTGGCCATCGCGGCCGCCTACGTGGAGATGATGCTGGCCCGCGGCATGACCGTGGACGAGTTCGCGCCGCGCATCTCCTTCAACTTCACGGCGTGGGGGAAGATCTTCGAGGAGGTGGCGAAGTTCCGGGCCGGGCGGCGGCTCTACGCGCGGATGCTGCGCGAGCGGTTCGGCGCGAGCAACCCGCGGTCGTGGATGTTCCGCTCGCTCATCGGCGGCGGCGGCTCGGCCTTCACGATGCAGGAGCCGGAGAACAACATCGTGCGTGGCGCCTACATCGCGCTGGCCGGCGCACTGAGCGGCGCCCAGACCATGGCGCTGCCGACCTACGACGAGGCCTACACGATCCCGTCACCGAAGGCCCAGCTCATCGCGCTCCGGACCATGCAGATCTGCGCCGAGGAATCCGGCGCGGCCGACACCGTCGACCCGCTCGCCGGCTCCTACTACGTCGAGGCGCTGACGAACGCGATGGAGGCGAAGATCGAGGAGGAGCTCGCGACGGTCGAGCGCATGGGCGGCATCGTCGAGGGCGTCAAGACCGGCGCCATCCAGGCCGAGGTGGCGCGCCAGGCCTACCGGTTCGAGCAGGCGATGGCCTCCGGCGAGATCCCGAAGGTCGGCGTCAACTGTCACGTCGGCGAGCGCGCGGCCGAAGCGGACCAGGACGTCGAGCTCTACGCGTTCGACCCCAAGGTCGCCGAGACCCAGCTCGCGAAGCTGGCGCGGGTGCGGGGCGAGCGGGACGGGCGCGCGGTCGAGGTGGCCCTCGATCGCCTCGCCGACGAGGCGCGCGGCACCGCCAACCTGATGCCGCCCATCCTGGAAGCGGTGAAGGCGTACGCGACGCTGGGGGAGATCTGTCAGGCGATGAAGCGCGTGTTCGGCGAGCACAAGGAGCCGGTGCGATGGTGAGCGCGGAGCGGTTCGCGCACGGGATGACGTTCGAGCAGTACCTGGCCCACGTGGCCACGCCCGAGAACCTCGCGCGCGAGGCGTCGGGGGCCGGCCGGAGCGCGAAGTGGGCCGACGTCCTGCGCGCGGCACACGACGAGATCCGGTTCTCCGAGGCGCAGGCGGCAGCCTGGAAGTGGGTCGTCGGCCAGCCGGCCGGCCCGGCCCGCGTGCTGGCCATCTCGGAGGAGTGGTCGTCGGACTGCCGGCGGGACATCCCGCTGATCGCACGCGTCGCGCGCGACTTCGGCCTCGAGCTGCGCATCTTCGCCCGCGACGGCCGCCGCTTCAGCGCCTCGCCCGAGCCCGACCCCGAGTCGCCGAACGCGGACCTCATGGCCCCGTACCTCAACCGCCGCGACGGCCAGACGTTCCAGTCCATCCCCGTGATCGTGTTCCTCGCGCGCGACATGCGCGAGCTGTACCGGTACATCGAGTTCCCGCTCGTCTACCACAAGGATCGGCTCCGCGCCGCCCAGACGGCGCCCAGGCCCGGCGAGACGGCCGACCAAACGACGCAGCGCGCCGCCCGCGAGTTCGCCGAGATGCTCGGCTCGCCCTTCTTCCACGTCTGGCGCGACGCCGCCCTGGCCGAGTGGTTGAGCATGCTGTACGAGCGGCTGCGGGTCGGCTCGCTGGCCTGAGGGATCGAGCGCCGTGACGACGCTGACCGTCATCGGCAAGGGCGTGCCCAAGCGCGACGGGGCCGAGAAGGTCACCGGCCGCACGCGCTACCTGCACGACCTCGAGCTGCCGCGCCTGGCCCACGGCAAGATCCTCCGGGCGCGCCACCCCCACGCCCGCATCCGGCGCGTGGACACCGCGCGAGCGGCGGCACTGCCCGGGGTGCTGGCCGTGCTGACCGGCGCCGACGTCGAGCCGCACCCGTTCGGCTTCGCCAAGGACCAGCCCGCGCTCAAGCGCGGCACGGTACGCTGCGTGCGGGACGAGGTGGCGGCGGTGGCGGCCGAGAGCGCGGCGATCGCCGAGGCCGCGCTCGAGCTGATCGAGGTCGAGTACGAGGAGCTGCCGGCCGTGTTCGACCCGCTGGAGGCGGTCCGGCCGGGGGCGCCACTCGTGCACGAGGCGCGCGCGACCAACCACACCGACCTGCGCTACCAGTTCAGCCACGGCGACGTCGACCGCGCGTTCGCCGAGGCGGCGGCGATCGTCGAGGGCGAGTTTCGGCTGAACTACGTGACCCCGGCCTGCCTCGGCACGATGGTAGCCATCGCGGACTGGGACGCGGACGGCCGGCTCACGATGTGGTCGACGACCCAGGTGCCGTTCCTCTACCAGCGCGATCTCGCGCAGGCGCTCGGCATCACGGGCGACCGCATCCGCGTGCTGCAGCCGCCCGTCGGCGGCAACTTCGGCCGGGGGCTCGACCTCTACCCGATCGACGTGATCGCCGCGCTGCTGGCCCGTCGGGCGCGCCGGCCGGTGAAGATCGAGTTCGAGCGCCTCGAGGAGTTCGTCGCGTGCCCCACGCGCGAGCCGTGCACGATCCGCCTGCGCACGGCCGCCGACGCCGAGGGGCGCCTGCTCGCCCGTGACTGCCACGTCGTCATCGACAACGGCGCCTACGTGTCGTGGGGCTCCACGACGCCGTACGTCATGCTGTCGACCGTCGCCGGCCTCTACCGGTGCCCCGCGGTCCGCTTCGACACGACCATCGCGTACACGAACAACCCGTACTCGGGCTCGATGCGCGGGTACGGCAACCTCGAGTCGACCTTCGCCGTCGAGAGCCAGATGGACGAGCTGGCCTCGCGGCTCGGGCTCGATCCGCTGGAGATCCGCCGACGCAACGTGACGCGGCCCGGCGACGTGAACCCGCAGGGCTTCGTCATCACCTCGTGCGCGATGGGCGAGTGTCTCGACGCGGTGGCGGGTGCGGTCGACCACGGCCTGCCGCCGGTCGAGGCCGGCTGGCGGCGCGGCGTCGGCTACGCCGGCATGTTCCACGTCGGTGGCGGCGCCCGGATCTACCGCTCGGACGGCTGTGGCGCCATCGTGAAGCTCGACGACTTCGGCCGCGTGTCGCTCATGACCGGCGCCTCGGAGATCGGCCAGGGCTCGGAGACCGTGCTGGCGATGATCGTGGCCGAGACGCTCGGCGTCCCTCTCGAGCGCATCGACGTCGTGAACTCCGACACGGCCGTCAAGCCGTGGGACGTGGGCGCCCACGCCAGCCGGACCACCTTCATCGCCGGCAACGCCGCCCGCCTGGCCGCCGAGAAGCTGCGCGGCCAGCTCCTGGGCATGGCGGCGGCCGAGCTGGAGGCGCCGGCGGAGCGGCTGCGCGCGGCCGAGGGGTGGATCTTCGTGGCCGACGAGCCGGAGCGGCGGATCGCGTATGATCGGGCGGCCCGCGCCGGCCACCTCCGCGAGCGCGGCCAGACGCTGGTGGCCGAGGCGTTCTACGATCCCCCGACGGAGATGCTCGACAAGGACCTGCGCGGCAACGTCTCGGCGACCTATGGGTTCGCGGCCCAGGCCGCGGTGCTCGACGTCGAGATGGCGACCGGCGTGATCCGCGTCCGCCGCATCGTCTCCGCCCACGACGTGGGGAAGGCCCTCAACCCGTTGGCCGCCGAGGGGCAGATCCACGGCGGCATCCACATGGGCCTCGGCTACGCGCTGAGCGAGCGGCTCGTCGTCCGGGATGGCCAGGTCCTCACGGCGTCGTTCATGGACTACGCCGTTCTCAAGGCCGACGACATGCCGGAGCTCGTCGTGCGCCTGATCGAGTCGGGCGAGGCCGAAGGCCCGTTCGGCGCCAAGGGCCTCGGCGAGTCGGGCGTCATCCCGGTGTCGGCGGCCGTCGCCAACGCGGTGAAGGCCGCGATCGGCGTGCGCTTCACGGAGCTGCCCATCACGCCGGCGGCGGTGCACGCGGCGCTCGGAGCCGCCGGGGCGTGAGCCTCTTCGAGGGCGTGCGCGTGCTCGACCTCTCCCGGATGCTGGCCGGGCCCTACGGCTCCATGCTGCTCGCCGACATGGGGGCGGAGGTGATCAAGGTCGAGGAGCCCGACGGCGGCGATCCGATGCGCGTGATGGGCCCGCCGTTCCTGCCCGAGGGCGAGAGCGCGTACTTCCTGTCGATCAACCGCAACAAGAAGTCGATCGCGCTCGACCTCACCGCGCCGGCCGGGCGCGACGTCTTCCTCGACCTCGCGGCCCGGGCCGACGTCGTCTGGGAGAACTTCCGCCCCGGCGTGATGGACCGGCTGGGGCTCGCCTACGCGACGCTGGCCGCCGCGAACCCGGGGCTCATCCTGTGCTCGATCTCGGCGTACGGCCAGGATGGGCCGTATCGCGACTGGCCCGCGTTCGACCTGGCCCTGCAGGCGATGGGCGGCGCCATGTCGCTGACCGGTGAGGAGGGCGGTCGCCCGGTGCGCATGGGGCTGCCGATGGGCGACCTCGCGGGCGGCATGTTCGGCGCCTTCGCGGTGGCGGGTGCCCTGTTCCGCCGCGCGCGCACGGGCCGGGGTGCCCACGTCGACCTGGCCCTGCTCGACTGCCAGGTCTCGCTGCTGACCTACATCGCGCAGTACTTCTGGGCCGACGGCCGGGTACCGGGGCGGATGGGCTCCGGCCACGCCTCGGTCGTGCCGTACCAGGCGCTGGCCACACGCGACGGCCATCTGATCGTCGCGGTCTTCGCCGAGAAGTTCTGGGGCGGGTTCTGCCGCGCGCTCGAGCGGACCGCGTGGATCGACGACGCGCGGTTCGCGTCGAACCGCCAGCGCCTGGCCAACCGCGAGACGCTCATGCCCATGGTCGAGGCGCTGTTCCGCGAGCACACGACCGAGGCGTGGCTCGCGCGGCTGCACGCGGCCGGGGTGCCGGCTGCGCCCATCCTCGCCGTCGACCGCGTGCTGGCCGACCCGCAGGTCCGGCATCGACGCATGGTCGTCGACGTGGAGCACCCGCGGCACGGGACGCTGCCGACGCTGGGGACGCCGCTCAAGATCGACGGCGCGGCGGCGCCACCCGTGACCGCGGCGCCGGCCCTGGGACAGCACACCGACGCCGTGCTCAATGAATGGCTCGGATTCTCGGCCGAGCGCGTCGCCGCGCTCCGCCGTGACGGAGTAGTCACGTGAATCTCGCGATCCTCGGTGGGAGCAACGGCGCCTACACGACCGCGGCGGACCTCGCCCTGGCCGGCCACCGCGTGCGGCTGTGGCGTCGCTCGGAGAAGGACCTGGCGCCGGTCCGCGCCGCCGGCACGATCACGCTCGTCGGCGAGGGACGGCAGGGTGAGGCGCGCCTGGACCGCGCGACGGCGGATCTGGGCGAGGCGCTCGAGGGCGCGGAGGTCGTCGTCGTTCCGCTCCCGGCCACGAGCCACGACGACCTCGCTAAACACCTCGCGGGTCGGCTCACCGGGCGCGAAGTCGTCCTGCTGACGCCGGGCACGCTCGGGACGTTCGTGCTGGCCCGCGGCCTGGCCCGCGCGGGCGCCACAATGCCGCTGGCGTTCGCCGAGACCGGCACGCTGCCCTACCTCACGCGCAAGACCGGCCCGACCGGCGTCGCCGCACCCGTGCGCGCCGCCCACCTGCCCGTGGGCGTGTTCCCGGCCTCGCGCGCCAAGGTCGCGCTGGAGCGGATCCGCGCGCTGTTCCCGGTGGTGCGCCCGTGCGTCGACGCGCTCGACGCCGCCCTCACCAACGCCGGCGTGGTGATCCATCCGCCGCTCGTCCTCGTCAACGCGGGGTCGATCGACGGTGGCCGCTTCGACATCCACGCGGCGGGCACGACGGCGAGCGCGCGCCGGCTCATCGACGCGGTCGACGCGGAGCGGATCGCCGCGCGGCGCGGGCTCGGCTACCCGGCGCCGCACTACGAGCAGGCGACGCTCTACGACGAGGCGCGGGCGGCCGAGGGGCTCTACGGCGCCGGCGCCCGGCAGAAGCTGGTCGCGAGCGGGCTGTGGAGCGAGACCCTCACCTACGAGCACCGCTACGTGAGCGAGGACGTCGTGCTCGGGCTGACGCTGTTCGAGTCGGCCGGGCGCACCGCCGGCGTGGCCACGCCGGCGATCTCCGGGTTGCTCGGCGTCTTCGGCGCCCTGCTCGGTCGTGACCTCACCGGCGGCCGCGCCCTCGACCACCTCGGACTCGGCGACCTCACGCGCCGCGAGGTCCTGACCCTCTTCCACGAGGGCTGGGAGTCCCACGCGTGGTCGCGAGTCATCAGATGACCGTGCGGCTCGAGGACGACGGGGCGGGGGCGCTCACGTTCGGCGGGGCGCGCTACTTGCTGATCCGCCCGGAGACGCTGGCGGCGATGCAGAAGGCGGTCGAGACGGCGCTGGGGCGTGAGGCCGCCGACTGCCTGGCGGCCGGCGGCCTCGTCGGCGGCTCGCGGGCGACGGCCGTGCTGTCGGGCACCGCCGAGGAGCGCGTGCGGCGGCTCGTCGAGATCGGCGGCGCGATCGGCTGGGGCCGCTTCACCCTCGAGCGCTTCGCGGCCGACGGGCTGGTGATCACGGTGCACCGCTCGCCCTTCGCCGAGGCCTACGGCCCATCGGCGGCGCCGGTCTGCCACCTCACACGCGGCGTGTTGCAGTCGCTCGCCACCCAGACGCTGGAACGCCCGGCCCGGGTGGTGGAAACGGCGTGCGCGGCCGCCGGCGCCGATCGCTGCCGGTTCGAGGCCACGCTCGCGTGACGAGCGCCGCGCTCATCCACGTGGTCGTGTCGGGCCTGGCCACCGGATGCATCTACGCGCTGATGGCCCTGAGCCTCGTCATCATCTACAACGCCACACGCACGCTCAACTTCGCGCAGGGCGAGATGCTCATGATCTCGACGTTCGTGGCGTGGAGCGTCCAGCGGGCGTTCGGGCTGCCGCTGATCGTCACGCTGCTGGTCGCGATCGTGGCGGCGGCGGCGCTGGCCTTCGTGGTCGAGCGGCTGGTCGTCAGGCGCGCGATCGGCGCCACGCACTGGGACGTGCTCATCATCACGCTCGGCTTCTCGCTGGCGCTGCAGGCGGGCGCGGGCCTGCTGTGGACGCACGACCAGTTCCCGTTCCCCTCGTTCTTCTCGAACCGTCCGGTCGCCCTGGGGCCGGTCCGGATCGCGCCGGCCTCGCTCGGGATCATCGGCGCCTCGCTCGCCATCATGCTCGCGCTCGCCGCGCTGTTCCGGTGGACCCGTCTGGGGCGGGCGATGCGCGCCGTCGCGCAGAACCAGCGGGCGGCGCGGCTCATGGGCATCAGCGTCGAGCGCGTGTACTCGCTGGCCTGGGTTCTGGCCGCGGTGGTCGGCGCGATCGCGGGCGTGCTGGTGGCCCCGGTCGTCTTCCTCTCGTCGAAGATGGGCCTGGTCGTGATCAACGGCTTCACCGCCGCGGTGCTCGGCGGCTTCGGCTCCATGCCGGGCGCCGTGCTGGGCGGCATGCTGCTCGGCGTGCTGGAAAACCTCGCCCCGCTCTACCTGCCGACGAGCATCCGGTACTCGGTGCCGTTCATCGTCCTCATCGGCATCCTCCTCGTGCGCCCGGCCGGCCTGCTGGGACGGGTGGAGCGCAGGAAGGTGTGAGGATGCGCGTGCTCCTGGTCGCCCTGATGGCGCTGCTCGTGGCGTGGCCGTGGCTGGCGCCGCGCTACTTCGTCTTCCTCGCCAGCCTGATCCTCGTCAACGCGGTGGTGGCGATCGGCCTCAACCTCCTGTCCGGCTACACGAACCAGCTCTCGTTCGGCCACGCCGGCTTCCTCGCGATCGGGGCCTACACGGCCGCCCTGCTCACGATCCACGCGCCGGCGGTCCCGGTCCCCCTGACGCTGGTCGGGGCCGGCGTCCTCACGGCGGCGGTCGGGCTCGCCTTCGGCGTGCCGTGCCTGCGGCTCAGCGGTCTCTACCTGGCGATGGCGACGCTGGCCTTCGGCTTCGTCATCACCGAGGCCATCCTCGGCCTCGAGGGGCTCACGCGCGGCGCCGACGGGCTGCGGGTGCCCGTCGCGCGGCTCGGGGCCTGGCCGCTGGCCACCGACACCGCACGCTACTACCTCGTCGCCGCCGTGACCGTGCTGCTCGTGGCGGCGGCGCTGAACCTGGCCCGGACGCGGACGGGGCGGGCGCTGCTGGCCATCCGCGAGAGCGAGATCGCGGCCGAGGCCAGCGGCGTGCCCGTCGCGCGCTACAAGAGCATCGCGTTCGGCGTCTCCGCCTTCTACACCGGCGTCGCCGGCGGCCTCTTCGCCTTCGTCGTGGGGTTCCTGTCGCCGGACGCCTTCGACGTGTTCCTGTCGGTCGACTTCGTCGTGATGATCATCGTGGGTGGGCTCGGCTCGGTGCCGGGCTCCATCGTGGGGGCCGCCGTGGTGACGGTCCTGCACGACAGCCTCGCGGCCTTCCAGAACTACCGGCCGCTCATCTTCGGGGTCATCCTCGTCGCCTGCATGCTGTTCATGCCGGGTGGGATCACCAGCGCCGCGCGTGCGCTCGCGCGGCGGTGACCGCCCTCGGGAGGGGTGCCATGCCTGCTGTCGTCCGGGTTCTCGTCGCCATCCTCGTGCTTGCCGCCGCGGTGCCCGCGGCGGCCCAGCAGGGGGTGAGCGACTCGGAGATCGTGCTGGGCTGCTCGAACTCGTTCTCGGGGCCGCTGGCCTTCACGGGCGAGCAGGCGACGAAGTTCGGCGTCGACCTCTACTTCAAGGTCGTCAACGACGCCGGCGGCATCCACGGCCGCAAGGTCCGCACCGTGTACTACGACGACGGCTACCGGCCGCAGGAGGCCGTCGCCAACACCAAGAAGCTCGTCGAGCAGGACAGGGTCTTCGCGGTCATCGCGCCCCAGGGCACGCCGCCGGTGGTCGCCACGATGGAGTACCTGGAGGAGAACAAGGTCCCGCTGCTCTTCCCGTTCCAGGGCTCGCCGGTCACGCGGGGGCGCAAGTACGTCTTCAGCGGCATGACGCTCTACGATCGCCAGTCGAAGATGATGATCGACTATCTGGCAGGGACGCGGAAGGTGAAGACGTTCGGCGTGCTCTACCAGGACGACGAGTACGGCAAGGCGTTCCTCACCGCGTTCGAGAAGGACCTCGGCCGTCACGGGCTCAAGATGGGCGCCGCCGAGTCGGTCAAGCGCGGGGTCACCGACGTGAGCGCGCAGATCGCCCGGCTGCAGGCGGCCCGGCCGCAGGTCACCTTCCTCGTGCTCACGCCGCCGGCCGGCGCCCAGGCGCTCAAGGAGCGGCAGAAGATCGGCTGGACCGAGACGGTCATGGTCTCCTCGGGGCCGCTCACCGACGAGCGCTACCTCGCGCTGGCCGGCGACGCCGCCGAGGGCGTGGAGGGGTTGTCGCTGTGGCCCGACCCGGTGAGCTCCGACCTGCCGGGCGTCAAGGCCTACCGCGAGGCGATGCAGAAACACTTCCCGAAGAACGAGCCGAACCGCTACTCGATCTCGGGCTACGTCGCCGCGATGCTGTTCACCGAGGGCGCCAAGCGGGCCGGCCGGAATCTCACCCGCGAGGGGCTCGTCACGGCGCTCGAGGGCGTCAAGGGCTGGGACAGCGGCATCCTGCCGCCCCTCACGATCGGTCCCGACCACGAGACGCAACGGCAGGGCTTCTGGGTGAAGGTCGAGAACGGTCGCTTCAAGCAGCTCACGGACTGGCTGAAGTCCGACTGAGCGCGATGGCGCTGCTCGCGGTCGACGGTCTCTCCATCGCGTTCGGTGGGCTCACGGCGCTGAGCGGCGTGAGCTTCGCGGTCGACGCGGGGGAGATCGTGGCCGTGATCGGCCCCAACGGGGCGGGAAAGACCACGGTCTTCAACGTCCTGAGCGGGCTGTACCCGCCCTCGGCGGGGCGCGTGACGTTCGACGGCGTCGACCTCGCGCGTCTGGCGCCGCACGCCATCGCCCGGCGGGGGATCGGCCGCACGTTCCAGAACACCGAGGTCTTCCGCGCGCTCACGGCCCTCGACAACGTCCTCGTCGGCGAGCACGGGCGCCTGCGGGGCGGCCTCCTCGCCGCCGCCTGCGGCCTGCCCACCGTGCGACGGGAGGAGGCGGCCGCGCGCGTCCGGGCCCGAGCTCTACTCGAGCGCGTCGGCCTCGCTGACGTCGCCGACGTCGAGGCCGGGGGCCTGCCGCTCGGGAGCCAGAAGCGGCTGGAGATGGCGCGCGCGCTCGCCGGCCGGCCGCGGCTGCTCCTGCTCGACGAGCCCGCGGGCGGGCTCAATCCGACCGAGACGCGCACGCTCATGGAGCTCATCTGTCGGCTCCGGGACGAGCTCGCGCTCACCATCATGGTCGTCGAGCACGACATGGACCTCGTGATGGCCATCTCCGACCGGGTCGTGGTCCTCCACCACGGGCGGAAGATCGCCGAGGCGGCGCCGGCCGCGGTCGCCGCCAATCCGGAGGTCATCGACGCGTACCTCGGATCGACCGGGGTCCATGCTGGAGATCACTGACCTCGACGTCGCCTACGGCAAGCGCCGTGCGCTGCACGGCGTCTCGCTGACCGTCGGCGCCGGGGAGATCGTGACGCTGCTAGGGGCCAACGGCAGCGGCAAGTCGACGACGCTCCGCGCCGTGTCGGGCCTCGTGCGTCCGGCGCGCGGCCGCATCCGCTACGACGGGCGCGACGTCGGGGGCTGGACCGCCGACGCCATCGTCGCCGCCGGCGTCGGTCACGTCCCCGAGGGGCGCGACGTGTTCGCCGAGTTCACGGTGCTCGACAATCTCCTGGTCGGGGCCCACACCGTGGCGTCGCGGGAGGTGCCGGCGCGGTTGGAGGCGGCCTACGCGCTCTTTCCGGTCCTGCGCGAGCGGCGCCGCCAGCGCGCCGGCACGCTGTCGGGCGGCGAGCAGCAGATGCTCGCCATCGGGCGCGCGCTCATGGCGCGGCCGCGCCTGCTGCTGCTCGACGAGCCCTCGCTTGGCCTGGCGCCGCGGCTGGTCGGCGAGATCCTCGCGGTCATCCGCCGCGTGAACGCCGACGGCGTCGCCGTGCTGCTGGTCGAGCAGAACGCCCGGGCGGCGCTGGCCCTGGCCTCGCGCGGCTACGTGCTCGAGACCGGGCGAGTGGTTGCGTCGGGACCCAGTGCCACGCTGGCCGCCGACCCGCGCATCCGCTCGGGATACCTCGGCCTGGACCGGAGCCGTCCGGGGGCCTCGTCCGGCTATGATCCGGAAAGGCGCCCTGACGGCGCCGGTGCATGAGTCCCGAGCGCCCACCCGATCCTCACGCGGACGCCGAGCGGAAACTGCGGATGGCCATGGCCGCCGAGGCCCGGGCCGAGCACAGACTGCGCGGCCAGATCCAGAAGGGTTTCTACGGATGTCTCACCATCGTCGTCGCCCTGTTCCTGCTCGTGCTGTTCTTCTCGTAGCGCTCGCCCTCCTGGCCGCGGCATCCCCGGCCGGGGCCGACGAGCGAGTCTGGGGCCTCCTGAAGGGCGGAGGTCAGGCGATCTTCATGCGCCACGCGATCACGACGCCGGGCGTCGGCGATCCGCCCAACATGCGGCTGGCCGAGTGCGCCACCCAGCGGAATCTGACCGACGCCGGCCGCAGTCACGCGCGCCGGGTCGGCGAGGCCTTCCGCGCCCGCGCGATTCCCGTCGAGCGGATCCTCTCCAGCCCCTGGTGCCGGTGCCTGGAGACCGCGCGCCTGGCCTTCGGCCCGCCCGAGGCGTGGGCGCCGCTCGGCAACCTCTTCGGGCGCCCGGAGAACCGCGCCGCGCAGGTGACCGAGCTGCAGGCGCTGGCGAGTGAGCGACGCACCGGGGGGAACATCGTCCTCGTCACCCACGGCTCGACGATCTCGGCCCTGACTGGTGTAAACCCCGACACGGCCGAGATGGTCGTGCTGACCCCGCAGGGGGGTGGGCGCTTCGAGATGGCGGGCCGACTCGTCGTCCCTTGATCTTCCCGATCTGTAAGTATCTGATTTTACTAGAAGCTCAGTATGGCAATGGTTCGGCCAAGGCACGCAGTTACTGCCTACCTCTCACGCGTGGCCGCCGGCCCCGGCGGTATGGGCCAGATGTCGATTGTGTGAAGGATTCCCGGCGCATGTATCTATTGCGCGGTACTGTTGCGCGTTCATCACGCAAAGATTGCACAATTGCGGGTTTTCAACAGGTCTGATATCGTCATAAGTCACTGTAAAGACAGATGGAAAATTCCCATACTGACCTTAGGGCGTGGCATCCGCATTGCTGACCTTTGCGAATCATTTTCAGACTGAGAATGTCGGACCGGTTTCCAGTTCCACCGCGCTGGCGCCCGCTGGGGGAGACTCGCCACGCACGCCATCTGTCGTAGTTTTGTAGACCCGACGAGCGCCGGTTACGTCAGGAGGCTTCTACGTGCCGTCGAGCCCGTGGCTACTCCGTCCGGTTGCCGATCGCCAGGATCGTCTGCGGTTGTTCTGCTTTCCGCATGCGGGTGGCGGCGGCTCGCTGTTCATGCCGTTCGCGCGGGAGCTGGCGCCCACGTTCGACGTGCGCTCCGTCCAGCTTCCGGGGCGTGAGAACCGCCTGCGCGAGCCGGCTCATACTCGCCTGCCGGACCTGATCCATGAGCTCGTCCGCGCCCTGCGCGAGTACCTCGACGTGCCGTTCGCCCTGTTCGGTCACAGCATGGGGGCGCTTGTCGCCTTCGAGCTGACCCGTCGCCTTCGCGCCGAGGGGATGCCCGCGCCGGTCCGACTCTTCGTGGCCGGCCATCGCGCCCCACAGCTCCCCAGCCGTCATCCGCGGCTCGCGCACCTCACGGACGCCGAGTTCATCGACGCGGTCGGCACGCGCTACGGCGGCGTGCCCGACGAGGTGCTGCGCCACGCCGATCTGATGGCGTTGCTGCTGCCGTGCCTCCGCGCGGACATGGCCCTCATCGAGGGCTATGCCTACGAGGCGGACGACCCGTTGACGTGCCCGATCTCCGTCTACGGTGGCGTCGACGACGCCGTGACGACGCAGACCGAGCTGGAGGGCTGGCGCGCGCAGACACGGGCCGACTGCACGCTCACACGGTTTCCCGGCGGTCACTTCTTCGTTCGGAGCGCGCGCCCGGCGCTCGTCTCGGCGGTCTCCCGCGAACTGGCCCTGGTCGATGCCCGTCGCTGAGCCCATCGCGATCGTTGGCATCGGCTGTCGCTTCCCCGGCGCCGACGGGCCCGAGGCGTTCTGGCGGCTCGTCCTCGACGGCGTGGACGCGATCACCGACATTCCAGCCGATCGGTTCGACGTCGATGCGCTCCACGACGCGACCCCCGGCGCTCGCGGCAAGATCGCCTCGCGTCAGGGCGGGTTCCTGCGCGACGTCGACCGCTTCGACGCGTCGTTCTTCGGCATCTCGCCCAGGGAGGCCTCCTGCATCGATCCCCAGCAGCGCTTCCTGCTGGAGGTGGCGTGGGAGGCGTTCGAGGATGCCGGCGTGACGCGGGCGCAGCTGGCGGGCAGCGCGACCGGCGTCTTCGTCGGCATGTGGACGAGCGAGTACGAGGGGAAGATGTTCGGCGGCTCGCCCGACATCGACCTCTACGTCACGACGGGCGGAGGCCGATACGCGGCCTCGGGCCGGCTGTCCTACACGTTCGATCTCCGCGGGCCGAGCCTCACGCTCGACACGGCCTGCTCGTCCTCCCTCGTGGCGGTGCACCTCGCCTGCCAGAGCCTACGGAGCGGCGAGAGTCAGATGGCGGTGGCGGGCGGCGTGAACCTCATCCTCGAGCCGCACATCACGGTCGGGTACTCGCGCTCGGCAATGCTCTCCGCGGACGGCCGCTGCCGGTTCGGCGACGCGCGCGCGTCGGGCTACGTGCGGAGCGAGGGGGTCGGGCTCGTGGTCCTCAAGCCGTTCTCGCGGGCGCTCGCCGACGGTGACCGGATCCGAGCGCTGATCCGTGGTAGCGCGGTCAACAACGACGGCCAGGGCAGCGGGCTCCTCGTGGCCCCGAGCCCGGCGGTGCAGGCGGCGATGCTGCGCCAGGCGTACCGTGCGGCCGGTGTCGAACCCGGGCGCGTCGGGTACGTGGAGGCGCACGGGACGGGCACCCGCGTCGGCGATCCCGTCGAGCTCACCGCGCTCGGGGAGGTGCTCGGTGAGGGTCGCCTGCCCGGGCAGCCGTGTCGCACCGGCTCCGTGAAGACCAACATCGGCCACGCGGAGGCGGCCTCCGGCATCGCAGGACTCATCAAGGCGGTCTTCTGCCTCGAGCATCGGCTGATCCCCCCGAGCCTGCACCACGACGAGCCGAGCCCGCGCGTCCCGTGGGATCGGCTGCCCCTGGTGATCACGCGGCGGCTGGAGCCGTGGCCCGAGGAGTTCAGCCCTGCCTACGCCGGCGTGAACAGCTTCGGCGTGACCGGCACCAATGCACACGTCGTCCTCGAGGAGGCGCCGCGCCGTGACTCGGCGACGCAGCAGCGTGACCCGGCGCGCGGAGGGGCGAGCCTGTTGCCCGTGAGCGCGAAGACGTCCGACGCCCTGGGGGCGCTCGCCGAGCGCTGGGTGACGCGGCTCGAGGACACGGCCGTCGCCGACGTCCGTGAGCTCTGCTACACGGCCGGCGTGCGACGGACGCACCATCCGCAGCGTCTCGCCGTCGTCGGTAGCACTCGTGCCGAGCTCGCAGACCGCCTGGGCGCCGTTGCCAGGGGCGAGGCGCGGTCCGGCGTCGTGCTCGGTCGTGCGTCCGACACGCCGCCGCGCGTCGTCTTCGTGTTCCCCGGGCAGGGATCGCAGTGGCTCGGCATGGGACGCTCGCTGCTGGCCACCGAACCCGTGTTCGCCGAGGCGCTGGAGCGCTGCGAGCGCGCGCTCGCGCCCCACGTGACGTGGTCGTTGCTCGACGAGCTCTCTGCGGAGAGCGGGCCGTCACAGCTCGAGCGGATCGACGTCGTGCAGCCGGTACTCTTCGCCATCCAGGTCGCGCTGGCGGCCCTCTGGCGGGCGTGGAGTGTGATGCCCGCCGCGGTCGTCGGCCACAGCATGGGCGAGGTCGCGGCAGCCCACGTGGCGGGCGCGCTGTCCCTGGAGGACGCCGCGCGCGTCATCGCCACCCGGAGCCGGCTCCTGCGCGCGATCGCGGGGCGGGGCGCGATGGCGATGGTCGAGCTGTCGCTCGCCGACGCGCGCGCGGCCCTGGCCGGCCGGGAGGACCGGCTGTCGATCGCCGTGTCGAACGGCGCGCGTTCGACCGTGCTGTCCGGCGACACGGCGGCCCTGGACGAGGTCCTCGCCGGTCTCGAGCGCCGCGGCATTTTCTGCCGGCGCGTGAAGGTCGACGTCGCCTCGCACAGCCCGCACGTCGACGTGCTGCGCGCGGATCTGCTGGCCGAGCTCGAGGGCATCACACCCCGGGCGGCCCAGGTGCGTCTCTACTCCACCGTCACCGGGGCCGTGGAGTCCGGCGCCGAGCTCGACCCCGCCTACTGGGTGCGCAACCTCCGCGAGCCGGTGCTCTTCTCGGCGGCGCTCGCGCGTCTGGTCGCCGATGGCTGCGACGCGTTCATCGAGATGAGCTCGCACCCCGTGCTCGTGAATGCCGTCGAGGATGCCGTGCGCCAGGCCGGTCTCGATCCGGGGCTGGTGCTGCGCTCGGGCCGACGAGACGACGACGAGCGTGCGGTGATGCTGGAGTCGCTCGCCGCGCTGTGGACCCGCGGCTATTCGGTGGACTGGTCGCGCTTCTTTCCCGGGGACCACGCCGTGGTGTCGGCGCCGACCTACCCGTGGCAGCGCGAGCGGTTCTGGTACGAGGCCGGGCGCCCCTCCGTCGCCCGGTCGACGCCGGGCGATCATCCTCTGCTGGCGAACCACGTCGCCGTCGCCGCCGAACCCGGCGTACATCTCTGGGAGGGCGCGATCGCCACGGGGGAGCATGCGTGTGTCTCGCGAGCCGGCGAGCATCTGACGTGGTCCACCGCGTGCCTGGGCGCCGTATTGACCGCCGCCCAGCGTCTCGGCCCCGGGCCCTGGGCCCTCGACGACGTCCGATTTCCCGAGGCTCCGCACGCGGGCACGGACGGCGTGACCCTGCAGCTGGAGTTCCGGCCCGGCCACGCCGACACCGTCGCGTTCCGCGCTCTGGGGCGAGCGCAGGAGGTCTCTGCGTGGGCACCCCTGGCGACCGGCTCCCTCGTCCCCGGGGCTCCGGGCGTGGTGCCAGCGTATGACGTGACCGCGCTGAAGGTCGACATGGTCACGATCGATCCCCCGGCGGCTGGCGTCTCGCGCGCCGACGGACACGAGCACGGACTCTCCGAGCTCTGGCTGCGCTACGGAGCGGGCCTCGCCCGCAGCGCGCCGGCCGCGCTCGACGAGCGGTGCGCGCTCCATCCTCCGGCGCTCGGGGCGGCCCTGCACTGGCTCGCTGCCGTGGTCGCCGACGACGTGGAGCGCGCCCGGGCCTGGCGCCCCGTGCGGGCACAGACGCTGCGCATCCACGACGGAACCGGGCAACCGGCGTGGATCCACGCCGCTCGAATCGAGACGGGGTCGAGCGGCCATCCCACCGGCGACGTCCGGGTGCTCGACGAGGCGGGGCGCCTGTTGCTCGAGGTCGTGGGCGTGGAATTCGCGTCGCCTCCACCGCCACCCGTCGAGGACATGCTCTACGAGGTCCGATGGGTGGCCCAGGCACGCGGCTCGCGCGCGGGAGCACAGCGCGGGAAGCGCTGGGTGCTGCTCGGGGCGTCCCCCGACACCGTCGTGTCGCTCGTCGCCCGGCTCCGCGAGCATGAGCAGCACGCCGTCGTGCTGGGTCCGTTCACCGACGAGGCGGAGCTCGCCCGGCGGCTCGGTGAGGTGCTCGCCTCCGAGAGAGACTCAGTCGCCGGGGTTGTCCATCTCGGCAGTCTCGACCTCGATGCGGTCCAGTCGCCGACGTCGTCTCGCGCGGTGGTCGCCGGTTGGGCGAGCGCCCTCGCCACGGTGCAGACGCTCGCCCGTCTCGGCGAGACGTCGACCCCGCGGATGTGGATCGTCACGCGCGGGGCGCAGAGCGTCGCCGCGAGCGATGGTCCCGCGTCTGTCAGCGGGGCTGCGCTGTGGGGACTCGGTGCGGTGATCGCGCACGAGCACCCGGCTCTCCGATGCGCGCGCATCGATCTCTCCCCCGGTGTTCCAGACCTGGCCGCGGTCGCCGAGGAGCTGCTCGGCGATGGCGACGAGGACCGCATCGCCCTCCGGGACGGGCAGCGGTACGTGGCCAGGCTCGCCCGCGTCGCGCCCACCGTGGTGGTGAGCGCCGACCTCTCGATCGCCGGCGATGGCACGTACCTGATCTCGGGAGGTCTCGGCGGGCTGGGGCTCACGGTGGCGCGGTGGCTGGTGGCCCGCGGTGGTCGGCACCTGGCCCTGGTGGGTCGCCGCGAGCCCTCCACGGAGGCGCTGGCCGTCCTCGCCGAGCTGCGGACCGCCGGCGCCGAGGTGACGGTGCTCCGCGGCGATGTCGCACGCCGCGACGACGTCGAGCGGATGCTGGCCGCGCTGCCCGCCCACCGCGCGCTCCGGGGGATCGTGCACGCCGCTGGCGTGCTCGACCCCGGGATCCTGGTGAATCTCGACGCGACCCGCTTCGTCTCGGTCATGAAGCCGAAGGTCGAGGGCGCCCTGAATCTCGACGCCGCCACGCGGGACCGGGCACTCGACTTCTTCGTGGTTTTCTCGTCGGTGTCGGCGAGTCTCGGTGTGCCTGGTGAGGGCAACTATGCCGCCGCCAACGCCGCGCTGGAGGCGGTGGCCGCCCGGCTCCGCGCCGAAGGGCGGCCCGTGCTCAGCATCGCGTGGGGGCCGTGGTCCGAGATCGGCATGGTCGCCACGCGCGGCGATGGTGGGCGGCGCCTCGCGGCACGCGGGCTCGGCCGCCTGACGCCCGAGGAGGGGCTCCGCGCCCTGGAGCACCTGCTCGCGACGCGCGGAGCGTGCGCGGCGATGCGGTTCGATCCCGCCCGGTGGAGAGCGGCGTATCCCTCCGGCGCTCGGTGCCTCCTCGACGAGCTGGCGACCACCCTGACCGGTGTGGACGCGCCGGACGGGATCGCGGCGCAGGTGCGCATGACGGCCCCGGGCGCGCGACGCGAGCGGCTGCAGACTTGGCTCCGCGAGCAGGTGGCCCAGGTCCTCCGGATCGGACCCGACCGGGTCGAGCTGTCGCAGCCGCTCAAGACGATGGGGCTCGACTCGCTGCTGTCGCTCGAGCTGCGCAACCGCTTGGAGGCGGCGTTCGCCATCTCGCTGCCCGCCACCGCGATCTGGAACTATCCGACGGTGGTTGCGCTGGCCGGGCACCTCGAGACGCGACTGGGCTTCGCGACACCCGTCGAGACGGTCGCGGAGCCCGGCGGCGACGGCGCCATCGAGCATCTCCTCGCGGAGATCGAGCAGCTCTCCGAAGACGACGTGCGTCGCCTCCTGACCGAAGGCGACATCGCGTGAGCGACCTCTCGCGTCGGATCGCGGCGCTCTCGCCGGAGCGCCAGGCCCTCCTCAAGTCGCGCCTCGGCGCGGGGTCGCGTCCCGACCCACGGGCCGGCGCTGAGCCGCTCGCCGTGGTGGGCGTCGGCTGCCGGTTCCCCGGCGGCGCCGACACGCCCGAGCGGTTCTGGCAGCTCCTGCGCGACGGTGTCGATGCCATCACCGAGGTCCCGGCCGACCGCTGGGACGCGGCCGCCCTCTACGACGCCGACCCGAATGCGCCCGGGAAGATGAGCACGCGCTGGGGCGGCTTCCTCGACGGTCTCGATCGGTTCGATCCCTACTTCTTCGGGATCTCGCCGCGGGAGACCACGACGCTCGATCCACAGCAGCGACTGCTGCTCGAGGTGGCATGGGAAGCACTGGAAGACGCGGGGCAGACGCGCGAGCGGCTGGCGGGAAGCCGCACGGGGGTCTACGTCGGTACCCACGCCAACGACTACTCGTGGATGCTCTTCTCCGACCGCGTGGGGCTCGACGCCTACGCGAGCACCGGCACCGCGCACAGCATCGTGGCCAACCGGCTGTCGTACGTGTTCGACCTGCGCGGGCCGAGCGTGGCCGTGGACACGGCGTGCTCGTCGTCGCTGGTGGCGGTGCATCTCGCCTGTCAGGGCCTGCGCAACCGCGAGTGCGACCTGGCCGTCGCGGGGGGCGTCAACGTCCTGCTCTCGCCGCTGTGGAGCGTGGCGATCGCCAAGCTCGGCATGCTGTCGCCCACCGGGCGCTGCAAGACGTTCGACGCGAGCGCCGACGGCATGGTTCGTAGCGAGGGCTGCGGCGTCGTGGTGCTCAAGCGCCTGGCGGACGCGATCGCCGACGGTGACCACATCTGGGCGCGCATCCGCGGCTCGGCCATCAACCAGGACGGCCGCACGAACGGGCTGACGGCCCCCAACGGGCTGGCGCAGCAGGCCATGCTGCGAGACGCGCTGGCCAACGCCGGCGTCGATCCGGCCGACGTGAGCTACGTCGAGGCCCACGGGACGGGAACGCCACTCGGCGATCCTATCGAGGTCGAGGCGCTCGTCGAGGTCCTGGGTCGAAGCGGTGCCCGTCCGTGCTGGCTGGGCTCGGTGAAGACCAACCTCGGGCATCTCGAGGGCGCGGCGGGCATCGCCGGTCTCATCAAGGTCCTTCTGCTCCTGCGACACGGTGTGGTGCCGCCCCCCGTCCACTTCCGTGCACTGAACCCCCACATCAGCCTGGGGGGCTCTCGGATCGCGGTGCCGGTGACATCCCAGGTCTGGCCGCGAGACGCCGCCACGCGCTACGCGGGCGTCAGCGCCTTCGGCTTCGGCGGAAGCAACGCCCACGTCGTTCTGGAAGAGGCTCCGGCCGTCGAGGTACCCGCGCCGCCGCCGGGTCCCTACCTGTTGCCCCTGTCGGCGCGTGGCGCCGACGGGCTGCGGACGCTGACCCGTTCCCACCGCGAGTGGCTCGAGTCGGCCTCCGCCACGACGTCCGCGGTGGAGATGTGCCGGACCGCTGCGCTGCGCCGTTCGCATCATCCGCACCGGCTGGCGGTCGTGGGCGCCTCGGCCGCGGAGCTGGGCGAGCGTCTGCTCGAGGCGGAGACGACGCTCGACCGAGCGCTCGCCGCCCCGACGTCGGCGCCGGTGGTGGCGTTCGTCTTCTCGGGGCAGGGGACCCAGGCGGCCGGCATGGGGCGTGAGCTCGCCGAACGCGAGCCCGTGTTCCGGCGCGCACTGCAGGAGTGCGACGCGCTGGTGCGAGCGGAGGCCGGCTGGTCGCTGCTCGACGTCCTCGCCGATCCGGCTCCCGCCACGCTCGCGCGCACCGCGGTCGCGCAGCCGGCGATTTTCGCGATCCAGGTCGGGCTCGTCGCGCTGCTGCGCTCCTGGGGCGTCGAGCCCGACGCCGTGACCGGTCACAGCATGGGGGAGGTCGCCGCGGCCCACACTGCGGGCGTCCTGGAGCTCTCCGAGGCGGTCCGGGTGATCGTGCACCGAGCGCGGCTCATGGAGCGCGCGACGGGCCTCGGCCGGATGGTCTCCGTGAGCCTGAACGCGGCGGACGCCGCGCGGGCCATCGCCGGTCAGGAGGCGCGGCTCTCGGTGGCCGCGCTCAACGGTCCGGACACGACCGTCATCGCCGGCGCGCCGGACGCGCTCGAGCCGCTCGTCCGCGACCTCGAGCGGCGCGGTGTCGCCTGCCGTTGGCTCGGCGTCGACTACGCGTTCCACAGCCCGCAGATGGATGCGTTCTGCGAGCCGCTGGTGCGCGAGCTGGGTGGGCTCGCGCCCCGGGCCGCGCGCTTGCGCCTGGTGTCGACGGTGACGGGTGAGCCGGCGGGCGCAGCGGACTTCGGGGCCGCCTACTGGGGGCGCAACATCCGTGAGCCGGTACGCTTCATGGACGCGGTGGGCACGCTGGCCGCGCGCGGCACGTCCACGTTCGTCGAGATCGGCCCCCAGCCGGTCCTCGGCGGGGCGATCGCGCAGTCCCTGGCCGCGCTCGGACGCGACGGCGTCGCGCTCGCCTCGCTTCGTCGCGGTCAGCCGGAAGCGGCGTCCATGCTGCGTTTGCTCGGACGCCTGTGGGAGCGTGGCCGGGCCGTCGACTGGGCCGCGCTGTACGGGGCCGGCGGGCGCCACGTCCGGTTGCCGCTGACGCCGTGGCAGCGCGAGACGTGTCCGCCGCGTGTCCCGCGGACCGCCGCGGGCCCTGCGACCCCGTCTCTCGCCGGTGGCCATCCGTTGCTCGCGCGGCGACTGGCGACCGCGACCCCGATCTTCGAGACGTCGCTCGACGGTGAGGCGCCGGGTTATCTCGCGGACCACCGCATTCACGGCGTCCCGGTGCTCTCCGGCACCGCCCTCGCCGAGATGGCGCTGGCCGCCGGCGCGGCGGCGCGTCGCGGCTCCGTGACGCTCACGGACCTGATCCTGCAGCGGCCCGTCGTGCTCGAGCCGGGCCGCGCCGTACAGGTCGTGGTGTCCACCGCGACGGACGACGCCGAGGCCGTACGGATCTTCAGCCGCATGGCTGGCGCCGACGGTGAGGCGTCCGAATGGACGCTGCACGCGACGGCGCGGGTGCGAGCCGAGATGGAGTCGCCGCCGGCCGACCCGCCGGCGCTCGACGCGCTCCGGGCGCGCTGCGCGGTCGAGATCGCCGGCGCCGCCCACGACGACCGCCTGCGGGGCCTCGGCGCAGACTTCGGCCCGAGCTACCGCGTCGTGCGTCGTCTCTGGCGCGGCACCGGCGAGGCGCTGGCGGAGGTGGTGCTGCCGTCCGAGCTCGCGGACGACGCCGGCGGTTATTTCCTGCACCCCGCACTGCTCGACGGCTGCCTGCGGCCGGTCGTCGCGCTGGCCGGCGAAGACGGCGGGTTGCCCGTGCCGATCGGCGTCGAGGCCCTGCGGACGTTTCGGCGGCCCCGTGGACCGGTGTGGAGCTGGATGCGCGCCCACGAGCACGCGGGCAGCCTGCACGCCGACGTCCTGATCCTCGACGGTGCTGGCGATCTCGTCGCCGAGCTCCGCGGCGTCACGTTCCGAGCCGCGCGCCCCGGAGAGGCGACTCAGTCCGCCGCCGCGGCGCTCGCGTACTACGAGGTCGCCTGGCGACGCGCGCCTCGACCGTCCGTGACCCCGAGGAGCGCGGGACGCTGGCTGATCCTGGCCGACGAGGGCGGCGTGGCGGCGAAGCTGGCGCTCGCGCTGGAGGCGGGCGGTCACCGGGTGACTGTCGCGCCCACCCCGGCCGGACGTCCTGGCGTGGACGCGCTCCTGGCGCGCGCCGACGCGCCGGGCTCGCGGTGGACGGACATCGTGCACCTTGCCGGCATCGACGTCGCCGTCGATGACCGCGCGGACGCGGAGACCGTGCAGGCGTCGGCCGTCGGTGCCTGCGCCAAGGTCCTCGACCTCGTCCAGGGCCTTGCGCGTCCAGGAGTCACGTCGCGCCTCTGGCTCCTCACCCGCGGCGCCCAGGCCACGGTCGCCGACGAGGCGCTGTCCGTCGTCCAGGCGCCGTTGTGGGGGCTCGGATGCGTCGTTGCCCTCGAGCATCCCGAGCTCCGTCCGACCCTGGTGGACCTCGATCCCTCGGCGAACGCGGACGTCGTCGCCACTCTCGTGGCCGAGCTGGGCGCCACGGACGGGGAGCAGCAGGTTGCGCTCCGCGGTGCCGAGCGCTTCGCGGCGCGCCTGCAGTCCGGCGCGCGCCGCGACGAGGCGCAGTCCGACGGGCAGACGCCGCTCCGGCTCGACATCCACGAGCGAGGCGTGCTCGACAACCTCGCCTGGGTGCCGGCGCCCGCGGCGCCGGTTGACGCGGGCCGGGTGCGCATCCACGTGCGCGCCGTGGGGCTGAACTTCCGCGACGTCCTCAATGCCCTCGGCATGTACCCGGGTGACCCTGGCCAGCTCGGCAACGAGTGCGTGGGGGAGGTCGTGACCGTCGGCGCCGGCGTGCAGGACCTCGCGCTCGGTGATCGCGTGATGGCGGTGGCCGACGGCGCGTTCGCGACGACCGTGGTGACCGACGCGAGACTCGCGGTGCGCGTCCCCGCCGGCCTCGAGACCGAGGCGGCGGCGACCGTTCCCATCGCGTTCCTCACCGCCCGCTATGCCCTGCGGGAGATCGCGGCGCTCGCACCGGGGCAGCGCGTGCTGATCCACGCGGCCGCCGGCGGCGTGGGTCTGGCGGCGGTGCAGATCGCGCGACGCGCGGGCGCGGAGATCTTCGCGACCGCCGGCAGCCCGGACAAGCGGGCGCTCCTCGCCTCGCTGGGCGTCGCCCACGTGCTCGACTCGCGTTCGCTGGACTTCGCCGACGAGGTCCTGGCCCGCACCCGCGGTGAGGGCGTGGACGTCGTGCTGAACTCGCTCGCGGGCGAGTTCATCCCACGCAGCCTGGCCGTGCTGCGGCGAGGCGGCTGCTTCGTGGAGATCGGACGGCGCGGCATCTGGGCTGCGGCCGACGTCGCCGCGGTGCGTCCCGACGTCCGCTACCACGTGCTCTACCTGGGCGACTCGTTCACCCGCGAGCCGGCGCGCATTCAGTCGATGCTGACGGGCATCGCCGCGGAGCTCGAGGCGGGGAGTCTCACACCGCTTCCGCATCGCGTCTATCCCGCCGCGCGGGCGGTGGACGCGTTCCGCTTCATGGCCCAGGCCCGGCACGTCGGGAAGATCGTGGTGACGCCGCCCGCGGGGACGCGATCGACGTTGCCCGTGCGCGGCGACGCCACGTACCTGGTCACCGGCGGCCTCGGTGCCCTCGGGCTGCACACCGCCGAGTGGCTCTGCGCGCAGGGCGCACGCTCGCTCGTCCTCATGGGTCGGTCCGACCCGTCGCCCGAGGCCCGGGCCGCCGTCGCCCGCCTCGAGGCGAAGGGCGCGCTTGTGCGGATCGCCTCGGGCGACGTCGCGCGGGCCGCCGACGTCGACCGCGTGCTCGCCGACGCGCGGGGGACCCTGCCCGCGGTCCGCGGCATCGTCCACGCGGCGGGGGTCGTGGAGGACGCTGTGCTCGCGCGCCAGACGCGCGCGGGCCTGGCTGCGGTGATGGCGCCCAAGGTGGCCGGTGCCTGGAATCTCCACCGAGCGGCCGAGGATCTCGACCTGGACTTCGTCGTCTTCTACTCGTCGATCGCGGCCGTGCTCGGCTCGCCGGGACAGGCGAACTACGCCGCCGGCAACGCCTTCCTCGACGGACTCGCGGCGTACCGGCGCGGGCAGGGCCGGCCGGGCCTGGCCGTGCAGTGGGGACCGTGGAGCGGCGCCGGCATGGCGGCCCGCCTCGGCGAGCGCGATCGCGAGCGGTGGACGGCGAAGGGCGTCGGCGCGCTGGCCCCGGCCGAGGGCCTGGCGACGCTCGGGCAGCTCCTGACGTCCGGGTCCGCCGCGCCCGCGCACGCCGCGATCGTGCGCGTCGACTGGACGCGCTACGTCGCCGCGCTGCCCAGCGGCGCGCCGCCCCTTCTCGCCGACCTGCTCCGCCCAGCGCAGGCCCCGGCCATCCCCGCCGGCGTCGCGCCCGGGCGTCCGCGGCTCCTTCAGCTGCTGGACGAGGCGCCGCCGGCGCGCAAGCGTCACGTAGTGCTCTCGCACGTGCGCGAGCAGGTGGCGAAGGTCCTGCAGCTGCCGCCGAGCCAGACCGTCGACGCCGACCGCGGGCTGAAGGACATGGGCCTCGACTCGCTGATGGCGGTCGAGCTGCGCAACCGGCTGCAGGCGAGCCTGGGTCGCTCGCTGCCGACGACACTCGCCTTCGACCAGCCGACGGCGAGCGCGATCACCGACTACCTCCTGCGGGACGCGCTCGGCGTCGAGGACGCGCGCGCGGAGCGGGCCGCCGCGGATGACCACGCCCTGGCCGACGAGGTCCGTGCGCTCACCGACGACGAAGCCGCGTCGCTGCTGCTCGACGAGCTGGCGCGCGGAGGGCGCGGGGAGTCGCAGGGGTTGGGCCATGGCTGAGTCGGCGATGCCCGACGAGCCGCTCTCTCCGGTGAAGCAGGCGCTGTTGGAGATCCGGCGCCTGCGTGCGCGCCTCGCTGAGGTCGAGCGTGCCGGCGCCGAGCCGGTGGCGATCGTGGGGATCGGTTGCCGCTTCCCGGGCGGGGCGTCGGATCCCGAGGCGTACTGGCGACTGCTGCGGGACGGCGTCGATGCGGTCACCGAGATCCCACGCGATCGATGGGACGTCGACGCGTACTACGATCCCGATCCCGACGCCGCCGGTCGGATGGCCACGCGTCACGGCGCCTTCCTCGCCTCGGTGGACCAGTTCGACGCGGGCTTCTTCGGGATCACGCCGCGCGAGGCGGCCGGTATCGATCCCCAGCACCGGCTGCTGCTGGAGGTGGCCTGGGAGGCGCTCGAGCACGCCGGGCAGGCGCCGGATCGACTCGACGGGAGCCGGACCGGGGTCTTCGTGGGGATCAGCAGCGGCGACTACGGCTACGTGCAGGCGCAAGCCATGCCGCCCGGGGGCACCGACACGTACTTCGCGACGGGCACGTCCCACAGCGTTGCGGCCGGACGGCTCGCGTACGTGCTCGGACTCCGTGGCCCGGCCCTGTCGGTCGACACGGCCTGCTCGTCGTCCCTGGTGGCCGTGCACCTCGCCTGCCAGAGCCTCCGTCAGGGCGAGTGCCACACCGCGCTCGCCGGCGGCGTCAACGTGATGTTGTGGCCCGAGCTGACCGTGAACTTCTCGCGCGCGCGCATGGTCTCGCCGACGGGGCGGTGCCACACGTTCGACGCGGAGGCCGACGGCTACGTCCGGGGCGAGGGCTGCGGCGTGGTCGTCCTCAAGCGGCTCTCCGACGCGGTCGCCGAGGGCAACACCGTGCTCGCCGTCATTCGTGGCTCGGCGGTGAATCAGGACGGCCGGACCAGCGGCCTCACCGTTCCCAACGGTCCCGCGCAAGAGGCGCTGATTCGCGAGGCCCTCGCGCACGCGCGCGTGGAGTCGGCCCGTGTGTCGTACGTCGAGGCCCACGGCACGGGCACCGCGCTGGGCGACCCCATCGAGGTGCGTGCCCTCGCGGCCGCGCTCGGCCCGGGCCGGGCGCCCGACCGTCCGGTTGCGATCGGCTCCGTGAAGACGAACATCGGCCATCTCGAAGCGGCGGCGGGGATCGCGAGCCTCATCAAGGTGACGCTGGCGCTGCGGTACCGGGAGCTGCCGGCGAGCCTGCACTTCAAGACGCCGAACCCGCACATCCCCTGGGCGGAGCTGCCCGTGGAGGTGATGGTCGAGCGGCGCAGGTGGGACGGCTCCGATCCGCGCATCGCCGGCGTGAGCTCCTTCGGCTTCAGCGGGACGAACGCCCACGTGATCGTCGAGGAGGCGCCTGTCGTTGCGGCGGTCGAGGGCGGCGAGCGGCCGGCCTACCTCCTGCCGCTCTCGGCGAAGAGCCCCGGCACGCTGCGGGCCCTGGCCGGTCGGCTCGCGCGGCATCTCGAGGCCCACCCCGAGGAGCGGCTCGCCGACGTGTGCTTCTCGGCGGGCGTCGGCCGCGCCCATCTGCCCGAGCGCGCGGCGGTGAGGGGCCGGGACGCCGCGGAGGTGGCGACGCGCCTGAAGGCCCTTGCCGCGGGGCAGGAGGTCGACGGCGTCGCGCGCGGCGCGGGCCGGCGGGGCGGCGTCCCGCAGGTGGCCTTCCTGTTCACCGGGCAGGGCGCGCAGTATCCCGGCATGGGACACCGGCTCTACGAGGTCGAGCCGGCGTTTCGGAACGCGCTCGACGCCTGCGCGGCCGCGCTCGACCCGCACCTCGATCGGCCCCTGCGCGAGATCATCGCCGCCGGTCCCGCCGCGTTGCCCGCGCTCGACGAGGCCCGCTACGCACAGCCGGCGATGTTCGCCATCGAGGTCGCCCTCGCCGCCATGTGGCGGTCGTGGGGCATCGAGCCTGTGGCCGTGATCGGACACAGTCTGGGTGAGTACGCGGCGGCCTGCGTCGCGGGGGTGCTCGACCTCGCCGACGCCGCCGCGCTCGTCGCGCTGCGCGGCCGCGTGATGGACGCGCTGCCCGCCGGCGCGATGGCCGCCGTGTGGGCGCCGGAGGCCGTCGTGGCCGGCCGGCTCGAGGCTCACGGCGACCGTGTCACCATCGCCGCCCTCAATGCGCCGGCGCAGGTCGTGGTCTCCGGCGTTCCGGACGCGGTCCGTGCCGTGTGCGCAGACCTGGAGCGCGAGGGTGTCCGCGTTCGGCACCTCACCATGACGCACGCGTTCCACTCGCCGATGGTCGAGCCGGCGCTCGGCGCGCTGGGCGCGGCGGCGTCGCGGCTCGCGCACCGGGCACCGCGGCTCGCGGTCGTGTCGAACGTGACGGGCCGCCTGGCCCGTGCCGGGGAGATCGACGCCGCCTACTGGCCGCGACACGCGCGACAGCCCGTGCGGTTCGCCGAGGGCCTGGCCGCGCTGGCCGCGGAGGGGATCGAGGTGTTCCTGGAGGTCGGGCCGCATCCCTCGCTGCTCCCGCTCGGTCCGCAGTGCGTGAGCGAGGAGACGACGTGGGTGGGAACGCTGAAGCGCGACGAGGACGACTGGACCTGCGTGCTCGATGCGCTCGGCTCGCTCTACGCTCGGGGCGTCGACATCGACTGGGCCGCCGTCGAGCGCGATCGTCCGCGACGTCGAGTCGCGCTGCCGACCTCGCCGTTCCAGCGCGTCCGGCACTGGGCGGCGATGGGGCCGCGCCACCGCACCGAGCCGGCGGCGGTCTGGGACACCGTCGTGGCCGCGGGGCGGCGGCAGATGGGGCAGGGCCCGCTGGATCTGGCCATCGCGACCTATCCGGCGAGGTGGTCGAGCCTCGACCGGCTCGCCGTAGCGTACGCAGGCGCCGCGCTGGTCGAGCTCGGCTGCTTCCGCCGGGCCGACGAGCGCCACACGCTCGCGGCGCTGGCCGAGCGCTGGAGCCTGACGCCGGCGCGACGTCATCTGGTGGCGCGCTGGCTGCGGCACCTGGTCGGGGCCGGTCTGCTCCGCCTGGACGGCGAGCACTTCGTGAGTCCGGCGCCGCTGCCGGCCGATCCGTCCCCCGCGCTGAGCGATGCGCGCGTCACGCTGGCCGATACCCCGGAGCTCATGGCGTACGTCGAGCGCTGCGGCGGTCGTCTGGCGGCGATCATCGCCGGGACGGAGAGTCCGCTCGAGACGCTCTTTCCGGACGGGGGCTTCGAGACCGCCGAGTTCCTCTACGAGTCCTGGGCCGTCGCCCGGTACATGAACGCGCTCGTCCGGGCGACGATCGAAGGCTGGCTCACCGCCCAGCCGGCCGACGGCGCGCTGCGCGTCCTCGAGGTCGGCGCCGGGAGCGGAGGGACGACCACCGCCGTCCTGCCCGCGCTGCCGGCCAGCCGCACCCGCTACACCTACACGGACGTCTCGCCGTTCTTCCTGGCGCACGCCGAGCGAAAGTTCCGCGAGTTCGGGTTCGTGCACACGCGTCGATTCGACGTCGAGCGTGACCCGCGCGAGCAGGGCTTCGAGCCCGGGAGCTTCCACGTGGTGGTCGCCGCGAACGTGCTCCACGCCACCCAGGATCTCGACCGCACTCTCGCGCACGTCCGCGGCCTCCTCGCTCCGGGTGGGATGCTCGTCGCCTACGAGGCGACCACGCACCATCCCTGGTTCGACGTGACGACCGGGCTGATCGAGGGCTGGCATCGGTTCGCCGACGGCTGGCGCGACGACGATCCGCTGCTGCCCCCCGGGCGCTGGGAGGCCGCCCTGCGCGCCGCCGGCTTCGAACAGGTCGCGGCGTTCCCGGACGAGGCGTCCGCCGGCGCGGTGCTCGGCCAGCACGTGATCGTGGCGATGGTCCCGGGCGTGACGTCGCTCGAACGCTCGCAGGCTGACCTCGTGCCCGGCGTCCTCGCCGAGGAGACGGCGGAGGCCGACACCGACGGGGCCGGCGGTGAGCTGCGGCGCCGGCTCGAGGCTGCCCCGCCGGCGGAGCACCACGACATGCTCGTCGACCACGTGCGGGGCATCGTGGCGCGTGTCATCGGGATCGATGCGCCCGCGAGCCTCGATCGTCGGACGGGGCTGATGGAGCTCGGGATCGACTCCCTCATGGCTCTCGAGCTGCGCAAGCGCCTCGGGGCGGGGCTCGGGCTGGCGCGTCCGCTGCCGGCCACGCTGATCTTCGACCACCCGTCGATCGACGCGCTCGCGCGGCTGCTGGCCCGAGAGATCGCGGGGGAGCGGCCCGGCAACGGCGCCGCGTCGACGCCGGCGGCGGTCCCGACTCCGCGGCTGGCGGCGAGCGACGTCGAGGCCCTGGACGACAGCGCCGTCGAGGCGTTGCTGCTCAAGCGGCTCGAGAGGATGCGATGACGCAGCCCGGTTCCTCGAGCCTCTCGCCGCTGAAGCAGGCGTTGCTCGCCATCGACGAGCTGCAGGCGCGGCTCGACGCGGCCGAGCGCCGCCGGTCGGCGCCGATTGCCGTGATCGGACTGGGGTGCCGATTCCCCGGCGGCGCGATCGACCCCGCGGCGTTTTGGCGGTTGCTCGCGGAGGGCCGGAACGCCGTCAGCGCGGTGCCCACCGACCGCTGGGCGGCGGATCACGGCGCCGATCTGCCGGGCACACGCTGGGGCGCGTTCCTGCAACGGGTGGACGAGTTCGATCCGGAGTTCTTCGGCATCGCGCCGCGCGAGGCGGTGAGCATCGACCCGCAGCAGCGGCTGCTGCTCGAGGTGGCGTGGGAAGCTCTCGAGCACGCGGGTGTGGCGCCGGACCGCCTGGTCAGCAGCCCGACCGGCGTCTTCGTCGGCCTCGCCCGCAGCGACTTCGCGCAGCTGCAGCTGGCGTCCGGCGACACCACACGCCTCGACGCGTACTACAGCTCGGGCATCGCGCACAGCATGGCGGCCGGCCGGCTGTCGTACGTGCTGGGCCTGCAGGGGCCCAGCGTCGCGGTGGACACCGCGTGCTCGTCCTCGCTGGTGGCCGTGCACCTCGCGGTGCAGAGCCTGCGGACCCGCGAGTGCAACCTGGCCCTCGCGGGCGGCGTCGCGCTGTTGCTGACGGCGGAGAACACCGTGAGCTTCGCCCGCGCCGGGATGCTCACCGGAGACGGGCGGTGCAAGACGTTCGATGCCGCGGCGGACGGCTTCGTCGACGGCGAGGGCTGCGGCGTCCTCGTCCTGAAGCGGCTCGACGACGCGCTAGCCGACGGGGACCAGATCCTGGCCGTGATCCGCGGCAGCGCCGTCAACCAGGACGGGCCGAGCGGCGGTCTCACCGTCCCGAACGGCCCGGCCCAGGAGGCGGTCATCCGGGCGGCGCTGGCCGATGCGGGGGTGGCGCCCCACGAGGTCGGCTACGTCGAGGCGCACGGGACGGGCACGTCACTCGGTGATCCGATCGAGCTGCGCGCGCTGGGCGCGGTGCTGAGCCCGGGGCGGCCGCCGGCCGAGCCGCTGTGGGTCGGCTCGGTGAAGACCAACGTGGGCCACCTGGAGGCGGCCGCCGGCGTGGCGGGCGTCATCAAGGTCGTCCTCGGGCTGCGGCACGAGACGATTCCGCCGCACCTGCACTTCCGCACGCCGAATCCGCACGTCGCGTGGGACGCGATGGCCTTGGCCGTGCCGACGCGAGCCGTGCCCTGGCCTGCTGGCGCGCGGCGCCGCATCGCCGGGGTGAGCTCCTTCGGCTTCAGCGGGACCAACGTGCACCTCGTCCTCGAAGAAGCGCCCGCGACAGTGCCGGCGGCGAGCGCGGGCGGCGAGCGGTCCGCGCAGCTGCTGGCGATCTCCGCGCGGAGCGAGCGCGCCCTCCGCGAGCTGGCCGTGCGCTGGGGCCGCCACCTGGACGCCCATCCCGACCTCTCGCTCGCCGACGTGTGCTCGAGCGCGAACCGAGGTCGCGCGCATTTTCCGCACCGCGCGGCGGTGCTGGTCCGGTCGCTGCCCGACCTCCGCGCCCAGCTCGCCGCGCTCGGGGCCGGCGAGAGCCCGGCCCTGGCGAGCCGCGGCACCGCGCCGAGCGATCCTCCCCGGATCGGGTTCCTCTTCACCGGCCAGGGGGCGCAGTACGCCGGCATGGGACGCGCGCTCTACGACGCCGAGCCCGTCTTTCGAGAGGCCCTCGACCGCTGCGACGCGCTCGCGCGGCCGTACCTCGACCGGCCGCTGCTGTCCGTCCTGTATCCCGGGCCGGGGGAGGTCACGCCGCTCGACGAGACCGCGTACACGCAGCCGGCGCTCTTCGCGCTCGAGTACGCGCTGGCCGAGCTGTGGCGCTCGTTCGGCGTCGAGCCGCGGGTCGTGCTGGGCCACAGCGTGGGGGAGTATGCCGCGGCCTGCGTGGCCGGGGTGCTCACCGTGGAGGACGGCATCCGGCTGATCGCGGCCCGCGGCCGTCTCATGCAGGCGCTGCCCCGCGGCGGCGAGATGGCCGCCGTGTTCGCCTCCGAGGCGCGCGTGCTGGCGGCCCTGCGCGGTCACGAGGCGGTGGTGGCGGTGGCGGCCGTGAACGGGCCCGAGCACGTCGTGATCTCGGGCGCCGGCGAGCGCGTCCGCGCGGTGGTGAGCGCCCTCGCGCGCGAGGGCATCGAGAGCCGGTCGCTCGTGGTGTCGCACGCCTTCCACTCGCCGCTGATGGACCCGATGCTCGACGCCTTCGAGACGGTCGCCGCCGGCGTCCCGGCCGCCGCGCCGCGCCTGAGCTGGGTGTCCAACCTCACCGGCAAGCCGGTGCCCGTGGGCGCGCCGCCGACGAGCGACTACTGGCGGCGACACGTGCGAGCGCCCGTGCGCTTCGCCGACGGGATGGCGGCGCTCCGCGCGGCGGGCTGCGAGATCTTCGTGGAGATCGGGCCCCATCCCACGCTGCTCGGCATGGGCCGCCGCTGCCTCGAGGCGGACGACGCGGCGTGGCTGCCGTCGCTGCACCGCGAGCGCGATGCCCACGCGCAGCTGCTGGAGAGCGTCGGAGCGCTCTACGTGCGCGGCGCCGCGGTCCAGTGGGCCGAGCTCGATCGCGGGCGCCGGCCGCGGACGGTGTCCCTGCCCACGTATCCGTTCGAGCGGAGTCGGTACTGGCCGGAGCTGGCCTCCCGGCCCCGTCCGGTGGCGCGTCCCGGTGAGCATCCCCTGCTCGGCGCGCGGATCGCCTCGCCGCTGCGCGACGCGCAGTTCCAGGCCGAGCTGGCGGCCGATCGTCCCAGCTTCCTGGCCGACCACCGCGTGCACGGCCACGTCGTGCTGCCCGCGACGGGGTATCTCGAGATGATCGTGGCCGCCGCCGGTCGAGCGCTCGGCCATGACGGCCACCGGCTCGAGGACGTCACCTTGCAGCAGCCGCTCGTCCTCGACGACGACGGCGCCGTCGTGACCCAGGTGATTCTCACCCCGGAGAGGCCCGGCGAGGCCGCGTTCCAGATCTGCAGCCTCGAGGCCGGCGACGCGGAGCCGGCCGGGTGGACGTGTCACGCCACGGGCCGCGTGCGCGCCCGCGAGCGGGGCGAGACCGAGCGCGACGGCGTGCGCCTCGAGGCCCTGCGTCGCCGATGCATCGAGGAGGTCGCCGCGACCGACTTCTACGCGAAGCTCCGCGAGCGCGGCCTCGCGTTCGGTCCGGCGTTCCGGGGCGTGGCGCGTCTGTGGCGTGGTGTGGGCGAGGCCCTCGGCGAGATCGCGCTGGCCGATGGGCTGGTGTCGGAGCCCTACGTCCTCCACCCCGCGTTCCTGGATGCGGCCATCCAGGTGCTGGCGGAGGCGCTGCCGGCCGACGACGCCTCCGTCGCGGGCTCGTACGTCCCGCTCGCGATCGACCGGTTCGAGATCACCGGCCCGATCGGCCGGCGCGCGTGGAGTCACGCCGTCGTCCGAGCGGGTGCGAGCCCCGGGATGCTGACCGGCGACGTCCGCCTCCTCGACGACGACGGCCGGATTCTCGCCGAGGTCGAGGGCCTTCGGCTCCGCCGCGTCGACGCCGCCAGCTTCGCGCGTCGCTCGACCGCGCGGGATCGGGATCGCTCGGTGCAGGACATGATGTACGCGCTGACGTGGCGGGCGCTGCCGCGCGAGGCGGACGTCGTCGCCGTCCCCGAGCCCGGCGAGATCGCCGCCCGGCTCACGCCGCGGCTGCGCGAGCTGGCCGACGCCCACGCGCTGCACCGCTACGCGCCGCTGCTGCGCGACCTCGACGCGCTCAGCAGCGCCTACCTCGTCGCGGCGCTCCGGCGCATGGGCTGGGCACCGCAGCCTGGCGAGCGCGTCGCCGCCGACGAGCTGGGGGCGCGTCTGGGCGTGGCGCCCCGCCACCACCGCCTGTTCGTCCGGCTGCTGGAGATCCTGCACGAGGACGGCGTGCTGCGGGAGGTCGCCGGTGGCTGGGAGGTCGCTCGCGCGCTGGATGGCGTCGAGCCGGCGCTGCGCGTCGTCGACCTCGGTCAGCAGCACGCGATCGGACGGGCCGAGCTCGCGCTGACCGGGCGGGCGGGCGGAGCGCTGGCCGAGGCCCTGCGGGGCACGGTCGATCCGCTCCAGCTGCTGTTCCCCGGCGGCTCACTCGCCGACGCCGAGGCGCTCTACCGCGAGACGCCGATGGCGCACGCGTACGGCGCGCTCGTACGCGAGGCGGTCGCCGCTGTCGTGAGTGCCGGGCCTCCCGGACGCCGGCTGCGGATCCTCGAGATCGGCGCCGGCACCGGAGGCACGACGACCGCCGTGCTGGCGGCGCTCCCGTCCGACCGCACGGAGTACGTGTTCACCGACATCTCGCCGCTGTTCACGGCGCGCGCACTGGAGACCTTCCAGGCGTACCCGTTCGTGACGGCGCGGACGCTGGACATCGAGCGCGACCCCGTCGCCCAGGGGTTCGACCGCCACGGCTTCGACGTGGTGATCGCGGCGAACGTCCTGCACGCCACAGTCGATCTCGCGGAGACGCTTGGCCACTGCCGGCGGCTGCTGGCCCCGGGCGGACTGCTGATGCTCCTCGAGCTCTCGAACCGCGAGCGGTGGGTCGATCTGACGTTCGGGCTGACGGAGGGCTGGTGGCGATTCGCCGACCACGACGTCCGGCCGTCGTACCCGCTGCTGCCGGCCGAAGGCTGGCGGGCCTTGCTGGCGGCCCAGGGCTTCACGGATGCGACGGCGCTGCCCGCCACCTCCGACGTCGTCTTCTCGCGCCAGGCGCTCGTGCTCGCGCGTGCTCCGCGGACGACCGACGCCCGCGCGGCCGAGGGCCGCTGGCTGATCGTCGAGGACGCCGGCGGCTTCGGGCGCGCCCTCAGCGCCGCGCTCGCCGCACGGGGCGGCACGCCCGTGCTCGTGGCCGCCGACGGCGCGGGTCGCGACGGTGTCGCGCACGAGGGTGACGCGCTCCGCCGCGCGCTCGACGCGGCCCGCGCGAAGGATGGGGCGGCGCCGAGGGGCATCGTGTACCTCGCCGGTCTGAACGCGTCGGCGACGGACGAGGTCGACGACGACGGCCTCGAGACGCTGCAGCGTCGGCTCTGCGGTGGGCTCCTCCACCTCGCGCAGGCGCTGGTCGAGGCTCGCGAGACGACGCGCCTGTGGGTGGTCACGCGCGGGAGCCACGAGGTCGCGGGCGAGACGGCCAAGACCTCGCCGTGGGCAGCGCCGCTGTGGGGCCTGCTGCGTACGCTGGCGCTCGAGCATCCCGAGCTGCAACCGACGGCGATCGACCTCGATCCGACGGCACCGGCCCACGACGTGGACGGCCTGTGCCTTGAGCTCGTCGCAGGAGATCGGGAGAACCAGGTTGCCGTGCGAGGGGGTCGCCGTCATGGCCTGCGGCTCGTCCCGGGCGAGGACGAGACTCCCGATCCGGGACCGGTGGCGCTGGCCGTCCCCACCAGCGGACTGCTCGAGGGATTCGAGCTCGTGCCGGCCGTCCGTCGCCGACCGGGACCGGGCGAGGTCGAGATCGAGGTCCGGGCTGCCGCGCTCAACTTCGCTGACGTGCTCGCCGCGCTCGGGATGCCGCCCCAGGGCGGCGGGCCCCTCGGCGGTGAGTGTGCCGGCGTCGTCGTGTCGGTGGGCGAGGGCGTCACCGACCTGGCCGAGGGCGACGAGGTCATCGCGATCGCGTGGGGCAGCTTCCGGAGCTTCGTCACGACGTCGGCGCGGCTCGTCGTCCCGAAGCCGCCGGGCCTTGGGTTCGAGGACGCGGCGGGGGTGGCGATCCCGTTCGTGACGGCGCTCCTAGCGCTGCGCTCGGCGGCCGCGATCCGCCCGGGCGAACGCGTCCTGATCCACGCCGCCGCCGGCGGCGTGGGCATGGCCGCCCTGCAGGTGGCGCGCGACGCCGGCGCCGTGGTCCTGGCCACGGCCGGGAGCGAGGAGAAGCGCCGTCGGCTGCGGGCACTCGGCGTGCAGCATGTCATGGACTCGCGGTCGCCGTCCTTCGCCACCGACGTCATGCAGGCGACCGGGGGCGTCGACGTGGTGCTCAACTCGCTGACCGGCGACCTCATCGCCGCGGGACTGTCGACGCTCGCGCCAGGGGGGCGCTTCGTCGAGATCGGCAAGCGGGAGATCTGGACCGCGGAGCGCGTGAGCCGGGTCAAGCCCGGCGTGCGGTACCTGCCGATCGACTGGAGCCAGGACGTCGAGGCTCACCCCGAGCGCATTCGGGCGCTGCTCCTCGAGGCCGTGGACGGGCTGACGACGGGCCGCTTCACGCCGCTACCGGTGCGCGTGTTCCCCGTCACGCGGGCCGTCGACGCATTTCGAACGATGGCCCAGGCCCTCCACGTCGGCAAGCTCGTGCTCGCGCTGCCGCGCCGGGCGCCGGTACGCGCGGACGCCACGTATCTCGTCACCGGTGGTCTCCGCGGCCTCGGCCTCGTGGTGGCGCGCTGGCTCGTCGAGCGCGGGGCCCGGCACCTGGTGTTGATGGGTCGCC
>Ga0209382_10001375_pt1 | contig 38493 bp, 30 predicted proteins | sample SoiMetdeltSBSDD5_FD_187599 | JGI IMG/M metagenome (GOLD analysis project Ga0209382, IMG submission 187599) | Bulk soil microbial communities from a Populus tree surrounding site in Tennessee, USA - Soil MetaG P. deltoides SBSDD5 (SPAdes) (version 2) | ecosystem: Environmental > Terrestrial >... | reverse complement strand
AGCTGTAGCAAGTGTTGCCGGGGGCGACGAGCGGCGCCGGCTTGTCGTTGAGCAGCGAGACCGCCGCCACCGCCGCGATTTTGCCCATGTTGTTGGCGATATTGCCCGACTTGGGCACGGGCAGCCCGGTGGTGGCGTCGCCGATCACGTGCACGTTGGGCGCCTTCACCGACTCGTAGGTCACGTGGTTCACCTCGCACCAGCGCTTGTCGCCGCCCACGAGGTCGGCGTCCACCGCGATCTGGCCGGCGCGCTGGGGCGGGATGAGGTTGAGCACGTCGTACTTGATGCGATCGAACTCCGTCCGCACTTCCTTGGCGCCGGGATCGACGCCGATAACGCGGTTGGTGGCGCGGTACTCGATGTTCGGATACGCCTTCCACGCCTCGCGGAACAGCGCGGTCTTGGACACGATGTTCGGGTTGGCGTCGAGGACGAGGACCTTGGCGCGGGGCTTCGTGTTCTTGAGATACCACGCCACCATGGAGATGCGCTCGTAGGGGCCGGGCGGGCAGCGATACGCCACCGGCGGGACGGTGAGGACGAACACGCCGCCGTCCGGCATCGCCTGGATCTGGCGGGCGAGCGCGACCGTCTGCGGCCCCGCCTTCCACGCGTGGAGCACGGTCTCGCGCGCGGCGGGCAGCCCGTCCACCAGCTCCCACTGGAAGTCGACGCCGGGCGACACGATGAGCCGGTCGTAGGCGAGATAGCCGTTGGCCACGCGCACGCGCTTGGTGTCGGGCTCGATGGCGAGCGCCGGCTCGTGTCGCACGATCACGCCCCGCTGGCGGAGACCATCGTAGCCGAAGCTCAGGCTTTCGATGCTGCGGACGCCGGCGAGCACGAGGTTGCTCAAGGGGCAGGAGACGAACTGCCGGCTGGGCTCGAGCAGGACCACCTCGATGCGGGGATCGCCCATGCGGACGTACTTCGCCGCGGTGGCCCCGCCCCACCCGCCGCCGATCACCACCACCCGCCGGCGCCCGGTGGGCTGGGCCTCGCCGCTCATGGACGCGCAGCCGGCGAGCCCGCCGGACGCGGCCGCGCCGAGCACAGCCGCGCCGCTCGTCCTCAGAAACTTCCGCCGCGTCAGCTTGTTCATGTTCCCTCCCGCTTCCCGACCGGAAAAGCGCGAACGCGATAGTAGACGACCGCGCTGAAATCTGCCAGGAGAAACTTCGGCGACGAAACTCCGCCTACGCGCCGACGGCGCGCCGGACCGCGGCGAGCATCTCGTCGGGCGATCCCTCGAGATGCACGGCGGGGGGAAGGGAGGGCGGCGGATTCTTCAGCCCGCAACCGGTGAGGACCATCACGACGCGGTCACCCGGCGCCACGTCCCCGCGCGTCCGCAGGCGGATGAGCCCGGCGAGCGCGGCGGCGGCCTCGGGGGCGGTCCATATCCCTTCCACGCGGGCGAGGAGCTTCTGCGCGTCCACGATCTCGCCCTCGCTCACCGCCTGAGCCCCTCCGCCCGTCTCGCGCAGGGCGCGGAGCATCTGGCGGCCGGCGAAGGGGCCGGGAACGCGAAGGCCCGCGGCGTGGGTGACGGGGTTCTCCCACATCGCGGTGGTCTCCGCCTTGGCCTCCCAGGCCCGCACCACCGGCGCGCAGCCCTCGGCCTGCACGGCCACGAAGCGCGGCTGCGGTGACTGGATCCAGCCCATCGCGGCGAGCTCGGCGTACGCCTTCCAGATTCCGACAAGACCGGTGCCACCGCCCGTCGGGTACATGAGGACGTCGGGCGTCTCCCAGTCGAGCTGCTCGGCCAGCTCGAGCCCCATGGTCTTCTTGCCCTCGAGGCGATACGGCTCCTTGAGCGTGGCGAGATCGAACCAGCCCAGCCGCGGCGCAACTTGGGCGGTGAGGCGTCCCGCCGTGGCGATGGAGCCCTCGACGGTGAAGACATGAGCGCCGGCGAGGACGGCTTCCGCGATGGCCGCCTCGGGCGTGCCGCGCGGGACCACCACCGCGACGGGCACCCCCGCGCGGGCGCCGTAGGCGGCGGCGGCACCGCCGGCATTGCCGGCGGAGGGGATCATCAGGCCCTTGACGCCGAGGGTACGCGCCTTTGTGATGGCCATGCCCAGGCCGCGCGCCTTGAAGGAGCCGGTGGGGTTCTGCCCTTCGTCCTTGCCCCAGAGCCGCCGCATCCCAAGGTGCGCGGCCAGCCGCGGCAGCTCCAGCAGCGGCGCCCCGCCCTCGCCGAGCGTGACCGGCGACTCGTCGGGGCCGAGAGGGAGGAGCTCACGGAAGCGGTACATCCCGGAGGGCCGCGCGCGCAGCGCGTCCTTCGTCACCGCCCTGGCCACCGCGGGCAGGTCGTAGCGCACCGCCAGCATTTGACCGCACGCCTCGCAGACAGTGAGGAGCCGGTCCGCCTCGTGCGCCTTGCCGCAAACTGTGCACTCGACGTGGGTGACGAAGCTCATACCGGCATCAGCGCGCGTGGTGGAATAGATCCGGGCAGTCGCCCCTCATGCGAGCCATGCCCGCCATTATAAACAGTCCGCTGGACGCGGTCGGGGAAAGGCAGGGCGCCGGCCCCGGTCGCCGGCCGGCTTCAAAGCTCCACGTGGCACCAGCAGATGGCGCCGATCCCGGAATGTAACGCCTGACGAGGTGGAGGCTTTCCGCAAGCAGGTGCAGGTGGGGCCTCATCGCCTGCGAGGACTTGCGACTTGATGAGTTGGGCCGGGCGAGCGGGACTCCCCTCGACGCGCCGCCAGAACAGCCGCGCGAGTGTGTCCTTGGCCACCTCCCGGCCTCAGGCCTCGTCGAGCCGCTTCTGAAGGGCGCGCAGGATGTCGACGTAGCTGATGATTCCCAGGACCTCGCGCGTGTCGGGGTCCCGATCGCTCAACATGCCGACGAGAGCGCCGTCCTGGACCACCGGCACGTGCCGGATCGCCATCTCGCGCATGAGGTCCCAGGCCTCGGCAATGCTCGCCTTGGGATCCACCGTCACCGGGATCAATTGGATTTTGTGCTAGGCGCGCTCACTTTCACTTGGGGGTCCGCCCCATTGTCATGGCCCGATCTAGGGACGATTCTGCTCCTCAGCGCGGCAGGGCTTATCCTCATCAATCATCTCGGCTACTGGATTGGCATAAGAGACGTGAAATGGTAGCCAAGTCACTCGAAGAGGCGTCCCGACGGCGCGCGACAAGCCTCTGGTCGCGGGGGAACGCCCAGCCTTAGATCGAGGCCAAGCCCGCGGAGCGGGACAGCCCGGCCGCCGCTCGGCGGCGCCAGGCCTTGATGCCTTCCAGCGTGGCCACGGGCCAGAGCACGCTCACCGCCAACACGAGCCAATCCCCGGCGCCGAGCTGCGTCGTCTGCAGCAGGCGCGCAAGGGGTGCCCACTCGATGGCCACCCACTGGAGCGCGACGAGGGCGACGAGCGACAGCGGGATCAGCGGATTGCGAGGCAGTTGCCACCAGCCGAGCCGATCGGAACGGCAATTCATCGCCTGGAAGGGATGTACGAGCACCAGCGCGGTGAAGGCCATGGTGCTGGCGTGGGCACCCACCCCGGCATGCCAGACCGCCCAGAAATATGCGCTGAGCACGCCCGCAGCGAGCAGGCCGCCCTCGCCGAGGATCCGCGCACCGAATCCCCAGCCCAACAGGGATTCCGCGGGATCGCGAGGGGGCCGCCGCATGATCTCGGGCTCGGCGGGATCGCGGATCAGCGCCATGGCGGGCAGGATATCGGTGACGAGGTTGACCCACAGGATCTGCAGCGGCAGGAGCGGCGCCGGCCATCCGAGCAAGATGGCCACGAAGACAGTGAGTATCTCGGAGAGATTGCAGGAGAAGATGAAGTGGATCACCTTTCGGAGGTTCGCGTAGATCACCCGCCCCTCCTCCACCGCGCGGACTATGGTGGCGAAGTTGTCATCGGTCAGGACGAGGTCGGCGGCCTCGCGCGCCACGTCGGTGCCGTGCCGACCCATGGCGACGCCGATGTCGGCGCGGACGAGTGCGGGCGCGTCGTTGACGCCATCGCCGGTCATTGCCACGATCTCGCCCTTGCCTTGAAGGTCGGCGACCAAGGCCAGCTTCCCCTCGGGGCTCACCCGGCTCCGGATCGCTTCGGGCGAGAGGCGGAGCCGGCGGCCCACCGTTTCGGCGGTGAGCTGCTGATCTCCTGTGAGCATGATGGTGCGGATCCCCGCCCCGCGGCAGATCTCGATGGCCTCCTCCACCCCCGCCCGCACAGGATCGACGAGCCCGACGAATCCGAGGAACGTGAGGTCTTCCACCGCGTCGTCGTCGATCGAGGCAACGGTCCGGCAGGCGAGAGCCAGTACGCGCAGGCCTTCGCGCGCCATGGTGCGGTTCTCATCGAGGAGCCGCGCCCGATCCTCGTCTCCAAGCGTCACCGCGTCCGCTCCCCTTTGTCGACGACGCGAGTGCTCAAGGATTACGCCCGGCGCCCCTTTCACCAGCATGATGAGCGCACCGCCCGGCAGCGCATGGAAGGTCGCCATCATGCGCCGAACCGCGTCGAAGGGGATCTCGTGACGGCGGGGCCAGCCACGCGCCAATGCGCCGGGGTCGAGCCCCGCCTTCACAGCCACGACCAGCAATGCCGCCTCCGTGGGATCGCCGAGAAGCCGCAGCCCGTCGGACCCGGGCTGGAGGCTCGCGTCGTTGCAAAGCGCCCCTGCTGTGAGGAGCAGCGTGAGGTGGGGATCCACCAGCGGCGACAGGAGACCGCCCGGACCCGCGAACGTGCCGCCCGCGGACCGGCCGCCGCCGCCCACCACGATGTGACGATCCGCGAGCCCTATGGCCGTGACGGTCATCTGATTCTCGGTCATGGTGCCGGTCTTGTCGGCGCAGATCACGGTGGTGGACCCGAGCGTCTCCACCGCAGGGAGCCGCCTCACTAGCGCGCCGTGGCGCGCGAGCCGCCAGAGGCCGCCCGCCAGCGCCACCGAGACGACCGCGGGCAGGCCTTCGGGAATGACCGCCACCGCGAGGGTGATGGCGGTCTCGAGCATGAGCCCGATCGCCTCTCCTTGCAAAACGCCCACCACCGCGACCACCGCGCAGACGCCGGCGCCCACCACGATGAGCCGGCGGCCCAGGACCTCAACGCGACCCTCGAGCGGCGTCGTGCGTGGGCCGACATGGATGATGAGCTGGCCGATGCGACCCAGCTCGGTCGCGGCCCCGGTGGCCGTCACCACCGCACGCCCGCTCCCCGCGAGCACGGTGGTGCCGAGATAGACCATGTTGCGACGGTCGGCCAGCGCGGCATCGGCGATGGGGCGCGCTTCCGGGTCCTTCTCGACGGCGTCGCTCTCCCCGGTTAGTGTGGACTCGTTCACGCGCATCGCGGCGCCGCGCACGAGCCTCGCGTCGGCGGGCACCACCGCACCGGCCTCGAGCACCACCACATCGCCCGGCACGAGCTGGCTGGCCGCGACCAGCATGGTCTGGCCCCCGCGGTAAACCAGCGCGTGGGGCACCGCGAGCGCTCGGAGCCGCGCCAGCGACACGCGGGCCCGCCACTCGAACCCGAAGCCGATCAGGGCATTGAGGACGAGCGCGGCGACGATGGCGAGCGCCTCCAGCCGCTCGCCGAGGCCCCACGCGACGCCGCCGGCGGCGAGGAGCAAGAGCACCACGAGGCTCCTGAACTGGTCGAGGGCGAGCCGCCAGAGGGGGCGCTCGGGATGATCGGCCACCCGATTCGGGCCGACCGCCTGGAGGCGCCGCTGCGCCTCGTCGGGGGCGAGGCCGGACGCGGGATCGGTCTTCAGCCGGGCCAGGACCTCCGCGAGCTCCAGCGCATGCCAGGGCGCCGCGACCGTCACGGATAGGCGACGATGATCTCGGAGCACTCGGGAGCGCATACCTGGGATTGGACGATCAGCTGCAGCATATCGGTCTCGGTCAGGATGCCCACAACCCGGCCGCCCTCGAGCACGGGAAGCGATCCGACCTTCTTCTCGAGCATGATCCGGACGGCCTCAGCGAGCGACTCATCGGGACTGACCGTCACCACGTCGCTCACCATGAGATCGGCCACCGAAGCCACCTTGAGAAATGTGTTAGTCTTCCATTCTCCACCGTGCAACGCGGGTGCCACGCGCGGGCCGCGACAAATCAGTGACTTGCTCGCGGAAATCCGACCGCGGGCGGGGCAGCGGAGTCTCGGTTGGGGCGACGGCGTCTCGTTTCGGCCGCGTGGTATCCTGCCGCCGATATCCTCGAAGAGATGCCAACATTCCTCAGCCAGAGCGCTACCTTCGCTTCCCCGCGCACGAGATCGAAGCGTTTGCCCTCCGCAATTCGGCCTACATCGTGGTGCCACTGGGTCATGACGGTGGCGACGGCGCTGGGCGCGCTCGCGGAAATGATCTTGGCGCTCGCGGGATTGCGCGCGCTTCGGTGGCTCATCGCGCTGGCCGGGCTCGGCCAGCTCGCCGGTGCCGCGCTCTTCGGGCTCGACATGTGGCGGCGGGTGCGCATGCCTCCGAGCGCCCTGCCGTGCGCCCAGCACGCCCTTGGTCCATCGCCCGGGAAATCGCGTGGTCCACCAGGAGGAACCGTCCCCGCACGTCCACCTTCGTCTCCCACGATGGCGTGACCACCTGAGCCGTAGCGAGGCGCCACTGCCCCACTGGGGAATGTCAGCCCAAGCTCGCCCGTTTCGGCCGACGCGCAACTCTCTGATTTCTGGCCGATCTCGACTAGGCACGCCTCATGCTCTGATCATTTGGGAGCCAAACTACGGTGAGAGAGGGTCAACATGGCCTTCAGACATGTGCTCGTCCCGACGGACTTTTCGGAGCCGGCGAACCACGCCCTGAGCTATGCGGCCGAAGAAGCAGCCGTGCATCGCGCCAAGGTAACGCTTCTCCACGTACAACCGGCGGATGCCGGGACCGATGTCTATTATGTTGCCGGCGTCCCGGCTTCAGAGCTAGAGGCCGGCTTTGATTTCGTTGCGGGGGGACGTCTGAGCAATGCTCCCGTGTCCGAACCCACCGTTGTGCGCCATGACGCTAGTGATGAGACGCTGACGCGACTCCGTGACCTCGTGCCGGGGCCTCTCCGCGAAACCTGGGACGTCGCCATCGCAGTCGGACGCCCCGCTGATACGATCGTCCGCTTCGCCCAGGAGCGCAAAGCCGATCTCATCGTCATGGCGACCCACGGCCGCACCGGCCTGGAGCACATGGTCCTGGGTAGTGTCGCCGAAAAGGTGGTGCGGCTGGCTCGGTGTCCAGTCCTGACGGTCAAGTATACGGACAACCCTGGATGGCTCGATTGTCAGCCGCATCGTTGTCAAAGCTGAAACCGGCAATGTCACTCTCTTCGCTTTCGATCAGAGTCAGGAATCGAGCGAGCACACCGCGCGGTTCGACGCGCTGGTCCACGTGAAGCGAAAGAGCATCGCGACCGAAGGAGTTCTCTGCCCTCGAAGTGGAGGAGCCGATCCTACGGCGCGATACCTGGCGGCACGCTCAATCCGACGGCGGACCTCTGAAGAGCTCCGACGTTGCTCACAACGGGGGAGGGTGCGATGACGGTCCAGGACATCATGACTCGCGACGTGATTACGGTTGGGCCCGAGACGCCGGTCCATGACGCGGCCCGCCTCATGGTCGATCACGGGGTCAGCGGGCTGCCTGTCGTAGATGAGCGCAGCCGCGTGGTGGGAGTGGTGAGCGAGGGCGATCTGATCGTCCGGCAGAAGCCACGGGAGAAGATGCCGTGGTGGCGATCGTTCTTCGCGGATCCAGAGGCGCTCGCTCGCCAGTACCAGAAGGCCGCCGGCACGATCGTCGCAGAGGTGATGACTCGCCCGGTGATCTCGGCACCGTCGTCCCTTCCGATCGAGTCCGCCGCTCTCATTCTCGACCGGTATCGGATCCGGCGCGTACCCATCGTAGACGACGGTCGGCTTGTCGGGATCGTCAGCCGCGGTGACCTGGTCAAGGCCATCGCCATCCGCGAGTCACCTCCGGTCTCTGAGCGTTCCGACGACCAGCTCGTGCAAGAGATGGGGGAACGACTCGCGCGGGAACCATGGATCCCGAAGCGCGCGATCGTCGTCCACGCCAATGACGGCAAGCTGGTCCTGTGGGGTATGGTAAGAACCGCCGCGGAACAGTCGGCGCTGGAGACGATGGCTCGGACCGTCCCCGGGGCCAAGGCAGTCGAGAGTCACCTTGCAGTGGGGCTCCCGTATCACTACGGCTGGTGAGCTGCTGCTGGGTCAGTGTTGCACCGGGCGCGACGCGCCGAGTGGTGGGCCGGGCGGAAGACTAGTCGAGCAAGCAGCCGACCAGCAATCGTGCGTTCGCAACTCACGAGCCAACCCACGACACACAAGAAGGCGAAAGATCATCGATTCTTTCAACGCGAGACGAGGTACGGTTCTTGCGAGGCGATCTTACGGGGATGGTGCCGTGGAACTCGTCGACAGCCAGGACGATCTGTCCGGCGCGAGGGAGTATCGCATGACGATCCGGACCCGCAAGGGAGTGGAGGACCGTGTGGTCCAGGACGCCCTCGCGCGGGCCACTGACGGCGTCTTCACCGTCAGCGCCAACGGCACCATCGCACTGTGGAACCCCGCCGCCATGAGTATCATGGGCTTCAGTGCGCAGGAGGCAGCCGGAGAGCTCAGCTGTCGCCTGTTCGTCCGAGCCGACGGCGGGGACCATCTCTGCTACCGCGGTTGCCACGGGATGGCGCCGCTCAGGATCGCCAACGCCGTGCACAACTTTGACGTGCACACGCGCACCAAGGCGGGCCGGCCCGTCTGGCTCAACGTCGATGCGCTCGGAGTCCCCGGCGTGAACGGGCGGGGTGGAATCGTGATCCATCTCTTCCGGGACGTGACGAAGATGAAGGCGCTGCTACGCCTCGTCGAGGAGCGGTTGCTGGCACCGATCCCACGGGGCGAGACGGGCTCGCTGACGCGGCGCGAACGCGAAATCCTCCGCCTGCTGACGAGCGGCCTCAACACGCGAGCCGTGGCCGAGCGGCTCCATGTGAGCCCCGCGACGGTGAGGAACCACGTCCAGAAGATCCTCGACAAGCTCGGTGTGCACAGCCGGCTCGAGGCGGTCGCGTACGCACACAGCAACCGGCTGACCTAGTCGGTCCGCTCCCGGCTAGAAGAGCTCTCTAGACTTGAGTTCGGCGAGCACCGCGCCCAGGAGGAGGACCAGGGCGCCGACGAAGAGAGGCTGCCCGACGAACATGAAGACGGTGAACACGATAGGCGTATGGCGGAGCAGCACCAGCAAGGCGAAAAGGTTGAACAGGACGGCCAGGAGGATGGCCGCCTTGAGCACGCGCACGCGCGCCGGTTGCTCGCTCATTGGAGGGCCGCTTTCTTCTGCTCGGGATGGGCGGGGCCGTGACAGTCGAGACAGGATGTCTTGCCCGCCATGAGGTTTGGCATCTCCTCCTTCGGGTGGCCCGTCGAGGTCAAGAACTTTTGCGCAGTGCCGTGGCAGCCGAGACAGCGGACGTTTGGATATGGGGTCGCGATCTTGATCGGGAGCCGGTACGCTCCCGTCGTGTATCGCCACACGTGCCCGAGGCCATCGAACTTGGCCTTCAGAGTGCCGCCGAGCCCGTAGTCGGAATGGCACGTGTAGCACTGGTTGTCCTGGATGTACCGGTGCTTGAAGTGGATCGCAGCGAGGGTCTCGCTCTTCACGTTCCGGAGATCCTCGACGAAGGGCGTCATGACGTGACAGGACGCGCAGGCGGTGACGGTGGCGGACCGCTCGAGACCGTGGGCGAACGCCAGGAACGCGACCATCACGGGCACGAGTCCTACCGCCACGAGAAGCCACCCGCGAGCGGTCGGGGTCATATCCGCCCGGCTTAGGCTGCGCCACGCGAAGCACAGCAGCACCAGGTTGAGGAGCACGAAGCCGATCCCGAAGCCCCGCACCCAGTCGTTCGTCGTTCCGATCCAGCCCTGCGGCAGCGGAACTCCCTCATCGATCGCCATGCCCCCCACGGGGGACAGGAGCGTCAGGAGTCCCGCCGCCGAGGCCCAGCGCTTCACTTCTGGTCCTTACCTCCCGTGTAGTCTTTCAGCCACCCCAGGTTGGACGTCCTTCGCCTTCCGCTTGTCCTTCTCGGTCAGAAGCCACTTGCCGGCATTCACGGGTTCCGCTGGATCGCCTGCAACAGGGCCATCAGATCGGCCATTTCCTGCGCGCCGATCCTCGGCCAAGGAGCTCGACCGCCGCCGGGAGCCGGCGGGGCCACGGTCGTGTGGTTCCAGAGGCTGGCTAGCACCGCTGCGCGGGAGCCCACGGCCTTCGCGCGCGTGAGATCGCTCGCCGGCTTGCCGCGCTCACCGTAGACGCCGTGGCACACGAGACAGCCCTTGTCGGCCATCACCCGCCAGCCGCGGTTCAGGCTGCCGGCTCCGGCGAAGTAGCCTGTCGCGTCGAGGTAAGCCACCAGATCAGCCATCTCCTCGGCGGAGAGCTGAGGCGTGGGACCCATCTCGGGCTTTCGCGCCGCCTGCATTGCCGGGGCCTTGTCCCAGAGCGCGGCGGCGAACTCGAGCGGGCTGCGCCGCACTCCGCGGCCGACGAGCGACGGCCCGACACCGCTCCCGGTGTCGGGATGGCACTGCACACATCCCTTCTCTCCAAATAGCAGCCGCCCCTGCTCCGCGCTCCCGGCGAGCACGTGGACGGGACGATACCCGCCAGCCCCCGTCGCCGGCGACAGGAAGGCGATCAAGTCACGGAGCTCGCTTCCGGTGAGAGTGGGGCGCTCGATGCCCTGGGCCTTCATGGCCTCGACCATCCGGGAGCCGTGGTTCCACATCGCCGATGCCACGTATAACGGCGACGAAAAGTGCTTGAACACGTCGACGCTCGGGCCCACGCTGCCGCCGCGCCCCTCCACCGAATGGCACACGATGCATTTCTTCTCGGTGAAGAGGCTCTTCCCCACGTTGGGGCGCCCGGGTATGTCGAAGTAGTGGAGCGTGTAGAGGTAGGCAGCCAGGTCACCGGCTTCGCGCGGGTCGAGCTTGACGCGCGGAATGCCCATCTGCTGCATGCGCGTCGTCATGCGCGGCAAATGGTCCCACATCGAGGCGGCGAGGTCGTAAAAGGACCGCGGTCGCGCGATCTTGGCGAGGTCCGGCCCGACCTTGGCTCCTGATCCGGCGATGGCGTGGCACTTGACGCAGCCGGCAGTCTCGAACACCCGCGCTCCTGCCACCGCGTCCTGGCCGGGCATGGACTGGGCCCGAGCCGCGGAATGGGACACAAGGACCGTTGCGATCGTCAGCAGGAACGCCGTCAGGGCATGGCGCATCGACAATCCTTTCTCGGCGCACCGCCGGCTACGATCGAGGATGCCGTGCTCGTCGCCCGGTGAGGTCCCGAGCGCCGCGGGGAGGCCGGCCTCCCCGCGGATCGCGGCCCCTGTCCTCGAGGTTCTCTCCTCCCCTCGCTCATCGTCGAGCCGAGGACACCATCGTCCGCCTCATCGAACGACCGGATGCCCGCTCGCGCGCGCTCACGGGTTGGGAACTCCCGCCACTGGCCGAGAGATTTTACCGGGTCGTCGAAAAGGACAACATGATGCATTTGCACTATTCGCAGCAATGACGACGCCGAGCGCCGCAGCGAGGCTGGCCTCACCGGGCCTGTTCATTTCACCCGGCCGGTGGCCTTGAGCCACATGGCCAGGGCGCTCCCGTACTCAGACCGCGCCGACACCGCGTTGAAGCGGGCCCGGGTCAGCGCGACCTGAGCGTCGAGGATCTCGAGCTGGATACCTCGCCCGCTGTCGAAGCGCTCCTTGACGACCCGGAACTCCTCCTCCGCCTGCTCGAGCCCCTTCTGGCTCGCCTGGACGCTCTTATCGGCCGCCGCCAGCATCAGCGCCGCCTGGTTCACCTCCTTGGCGGCCTGCTGGCGTGCCAGGCCCTCGGTCTGGACGGCTCGGTCGAGCCGAGCCTTGGCGGTGTTCAACGCGTTCTCGCGCAGGAAGCCGTCGAAGACGGGCAGCGTCACGACCACGCCGACCGAGTAGCCCTCCGCGCTGTCAGAACGCGCGCGCATGCCGTCGGCCTGCGACTCCCAGGCGCGATTCTTCATCACGGCCCAGTCGTACATGTATCCGACCGAGACCTGGGGGAAGTAGTTGCCATAGGCGGCGCGGACGTCGGACTGGGCGGCTTCCCGCTGCCGGGCCGCGGCCTTCAGGTCGGGGTTCCTCTCGAGCGCCTGCTGGACCCCCTCGTCGATCGAGACGATCACCGGCTCGAACTCGAGACGATCGACAAGCGTGATCGGCGAAGACAGATCTACCCCGAGGGTAGTCTTGAGCGAGACCATGGCCATCTCGACCCGGCTCCGGGCCATAGCGTCCATCTGGACTGCATTGGCCAGCTCGGCCTCGTCCCTCAGCACGTAGAAGCGGGGAACGCGGCCGGCGTCGAACTTCTCTCGCGTCACGCGCAGCCGCTCCTCGACGTCGCGGATCAGCTCAGCGGTCACCCGAGCGTTCCCCGCCTCGCGCAGGCTGGCGATATAGTCCAGCCGCGCCTGCATCGCGACGTCGAGATGCATGCCCTGGAGCATCTGGCGCGCGGCATCGGCCCGCGCCGTCGCCGCCTTGTAGCCGTAGAAGTCCCGGCCTCCCGAGAAGAGCGGGTACATGGCGGTCAGGTTCGCGTCCCGGGTCTGGTCCGAGTTGAACACCTGGTAGTTGCGCGCCATGGTGTTGCCCGCCGAGGTGTAGACGTTGGGCGCCATCCGCTGATCGTTGAAGTACCCATTGGCCGAGAGCTGCGGCCAGAACGGCGCCAGGGCTTCGCGTCGCATGGAGTCCATGGCGCGGGCGTCGGCGTCCGCGGCCTTGACCCGGAGGCTCTTCTGCCTTGCCAGCTCCACCGCCTGCTCCATGGTCAGCGGCCCCTCCACCCGCGGGAGCGTCTGGGCGACGGCGCCAACGATCAGCACCGATGTGCTCGCCACGATCGCTGCAACCACGCCCAGTATCCGAGTCACGATCCCTCGCTCAGTGACCACCATGCTTCCCTCCTTTTGCGGGGTCATCTGCCTTCGGGGCCACGGTGGGCCCTTTCGGCCCAGTCGCCGGCATGTCCATGCCCGGCATCGCGTCGGGCTTCCCGGCCGGCGCAGGGACCGCCGGGCCACCAGCCGTGACCGCCCGAACTCGCGCATCGGCATAGAGGCCCTCATGCCCTCTCGCCACGACGTGCTCGCCCGCGGCCAGACCGCGGGTCACCTCGACCCGCTCGGAATCCTCGAGCCCGAGGAGGACCTCGCGGGGCTCGACGCGGTCGCCCTCGACCACCCAGACCGTGGCCTTGCCGCCGAGCCGCGCCACCGCGCTTCGCGGCACGGACACGGCCTTCGCTCGGAGACCCGTAGTGAACCGCATCGTTACGTACTGACCCGGCACGAGGCGGCGCCCGGGGTTGTCCACCACGGCCTCCACCACAGCTGTCCGCGCCCCGGGGTCGACGAAGGGAAAGACCGAAGTCACGCGCGCCGCGATGGGGGCCGCTCCTGACGCCGTCGTCGTGACCCTTACCGGGGCGCCAACCCGAATGGAGGCGAGGTCTTTTTCTCCCACGTTGGCCTGGAGCCGGACCCGGTCCACTTGGGTGATCTTGAGGATCGGCATGCCCGGCTGGACCAGCACGCCGGGCGCGACGAGCCGCTTGACCACGTAGCCCGCGCTCGGGGCGACGATGGTCACATAGTCGCGGACCACGCGGGCCGTCCGCGCCTGGGCCTCGGCCTGGGCTACCATGGAAGCGGACGCCTCCAGCTTGCCGCGGGCCGACGCCTCCATCGCTCGGGCCTGCTCGAGCTTGGCTCGGGCCGCCTGCTGCTTGGCCTCGAGCGATGCGGCCAGTGACCGATCGCTCTCGAACTCCTGCTGGGAGATCGCCCCCGACTTGACGAGCCGCTCCGCTCGCAACGTTACGCCACGGGCATACGTCAGCTCGGCCTCGACCATGGCCAGCTCCCTCTCCATCTGGACGGTGCCGTGCTGCGCGGCGACGAGGTCCGCCTCCATCTGGCTCCGGTTCGCCTGCGCGGTGGCTCGCCCCGCCTCCGCCTCGACCACGCGTGAGCCCAGCTCCACGTCGTCGAGGCGCGCCACCACCTGCCCCGCCCGGACAGCATCACCCGGATAGACGGTCATCTCGACGATCCGGCCGGTGACGCGCGGGTAGATGTCCTCCTCGTTGAACGGAGCCACGCCGCCCGTGTAGGTGACGCTGCCGCCCATCGGCCCGCTCTCGGCCACGGCGACCGTCACCGGGAACGGCGTGCCCGACCCCGTCACCCGCGCGCTCATGTCCATGCCGCCGCCCCGCCCGCCGACGTTCGCGTAGACCGCCCACACCCCCGCCGCGACCACTGCGGCGAGCACTCCGAGCCGGGCCCCGAGCCTTGCCGCCTTCATCGTGTTCCCTCCTCTGCGCTAGATTTCCGCCCCGCCGTAAGCCGCGAGACTCCACTCCGGACAACGCGCGCCAGGTCATCGGTGTACGTGTGAAGGACGGGCACAACGAACAATGCGAGCACGGTGCCGACGGTGAGCCCACCGATGATCACGGTCGCGAGCGGAGCGTAGGCGTCAATGCCCGTGCGCGGGAAGAAGGCCACCGGGATCAGCACCACGATGCTGATGAACGACGTCATCAGGATCGGCCGCAGCCGGATTGGCCCCGCGGTGAGGATGGCCTCGTCCCGCGGCATGCCCTCCGCGCGCAGCCGGAGGACGAGGTCGATCATGAGGACGGCGACCGTCATCATCATGCCGACCAGGATGACCACCGCCAGGATGGACACGGTCGAGAACGTCTGAGCGGCGAGGAGCAGGCCGCCGAGCACCCCGATCGAGATGAGCGACAGCGAGAAGAGCATGTTGAGGGGCTCGATCAGGCTGCGGAACTGTGCGATGAGGAGCAGCACCATGAAGATCACCGCCACGTAGAGGCCCCGGAGGAGGCGCTTGAAGGACTCCTCCATCTGCGTCATGTCGCCGCGTAGCTCCACCCCGTACCCGGGCGCGAGATCGATGTTCTCGTGCGCCGCCATCAGGAGGTCCATGGATAGCTCCATGCTCGGCCGGTCGCCTTTGCGGTAGTAGCCGAGCACCGACACCACGCGGCGGAAGTTGTCGTGCTCGATGATGGTGGGACCCCGGCGTTCCTCGATCCGCGCCACCGAGCTGAGGGGGGCCACCTCGCCCTTCTTCCCGACGATGCGGACCTGCTCCAGATCTCCCTGGTCGCGCCGCTGATCCTCGCGGTAGCGGAGCAGAATGGTGAATTGCCGCTGGTTGTCGAGCCGATAGAACTCGCTGGTGAGACCGCCCTTGAGCGCGTAGTAGGCCTGGTCCGCGACCTCGGTCACGGTGAGCCCCAGCTCCTGCGCCCGGGCCCGATCCACCACTACCTGGAGCTGCGGGAGCGTCTGCGCCCAGGACGTGCTCACCTGCCGGAAGCCCGGGATGTCCTCGGCGAGCTTCCGTGCCTGCTCCCCGATCTGGGAGAGCCGGTCGAGGTCGGGCCCGTAGAAGATCACCTGGACCGGGGCGGCGCTGGAAGCCATCACGTCGGCTCCCATTTCCTTGATCGAAAGGCGCCGGATGCCCGGGATATTCTGCATGGCCGCCTCCCGGACCGCATCCATCACCTGCCAGATGTCACGCTTCCGCTTCGACGAGTCGGTCAGGGTCAGCATCATGAAGGCCGCGTTGACCGAGCCCATGCTGTAGCCGGTGAAGTAGGTGCCGCCCGGCTCGAAGCCCACCTCGGAGGAGACCCTGACGATCTCCGGCTGCTGCATCAGGAGCCGCTCCACCTCGGCGGCGATCTCGGACGTGCGCGCGAACGACGTTCCCGGCGTCGCCTCGAGCTGCACGAAGGCCTGGGAGACGTCGGCGAGCGGCATCATCTCGCTGCCCAGGCGCGGGTAGAGGGCCACCGCCACGAGCACCGTCGCGACCGCGCCCCCCAGTACCGCGAACCGGTTCGCGATGGACCAGGCCAGGCTCGCCCGGTAGCGCGCGTCGAGCCGCTCGAGGCCTCGCTGGCAGGGGTCGAGCAGCCAGCGCTGGAGTCGGCCGCGCTCCCGCGCCGCCTGCTCACTGTGCGGGGCGAAGAGGGAGGCGGCCAGCACCGCGGTGAGGGTGAAGGACACCAGCGCGGAAGCCAGGAGCGCGAAGATGATGGCCCAGACGATGCCCTCGAACATGAGCTGGACGATGCCGCCGGAGAATGCCAGCGGGAGGAGCGCCACGCAGAGCATGAAGGTGATGGCGAGCACGGCGAGCCGGACCTCGCTGATGCCGTCCACCGCGGCGTCCTTCGGCGACTTTCCCATGCGGAGGTGCCGCTCGATGGAGTGGATGTCGATGATCGAGTCGTCCACGAGGCGCCCGATGGACAGCAGGAGCCCGATGAGGGTCGAGCTGTTGAGCGTCATCCCGAGGGGCACCATGGCCAGGAGCGCCATGCCGAGGGAGATCGGGATGGTGATCACGGAGATCAGCGTGCCGCGCAGATTGCCCAGGAAGAGCAGGACAACGAGACCGGTGAGGAGCACGGCGATGACCAGCTCCTCGACCATGTTGTCCATGAGGACGCCGACGAAGCCCGAGTTGTCGTAGGCGACGTCGAACCGGATCCCGGGAAAGTCCTCCTGGATCTCGGCGAGCTTGGCTTTCACATCCGCGATCACCCGCACCGAGCTCGCCTCGGGCTGCTGGACGATGGAGATCTCGACCGCCTCCTTGCCGTTGAGCCGATACAGGCTGCGCTGCTCGCGCGGCGCGTTCAGGACCTCCGCCACGTCGCCGAGGTATACCGTCCGCCCGTCCATGCTCGCGACCGGGTAGGCCGCGACCTCCTCCGGTGTCCGGGCGCGGAAGTCGCTGCGGACGAGGACCTCGTGCTCTCCGTGGGTGAGCGTCCCCGCCGGTCGCGACTGGTTCTGCATGTCGAGCATTCCCTTGAGGTCGAGGAGGCTCATCCGGTAGGCGGCCAGGCGGTCGCGATCCACGACCACCTGCATCTGGAGCTTCTGGCCGCCGAACGGCACGACGGACTGGACGTCCTTCACCGCCTTGAGCCGGTTCACGATCTGGTTCTCGGCGAGGGTCCGGAGCTGGACGGGGTCATACCCCTCGCCGCTCATCGCCACCGTGAGCACCGGGATATTGAGCGGATCGATGGGGAGCACCCACGACGGCTTGAGGTTGGCGCCCGTCATCGGCAGGTCCGCCTGGACGACGTTCATCAGGGACTGGACGTCGAAGAGCGCCTTCTTCATGTCGGTGCCGTACCAGAACTCCACCGTGACGATGGAGAAGCCCTCCTGGGAGGTCGAGCGGATGAAGTGGACGTTCTTGAGATCCACCATCCGCTCCTCGATGGGCTTGGAGAAGTAGATCTCCATTTCTTCCGCGGACAGCCCCGCCATCATCGAGACCACGCCGACCATCGGGCTCTCCACGTAGGGCATCATCCGGCGCGGCATCTGGAAAACGATCACGAGGAGGGATAGGAGCGCCACGCCAAGGTAGAAGGCAAGTACGATGTAGGGGTGCTCGATGGACCAGCGGCTGATATTGCCCCGCGCGCGGGTCACCGCCTGGGCCGCGCCGCTCGGATTCATCGCTCCTCCTTCCGGATGAGATTGTGAAGGATGGGCAGTGAGGAGGGCGAGGTCGTTGAAGCGATCGGAGCCGCCGCGCGCGCCCTCGAAGGACCGTCCGTCGCTGAGGGTGACCTTGAGATGATGCAGCCCGAGCCCAGCCCGCGCGTGGGGATCGGTTGCTTGAACTGGTCGCGCTCGATCTGGCGCGTCGTCACGCTGACGACCGCGGGCAGCGCGCCCGCGACAATACGCGGCACCGCCGAGCTGCCCGCGCCGTGCGTGCGGGCCTCGGCGCCCAGCGCCGCCGCAGCCGCGACGACACTTCCACAAGCGATAGCGATAAAGATCGAACGTAGCAACGGTCTTCCCCCTCCCGCGCGGGGCGACTCCGCGCACGCACCGCCGAACCGAGACCAGCCGTTCAGGAGAGCTACGGGAGGCGGGCCCGACGAGGGGGGGGAGAGGGGGCCGAAGGTGCGACCGTCACGAGGGCGAGACCCGCGATACCGGTCGCAAGCCCACAAAGAACGAAACCAGAGAATAACGGGGCGACCGGGGGAGCCACGAGTGCGAGGCAGCAACGGTCCAAGAGGTTCGCGTGATCGTCCCTACCGTCGTGTTCCCGGTCGAGCTCCAACAGGCAGAGCCCCCCGGCGAGGATGAGCAGAGCCAAAACGGCTATCGCCACCCGGGCCCACCAACGGCGAAGGAGCTCGTGGTGCTCCATAGGCTGTCTGTCCTGAAGACGTCCCCGCAAGGGTCGTGCCAGCACACGGCCAGGCGCCATCGTCCTGTAAGTGACCGAGACTGCGTGTGAGAGCTGCATCTCCCTCTGCTCGCATCTTGCGCGCGTCGCGCGGAAGAGCCTCACGTGGGACGGCGCCGCCCCACCATCATGGCTCGAAACATCGGCTGACCCGGGAAGCAAAGCCCGCGCTCACCCGTGAACTGCCGGAGCGACCTCGGACACTCGGCCATAACCCGGTCACGCCGGCCCCGGCTGGCGTCAATCGACTCACTCTTCGTGAAATGCCTCCTGGCGTGTTTTGCGTACCGCGGGCGCGAGCACAATCACCATCGCGATGACTGCCAGCGCCAGCATGGTGGCGCTGATCGGACGGGTGAGGAACACCATCGCGTCGCCGCGCGAGATGATCAACGCGCGGCGCAGGTACTCCTCCATCAGTGGCCCGAGAATGAAGCCGAGCAGCATCGGCGCTGGTTCGCAGTCGAGCTTGGCGAACACGTAGCCCAGGACACCGAACAGCGCCATCATGTAGATGTCGAACGTGTTGTTGTTCAAGCTGAACACGCCGATGGCGCAGAACACGAGAATCAGTGGGTAAAGGTATTGGTACGGCACCAGGATCAGGCGTACCCACAATCCGATCAGTGGCAGATTGAGGACCAGCAGGAACAGATTGCCGATCCACATCGAGACAATGATTCCCCAAAACAGCGCCGGTTGCTCGGTGATCACCGATGGCCCAGGCTGGATGCCCTGAATGATCATGGCGCCGATCATCAGTGCCATCACCGGATTCGAGGGAATGCCAAGCGTGAGCATCGGAATAAAGGAGGTCTGGGCGCCGGCGTTGTTGGCAGACTCGGGACCCGCGACACCTTCGATCGCGCCCTTGCCGAACTGCTCCGGATCCTTGGAGAGTTTCTTCTCCAGCGAGTAAGCCGAGAAGGAGCCCAAGATTGAGCCGCTGCCCGGCAGAAGGCCGAGGAAGGAGCCGAGAACGGTGCCGCGCAGGATCGGGGCGACGATGCGCCGCCAGTCTTCCTTAGTCGGCATGAGGTTCTTGATCTCCTTCACCATCACGGAGCGCGTGTGCTCGGTCTCGAGATTGCGCACGATCTCGCCAATGCCGAACATGCCCATCGCTACCACTACAAAGCCGATGCCGTCCGCGAGTTCCGGCAATTCGAAGGTGTAGCGCGCCATGCCGGAGTTGACGTCGGTACCGATCAGTCCGAGCAGCAGTCCGAGCACGACCATGCCAAGGGCGTGCAACAGCGAACCGCGTGCGAGGACGACCGCCACTACCAATCCGAGCACCATGAGCGAGAAATAATCGGCCGGTCCGAACTTGAGCGCCATCTCCGCCAGCGGTGGCGCGAACAGCACGATCAACACCGTGGACACCGTGCCCGCGAAGAACGAGCCGATGGCGGAAGTCGCGAGCGCTACGCCGGCGCGTCCCTGCTTCGCCATTTGATAGCCGTCGAGTGCGGTGACCACCGATGCCGCCTCGCCCGGGAGGTTGACCAGGATCGCCGTGGTCGAGCCGCCATACTGCGACCCGTAGTAGATGCCCGCGAGCATGATCAACGCCGACACCGGCGGCAGTCCGAACGTGATCGGCAACAACATGGCGATGGTCGCGGTCGGTCCGAGACCCGGCAGCACACCGATCAGCGTGCCGAGAAACACGCCGAGCAGGCAGTACATCAGATTGGTCAAGGTAAGGGCGGTCTCGAGACCCACACTCAGGTTGGCTAGAAGTTCCATTGCACGCAGCCTCGTTTGATCGCGCGGAACGCTACTGGCCGAACCAGGGACCGAGAATTGGTAGCGGAACGCCCAGGCCCTTGCCGAACACAATCACGCAGAACACCGTCATGGCGACGGCAAGTAGTGCCGATCCGCGCCAGCGGAAACGGATGCTGCCATAGGCGGTCACCATCACGAGCAGCGGAATGACGACGACCAGGCCCGCGCCGCGCACGAGAAAGCCGAACAACAGGATGGCCACGGTGATCAGCGCCAGCGGCTTGAGTGCGAGGTGCTCCACTGGCTCACCCGGGCGAAGGAACGATCGAATCACGGACATCGTTCCGATCACCGTGAGTACGGCACCGAGCACGGCGGGGAAGTAAGCCGGCCCCATCCGGAGCGTCGTGCCAAACCCGTAATCCCGGCCGATGACAACAGCGCTCAAACCAAACGCGACATACAAGACACCGGCCCAGAAGTCCTTGGGAGCGCGGATACGAAAGGCCACGGTGGATTCTCCTTTGGGCTGTAGTGAACGCCCGGACTCCGGCTACCAACAGCAAGGCCGAGTTTCCCCGGCCCTGCTGTGCTGCGGTCGCGATCGATACCGCGAATCAGTCGGCAAACTTGCCGGCCTTCTCGATGATCGGTTTCCATTTTGCGATCTCGGCCTTGAGGTATGCCTTATGGGCCTCCGGATTAGCCAGTGCTTCGGCGATCGGTTCCGTGCCCAGATCAGCAAACCGCTGCCTGACCGACTCGTCCTTGAGCGCGACCTTGAGCGCCCGATTGAGCCGATCGATGACGGCCTTGGGCGTGCCCTTCGGCGCATACAGTGCGTGCCATACGCCCACTTCAAAGCCGGGCAATCCCGCTTCATCCGCCGTCGGCACATTTGGCAGGGACGGCACGCGCTTCTTGGTCGTGACGGCATAGACCTTGACCTTGTCGGCCTTGATCTGACTCGTGGTGTTGGTCGTTTGGTCGCACATGAAGTCCACCTGGCCACCGAGCAGGTCGTTCATGGCCGGCGCCGTTCCCTTATAGGGAACCGTGGTGAGGTCAGTTTGAATCGCAGTCATGAACAACATGCCGCACAGATGCGATGCCGCCCCGAGGCCGGCATTGGCGTAGGTCACCTTGTCCTTGTTCGCCTTCACATAGGCGATCAATTCCTTCAGGTTCTTTGGCGGGAAGTCTTTGCGCGCAATCAGCGTCATCGGCACTTCGTTCACCAATCCGATGGTCTCGAAATCCTCGACCGCGTTGTAGGGCAGCTTGCGGTAGAGAGATGGCGCCGTCGACTGGCCGATGTGATGCAACAGAAGTGTGTACCCATCGGGCGCGGCGCGCGCGACGCGCCCCGCGCCGACCGTGCCACCGGGACCCCCGACGTTTTCCACAACCACTGGTTGCTTGAGATCGGCCTCCATCGCTTTCCCGATGAGGCGCCCCACCGTGTCCGTCGGACCGCCGGCGGAGAATGGAACTATCAACGTCACCGGTTTCGTCGGATATCCCGCCGCCGGCGCGGCGCAGATGCTGGCGGTGGCCGCCAGTCCGATCAATACGCTCATCACTGTCTTGCCAATACGCATGTGCTCCTCCTGTTCAATTGAACCCTCGCGCCGCTACGCTGGCACGACCGAGGGGTAGCGAGGTTCCCACTGAGCGGCGCTGACCGCCGCCGCAATCGCTTCGTCTGGCATCGCGCGGGCGAGCCCGGAGTCCCTCGCCTCGCGAACCACCGCCTCCGCGACACGCCGGGCCACATCGCGAAGGCTCGCGATGGGCGGAAAGAGTCGACCAACCGCCAGATCGTCCCCGGACACCTGGTCGGCGAGGCACTCGGCCGCTGCCCGGCACATGCCGTCGGTGACCTCCCGCGCTTCCGAAACAAGCACGCCGAGACCGACGCCCGGAAAGACGAAGGCGTTGTTGCTCTGGCCGACCTGCCAGGTGCGGCCCGCGTAGGTGACGGGCTCGAAGGGACTCCCGGTTGCGACGAGCGCCCGGCCTTCCGTCCATTCCATCAGCTGGGTCGGAGTCGCCTCGGACTGACTCGTCGGGTTCGAGAGAGGCAGGATCACCGGGCGCTCTACGGCGGCGGCCATCGCCCGGATGGTGCCCTTGTCGAAGGCTCCGGGCTGACCGCAGACACCAATCAGCACGGTGGGCTTCAGAGCCCGGACCACGTCCTCCAGGCCGTGGGGTCGATCGAGCCCGGCCGCCGCTGCCAGCGCGGGGGGCCAGGCGAGCGAGCGCTGGTAGTCATCGAGGGGCGGCCCATCGCGCACCAGGAGCCCGCCGATGTCCACCAGCGCCACGGCCCGCGTGAGGTCGCCGCCGACGAGCCCGGCGCGCCCCAGCGCGTCGTGAAGCTGCCGGGCGATACCGATCCCGGCGGCTCCGGCGCCCAGGACGACGATCCGGTGCCGCGCCATCGTGGTGCCGCTGACGCGGTTGGCGGCGATCACCCCGGCGAGGACACAGGCGCCGGTCCCCTGGATGTCGTCATTGAACGAGGGAAGGCGCTTGCGGTAGCGGTCCAACAGCGTGAAGGCGTTCTGCTTCTTGAAGTCCTCCCACTGGAGAAACGCGTGCGGGAAGCGGCGCTGCACGGCAGCGACGAACTCCTCCACGATGGCCTCGTAGGCCGGTCCGCGGAGGCGCGGGTGGCGCCAGCCGAGATAGAGGTCGTCCTCGAGGAGCGCGCGGTTGTCGGTGCCCACGTCGAGGCTGATGGGCAAGGTCTGGCTCGGGTGGATGCCCGCAGCCGCGCTGTACACGGCGAGCTTGCCGATGGGGATCCCCATTCCGCCGGCGCCCTGGTCTCCAAGGCCGAGAATGCGCTCGTTGTCGGTCACGACGATGAGGCGGACGTTCTCGAACGGCGCGTTGCCCAGCACGTCGTAGATGCGCCCGCGGTAGTCCGGTGTGATCCAGAGGCCGCGGGCCCGGCGGAAGATGTGGCTGAATTCCTGGCAGGCATGGCCCACGGTCGGGGTGTAGACGATCGGGAGGAACTCCTCGAGATGGTCGCGGAGCACCCGGTAGAAGAGATGCTCGTTGCGATCGTGCAGCGCGGCCAGGCCGATGTGGCGCTCGAGCGCCTCCGTCTTGCGGACGATGTTGGCGTACGCTCGGCTCGCCTGCTGGTCCATGGTACTCACTGCGGCCGGTAATAGCCCCTCGAGGCCCAGCGCGGCCCGCTCCTCCAAGGTGAAGGCAGTGCTCTTATTGTGCATGGCATGGGCGAGGAGCCGGGAGCCGCGGTAGTGGACATCCATGCGAGACCTTTCACCCCCGCCTTCGCTCGGCTGATAGCGTTCCATTACGTTTGCCCTCGGTGCTGGGAGCTACATAAACAGGCCGTCGTTGTTCGAGCACTCGGCCCCCTGATGTAGTCGACGATGTCGACGGCCAGTCGCGCTAGCGCCGGAGGACGTACGAGCTCAGCACCTTGAGGTAGTTGGCGCGCTCGAAGATCGCCGGCGCTCGCACCGATTCGCGGCTCATGCTTCCCTGCATCTGACGGATGGACTCGTACTCGTGCGCCTCCATCCACGCCACGAGGTCCCCGCGGACCCGCGTGAGATGATCGACACCGTGCTTCAGGAGCGCCGACAGCATCATGGCGACTCGCGCCCCGGCCATCATCGCCTTCAGCACGTCCAGCGCGGTATGCACGCCTCCCGTCACGGCCAGGTCCGCCCGGATGCGTCCATGGAGGATCGCCACCCAGTGCAGGCGCAGGAGCAGCTCATAGGGGCTCGAGAGCGTCAAGGTCGGCACGACCTCCAGATTTTCCACATCGAAGTCCGGTTGATAGAAACGGTTGAACAGGACGAGCGCGGAGGCACCCGCCGCGTCGAGACGCCGCGCCAGGTTCGCCGGGGCGCTGAAGCCGTGCCCGAGCTTGACTGCCACCGGGATGTGGACGCTGGCCGTGACGTCTCGAACGAGGGTGACGTACATCTGCTCGACCTCCTCCCCGGTCAGCTCGGGGTCGGTCGGGATGTAGTACACGTTGAGTTCGAGCGCGCTGGCGCCGGCCTCCTCCATGCGCGTCGCGTAGCTCACCCACCCGCCGGTCGAGACGCCGTTCAGGCTGGCGATGATCGGGATGTCCACGGCGGCCCGGGCGGCCCGGATGTGCTCGAGATAGCCATCCGGACCGAGGTTGTAGTGGCGCATGTCGGGAAAGTACGTGACCGACTCGGCGAAGCTCTCCGTGCCGTGGGAGAGGGCGTCGTCGAGGTGCTGGCTCTCGAGCGCGAGCTGCTCCTCGAACAGCGAGGGAAGCACCACCGCGGCGGCCCCAGCGTCTTCGAGGCGTCGGATGTCGTCGATACTCTCCGACAGCGGCCCGGCTGACACGACCAGCGGACTCGCCAGGGTGAGCCCCAGGTACCGTGTGGACAGATCAACCATGACGCTCCTCCGCCGGGACCGCGCCGACCGGCATGGAGGCCCAGTGCTCGTAGAGCCGCCAGCGCGCCTGAACGTCGGCTTCGGCCTGCTGCAGCAGCCGGTTGGCGGCCGCCGCGTCGCTGTGGGCCAGCATGGTGTAGCGCGTCTCGTTGTAGATGTACTGCCTGAGGGGCAGAGACGGGGGTTTGGAGTCGAGCTGGAGCGGGTTCTTCCCCTCCCCGACGAGATCCGGGTTGTAGCGCAGGAGGGGCCAGTGACCGGACTGCGCGGCGGCCTTCTGCTGGTCCATCCCGTGGCGCAGGTCGAAGCCGTGCGCGATGCAATGGCTGTAGGCGATGATCAGAGACGGGCCGGGGTAGGCCTCGGCCTCGCGGAAGGCCCGGATGGTCTGGGCATCGTTGGCGCCCATGGCCACTCGCGCGACGTAGACGCTGCCATAGCTCATCGCCATCAGCGCGAGGTCCTTCTTGGGCGTCGGCTTGCCGCCGGCCGCGAACTTCGCCACGGCCCCGCGCGGCGTGGCCTTCGACATCTGGCCGCCGGTGTTCGAGTACACCTCGGTGTCGAGCACGAGGACGTTGACCTTGCGGCCGGCGGCCAGCACGTGATCGAGCCCGCCGAAGCCGATGTCGTACGCCCAGCCGTCGCCCCCGACGATCCACACGCTCTTCCGCACCAAGGCCGCGGCGACGCTCGCGAGGTGCCGCGCCTCCGCTGTCTCGAGTCCGCTGAGGCGCTCGCGGAGCAGGGCGACGCGCGCGCGCTGGGCCTCGATCCCCGCCTCAGTCGACTGGTCGGCGTCAATCAGCGCGTCCACCAGCTCGCTACCGAGGGTCGCCGCAAGGCGGCTCAGCAGCTCCTGCGCGTACTCGGCTTGCTTGTCCAGCGCCAGACGCATGCCGAGACCGAACTCGGCGTTGTCCTCGAACAGGGAGTTGGACCAGGCGGGCCCACGACCCTCGCGGTCGGTGGTCCACGGGGTCGTTGGTTGGTTCCCGCCGTAGATCGACGAGCAACCCGTGGCATTAGCGATCAGGACGCGGTCTCCGTAGAGCTGGCTCAGAAGCTTGAGGTAGGGGGTCTCCCCGCAGCCCGCGCACGCCCCCGAGAACTCGAACAGCGGCGAGAAGAGCTGCACGTCTTTCACCTGGCTCGGGTTGAACGCCTCGCGGACCGCCTCCGGCAGAGCCAGGAAGAACTCCCAGTTGCGGGCCTCGCGGTCGCGCAGGGGCGGCTGCGCCATCATGTCGATGGCCTTGTGGCGCACTTCACTCTTGCTCTTCGCCGGGCAGACCTCCACGCACAGAGCGCAGCCGGTACAGTCCTCGGGTGAGACCTGAAGGGTATAGCGGGTGTCCGAGAGCTCACGCCAGCGGGCCGGCGCTGACTTCCATCCCGCCGGCGCCGTGGCTGCCAAGCTAGGGGGATAGACCTTGGCGCGGATCACGGCGTGAGGACATACGAGCACGCACTTGCCGCACTGGATGCAGAGCTGCTCGTCCCAGACGGGGATCTCGAGCGCAATGTTGCGCTTTTCCCAGCGCGTCGTCCCGGTGGGGTAGGTGCCGTCGACGGGCAGGACGCTCACCGGGAGACGGTCGCCCTCTCCGGCGATCATCCGCGCGCTGACGCGCTGGACGAAATCGGGCGCCTCCGGGGGCACCGGCGGCCGGCGATCGAGGCGGCTCGTGGCCACCGCGGGCACCGGGACCTCGTGGAGGTGCTCCAGCGTGGCGTCGACCGCCGCGAAGTTCTTCTGGACGACCGCCTCCCCCCTCTTGCCGTAGGACTTCTCGATGGAGTGCTTGATCGCGGCGATGGCCTCCTCGCGCGGCAGCACTCCGCTGATGGCGAAGAAGCAGGTCTGCATGACGGTGTTGACGCGACTGCCCATGCCGGTCTCCCGGGCGACCCGGTACCCGTCGATGACGAAGAGACGCAGGCGCTTTGCGATGATCCCAGCCTGCACCGGGCGGGGAAGGTGCTCCCACACCTCATCCGGTCCGTGCGGACTGTTGAGGAGGAGCACCGCGCCCGGCTCGGCGACGGCCAGGACGTCGAGCCGCTCGAGAAACGAGAACTGGTGGCAGGCGACGAAGGTGGCCCGATCGATGAGGTAGCTGGACCGGATGGGTCGGGGTCCGAAGCGCAGGTGCGAGACCGTCACGGAGCCGGACTTCTTCGAGTCGTAGACGAAGTACCCCTGGGCGTAGTTGTCCGTCTCCTCGCCAATGATCTTGATCGAGTTCTTGTTGGCGCCGACGGTGCCATCGGCCCCAAGGCCGTAGAAGACCGCCCGCACGGTGCCGGGCGCCTCGCTGGAGAAGTCCGCGTCATACGGCAGGCTCGTGTGGGTCACGTCGTCGTGGATGCCGATAGTGAAGTGATTGCGCGGACGCTCACGAGTCATCTCGTCGAACACGGCCTTGACCATGGCCGGCGTCAATTCCTTGGAGCCCAACCCGTATCGCCCCCCGACCACTTGGGGGACCGCGGACGTCCATCGGCCGTCTGCCGCGGCCTCACTCAGCGACGCCACCACGTCCAGATAGAGAGGCTCCCCCGCGCTGCCCGGCTCCTTGGTTCGATCAAGGACAGCCAGGGTCTTGACCGTCGCGGGGAGCGCCGCGGCGAAGTGCCCTACCGAGAACGGACGGTAGAGCCGGACCTTGAGCACCCCGACCTTCTCGCCGAGCGCGGCCAAGTGCTCGATGGTCTCCACAGCGGTCTCAGCCCCTGAGCCCATCAGGACGATGACCCGGTCCGCATCGGGGGCCCCGACGTAGTCGAACAGCCGGTACTGGCGCCCGAGCAGGCGCGCGAAGCGATCCATGGCGTCCTGGACGATCGCTGGGCAGGCCCGATAGTACGGGTTGGTGGCCTCGCGGCCCTGGAAGTAGATATCGGGATTCTGGGCGGTGCCGCGAATCACGGGGTGGTCCGGGGACAGCGCCCGGCTCCGGTGGGCGCGGACGAGGTCGTCCTCGATCATCGCCCGCAGATCCTCCGCCTGCAGGGCCTCGATCTTTGCCACCTCGTGGGAGGTGCGGAAGCCGTCGAAGAAGTGCAGGAACGGGACTCGGCTCTCGAGCGTGGCGGCGTGAGCGATGAGGGCCAGGTCCATCGCCTCCTGGGGCGAGCCCGAGGCGAGCAGCGCGAAACCGGTCGCTCGGGTGGCCATCACGTCGCTGTGATCGCCGAAGATGGACAGCGCCTGAGCCGCGAGCGCCCGAGCGGCGACGTGGACGACGGTCGGTGTCAGCTCGCCGGCGATCTTGTACATGTTGGGGACCATCAGGAGGAGCCCCTGGGAGGCCGTGAAGGTCGTCGCCAGAACACCGGTCTGAAGCGCGCCATGGAGGGCCCCGGCCGCCCCCCCCTCGCTCTGCATCTCGACCACGCGTGGCACGGTGCCCCAGAGGTTCGGGCGGTGCTGGCTCGCCCACTGGTCCGCCAGCTCGCCCATCGTCGACGAGGGGGTGATCGGATAGATCGCGATCACTTCGTTGATTTGGTAGGCTACGTGGGCCACCGCCTCGTTGCCGTCGATCGTCACCTTCCGCCGAACCATGCCCGCGCCTCCATGGAGGACCTTGCGCTGCAGAGGAGCTGCAAGGGCGAGGCCATCACTGCAAACGCGTCATCCTCGGCCGGCAATTCCCTCATGACTGCGGCTCGATGGACGACGCTCAAGGTTCGTTTTCGCAAACGCGGGGGTCCTCGAATCGATGAGGCGCTGACGCCCCAAGCGAGCGCCGTCGCCCCACTCGGGCGGATTCGCCTCCGGCGGCGGCGTTCGGTCGCGAGATCAGGAGCACCGGGCGTCGACAGCGCGGCGTAGTCGCTCGGCCCACTGATGAGCCGGGCTTGATGCGCGCGCGGCGGGGACTTCGTCGTCAATGGCGGCCCATGGTCACCGGGGCTGTCATGTGGACGAAGGCCCGGACAATGTCCGTCTCCGTGACGATACCGACAAGATGTCCGTCATCCAGGACCGGCAGGGCGCCGATCTTGTGGTTCAACATGAGCCGGGCGCCGTCCCGCGCGGGGCGATCCGGACTCACGGTGATCAGCGACTGGGTCATCACCTGACCGACCGTCAGCTTGGTGAGCAGATGATTGATCTCCCACACCGACAGGCTCGTGGCCTGCGACGGAAGGTTGAGCCGGATGTCGCGGTCGGTGACGATTCCTAGCAAGGGACCGTCCTCGTCCGTCACCAGCAGGTGCCGGATCCTCTCCTTGACCATGCGGTCCCGGGCCTCCAGGACCGGGGTCTCGCGACGCACCGTGATCAGGCCGCCCGACATTAGCTCGCGAATCGTCATCATCGCATCCTCCCTCCTCACCTGCGCCGGTCATGCGGTGCCCGCCAGACTAGATCTGACCGCGGCCAGCAGCCCCGCGGCCGCGAACGGCTTGGCGAAGAACGCGGTGGCACCGGCGGCCAGTGCCGCCCGCCGCTGCTCCTCGGACGGGAAGCCCGTGACCACGATCACCGGTGACGGATTGTCGCCGCTGCGGGCCGCGCGCACCACGTCCAGGCCGTCGCCATCGGGAAGTCGCAGATCTGAAATGACGAGTGACGGGCGCTCGCGCGCCACCGCCGCCAGCGCGGTGGCGCGCGAGGAGACTGTGGTCACCTCGTAACCTTGACGGCGGAGCAGCCGCACGTACGTGGCCAGGAAGTCGGCCTCGTCATCCACCACCAGCACCCGCGCGCTCACGGCCGGTCCCTGGTCCTAGATGCCGCTAATCACGCGGGGCTCCCAGTGGAACGTCCATGCGGATGAAGGCCCGCAGCAGGTCGGTCTCGGTGATGATACCGATCAGATGCCCGCGGTCCTCGACGGGCAGCGCCCCGATCTGGTGCTCAACCATCAACTCGGCGGCGTCGCGCGCGGGGCGGTCGGGCCCCACGGTGATCACCCCCCGTGTCATGACCTCCTCGACGGTAAGCTTGGACAGCAGATGATTGATCTCCCAGACCGACAGGCTGGTCGCCTGCGATGGCAAGTTCAGGCGAACGTCCCGGTCGGTGATGATGCCAAGCAGCCTCCCAGCAGCGTCCGTCACGGGTAGGTGCCGCATCCGCTCCTTGAGCATGAGACTGCGTGCCTCGAGGACGGGCATCTTCGGGGTCGCGGTGATCACGGCTCCAGTCATCAGCTCCCTGACGGTCATGGCAGTCTCCTTTCAGATGACGCGCGCCGCCGATGCCGCCTGCGCGCGAGGCGCTGGACGAGGGCGAGGATCTGATCCACGGAGTCCCAGACTTCGTGCAGGTCCGTGCGAAGCATGAGATCGGGTCGGAACGAGTCCTCGTAACCGAGCACGATGTTCGGCGCCGACGCCGTCACCGGACATCGCCCCTCCCGGCCGGCGGTGAGGCCCCAGTGGACGGCCCGCTCGCGCTCGAGACAGACCTCGACGGGACAGAGGAGCTGGACTTCCGCGAAGCTGGGGATGAGCGTGCGCGCCACCTCGCGCCATACGCGACGGGGAGCGGTGGCGTCGACGATGACGGGCAAGCCGGCCTCGGTCAAGCGCTTCGCCGCATATGCCAGCGCGCGGTGGACGATATCCTCCTCCGCCTCCACGATGGCGCCGTTGCCGACGAGGAATCTGCGCGCGCCGACATGATCCAGCACGGACGCGTGCATGCCGCGCGCGGCGAGGGCGTCGGTGACCCGCCTGGCCAGTGTACTCTTGCCGCTGCCAGGCCGGCCGGTGATCCAGATGGCCCAGCCCGGCACCGCCGGCGCCTTCACCGGGGGCTCAGGGCCGGGGGCAGCAATGTCGGTGAGTTCGCGCGCGAGCCGTGCCACGCGCGCCGTCGCCTCCGCGACCGTCGCTCCGGGCTCGGTCTCGATCTCCGCGAACCGAGGGATGGCCGCCCGCGCCAGATCGCGCCAGCCGCTGCCGTGCGTGGCCGCGTCGATGATCACCGGCACCCCATGCTCGGAAAGTATCCCGGCCAGGTAGGCCAGCGCCCGGTACACGATGTAGCTTTCTCGCTCAGTCCCGCGCGGACTGGGCGCGATGATCTTCCGGATCTCGTCGAGCTCCAGCACCGCGATCGTCTCGTCGAGCTGCTGGAGCTCGGCGGCGGCGGCCCTTACCACGGCCGACCGCTCGGCGGCCGGGGACCCGCCGATCCAGATGACCCAGCTCATGAAGAGACTCCAGCTCCGCTCTACTTGTGCGGCACGGAGGGCTGGGCGGGTCCCCCCGCGGGGCAATGCTGCATCATCTGGCCGCGATGCTGCTCCATCATGGCGCGCATCTGGCTCATCTCGCCCATCATGCGCTCCATCCGCCCACGCATCGGACCCATCCCCTGCATCTGCTCTCGCATGCCCTTCATCTGCTCCTGCATCTCGCCCATCATCTTCATCATCTGGGCCATTCGCTCGTCGTCCATTGCCGGTCCGGAGCCTGCGGCCGGCGTCTGGCCAAGGACGAGCGCGAGACCCAAAAGTCCGACCATCGCAGCGCGAAGCGCGATCGCACGCTTCATGGCATGCCTCCTGTTCGTCAGTGAACCAGCCGGAGACCTCGAGATCCTTGTCTTCCGGGCCTCGCCCCGGCTCTGGCCGTTTGCAACGTTACGTGCCGCGTACCGTCAGACTGGACACGGCGCGATGGCGAGGACCCGGCTCGCGACGCTGCCGAGGGCCGCGGTCAACGCGCGGCTCCCGCCCGCCGCCGGGCGAGCTCGCGCTCGGTCGTGCGCATCAGGAGCACCGGCACCTCGGCCTGACGCTGGACGGCATCGGCCACCGACCCGATGAGCAGACGACCCAGACCACCACGGCCGTGAGTGGTCATCGCCACGAGGTCCGCACCCACCTCGCGGGCGCCAGCGAGGATCTCCGCGTAGGCGTCGCCCGACCGCACCTCCGCCCGCACGCGAATGCCCTTGGTGCGCAGCTCGGCCGCCAGAGTGGCGAGGTACTCATGGGCCTCCCCACTACGGATCCGAAGATCGTCCTCGACCGACCTTCCCAGCGCGGCTCGCGCGCCGACCGGCAGCGGCGGGACCACGTGGAGGAGGATGACCTCGAGATCGAGGGGTCCAGCAATCTGCTCGACGAATGGGATGACGGACTCGGCCCATGGCGAGCCGTCCAGCGCTACGAGGATCGACTTGTACATGCGACAGTACCTCCCCTTGGGAAACCTACTCGCTCGGCCTCCCCCATCATCAGGGACAGCAATCGCGATGCCATGGGCCTTCTGCTGGGATTCCACGCGATTGGCGCAGCGTCGCGTTCGATCCGGCGGGAGGAAACGGGGTCGTGCCGCCTCAATGGGGCATTGCCGCCCCCCCCTCGCCGAGACTATCTCCGGCATCCCGAGATCGCTGACGACCCGATATTCGGCTGGCTCGCGTTGCTGGCGATACTTCTCATACCAGGCTCGGCCTTGGCGCAGGAGCGTGTTTATGACTGGCGCCGGGGTCGCCGCGGGCAACGGGTCCATCACCGGCTCCGGCTGGAAGGCGCTACCCTAGGACAGGCGGCCGGGCAGGTTTAGATGGAGTCGGCGGTATTGCGCGCGGGGCAAGCGGCGCTGCTGCTGCGCGAGTCGGCCGCGTAGCATGAGAAGAATATCCGCGGGTCGGTCCCGGCGCGGCCCAGCTGGGTCAAGTTGTACATCGAAGAGGGCGCACGGCCCAGTACCCAGGACCTGACAGGCGAGCCCGGCCGCTAGTGTCCCTTCTCCTTCTCCGCCTTGGCGTCCTTGACGACCTTCTCGGCGATGTGGGCGGGCACCTCCTCGTAGTGCGAGGGCTCCATCGAGTAGGCGCCGCGGCCGCCCGTCATCGAGCGCAGGGTGGACTCGTAGGTCAGCATCTCCGCCATCGGCACCTGGGCGCGCACCGCCACCACCTCGCCGTCGGGCTCCATGCCCACCACCCGCCCCCGGCGGCTGTTCATGTCGCCGATCACGTCACCCGCATTGTCGGAGGGCGCCGTCACCTCCACGTTCATCACCGGCTCGAGCAGGATGGGATGGGCCTCCAGGAAGCCCTTCTGTAACCCCATCGAGGCGGCGATCTGGAACGCCATGTCGGAGGAGTCCACGTCGTGATAGGAGCCGTCGTAGAGGGTGACCTTGAGGTCCACCACCGGGAATCCGGCGAGGATGCCGCGCTTCATGCAGTCCCGCACGCCCTTCTCGACCGAGGGGATGAAGTTGCGCGGGATGGCGCCGCCGAAGATGTCGTCCACGAACTCGAACCCGCCGCCGCGGACGAGCGGCTCGATCTTGAGCCAGGTGTCGCCGTACTGGCCCCGGCCGCCCGTCTGCTTCTTGTACTTGCCCTGCACTTCCGAGCGCCCCTTCACCGTCTCCTTGTAAGGGATGCGCGGCGGCAGCACGAGGACGTCCACGTTGTACTTCCGCTTCATCCGCTCGACCACCATCTCGACGTGCATCTGCCCCATACCGGAGACGAGCAGCTGCTTGGTCTCGGGATCGAAGTGATGGTGCAGGGTCGGATCTTCCTCAGCCATGCGGTGGAGCGCGGTCGAGATCTTGTCCTCGTCGCCGCGCGACCTGGGCTGGATGGCGAAGGAGATCGCCGGCTCGGGGAAGTGGATGCCGGAGAGCACGATCGGGTGGGCTTCGTCGGTCAGAGTGTCCCCGGTGAGGGTGTCCTTGAGCTTAGCGACGACGCCGATCTCGCCCGGGCCCAACGTCTCGATCGCCTTCTGGGTCTTGCCCTGTAGCCAGCCGATGTGGCCGACGCGCTCCTTGATGCCACGGGTGGCGTTGAGCACCTGGCTGTCCGCCTTGAGGGTGCCCGAGTAGACCCGGAAGACGGAGAGCTTACCCACGTGGGGATCGGAGATGGTCTTGAAGACGAGGGCCGCGAAGGGCGCCTTGGGGTCGGGCGCGCGGGTCGCCGCCGCCTTGCTCTTGAGGTCGGTGCCCTCGACGGCGCCGAGGTCGGCGGGGGACGGAAACTCCTCGACGAGGAGATCCATGAGGGCCTGCACACCGATGAGCCGGGTAGCGGCGGCGGCGAGCACGGGCACGAGGGCGCCGCCCGCGATGGCCTTGCGTAGCGCGCCCAGCATCTCCGCCTCGGTGATGGAGCCCTCCTCGAGGTACTTCGCGAGGAGATCGTCGTCCGTCTCCGCGGCGGCCTCGGTCAACTTCTCACGCCACTCTTTCGCGGCGTCCATCGCGTCCGCAGGAATCTCGCCCTCGCGCGGCTTCCCGTCAGAGACGAGGAGAACCTTCATCTTGACGAGGTCCACCACGCCCTGGAAGGTCGCCTCGCTCCCGAGGGGGATCTGCAGCGGACAGAGCCGCCCTTTGAGCCGCCGCTGGAGCGACTCCAGGGCGCGGAAGAAGTCGGCCCGCTCGCGGTCCATCCGGTTGATCACCACGATGCGCGCAACGCCGTAGTCGTTGGCCATCTTCCAGACTTTCTCGGTCTGGACCTGCACCCCCGCCACCGCGTCCACCACCACCACCGCCGCGCCCACCGCGCGGAGCCCCGCCCGCGCGTCGGAGATGAAGTCGCCGTATCCGGGCGTGTCGACGAAGTTGAGCCGGTGCCCCTTGTAGTCGCAGAACGCGACCGAGGTGGACAGCGAGATCTTGCGCTTGATCTCGTCCGGGTCGAAGTCGGTGGTGGTGGTGCCGTCGTCCACGCGACCGAGGCGGTTTACCGCCCCGGCGGCGAACAGCATCCCCTCGACCAGCGACGTCTTGCCGACGCCGCCGTGGCCGACAATGCCGATGTTGCGGATCTTCGCGATGTCGAGCGCCATGTCCGCCTCCCCGTGATCTCAACGCGACAGATGGCACGACGGAAGAAGGAAGAGGGCTGATGTGAAGCGGATGCTACCACACGGCGACGGCGGCCTTCTAGGGGGTCTGAGTCAGGGCGCTACGGCGCGACGACGCGGTTGGCGAGGACCCCGATGCGCTCGACCTCGGCTTCCATCCGGTCTCCGGCCTTGAGGAAATTGCCGGTGGCGGCACCGACCCCGTCGGGCGTGCCGGTGGCGATGACATCGCCCGGGCGGAGGGTGAGCCCCTGCGAGAGCACCTCGATGCACTGATCTACCGGGAAGATCATCTTGGAGGTGTGGCTGGACTGGCGCGCCTGCCCGTTGACGCGCAGCGAGATGGCGAGGCCCTGTGGATCGGGGATCTCGTCGGCGGTGACCAGCACCGGGCCCATCGGGCAGAACGTGTCCAGCGACTTGCCCTTGAACCACTGGCCGTGCCGCTTCTGGAGGTCGCGCGCGGTGACGTCGTTGATGATGGTGTAGCCGAACACGTGACGGAGCGCGCTGCCGCGCTCGATGTCGCGCCCGCCCACGCCGATCACCGCGGTCAGCTCCACCTCGTAGTCCAGCTCCTTGGTGACGGCGTGGTGAATCACCTTCTCGCCGGGGCCGATCACGCAGTCGGCGGGCTTTGTGAAGTACACCGGGTGCTCGGGCACGGCGGCCCCGCGCTCGGCGGCGTGGTCGGCGTAGTTGCGGCCGAGGCAAAACACGTTGCGTGGCGGCACGATGGGAGCGAGGAGGCGCACCTTGGCGAGCGGAAACGCCAGACGCCGACCCGCGAGATCCTCGATGCCCTGCGCGCCGACCAGCCGCTTGCCCGCCTCCCAGGCCTCCTGCGCGCGCACGCGGCTGTCCTCCCCGCCCTCGACGAGCTCGAGCATGGTGCGAGGGAACCCGCCGCGGCCGCGCCCGACGGCGCCGCGCTGGGCGGCGAGGTCGCGCGCGATGGCGCCGAGGTCCATCACCGCGTCGTGCCAGATGGCCCCCACCCGACCCTGACTGCGGCCCCGGCGAAACGTGACCAGGCGCATGCTTACTCCTCGTCGATGCCGGCGCTGCGCCGCGCGGGAAGGGTCTTGCCGGCCTGGCGGGCGATCTCCTCGAGCTCGCGCGGAAGCCCGAAGCGCACATCCTCCTCGACCACGTGGACCTCGCGCACGTCGGCGGCGCGCGACGCCTGCAGCGCCTCGACCACCTCGGTGACGAGGAACTCGGGCGTGGAAGCGCCCGCGGTCACGCCCACGCGCGTCGCCCCCTCCAGCCATTCGGGCCTGATGTCGTTCTTGTCGTTGATGAGGTAGGACGCGGTGCCGAGCCCCTTCGACACCTCGACGAGGCGGTTCGCGTTGGAGCTGTTCGCCGCTCCGATCACCAGGAGCACGTCCACGCCCGCCGCCACCGTCTTCGCCGCCGCCTGCCGGTTCTGGGTGGCGTAGCAGATGTCGTCCTTGGAGGGCCCCACGATCTTGGGGAAGCGGCGGCGCAGCGCCTCGATGCAGTCCCGCGTGTCGTCCACCGACAGCGTCGTCTGGGTGAGGAACGCGACCTTGCTCGGATCCGGTACGTGGAGCGCGTCGACCTCCTCCGGATGGGCGATCACGAACATGCGGTCCGGCGCCTCGCCCATGGTGCCCACCACCTCGTCGTGGTCGGCGTGCCCCACGAGGATGATCGAGTAGCCCTCGCGCGCGTAGCGGATCGCCTCCAGGTGCACCTTGGTGACGAGGGGGCACGTGGCGTCGATCACCCGCAGGCCGCGCCGCTCCGCCTCCTGGCGGACCGCCGGCGAGATGCCGTGGGCGCTGAAGATCACGGTGGCGTCGTCCGGCACCTCATCCAGCTCGTCCACGAAGTGCGCGCCCTTGGCGCGCAGGGCCTCCACGACGTGCCGGTTGTGGACGATCTCCTTGCGCACGTACACCGGCGCCGGGCAGACTTGAAGGGCCAGCTCGACGATGTCGATGGCGCGGTCGACGCCCGCGCAGAAGCCGCGGGGGCCGGCAAGGACGATGTCCTGGAGCAGCGGTATGGTCGCCATGCGTTCTCCTGGGTGGAAGTAAAGACTCACGCGAGTATACCGGACGGCGGGGGCCCGCTCAAATAGTCGGGTCGATGGATACCTTTAGGGCCTGGCCGCCCGCCATGAGAGCGAGCGCCCTCGGGACGTCCGCGAGCCCCATCGCGTGGGACACCAGCACGTCGGGCGCCACCGCGTCCGTCTCCAGGAGCGCCACCGCCCGCCGAATCAGCTCGGGCGAGTGGTGGAAAGCCCCCACCAGGGTCAGCTCCTCGTAGTGGGCACGGCGGGTGTCGACCCGCACCTCGGTGCCGGGGGCACACCCGCCGAAGAACACCACGGTGCCTCCGCGGGTCACCGCGTCGACGGCCAGCTCCCAGACCTCCGGCCGCCCAGTGGCGTCCACCGTCACCTCCGCGCCCCGCCCGCCCGTGCGCGCGCGCACCGCGGCCGCCACGTCGCCCGCCTCGCGCGCGTCCACCGTCTCGGCGATGCCGGCGGCGCGCAGGCGATCAAGCCGCCACCCGCCCTTCCCCACCAGCAGTACACGCGCCTTGCGCTGGGCCGCCACCAGAGCGAGCAGGCCGCCGAGGGGCCCGTGGCCGAAGATGGCGACGGTCATCCCCGCCTCCACGCGCCCGCGATCGATGCCGTGCACCGCGCAGGCGAGCGGCTCCGCGAAGGCGGCCCGGCGCGCGGGCGTCGTCGGAGCGATCCGCACGAGGTTCTTCTCCACCAGCCGGGGCGGCAGCGCGATGAACTCGCCGTAGGCGCCGTTGACGAAAAGGAGGTCCTCGCAGAGGTTCGGCCGCCCGCCCCGGCAGAGCGCGCAGCTCCCGCAGGGCGCGGAGTTGGCGGCGACGAGCCGGTCGCCCTCGCGCCAGCCCCGCGTGTCCGAGCCCACCGCGGCGACGGTGCCCGCGAGCTCGTGACCGAACACCGTCGGCACGACGGGAATCATGACGGGGTGACCCCGGCGAAGCGTCTTCACGTCGGTGCCGCAGGTGAGAGCGCCCTCGATCTTCAGCACCAGCTCGCCGCGCCCCGGCACGGGCACCGGCAGCTCCTCGAGCCGGAGATCGCCGGGGCCGTGAAAGACCTGGGCGCGCATGCGGCGGCTCACTCGATGAGGCGGTCCGCCCGGACCCGGAGCGGATGCGGAATCGCGAGCCCGATCGCCCGGGCGGCCTTCAGGTTGATCACCAGCTCGAAGGTCGAGGGCTGCTCCACCGCCAGGTCGCCGGGCCGGGCGCCCTTGAAGATCTTGTCCACGTAGACGGCGGCACGCCTGAACTGGCCGGCGATGCTCGGGCCGTAGGACATGAGCCCGCCAGCATCCGGCAACACCATCACCGCCTTGGCGCCCTCCCGCGCGATCGTGGCGAAGGCGCCTTCGACGTCCTCACGCCTGCGGGCCTCCACCGGCACCAGCGTCATGCCGAGCTTGGCGGCGGCCTGCTCCACCGCCGCCCGGTAGGTGGCCGCCCCTCGCTCCCCGGGATTCCACAAGAGGGCGACGCGCGCGGCCTTGGGGACGGCTTCCTTCAAGAGCTCGAGGTTCTTGCCGACTATCTCGGGGGCGGGCTCGTTGGCCATCCCGGTGATATTTCCCCCGGGCCGCGCGAGGGTCGCGACGAACCCCGAGCCCACCGGGTCTCTCGACACCGCCATCACGACGGGGATGGTCGCGGTCGCTCGCTTGACCGCTACGATGACCGGGTTCGATCCCGTCACGATGACGTCCACGTTGAGCCGGACGAGCTCGGCCGCGAGCCCGTCGAGCCGCTCCGGCTTTCCCTCGGCGAACCGGCGCTCGATCACGAGGTTCCGGCCCTCCACGTACCCGAGCTCCCGCAATCCCTCGTCCAGCTCGGTCGCCACGCCCTTCACCTCGTGGGACGCCGCGGTCAGGATGACTCCCACCCGGTACACCTTGGCGACGGGCTGGGCGTCCGCGGTGGATGGGGCGGCGACGAAGAGAGCGCTGGCCAGGAGGGCGAGCGCCGCGACCCTCACCGCGCGGTCCCGGCGAGGGGCGAGCGA
>Ga0209382_10001374_pt1 | contig 38511 bp, 42 predicted proteins | sample SoiMetdeltSBSDD5_FD_187599 | JGI IMG/M metagenome (GOLD analysis project Ga0209382, IMG submission 187599) | Bulk soil microbial communities from a Populus tree surrounding site in Tennessee, USA - Soil MetaG P. deltoides SBSDD5 (SPAdes) (version 2) | ecosystem: Environmental > Terrestrial >... | reverse complement strand
AGATCCGGCTGTAGTTCGCCATGCCGTAGCCGGCCGGTTGCGCCACCGCCGGCTTATCGTCGTGGCCGGGCTCGGGCTGGCTCGCTTCGGTCTTCGGGATGCTGCATTCCATGTCGATGATTCGCACCATCACGGTCTCCCTCGCTGTCTCAGCACGACGTCAGCGGTGCTTCGGGTCGAGGACGTCGCGAAGCGCGTCCCCGAGCACGTTGAGGGCCAGCACGATCGCGAAGATCGCGAGGCCGGGGTAGAGCGCCATCCAGGGCGCCTGCGACAGATAGCGCTGCGCGGCGTTCAGCATGCTGCCCCACGACGGCGCGGGCGGCTGCTGGCCGAGCCCCAGGAACGACAGGCTCGACTCGGCGATGATCGCGGCGGCCACGGTGAGGCTCGACTGGATCATTAGCGGCGGCAGCATGTTCGGCAGGATCGCGCGCACGCCGATCCGGAGCGGCGAGCCGCCGAGCGCCCGCGCGGCCTCGACGTAGTCCTCGGCCTTGACCGCGAGCACGGTGTTCCGCGCCAGTCTCAAAAACACCGGCAGCGCCGCGATGCCGATCGCGATCATCGCGTTCGTGAGGCTCGGTCCCAGGAACGCGGCGAGCGCGATCGCGACGATCAAGAACGGCACGGCCAGCATGGCGTCGGTGAGTCGCATGATGAGGTCGTCGATCCAGCCGCCAACATACCCCGAGACGAGCCCGAGGGGAATGCTGGCAGCGACCGCGATCGTGACCGGGATGAGCCCCGCCAGGAGCGAGGCCCGCGCACCCCACATGAGCCGCGCCAGCACGTCGCGGCCGACCTCGTCGGTGCCCAGACGATGCAACGAAGAGGGCGCCTTACGGACCGCGCCGAAGTCGGTGGCGATCGGATCGAATGGCGCGAGCCACGGCGCCCCGAGCGCTACCAACACGAACGCGGCGACGATGCCGAGCGCCAGCGCCGCGGCCGGCCGCCGCACGAGCCGCCGGCCGCTCGAGGGCCGCCGCGCGACCGTGACCGCGAGCGTCGCCGGCACGGCGTTCACGCCGGCCCTCGAAGGCGCGGGTTGACGAGGAAGCAGAGCACGTCGCCGGCCAGGTTGAGCAGCACGTAGAGCGCGGCCGAGACGAGCACGACGCCCTGGACGACCGCGTAGTCGCGGTTGAAGACGCCGTCCACCAGCATCTTGCCGAATCCCGGAATCGCGAAAATCTGCTCGGTCAGCACCGCACCGGAGAGCAAGCGGCCGAACTCGATGGCGCCCAGGGTGACGACCGGAATCAGCGCGTTGCGAAGCGCGTGCTTGAGCACGACCATGCGCTCGGCGACGCTCTTGGCGCGCGCCGTGCGCACGTAGTCGGCGCCGAGCGTCTCGACCATCGCGCCGCGCGTGTGCCGCATCATGATCCCGCCCACTCCCGTGCCGAGCACGAACGACGGCAGGAGAATCGTCGCGAGATTGCGCCGCCAGTCCTCCCACGGCGCGACGTAGCCGGACGCGGGCAGCCAGCCCAGGTGCACCGCGAACAGCAAGATCAGCATGATGCCGAGCCAGAAGTGCGGGACCGACAGGCCCGAGAGCGCAAGCACGTTGGCGGCAACGGCGATGGGCTTGCCCTGACGGACCGCGGCGACGATGCCGGCGGGGATGCCGATGATCAGCGCGATCGCCATCGAGCACACGGCGAGCTCGACGGTGACGGGCAGCTTGGCCGCGATGAGTTGTGAGACCGGGATCTTGTTCCGCATCGACTCGCCGAAATCGCCGCGCAGGACTCGCCCGATCCAGATCGCGTACTGAACGGGGACCGATCGGTCGAGATGGTACTTCTGCCGGATCGCGGCGACCGCGACCGGATCGTGCTCCTCGCCGGCGAGCGCCACGGCGGGATCGCCGGGCAGGAGCTGCTGGAGCGAGAAGATCAGCACCGACACGAAGAACAGGGTCGGGACCAGCACGATCAGCCGCCGAGCGATGTAGCGCGTCAGGCTCATCGCGCGCTCGCGGGGCCGGCGCCGACCAACGGGCTCAGGAGAGCTTCAGCCCCTTGAGCCGGATGATGCCGTCGGGGTGCGGCGTGAATCCCTGGAGCCTGACGGTGTGGCCGGTGAAGATCCGCCGGTGCCACAGGATCAGGCGCGGCAGGTCGCGCAGCATCGTCTCGGTCGTCTGGTCGTAGAGCTTCTTGCGCTCGGCGGGGTCGGCCTCGTGCCGCGCCTTCGTCACGATCGTGTCGTGGTCGGGGTTGCAGTACTTGCTGTCGTTCTGACCACCGTTGCACGTCGTGAACGTGAACATGTTGCCGTCGGGATCGGGGCGCCCGCTCCAGAACGTGAAGTAGGCCTCGAAGTCGCCCTTGCGACCGGCCGTCAGCATCGTCACGTTCTCCTGCGTCTGGATCGTCATGTTGATTCCGGCCTCGGCGAGCATCGCCTGGATCACGAGCGCCGCCTCCTGGCGGTCGCGCTCGGGCGGGACGATCAGGGTGAAAGCGAGATTCGGATGGCCGGCCTCGCGCAGGAGCTGGCGGGCGCGCGCCACGTCGCGCTTCTTCACCGGGAACTTCGCGTTGTAGTACGGGCTCACCGGGCTCACGAACTGGTTGCCGGCGATGTACTCGTTGCTGAACACGGTCTTGATGATCGTTTCGCGGTCGATCGCGAGATCGATCGCCTGGCGGATCTTGGGGTCGGCGCCCAGCACCTTGCCGCGCGGCCCGTTGTTGAGGTTCAGCGGCAGCATCTGATAGCCGAGCTCAGCAATGCTGACCACTTTGAGCTTGGGATCGGCGCGGACCTGCGCCAGATCGGTCGGCGAGACGCGCTCGATCATCTGCAGATCGCCGGATCGCAGATTGGCCAGCCGCGCGGTCGAGTCGATGATCGGCACGAACTCGATCCGGTCGACATGGACGTTGGCCTTGTCCCAGTAGTCGGCGAATTTCTCGCCGACGATCTTGCCCTGGGCGACGCGCTCGACGAACTTGAACGGCCCGGCGCACACCGGACGCGTGCCGAACCGGTCGCCGAGCTCGCGGGCGGCCTTGGGCGAGATCATCATGCCGGAGCGGTCGGTCAGCGCGGCGATCAGCGGCACGAGCGGCTCGGCCAGGTTGAAGCGCACCGTGAGGTCGTTGACGACGTCGACGGTCTTGATCTCGCCGATCTCGCTCTTGCGGAACGAGCCCGGCGTCGAGAGATGCCGCTCGATGTTGAACTTCACGGCTTCGGCGTTGAACGGCTCGCCGTCGTGGAACTTGACGTTCGGGCGCAGCTTGAGCACGACCGAGCGGCCGCCGGCGCCCCACTCGTACGAAGTCGCGAGCTGCGGCACGATCTTGAGGTCGGGCGTGACGTCGAACAGCTTGTCGCAGAACGCCGCGAAGACCAGGCGGCCGACGTAGGCGCGACTGATCGTCGGATCGAGCGCGTCGGGGTCGTCGTTGAGGCCGATTCGCAGCACGGTCTGGCCCGAGGCCGCGCCGGCATCGAGCAGGGCGATCATGAGCACGATCGTCAGTATTCGCGTCCAGTGCATGTGGTAGGGCTCCTCAGTCGGAGCGCGCATCATAACAAGCGCCGCTCGACCTTGTCATCCAGGGCGATGTGCCTTGACTCGCGGTGCTGGCCGGCGCAGCATCGCCAGACGAGGAGAGGCCAACGTGAGTGATTTCGACGCGGCATTGGCTCGAAGCGGATCTCTGGACGAGGACGTACTGTCAGGGCCGTGGGCGTTTCGTGGCCGCCAGATGGACGTTCGGTATGCGTTGTACCGCACGCTCGAGGACGCGCAGGACGTCTTCGTGCGCGTCTCGGCCGCCGAGCATCCGGAATCGCGCCGGATCCTGGCGTTGGCGCAGCGTGCGTTCGGCGAGCTGCGCGGGCTGCTGGCCGGCCTTCCCGACGCGCTACTGGACAAGGCGCCGAGGGCGGGCGAATGGCCGATTCGCGAGGTGCTCGGTCACATGTTTTCGATCGAGCGCCGCTACGCGCTGCAAACCCGGTACGCGGTCGATCGCGCCGATGCCGACCCGATGCGACTCGCCGACAATCAGATGCCGCCGACGGCCCCAGCCAGCATCCCCGGAGACGTCGCCGCGGTTCTCGGCCGCCTCGGCGAGGCGCGCGCCGAAACGCACCGGCTGCTGAGTGACCTGTCGCCCGCCGCGATGACGCGGCCGACGGTGTGGGTAGGGCTCGACGTCGACGTGCGCTACCGGCTCCATCGCTTCGCCGCGCACGTGATCGAGCACACGATCCAGTGCGAGAAGGCGCTGCTGGCGCTCGGGTGGCGTCCGACCGAAGGACGCGCGATCGCGCGGCGCCTTGGCGCGGTCGTCGGCGAGATCGAGGGGCTGGGCGAGCTCAAGGCGGCGGCCGAGATCGAAGCGCGGCTGGCCGAGCGCCTGGCAACGGTGCGCTCGTGAGCGGCAGCCGGGGCATGGTGCCCGAGGATCTGACGCGGATCCAGTTCGTCACCGACCCACAGCTCTCGCCCGACGGACGCCGCGCAGCCTTCGTCGTCACGACGTTGTCCGAGGAGCGCGACGAGTACCTCTCGAACATCTGGGTCGTCGACGTCGCCGGCGGCGCGCCCCGCCGTTTCACCGCGGGACCGCGACGCGACCTCGAGCCGCGCTGGTCGCCTGATGGCTCACGCCTGGCATTCCTGTCCGAGCGCACCGCCAAAGACAAGCTCCAGCTCTACGTGATGCCGGCGGACGGCGGCGAGGCGACCAAGCTCACCGCGCTGGACAACGGCGTGTCGGCGATCGCCTGGGCGCCGGACGGCGCCAGGCTCGCGTTCGTGTCAGCGGTCGGCGGCTACAAAGAGCCCGAGGGTGAGGACGAGAAGCGGAAGTCGCGCCCGGCGCGGGTCATCACGTCGGTGAAGTACCGATTCAACGGCGAAGGGTTCATCTACGACCGGCGGCCGCACGTCTTCGTCGTCTCGCTCGACGGCGCGAGCTCCGCCCAGATCACCGAGGGCGATTTCATCGACGCCGACCCGACCTGGTCGCCCGACGGTGAGTCGCTCGTGTTCGCCTCGGCCCGGCACGGCGCCCGTGACGACGACGACGCCAGTGATCTCTGGCGGGTGCCGGCCAAGGGCGGGACGCCGCAGCGGCTCACCGCGACGGCAGGGCCGGTGATGCTCCCGGCGTTCTCGCCGGACGGCCGGACGATTGCGTTCCTCGCGCGCGCCGAGCTGAACGCCTACGGCCGCAACGTTCAGCTCTTCACGGTGCCGTCAGACGGCGGCCAGGCCACGTGCCTCAGCTCGGCGCTCGACCGCTCGTGCGGCGCGCTCCACGTGCGACCTTCCTGGTCGCCCGACGGCCGGTCGCTCACGGTGGCGGCAGAGGATCGCGGCGACATCGGCCTGTGGTGCGTGGCCGCGATGGGCAGTGCAGCGCCCCAGCGGATCGTCGGCGGCGAGCGTGTGCTGAACGGGTTTTCAGCGTCGGCGGATGGCCGGACGCTCGCGTTCGCCGCGAGCCGGACCGTAGCGCCTGCCGAGGTCTTCGTGTGTGGCGCCGACGGCAGTGACGAGCGCCGGCTCACCGACCTGAATCGCGCGTGGGTGGAATCGGTGGCGCTCTCGGCGCCGGAGCGGTTCCGCTTCACGCGCGCCGGCTTCGAGCTCGACGTCTGGGTGATGCGCCCGGCGGGGTTCGTTGCGGGTCAACGTTACCCGACCTTGCTCAACATCCATGGCGGCCCGCACGCGCAGTACGGCCACAACTTCTTCGACGAGTTCCAGGTGTACGCCGGAGCGGGCTACGCCGTGGTCTACACGAACCCGCGGGGCAGCCAGGGCTATGGCGAGACTTTCACGCAGGCGGTCGTCGGCGACTGGGGTGGGGGCGACTACGCGGACGTGATGGCCGCGCTCGACGAGGCGCTCGCCCGCTATCCGTTCATCGATCCCGAGCGGCTCGGCGTGCTCGGCGGCAGCTACGGCGGATTTCTCACGAGCTGGACCGTCGGCCACACGAAGCGCTTCAAGGCCGCCTGCTCGGAGCGCGCCGTGAACTGCCAGTACACGATGTTCGGCACCAGCGACATCGGCCACAGCTTCAACGTGGTGGAGCTCGGCGGCCCGCTCCCGTGGGAGGACATGGCGCGCTACATCGAGCGCTCGCCTCTCACGTACGCCAAGGACATGACGACGCCGCTGCTGATCCTGCACTCCGAGGACGATCTGCGCTGCCCGATCGAGCAGGGCGAGCAGCTCTTCGTCGCCCTGAAGAAACTCAAGCGCGAGGTGCGCTTCGTGCGCTTCCCCGGCGAGAACCACGAGATGTCGCGCTCGGGCAAGCCGCGTCACCGACTCGAGCGCTTCCGGCACATCCTCGAGTGGTTCGCGAAGTATCTCGGAAAGACCGCGTAGCCGCGCTACGTCAGCTCGATCTCGATCCACGCCCGCCGGGGGAGCCGCCCGGTGAGCCGTGAGAAGAAGTCGCCCATCACGGCCTGCCAGCCATACTTCGCGCGCATGGCGGCGTGCGCCTGATCGATGGCCGCCGGATCCGAGATCAGATGCGCGCTCGCGTCACGCCAGGGGCCGCGCACGTAGCCGCGCGCGTCCGAGGGCGCGACGCGCGCACGCGCGCTGTGGCGCAGGCGCTTGACCTTGCCGGAGTCGCCGGCGGTGAACACGTAGAGCTTGCCGTCGGCTGGCGCGAACCACACGGGCGTGGCCACCTGCACGCCGCTCTTGCGAAAGGTCGCCAGGCTCATGTATCGGTGCCGGCCGAGCTCGTCGGCTGCGCTCACGGTGGCCCCGATTCTACGCCTGCCGCACGGTGGTACCATCCCCTCCTCGGTGATTTCGACGTCTTCCTGGGGGTGAGGCATGGGCAAGCTCGAGGGCAAGGTGGCGCTGGTCACGGGCTCCGGACGCAACATCGGCCGGGCGACGGTGCTGAAGCTGGCGGCGGAAGGCGCGCACGTGGTCGTCAACTCGCGGACGAACCAGGCCGAAGCCGACGCGGTGGCGCGAGAAGCCCAGGCCCGCGGCGTGAAGGCGATCGCCGTCGTCGCGGACGTCGCGCGCAAGGATCAGGTCGATGCGATGGTCGCGCGGGCGATGTCCGACTTCGGCCGCATCGACATCCTGATCAACAACGCCGCGGTCCGGCCTCACAAGCCCTTCACCGAGGTGACCGTGCAGGACTGGGAGGCGGTGAGGGGCGTCGTGCTCGACGGCGCGATCTACTGCACGCGCGCCGTGATCGAGTCGATGGTGAAGAACAAGTACGGGCGCATCGTGTTCTTCACCGGCGAAGGCGCCTTCATGGGCGGCTCAGGGCGCGCGGCCGTCTCGGCCGCGAAGATGGGCCTGGTGGGGTTGGCGCGCGGGCTCGCCTCCGAATTTGCGGCGCAGAACATCCGCGTCAACGTCGTCTCGCCCGGGAGCATCGATACCTCGCGCGCCAACCCGGAGTGGTATCAGGGTCGCACGCCGAACGCCGCCGGCATCCCGCTTGGCCGTCAGGGTACCGTCGACGAGATCGCGGCCACCTGCCTGTTCCTGGTGACCGACGACGGCGGCTTCATCACCGGCCAGACGATCCACGCCAACGGAGGTGTCGCGTACTACTGATCGACGGGGTACGCGTCTAGCGCTCGAAGGCAGAACTGGGGGCATGCGATGGACAGCGATCGCGCGGAGAAAATGGTTCGGCGGCTTCAATGGCTCCATATCGCTCTTGTAGCCGTCCTGCTGCTCTACGCGCCGGTGAGCCTCCGCGACGACCCGAGCGGAGCCCAGGCACTCCTGAGCGTGGCGGTAGCAGGTCTGTTCGGCCTGATCTATTTCGGACTCCGCGCTCGAAGAGAATGGGTCGTGCCGCTCGTGCTGGTGAGCGCCGCGTTCGCCTGCTTGCAGGCGGCGATTGTGATCCTGCATCCGGTCGGGGATGCCGGAGTGCTCGTGACGAAGGTGCCCGCCGGGCTTGCGTTGTGGTTCTTCGGGTATCAGCTCGCGTTCTTCTCGCGGCCGGAAGTTCGCGCGCTCTTCAAGCATCACGGCCGCGTCGTGTTCTAGCCGTCGTTTTCTAGTAAAGCCACACTCGGCTACCCGAGCGTAGCGCCTTACCCGACTGGGGGCTGAGGCGCTCGACGCCGAACAGCCATTGACGCTCGGGCGGCAGCAGCAAGAGCCTCAACGATTCAACGCGTGAGCGACGCACGCCGTTGACCTGACTGCCGACGATCTCTTGCCAGGCCGTCCGCCGCGCAGCCACACGGATATGGATGGGATCGAAGCCGTACCAGTCCGGGCTCAGACGGACGAATCTCACGCCTCGAGAAGCGGCTAGCCCCACGAGGCCGGCATTGACCTGCTCGGCTCTCTCCACGACCTGGCCGAGTGACAACCGGCACGCCGGCGCCATGACCGAGCGCAGCGCCAGGTACTTCGCCTGCGACAACTGCCGGATGGTCGTCAGCGGGAGATCGGTGAGCACGATGTCCCGTGTGAACGACTGCAGGCGACTCAGCGCTTCGTCGACCCAAGCCAAGGTCTGCTCTGCTGAATAGCCGTAGATGATGTCGTTCCCCACGTCCGTGACGAGACCGCGGGTGGGAACGGCTGGCAGCGACTCGAGCTTCCGCCACAAGCCCGATTGCAGAATGCCGGGGAGCGTTCGAATCACGACGGTGCTGTTGGCGCCATACGATCGGCCGTGTCCGAGCGCGGCGACGACCTCGACCCCGGAGCCCCACGACGCTCGCGCCGTCGCGACGACGGTCTGAAAGCCGAGCGTCAAGTTGCTGGCGCCGAGGGCCACGACGCGCGCCACTGCTGCCGGCGCCCGATCATTCATGCTTCTGCAGCTTGTCCAGCTGGAGCTGCGGCGCGTACTCGACCGACCACGTGGCCTCGCTCGAGAGCACGAAGAAGAGCTCGCCGTCTTTGGCATCCTTGGGCACGGAGCTCAAGGAGACCGTCGCGATTCTGTCTGCGGTGTCGCCGACCAAGCGCCACGCGATCTGAACCTGATCAGGAATATCCTGGCGGCCCAGGTAGTTGAACGAATGCTCGCCGCGCGCCAGCGTGCGGCAATCGACCGGTTTGGAAAATCCGGTGAGCCGGATCGTGGCGATCTCGGCGCTGTGGCGATTCTTGAAGCCGATCGCGCCGCGATAACCCGCCCGGCGAAGGAACACGAGCGCGACGACCGCGAGAACGACGAGGACAGCGATGATGAGCGCAATCTTCATGTCAGCTGCGCTGGTCTCCTCCTGAATGCCACTCCAACACTCGTAAGGCGCGCAGGGTGATCCACCGGCTCGGCCTGCCTTCGCCTTCGTCCGTCTCGATCGGCATTTTGCCGAGGTGCTGGGTGTCGAGCAGCCACTTACCGTCGTCGTTGCGCTTCGACGCCACCAGGTCGATCGCCTCCGCTACACGCTCGTCGGGCGCGACGCCGGCGAGGCGCAGGTGCTCGAGCCCCCGCAGCACATCGTAATGCCACCACGTCGGGAACGCGAAGCGCGTCCACGCGGCGCCGCCCTTGCGATCGCGCTCGATAACCTCGCCGGTCGACCTTCGGCGGAAGAGGCGGCGATCGAGAAGATACTCCTGCCCGCGGAGACGGGCTGCGCTCACCTCTGGGCGGTCCCCCACGGCCCGTTCGTATTCGAGCAGAGCGTCGAGCACGCAGATCGTGGTGTTGAACGACGACCGTGTGGAGCCGTCGGCGGCCTCGCAGTTCCAGCCGCCGTCGGGCAGCTGCTCGGCGAGCAGCCGGTTGACGATGCCTCGGACGTCCTGGCCGAAGTAGGCGCCGACCGCGCCGACTTGGCCGTTGATGCAGGGCTCGACCTCGCCGGCGAAGAACGGGTTGCCGTCCGCTCCGGCGGACCGCATCCTTGCCAGGTCACGCGGTCGCGGACGAGGCTCACCGCGCGCCGTGCCTCGTCGCAGGCGGGATCGAGACCCATCTCCCGCAGGAGCGACAGGACGTGCATCGTGGAGTCCCATCCACGATTCCACGCCGCGCCGCCCCACCGCCCGTCGGGCGCCTGGAGGGCGAGCAGCCGCGCGCCCGCGCCCTCGGTCGCGACCCTTGCACGCTCGGCCCCGACCTTGTCCGCAGGCGCATCAGTCAGGTCGCGCATCACCTGCCAACGGATCGAAGGGTCAGAATCAAGCAGCCAGCGTATGACCGAGCTCTTTGACGCCATCTGGTGATTCGAATCGGTGGAGCCCGGTTGAGCCTGCGCCCGATCGGCTACACGCGCACCGCCTGGGCGGCGAAGCTCGACAACGCCTTCGCCAGACCGGCTGGGTTCTCCATCTGCAGCGCGTAGTCCCCCTCGACGTCGATGACGGCCGCGTTCTTCCAGCAAGCCGCGATCTCTTTCGCCTGTGCCGTCGTCAGCTCCGAGCTGCGGGTGCCGCGCAGGATCGCGACCGGGCACGCGGCGCGAGCGGCGTACTTGCGAAGGTCGTCGGCCATGTGGGCCAGCCCGAGGGCGACGCGCACCTTGTCGTACTTGGCGACCACACCCGAGCCCGACGCGACGAAGTTGTGCTCGAGCCGATGGAGCAGGGAAGACTCCTGATCGCGCGGGCGCGCGGTGCGAAGGTATGCCAGCGCCGCGTCACGCGACGGGAACTCCGTCTTCGATTCGAGCATGCGCTGCGAAGAGCCGAGCACCTTGATCACTTCCTCGCGCGTCGGGAAGAAATTGCTCACATGCGGACCGCCGACCAGACCGAGCGCCTGAATCTCGCTGGGGTACACCGCCGCGAAGACCTGGCCGACCCGACCCCCGAGTGATTGGCCGGCAACGATCGCCTTGTCGATGCCGACGTGACGGAAGAACAGATGGAGATCCTCCGCGTACTCCTCGGCCGAATAGTCGCCGTCGGGCCGCGCGCTGTCGCCGTGGCCGCGCTGGTCGAGCGCGTACACGTGGAACTCGGTGCCCAGCGCGTCGGCCGTGGCTTGCCACATGCGCCGGTAGCCGGAAGACGGGTGCAGCAGCACCAGATTCGGCTTGGGCCCCGGCCACTCGGAGTAATGAAGTTTCAGGCCGTTCGACAAGGTGAGGGTCTTGTCCTGGAACGCGCGAGCGGGTGAGCTCATCGCCTGGTCCTCCCGAGCCGGATTCTACGCTCAGAGCGCTTCGCCGAGCACCCAGACCGCCAGACCGAGCGGTACCAGCAGGACGGGAGTTGCGACGCCGAGGGCGGCGACGATGAAGATGATGCCGGCAGCGATCTTGGTGCCGCGGCCGATGCCCATGGAGAGCCTCCTGATCAGGGGTCGAGCGGTGACGCATTATACTGAGCCCCCAACATGCTTCCCTTGCTCAAGCGAATTGCGCGCTGGACCGCGGCGCTCCTGCTGATCGTGATCGGGCTGGTGCTGTCGGTCCCGGGGATCCCGGGTCCCGGCATCCTGGTCATCCTGATCGGCATCTTCCTGCTGCTGCCCGAGAGCCGATGGCTGCGAAAGAAGTACGCGGCCCTGAAACGCCGCTTTCCCCGACTGTTCCACCCGATCGAATCGCGCCGCGCGAAGGCGCGTCACGCGCGACGCCACTCGCGACGGGGACACTGACGATTTCGCGCGCGCCAACGGCGCGCTATCATGCGCGGCGCGGCCGGTGTGACGCGCGCCGACCAATCGAGACCAGGAGGCCAGACATGGCGCTTCAAGTACGGCGAGTCATCACGGGCCACGACGACAAGGGCCGCGCGATCGTGCAAATCGACGAGGTCTGCAAACATGTGGCGTCGGGCCGGCCCGGCGCGACGGCGTGTAACATCTGGACCACCGAAGGCTTTCCGGCCAACAACGACGGCGCTACCGATGCGGGGCTGCGCAAGGTCGGCACGACGCTGGCAAAGGGGACGATCTTTCGCGTGATCGAGTTCGCGCCGGGGCTCGCGGCGCGCAACCATCGCACCGATTCGATCGACTACATCGTGATCATCTCGGGCGAGATCGACATGGAGCTCGACGATTCGGTCGTGCATCTGAAGGCCGGCGACGTGATGGTGCAGCGGGGCACGATCCACAACTGGGTGAACAACGGCACCGCGCCGTGCGTACTTGCGGTGATCCTGATCGACGCGAAGTCAGTCGAGGCCGGCGGCAAGGTCCTGCCCGCAGTCGGCTAGCGCCAAGGGGCCGCCGCTGACCTGGAAGTAGCGGACGTAGCCGCCGTCCCTTGACCCGCCCGGGACGAGCACATTGTCATTGGTCGTAGCCCGCCGATTGCCCAAGCCTCCCCGAGACGCGAAAGGCGCGCCCCGCGTGGGGCACGCCTTCCCGTTGATGCCGGCTCCGGCCTGAAACTCGCTCAGCTCATCAAGCCGTAGAATTTCCCCGCGTTCTCACACGTCATCTTCCGCGTGACGTCATCCGGCAGGTGCTTGAACTGCTCGGAGATGTACTTCGCCGACTCCGGCCACACGCCGTCCGGATGCGGGTAGTCGCTGCCCCACATCAACGTCTCGACGCCCATCTCGTCGATCAGCTTGGTGCCGACCCGGTCGTACTGGAAGGTCGCCTTGCACTGACGGCGCCAGTACTCGCTCGGCTTCAGCTTGAGCGGAAGGTCGTGATACTGGTCTTCGAACTCGAAGTCCATGCGGTCGAGCACGTAGGGGATCCAGCCGATCCCGCTCTCGCCGAACGCGATCTTCAGATTCGGGTAGCGCTCGAAGACTGCGCGGCCCATCAGCGCCGTGAGGATGTTGGCGAGCGTCATCTGGAACAGGCAGAGGCCGCTGTACATCAGCGCGCGCTGGGTGAGGCCGGTGTACTTCTCGCGCAGCGCCGGCGACACCGACGGGAACGTGTGGAAGTGGAGCGGGATCCCGACCTCGTTGATGGCCGCCCACAGGGGCTCCCACTGGTGATGCCACATGGGCTCCATGTCCCACGAGCACGAGAGCTCGAGCCCCTTGAAGCCGAGCTTGGCGGCGCGATGCACCTCGGCGACGGCGGCGTCGATGTCGCCGTACGGCAAGTTCGCGAGCCCGATGTGGCGGTCGGGGTACTCGCGGCAGAAGCCGGCCATCCACGTGTTGTAGATGCGCAGCATCTCGTTGGAGGCCTCGATATCCTTCAGCTTGGCGGCCGCGGCGAGGATGCCGTAGATCACCTCGGCGTCGACGCCGTCACGGTCCATCTCCTTGACGCGCAGGTGAGGATCGCCCGGCCGGCGGATACCCTTCTTGCCGTCCTCGTAGAGGCCCGTGGAGGCCATCACGTCGACCCGCAGCTGCTTGCCCGGCTGGTACTTGGTGCCCGAGGCGCCGACGCCGCCGGCGATGCCGAAGACGGCGCCGTTGTTGGCGACCCAGCGCGGGCCGTCCGGCCCGTCGGCGACGTACGGCATGCGCTCCTTGAGCTGCTGCGGGGCCTCGGACTTGAACAGGTCCGGCGGCAGCCAGATCAGGTCGAGGTGACAGTCCGCCGAGATCCGGTTGTAGGTACGCATGACTCGCCTCCCGTTAGACTTTCACTGCCCCGTGCCGCGCTTATGGCGACGACGGTAGCGCCGTTGGCCGCCGAAGGTCAATGCTTTGCGCGCTAGCGGCCGACGAGCGGTAACCCCTCCTGCTGCCGCACTTCGTTGAGGACCTCGAGCACTCGCGTGTGCAGGCCGGGGTACTCGATCCCAAACTCCTTGGCCAGGCGGCTCCAGTCAACCAGGTAGTTGCCTGATTCCTCGCGGCCGCCTTCCTTCGCGAACGTGATCTTCGCGTCCGGCAGGAACCCGCGCACGATGTCGGCCAGCTCGCCGAGGCTCACCGCGATGCCGCCCGAGTTGTAGAGCGAGTGGCGTGGCGCTTCGGCCAGGAGCACGCGGGTGAAGACCTCCGCGATGTCCTCGACGTGGATGAGGACGCGCATGGTCCCCTTGGCCGGCAAATGCACGGGCCGCCCGCGCGCGGCATCGACCATGATCTGCACGTGGTCGACCGAGCCGCGCACCTTGTCGGGCCCGGTGACGTTGGCCGGCCGCACGCCGACGATCGACATGCCGTAGTTCTTGATGTATTTCTTGGCCTGGAACTCGTTGAACATCTTGTGCATCGCGTACTGGCTGGTGCCGTACAGCGGATCGTCCTCGGTGGCCACGCGGTCGCCGAAGTTGCTCTGCTGTCCGCTGACCGCGATCGAGCTCGCGTAGACCACGCGCTTCACGCCCGCCAGACGCGCGGCCTCGAAGCAGTTGTCCATCCCGAGGATGTCCAGGCGCATCACCTGATGCGGATTGCCCTCGCCCGCGCCGAGGCCGTAGGCGAGGTTGATGACCCGGTCGGGCTTCACGTCGAGCATCGTCCGCATCACGTCCTCGAACTGCGTGATGTCGCCGCGCACCACCGGCGCGCCGATCGGGACGCCGCCGAACGTCGCGGCGCCGGGATTCAGATCCATCCCGACGACCTGCTCGCCGCGCGCCACCAGGCGCCGGATGAGCCGCGGGCCGATGAAACCGGTTGCGCCGAGCACGAGTACCGACATGGCCGCTACTCCTGCTTGGTCGACTGCCAGGCGATCATGCGCCAGTCGGCGCCGCTCTTCCCGTAGACCGCCAGGTAGCGGACCGTGAAGCGGTTCTCCTTGCCGTCGCGCTCGACGTGCATGTCCGACACGCCGTTGACGATGCCCACGCTGCCGACCACCCGCACGCGACGGTCGCGCGGCGCGATGCCGCGATAGTGCGGCTTGCCGCCGCGGAGGTTCGCGATGTGCTCGGCCTTCGACTCCTGCCGGGCGGTGGAGTGCACGTAGACGAGGTCGTCGGCCAGCGCTGCGTCGAGCGCGGCCCAGTCACCCTTCTTCATCGCCTCGAAGCGCCGATCGTCCGCGTGGAGAACGTCGGCCTCGACTCCGGTCGCCTGCGTCGTCGTTGTTGCCATGGGACTTCTCCTTTTTTGATGCGCGCTACGCCCCGGCGGCGACGGGCGCGCGTCGCGCGCTCGTGCGGCACGGGGGAATCACGTGTTTACCGAACATCTCGATCGATTGCATCGCACGCTCGTGCGGGATCGTCTCGGTCTGCGTGATCAGGATGACCTGATCGACGCCGGCCTCTTCGTAGAGCTGGACGCCCTTGATGCAGCTGTCCGGATCGCCCGCGATGATGATGCCGCGGTCGCACAGGGTGTCGGGGTCCATCTGGCCGAAGGCCGCGCGCGCGGCGCCCGGGCCGCTGTCGAGCGAGATCCCGACCTGCGCCGCCTGTTCCTTGTGCGCGGCGTCGGACTGCCGCAGCCACCGGCCGAAGTCGGCCTTCAGGTGGTCGGGCACGCCGCCCCACGACTCGAGCAGCTGCTCGTACGCGTTGACCCGGTCGCGGATGTACGGCTTGTCCGGGCCGAAGAACGTCTTGAGCGACAGCGCGGCGAGCGCCCGCGCCTCGGCGTTGTTCTCGCCGCAAAAGCCGTGGACGTTGTTGCCCCAGTAGTCGTTGACGACGGCGCCGGCAGGCGTCGATTGCTTGACGCGCGTCCGGTATCGCTTGACGTGCTCGGCCAGGATGTTGGTCGCGAACGTCGCCGACGACAGCACGCCGATGCCGTTGTCGCCTGCCACGTCGTAGCTCTCGGTCTGCGTGCACGCGAGATACATGGGCGGGTGGGGCTTCTGATAGGGCTTCGGCAGCACGTGGCGCTTGGGCACCTTCCAGAACCGTCCCTCGTAAGAGAACTCTTCCTCTTGCCAGATACGCGGGATCATCTTGAGCGACTCTTCCCACATCGCCCGCGTGTCGCGCGGATCGATGCCCTGACCGATCTGCTCGTACGCGTTCGATCGCCCGGTCCCGAACTCGAGCCGGCCGTCGGTCAGCTGGTCCAGCATGGCCGCGCGCTCGGCCGCGTGGATCGGATGGTGGGACGGCAAGATGCACACGCCGAAGCCGATCCGGATCCGCCGGGTCATCTGGCTGAGCGCGCCGAGCAAGACTTCGGGACAGGGTGAGCCCGAGAACCCGGTGAGGAAGTGGTGCTCGACGAACCAGAGATTGTCGAAGCCGACCTTGTCGGCCAGGACGCACTGCTCGATGGTTTCCTTGTAGAGCTTGTTCCAGTCGATGTCCGTGCCCTTGAACGGTCTCTGCGCCTCGTAGAGCAGGCCGAATCGCATCGCGGCATCTCCTGAGTGGCAGTGCGCGCCGCAGGCCGTCGCGGGGCTGGGGCCCCGCCGGCCGAGGCGCGCCTACATTTAAGAGGCTGAAAAGTGCCGTCATGCTACCACGCGGACGGGCTGTCTTGACGACCTCGTCTGGCGCGCATACTGTCTCGGCCACTATGAGAGAGCGCTTCGTCGAGATCGCCACGCCATCGGGTCGCATGGAGACGTTCGTCACCCATCCCGAGCAGGACGGACCCTTTCCCCCAGTCATCATCTACATGGACATCTGGGGCGTGCGCGAGGAGCTCTTCGAGATCGCGCGCCGAGTCGGCACCGTCGGCTACTACTGCATGGTCCCGGACCTCTACTACCGCCAGGGCAAGGTGCGCCACGAATTCCGCGACGCTCAGAACCGGATGATCTCGCTGCACGCGCTCGACGAGGAGCGCAAGCAGGAGGTGATCGCGCCGGGGCGCCGGTTGTCCAACCAGATGGTGGTCGACGACACCGGCGCGATCCTCGATTTCCTCGGCCGCGGGGAGCCGGTGCGCCCCGGCGGCGTCGGGACGATCGGCTACTGCATGGGCGGGCGACACGTGATGTGCGTCGCCGGTCAGCTTCCCGATCGCATCATCGCCGGGGCGAGCCTACACGGCACCAGCCTGATCAGCGATGCCGCCGACTCGCCGCACCACCTGGTCAAGCAGCTTCGCGGCGAGCTCTACTGCGGCTTCGCCGAGCACGATCCCTACGCGCCGATGTATATGGTGAAGGAGCTCGACGAGCTCCTTCGCCCGTGCCCGGTAGCCTATCGCTACGCGGTCCACAAGGGTGCCCAGCACGGCTATGCGCTGCCCAATCGCGACATCTTCGACGCGCAGGGCGCCGCTCGCGACTGGGAGATGATCTTCGCAATGTTCCACCGCCGGATTCCGCCGTACCGGGCGTAAGCCGCCTTCCACGGAGAACCTGATGAGCTGGATCGAGGTCAACGGCGCGAGCCTTCGCTACGATCTGAGCGGCAACGGCCGCGAGCCTCTCGTGCTGATCCACGAGGTCGGCGGCTGCATGGAGAGCTGGGACGACGTGCTGCCGGCCTTTCAGCGGGAGTTCCGTGTCCTGCGCTACGACCAGCGCGGCTTCGGGATGTCGGAGCGAACGCGGGTGATCGAGATGGACGGCGTCGTGGCCGATCTGGTCGCGCTGCTCGACGCGCTCCGGATCACGGAACGAGTGCACCTGGCGGGCTGTGCCATGGGCGCGGCGATCGCGCTCGCGTTCGCCGGGCGCCATCCCGCGCGCGCCGGTCGCATCGCGGTCGCCAGTCCCGCGACCTGGGCCAACGCCGACCCGGCGGCCGCGCGCAAGCGCATCGAGGAGACGGAGCGCGGCGGCGTGCGCGCGGTCGAGCAGTCGAGCCTGAACGCCTCTTATCCGGAAAACATGCGGGCGCTCGATCGGGCGCGCTTCGAGCGCTTCCGGCTGCGCTGGCTGGCGAACGACCCGGAGGCGATGGCGGCGATCCTCAAGATGTCGACGAATCCGGCGTTCGAGCTCAGCGCGGACCTCGCACGGATCGGCGCGCCGACGCTCGTGATCGGCTGCACCTACGACGGGATCCGCCCGCCGGCGATGGTGGCCAAGGTCGCGGCGCAGATCTCGGGCGCGAAGTACGTCGAGGCGAGCTCGGGCCATTTCATGGCGGTCGAGACGCCCGACCTGTTCGTGGAGCTCGCGCTGCCGTTCCTGCGTGGAGGAGCGGCGGCAGCCAGGTGATAGAGTAGGCGAAATGTCGTCGCTCTCGTCATCGGTCATCGACTACAAGACGCTCGTGCAGGACGATCGCATCCACGCCTCGCTCTACACCGATCCGAGAATCTTCGACGACGAGATGGAGCGGATCTTCCGGCGCGGCTGGGTCTTCATCGGCCACGACAGCGAGGTGCCCGGCGCCGGCGACTTCGTCACCCGGCGCATGGGCACCGAGCCCGTCATCATGGTGCGCGGCGCCGACGGGGTGATCGCCGTGCTCGTCAACCGCTGTATGCACCGGGGCACCATGGTGTGCTCGGCCGATCGCGGGCACGCACGGTCGCTGACGTGCCCGTACCACGGCTGGACCTACGATCTCTCCGGCACGCTGCTCGGCGTGCCGTACCCCGGCGGCTACGCGGGGTTCGACAAGGGCGCCCACGGGCTCGCGCGCGCACCGCGCGTGTCGAGCTATCGCGGCTTCGTGTTCGCCAGCCTGAGCCCGACGGGCGCGCCGCTCTCGGAGCACCTGGGCACGGCCACGAAGCTGATCGACCGCTCGTGCGATCTCTCGCCGGTCGGCGAGGTCGAGCTGACGGCCGGCTGGGTGAAGCATCGCTGCGCCGCGAACTGGAAGGCGCTGCCCGAGAACGACAGCGACGGCTACCATCTCGGCTTCGTCCATCGCGCGCTGTTCAGCACGGTGCGCACGCAGTACCAGCGCGTCGTCGGCGACGAGAAGGCGATCAAGGCCGTCGTGCGCGACTGGGGCAACGGCCACATGGAGATCGACTGGTCACCGGGCTATCAGGGCCCGTTCGAGTGGCTGGGCAGCGCGTCAGGTCTGGCCGTCGCCGAGTTCACGGCCGCGCTGGAGCGGCGGGACGGGCCGGAAGTGACGCGCCGACGCATCATGGAGGGCCCGGCCCACGCGCTGATCTTCCCCAATCTGTTTCTCGGCGAGACCAACATCGCGATCGTCGAGCCCCTGACCGTCGAGGAGTGCGTGCACTGGCACACGCCGATGTTTCTCAAGGGCGTGCCGGCGTTCAACAGCCGCCTGCTCAGGATGGCCGAGGCGGGCATGGGGCCGGCATCGTTCCTGATGCCCGAGGATCTGACGGTCGCAGCTCGCAACCAGCTCGGCCTGCATGCGCGCACGGCGGCGTGGCTCGAGCTCGGGCGCGGCCTGAATCGCGAACGGATCGATTCGGAGGGCCGTACCGTCTCGCACGTCACCGACGAGACCACGAACCGAGCCCTCTGGAAGCACTACCGGGCGGTGATGACGGAAGCGTAGTCGCGCGCGCCCGATGCTCTCCGACAACGACTATCGTGCCGTCGTCGAGTTCATTTACCGGGAGGCGCGTCTGGCCGACGAGGCCCGCTACGCAGAATGGCTCGCGCTGTGGACCGACGACGCCGTGTACTGGGTGCCGGCGACGACCGATTCCGGCGCCGACCCCGACAAGCACATCTCGCACATCTACGACAACCGCGGGCGCCTGGAGACGCGGATCAAGATGCTCCAGAGCGGTTACCGCTATAGCCAGGAGCCGGCGTCCTTGATGCGCCGCATCGTATCGAACATCGAAGTGGCCGCCGCCGACGACGAGTTGGTCGCCGAATCGAACTTCGCGCTCGCCGAGCTCTCGATCCAGGCCAAGCACGAGATGCATTGGTGGGTCGGGCGCACGACCCATCGGCTCCGCCGCGTGGACGGCGAGCTCAGGATGTGCCGGAAGAAGGTCGTCCTGGTGAATGCGGCCGAGCCCCTGCCGAATCTGTCGTTCTTGATCTAGTGAGCACGCGGATCGAGGTCGCCTCGGAATCCGGGATCGTCGCGCTGGGCGACGGGCAGACCGATCTGCCTCCTGGACTCGATCAGGAGGCGCTGCTTCGGCGACTCGAGCCGCTGTCGCGCTCGGCCCAGCTCTTTTATCTGATCACCGACGACCCTGTGCGGTATCGGCTCGACGTGCTGGTCGACGAGCCGCTGCCCGCGGGGCTCGATCGCGACTTCGAATCGCTCGGCGGCGCCTTCCGTCTCGAAGCCCCGAACGGACGGGTCGCGCTGGTCGGCTGGGATGCGCAAGGCCAGCCTCACGAGGCCGGTAGCGTGGCGGTGACGCCGGGCCCGCAGCGCGTGACCGTCTTCGGCCGACGTCCCTTCGACGGAAAGCGTCATACCGAAGACATGGCCGCCTTGCTCGGCGCCGACGCCCGGTTCATGCACATCGTCGACCGGCTCGGCCTGCTCGGCTGCTTACCGTTGGTGGTGGTCGCGATCGCGACGTTCGCGGCGAGGTGGCGCTGGCTCTTGTACCTCGTGCCGGTGCTCGTCGTGTCCTGGCTGCCGTACCTGGTGCTCAAGCGCAGTCGGCGTTACCGGAATGCCGAGGCGCGCGCGACGGCCGCCGAGGCGGCTCGGCCGCATTTCGTGATTCGCCTGGCCGCGACGCGAGAGGGCGAGACGCCCGGCGGGTTCATCCGCGTGTGACGCGGCTGCAGCACCGCCCGCCGTTCGGACCTATAGGAATGCTACAGTGAAGGCTCAAACGTGAGCGGCGGACGAGAGGAGAGAGCCAGATGGCGGTAACAACGGGATTGCAGATGCTGACGGCTGACGACGTGGTCGCGAAGCTTCGCGAGCTTCGGGCTCGACAGCCCGTGAAGTACTGGGCGTTCTACTCGAGCCAGCTGGGCGGGATCGTGACCGACCCCGCGCTGATGGTGCTCCCGTTCGACGACCACATGGTGCACCGCGGTCACGGCATCTTCGACACCGCGGGGATCGAGAACGGCAAGATCTACGATCTCGAGGCGCACCTGGACCGGTTCATCCGCTCGGCGCGGAACTCGAAGCTGAAGCTGCCGACGCGCGACGAGATGCGCGACATCATCGTGCGCACGACGGCCGCGAGCGGTCAGCGGCAGGGCTCGATCCGTTACTGGGCCTCCGCCGGGCCCGGCAGCCTCGGGCTCACGCCGGCGGCGGGCGCCGAGCCCGGGTTCTTCGTGATGATCTCGGCGGGGCTCGGCTATCCGGACACCTGGTACACGCAGGGGCTCCGGATGATGACGACGACGTACCCGATCAAGCCGCCGCTCTACGCCGTCACCAAGAGCGTGAACTACCTGCCCAACGTGCTGATGCAGATGGAGGCGCTCGAGCTCGGCCTCGACAACGGCATCTTCATCGACGCGGCCGGGAACGTGGGCGAGAGCTCCAATATGAACGTCGCGTTCATCATGGCGGACGGGACCTTGAAGCACCCGAAGTTCGATCACATCCTGTCGGGCTGCACGTCGCTGCGCTTGCTCGAGCTGGCCAAGACGCTCAAGGCGCAGGGCCGCCTCAAGGACGTGCAGGTGTGCGACGTCCCGGTGGCCGAGGCGCGCGCGGCGCGCGAGATGCTGCTGATCGGCAGCTCCGTCAAGGTCGCGCCGATCGTCGAGTGGGACCGCAAGCCGATCGGCGACGGCAAGCCGGGGCCGCTGGCGCGTGCGCTACGCGAGATGCTTCAGGAAGACATGCGGGCGGGGCGCGGTGTCCTGATCGACGTCCCGTACTGAGAGCGCATCAGCCCACCCCTGCGCGTGAGCGCTGACGCCCGCGCGTCAGCGCCGCCACAGGCGCTCTGAGACCAGCCGCGCGCCGGCCACGAGCGCCTCGAACTTCGCCCACATCACGCTCGGGTGCTGGCGCTGATAGAGGGCGCCCTGCGCGAATCCGCAGTCGACGCCCGCGATGACCCGTTCGCGCCCGACCAGCCGCGCAAAGCTCGTGATTCGCTCCGCCACCGTCTCCGGATGCTCCACGACCGCGGTCGTGTGCGCGATGACTCCCGGGATCAGCAGCTTGCCGTCCGGCAGCTTCACGTCTTCCCACACACGCCACTCGTACGAGTGCCGGGGCGTCGCCGCCTCGACCGAGTAGGCTTGTGCCTTGACCCGCAGCATGAGGTCGATGACGTCGCGCAGGCCGAGGTCGTGGACGTGCGGGCCTTGCCAGCTGCCCCAGCAGAGGTGGTAGCGCACGCGGTCCTCCGGAATGCCGGCGAGCGCGTGATTGAGCGCGTCGATGTTTCGCGACTGGATTCGGCGGTACTCCTCGAGCGACGGCGCCGGGATCATCATGTCCCACGTCTCGCCGAGCCCGGGATCGTCGATCTGGAGGATGAAGCCCGCGTCGACGATCGCCTTGTATTCGACGCGGAGCGCCTCGGCGATCGCGACCACGTACTCTTCTTCGGTCTTGTAGTGCTGATTCTGGCCCCGACCGACCATCGCCGGCGCGATCGCCGGCACGAACGCGTCTTGCACCTCGACGCCACGGAGCGCCGCCTTGAACGCGTCGAGGTCTCTCCGGAGCAACTCGTGGCCCTTGTACGAGATCGGTCCGCGGCACACCGTGGGCGGCGCCGAGGGCGGCATCGCGCGCGGGAGATAGTCTTCGTAGTAGTCGCGGAAGGCGCGCCACTCGCGGCGGGTGTCGATCCTCCGCGCCCACGAGCCGCCGGCGTTGCTCGACGGCAGGCCCGGGTCGCCCGCGCCGATGGGCGCGAAGCCGGTCAGGCGGTCATCGGCGTAGGCGAGAAAGCTGGTCTTGCCCATCTCGCCGTCGGAGACGACGTCGAGGCCGACTCGAGCCTGCTGGCGCACGGCTTCGGCGACGGCTTCGGCCGCCCGCGCCGAGAGCTGCGCGTCGTCCACCGCCTCGCCGGCCAGCCGGGCGCGCAGCAAGCTCTTGATGCTCTCCGGCCGCGGCATGCTGCCGACGTGTGTCGTCAGGATGCGGTCGGTGCTGGCTTTCATCGCCGGCTTACCTCGGGTCGATCAGCAGCACGATCTTTCCGGTCTGCGCGTCGCTCAGCATGTACGTGTGAGCGTCGGTGAGACGCTCGAACGGGAACGTGCGGTCGAGCACCGGCTTGAGCGCGCCCTTCGTGACCGCGTCCATGAGGTGCGCGGCGAAGCGCTCGCTGCACGCCAGCGATTCCTCGGGCGTGCGCGTGCGGAAGGTGACGCCGATGATCGATGCGCGCTTGCGCGCGATCTCGTCCAGATCGCAGTCGCCGACCCGGCCCGCGTTGCGGCCGACGCTGACGAGCCTCGCCTTGAGCGCGAGCACGCCGATATTGGCGGCCAGCATCGGGCCGCCGACGTGATCGATGATGACGTCGACCCCGCGGCCTGCCGTTGCGCGCATCACCGCGTCGACCCACTTGGCGGTGTCGCGCGTGTCGACGACCTCGTGCGCGCCGAGCGCGCGGAGCGCGTCGACCTTGGCCGGCGTGCGGGTGGTCGCGATCACCGGGTTGGCGCCGATGTGACGCGCGATCTGGATCGCGGCCGTGCCGACGCCCGAGGGGCCGGCCGTGACCATCACGGATTCGCCGTGCCGGACAGCCGCGTTGGTGACGAGCGCGTCGTGGGCGGTGACGAACACGTTCGGAATCGCCGCGGCCTCAGGCCACGACATGCTGCTCGGCATCCGCATGAGCGAGCGCTGGTGGGCGACGACCGACTGGGCGTAGCTGCCGACGGCGCGTCCCATCACGCGATCTCCGGGCTGCCAGCCGTTGACACCGTCGCCGACCGCCGAGATCTCGCCCGCGAACTCGGTGCCCGCGCGCGCAGGGCTCGGCGGCGCGGTGCCGGCCCGCAGCGCCGCGCCCCGGATCAGCTCGCCCCGATTGGTACCGGCGGCGCGGACGGCGACCGCGACCTGGCCTGGACCCGGTGCGGCCACCGGAGTCTCGCGCAGCTCGAAGACCGCGCCCTCGGGACCGGGAACCGCGAACCACGCTCTCATCGTCTGTGCCATGGCGAAACCTCCTCGGTTGTAGGCGCCGGTCAACGTCCCTTGAGCTTCAGGTCTTCGTACGGCGACAGATACGGATGGCCCGCGATCGTCGGCATCTCGCCGAGCCGCGCGCCGACGCCGATCAGCAGCGCCGGCTCGACGATCGGGGCGAACATCGAGCGCTCGTGCATAAGCTGCTGGATCTTCTGCAGCATTGCCTCGCGCCGCTTCTTGTCCATCTCCGCCGCCTGATCCCGGAACAGCGAATCGATGTCCGGATAGCCGCCGTACGCGCGGATCCCCGTGGAGATCACGAACGCCTCGATGCGCGTCGCGGCGTTGCCGGCGGCCGCGCTGCCGACGCGCACGAGGTGCTTGAACGACTTCTCCTGGTCGGCCTTGTAGAACGCCGCGCGCTCGAGCGGCTGAAGACGCGAGCGGATGCCGATGGCCTGGAAGCCGTTGATCACGGCCTCGGCCTCCGGCGCATACACGGCGTCAGTCGCCATGTCGAACGCGTCGAAGCCCTTCGGGTAGCCGGCTTCGGCCAGCAAACGCTTGGCCTTCTCGGGGTCGAACGGATGCGGCGGCGGAGCCCAGTGGAACTCGAAATCCTTGGGGATGATCGAGTAGGCGAGCTTGCCGTAGCCGAGGTATTCGGCCTCGTTGATCGCCTTGCGATCGATCGCGAGATTGGCCGCCAGCCGCACGCGCTGATCCGCCCACGGCGATTTCGGGTCGGACTGCTGGGTGAACACGATCCACTCGGTGAAGGTCGGCGACGTCGGCTTGAGCGTGAGCCCGGACGTGCGCTTCACCTCTTCGGCGTTTGCGCCGCGGATCGAGTACGCGATGTCGGCTTCGCCGCGCTTGAGCATCGCCAGCCGCGTCGCTTCGTCCGGCACCGACTTGAAGACGAGCCGCTTCACCGCGGGCGTCTTGCGCCAGAAGCCCTCGTACGCTTCGACCACGAGCTCGATGCCGGGGTTGAACGACACGAAGCGGTACGGCCCGGCGCCCACGGGCGCCTTCTTGAAGCCTTCCTCGCCGACCTTCTCGGTGTACTTCTTCGGGACGATCCACGCCGCGCCGGACGCCGGCGTGGCGTAGAACGTCATGAAGTCGGGCCAGGGCTGCTTGAACCGGAACCGGATGCGCAGCGGATCGACGATCTCGAGCGAAGCCACGCGCGCCTTCAACGTGGTCGCGGCCGCGCCCTTGTAGCGCTCGAACGAGAACTTCACGTCCTCGGCGGTCAACGGATCGCCGTTGTGGAACTTGACGCCCTTGCGCAGCACGAACTCGTACGTGAGCCCATCTTTCGAGGCCGTCCACGACTCGGCCAGGCTCGGCGCCCAGGCGTTGCCGGGCATCGGCTTCACCATCGCGTCGTGGAGCGCGTACAGGGTCAGGAACGGCGTGATGACCCCCGGCGTCTCGGCGGGATCGAACCACGTCGGCGCCAGGGAAACGTGGACGGCGATCGTGAGCTGGCCTTCCGGCGCGGCGGCAACCGCCGGTGTGATCACCGCGACGGTCAGGGCGAGCAGGAGCGACAGCACCAGGGACGAGCGAACCTTCACGGCTTCCTCCGTTCTATCTATCGGACGAGTGGCTTGTTGACGTGACCTGGGCACCTCGACGCCGAAGCATACACCGCGCGGCCGCTTATAATCCCAGTCCATGAACACCACCGAGATCCTCGCCGACGCCAAGAGCATCCTCGACGACACGATTCAGCTTCGCCGCCGTATCCACCGGCAGCCCGAGATCGGCCTCAAGGTGCCGCGGACGCAGGCGGTGGTGCTCGAGGCACTCGAAGGTCTCGGCCTGGACATCAAAACAGGGCAGCGCACGACGTCGGTCGTCGCGCGGCTCACCGGCGCCCGTCCGGGCCCGACGATCCTCTTGCGGGCCGACATGGACGCGCTGCCGATGCCCGAGGAGACGGGCCTTCCGTTCGCCTCGGAGGTGAGCGGCGCGATGCACGCCTGCGGTCACGACGCCCACACGGCCATGCTGATCGGCGCGGCACGGCTGCTCGCGCGCCGCCGCGATTCGCTCGCCGGCTCGGTGCTGTTCATGCTGCAGCCGGGCGAGGAGGGCTATCACGGTGCGCGCGTGATGATCGAGGAAGGGTTGCTCGAAGGCGCGGCGCCGCCGGCCGGCGCCTTCGCGCTGCACGTGACCCATCGGATGACCGCCGGCTCCATCTCGGCGCGGCCCGGCCCGGCCATGGCGTCCGGCGATACCTTGCAGATCGTCGTGCGCGGCAAGGGCGGCCACGCCTCGGCGCCACACGATTGCCTCGACCCGATCCCGATCGCGTGCGAGATGGTGCAGGCGTTCCAGACGCTCGTGACCCGCCGGGTCCACGTCTTCGATCCGGCGGTGGTCACTGTCGCCAAGATCGAGGCCGGGACGACCCGCAACGTGATCCCCGACACGGCGCATCTGCTTGGGACGATCCGAACCGTCTCGGAGGACACGCGCGAGCGCGTGCTGGAGGGCGTGCGCCGCGTGGCCGAGGGCGTCGCGGCCGCCCACGGCGCGACGGTCGACGTGGATCTGATCCGCGGTTATCCGGTGACCGTGAACAATACCGACTTCGCCGGCTTCGTGCTCGACACCGCCCGCGAGCTGCTGGGCCCGCAGGCCGTCCACGCGGCGAGCCATCCGATCATGGCCAGCGAGGACTTTTCGTACGTGCTCCAGAAAGTGCCCGGCGCGATCGCGAATCTGAGCACCCGGCCGGAGGGTGACGCGGCGTTCCCCAACCACTCACCGCGGATGCTGGTCAACGAGTCGGCGCTCGCCAACGGCATCGCGATGCACGTGGCGGTGGCGCTACGGTTTCTGGAGAAGGGGGCGTCACCAGCACGGGCTTGACCACCGGGCGTGTTGAGTAGGGTTGTGCGCGCGTGAAGCGTTGGGCGATCGACCGCGTCATCAGTCTGGCTGTGGCCGGGATATGGATCTTTCCGAGACCGGGTGGAAATTTCGGGCCCTTTTTGAGCGGGCCTAGGCGATCACAGCCAACGCCGAACGGCGTTGAAAACACGACGGGCGTCGAGGTCGCCCCCGACGCCCGCAGGTCACTCTGATTGCTTCTCTACGCCGCGCGCCGCCGCGCGCTCGATCACATCAAGCCGTAGAACTTGCCCGCGTTCTCGCAGGTGATCTTGCGCACGACGTCGGCCGGCAGGTGGCCGAACTGCTCCTCGATGTACTTCGACGACTCGGGCCACACGCCGTCGGTGTGCGGATAGTCAGAGGCCCACATGAGCGTCTCGGCGCCCATCTCGTGGATCATCTGGGTGCCGATGCGGTCGAACTGGAACGTGGCCTTGCACTGACGCCGCCAGTAGTCGCTCGGCTTCATCGTGAGACCGAGATCGCGGAAGCGGTCCTCCCACTCGAAGTCCATCCGGTCGAGCGCGTACGGGATCCAGCCGATGCCGCTCTCGCCGAACGAGATCTTCAAGGTCGGATACCGTTCGAGCACGGCGGAGCCGACGATCGCGGACAGGATGTTGACCAGGTTCATCTGGAAGCCACAGACGCCCTGGAACAGCGCAGCCCGGCGGGCGAGAGGGGTGGTCGCCTTCTCGCGGACGCTGGCCGGCGTGCTCGGGAACGTGTGGAAGTGGAGCGGCAGGTTCACCTCGCTGACGGCCTGCCAGAGCGGCTCCCAGCACTGATGCCACATGGGATCCATGTCCCACGAGCAGGAGAGCTCGAGTCCCTTGATGCCCATCTTCGCCACGCGCCGGACCTCCTGCACGGCGGCGTCGATGTCGCCGTAGGGCAGACAGGCGAGACCGATCTGCCGGTCCGGATAGTGCCGGCAGAAGTCCTTCAGCCAGTCGTTGTAGATCCGGAACATCTCCTTGGCCGCATCGTGATCGTTCAGGCGAGTGGCCGCGCCGAGGATGCCGAAGATGACCTCGGCCTGCACGCCGTCCATCTCCATGTCCTTGAGGCGGAGGTGCGGATCAGTCGGCCGACGGATGCCCTTCTTGCCGTCGTCGTAGAGACCGACCGCGGCCATCTTGTCGACGCGGTAGTTCTGGCCGGGCACGAGCTTCGCGCCGCCGGGGCCGACGCCGCCGACCAGGCCGAACGACGTGCCGTTCTTGCAGGTCCAGTGGGGACCGTCGGGGCCGTCGGCGACGTACGGCATGCGATCGCGCATCGCCGCGGACGCGTTGGCCGTGAACAGGTCGTTCGGGATCCAGGGCATATCGATGTGGCAGTCGGCGGAGATCCGGTCGTAGCGCATCGTGGCCTCCTCTCGAGGATGGCCACGATGGTACGCCCTTGCGCCCTGGCGGTAAAGAACGACGAGCTACGCGGGCGGCGCTGAAACCGGCGTCAGCTGGTAGAGCTGCATGCGAGCCTTGATCTGCTCGTCCCAGCCCCGAGCCCGCACGTCGATCATCACGCCGTCCGGGCCCTTGAATTTCCGGTTCACCTTGCTGCTGCCCGGGCACTCCGTGCAGCTCGCCTCTTCGAGCGAGGTCGCCGTACCCTCGAGGTCGTCGACGTAGAAGCCGATGTGGTGGATGCCCTTGACGGTGGAGGGGCCGTCGCCCAGGTTCGGCGTGTCCTCGTGACCGAACTTGAGGATGGCGAAGTAGATATAGCCATCGCTCAGCCACACCCCGCGGGCGCCGGTGTCGGCCGGCTCACGGCGCAGCTCCTTCAGCCCGAACTGACTCTTGTAGAATTCCGCGGTCTTCACCGGATCGTCGGTCGACAACGCGATGTGTTTGATCCGTGCCATGGCGCGCTCCTTTCAGCCGGACGTTCGCGGGTTCGAGCCTTGATCCGCACGAGCGTTGTCCCACACGCGCCGTGGCCCGTCAAGCGACGCCGCGCGAGGCGCGACCGAGCGCGCTTGGGATACACTCCCGCCACCCAACCTCCGAGGAGGACACCATGAGCGACGACGTGAGCCGACGTGCTTTCGTGAAGACCGCCGGAGTGTCGACGGCGGGCCTGGCCCTGGCCAACGTGATGCTCGCGTCGGCCGACGCGGGGCACGGGAAGGATCGCGACCGGACGCGGGAGTTCATCCGGGACGTGAAAAACGCGCGGCTGTTCGACCTGTCGTTCACGTGGGACGAGAACTCGCCGATCGCGGGCGTCAACCCACCGTTCTCGATGGCGTTGAACGCGACGCACGCCAGTACGCGGGGCACGTTCAACGATGGCGGACAGCTCTCGTTCACTTCGGAGATCATGCAGTGGAGCGGACAGCACGGCGCGCCCAGCATCGACGCGATCGGGCACATCGGCCACAACGGGCTGCTCTTCGGCGGCGTGGACGCAGCCGCGGCGACGAGCGATCCGCGCGGGATCGGGCGCGGCCCGGGCGGCGTCGGCGCCCCTCTCGGCATCGATCACTACCGGACCGACAAGCTCGTGAACCGCGGCGTGCTGCTGGACGTCGCCCGCTTCCTGCGCGGGGATTCGCAGCCCCTCGATGCCGGCGTCGAGATCACGGCGCGCCACCTGGCCCAGACCGCCGCCGCGCAGCGGGTGAAGATCGAGCGCGGCGACACCGTGTTGATCCGGACGGGCTGGGGCCGCTATTTCACCGAGAACCCGGCGCTCTACAAGGGCGATGCGTCGCCCGGGCCCAGCGTGGACGGCGCGCAGTATCTCGTGAAGCAGCGCGTCTTCGCGGTGGGCAACGACACCCTGACGTTCGAGATGCGGCCCCCGATCGTGACCGCGCCGGTCTTCCAGGTGTTCCCGGTCCACATGCTGCTGATCGCCGACAACGGGATCCACATCATCGAGAACTTCGATCTGGAGGAGCTGGCCGCCGCGGAGGTCTACGAATTCCTGCTGGTCGTGCCGCCGATCAAGGTCCGCGGCGGGACCGGTTCTGCGCTGCGGTCTTTCGCGCTCGTACCAGACGACCGAGACTGATCGCGTCCGGGTGAGGGGAGCATCGCTGGGGCGCCCGCGCGGGGCGCCCCAGCGGTGTGGCGAGTTTCAGCTGACTCCTTCGACGATCCGGATGTCCCGCTCCGCGGCGTTGCCGAGCTCTTTGAGCGCGGCCTGATAGCCCGGGCTGTCGTGCGCCGCGGTGGCCTGGGCGACGCTGTCGAACTCGATCACGACCACGCGCTGGGTGAGCCCGGCCTCGTAGGTCTTCGCTGGCATACCGCGCACGATGAAGCGGCCGCCCCCGGCCTGGATGGCGGGCGCCGCGAGCTTCGCATACGCGGCCAGCGCGTCGGGATTCTTGATGGCGTGATAGCACGCGATCCAGTACGCCTTTGCCATGACACCCTCCGTGTCGTTATTTCTTGAAGGCACCTTCGTGATCGAGCTGCATCAGCGCCTGCACGCCCGTGCTGAGGGTCGGCCCACCGCCGGGCACCGCCGCCGACTCGATCGCCTCGAGAAGCTCGCGCTTCGTCGCGCCGTGCTGGATCGCGCGGCGCATGTGCGTCACGACGCCGTCTTGAAGGGAGCGATAGGCGAGGATGCCGATGATCACCATCTCGCGGTGCTTGATCGAGAGCTCCTTGCCCTCGCCGACCGAGAGCTGGCTCAGCGGTCCTCGCGCGCGCACGTACTCCGGATCTTCCTTGGCCATCCAGTCCCAGAACGGATAGCCGTATGGACTCGCGGTCTTCCCATCGACCTTGTCGCTCATCGCAGCCTCCTGTCGATCCTCGACGTCGGGCACATCCCGACGCCGGGCAGAAGGTATCACATTGATCGCGGTGGGATTCGTGCATACCCTGTGAGTGATGGCGTCTGCCCCGCCTTCCACGGTGCCGGAGCGCTCCGGCGCTGTCCGATCCTGGATCGACCGTAACGTCCTGGCGCTCGGTCGCGAGATGCGGCTCTCGTACCTGCCGCCGCTCATGGTCTACGTGGCGGCCGGCATCTCAGGACTCACGGCGATCGTCGCGACGTTCTACATCAAGGAGCGGCTCGGCCTCTCGGCGGAGTTTCTGGCCGGGCTCGCCTTCTGGGCCGGCCTACCGTGGGCGCTCAAGGTCCCGCTCGGGCACCTCGTGGATCTCATCTGGCGCTGGAAGGCCGTGCTGGTGTTCGTCGGCGCGGGCCTGATCGCCGCGAGCCTCGTGATCATGATCGGGTTGCTGGACTCGACCGAGTCGATGCGCGCGCTCGCGAGTGTCGAGGCATGGTTCGTCTTGTCCACCTTGCTCGCGCCGATCGGCTTCGTCGTGCAGGACGTCGTCGCCGACGCGATGACGGTCGAGGCGGTGCCGCGCGTGGACGCCGAGGGGCGTCCGACGAGCATGGCGGAGCGCAAGTCGATGAACACGACCGTCCAGACCCTGGGCCGGGTCGCGATCATCGGCGGCTCCGTGGCGGTCTCGCTCGCCAACGTGTATCTGCTGCACGGGGTGGGGAACTTGCCCGCGGCCGACAAGGCGCTCGCCTATCTGCGCGTGTACGAGCTGGCGCTCGTGATTCCGGTGGTCTCGGTGCTCGGCGTCGTCCTGGGGTTTGCGCTCGCGAGACGCGATGCGCGACGGCTCGAGGCGAAGGGATTCACGCGACAGGACGCGCTTCGCATGCTGAACCCCCACACCGAGCGCCCTCCCGTCAACTGGTGGATCATCGGCGGCGGCCTCGCGTTCACGCTCGTGTCGCTGGGTGTCGGCATCGGCGACGTCGACGGCGGTCAGGAGATCGTCTTCGGCGCGTCGATGGCGATCGTGCTGTTCCTGATGTGGCGCATCACGCGGGAGCTCGAGCCCGACGCGCGCCACGTGCTGGTCGGCACGGCCCTGCTGGTCTTCGTCTTTCGCGCCACCCCGGGGCCCGGGGCGGGCTCGACCTGGTGGATGATCGATGTCCTCGGCTTCGACCAGCAGTTCCTGGCCCAGCTCTCGCTCATCGGGAGCGTGCTGACTTTGGCCGGGCTCTTCATCTTCCGCCGCTTCATGGCCGAGCGCTCGATCGCCTACATCGTGGGCTCGCTCACGATCGCGACGACCATCATCGGCGCGCCCGTTGTCGGCATGTACTACGGCCTGCACCACTGGACGGCCGCGCACACGGGCGGCGTCGTCGACGCGCGCATGATCGCGCTGATCGACACCGCGCTCGAATCGCCGCTCGGCCAGATCGCGATGGTTCCGATGCTGGCGTGGATCGCGAACTCGGCGCCCGACCGGCTGAAGGCGACGTTCTTCGCGGTCATGGCGTCGTTCACGAATCTGGCGCTGGCCGCGGCACAGCTCGGCACGAAGTATCTGAACCAGTGGTTCGTCGTGACGCGCGAGGTGAAGAATGCGTCGGGCGCGATCACGACCCCCGCCGACTACAGCCAGCTCGGGACTCTCCTGGTGCTGACGACCGTGGTCGCGTTCGTCGTGCCGATGCTGGCGGTCCTGTTCGTGAAGGCCACGCGCTTCCGCAGCGCGTAAAGCTCGACGCGCGACGCAGCGCTACTTCGGCGGCTGCTTGGGTAGGAGCATGATGTCGGTCGGGGCGCCGGCCACTGTCACGGTCAGGCGCCAGGGCGGCTGGCCGACCTGGTCGAGCGCGAAGTAGAGCACGGTGTTGCCGGCCACGCGGGTGTCGCTGCCCATCGGAATGGTGACGCCGACGCCGCTGCCGACCCCCACGGCGCCGCCACGCCCGCCGCTGACGCTGCCGCCGCCGATGCCGAACCCGAAGCTCGATCCGCTCGACGACGCCGGCGGCGGCACCTCGATGGTCTGCGGCCTGATCGCCACGTTGTCGAGCCGTGTGAGTTGCGTGTCCTCCAGCCGATAGCTATCGGTATCGACTTCCACGCGCAGACGGTCGGCCAGCACCACGTAATCGGCCGAGAGCGTCAGCCCGCTCGGCTGAGACAAGGGCTTGAAGGGAAGCGTCGCGCGCGCGCATCCGGCGAGCGCGATCAACAGCGCGAACAGGCAGGTCGTAGCCTTCATCGCGGCCCTCCTATGGGGAGTGTAGCCCCGGCACCTGCTTGGCCACCACTTCCAGAAGTCCGGCGCCGTACCGCGCCGCCTTGTACGGGCCGACACCGTGGGCCCGCTCGAGCTCGGCCAGGTCGCGCGGCCGAAGCGCCGCGATGTCGCGCAAGGTGCGGTCGCTCGCGATGATGAAGGGCGCCACGCCTTCGGCACGCGCGACGGTGAGGCGATAGCGGCGGAGAGCCTCGAAGAGCGCGACCGCGGCGGCGTCGAGCTCGGTCGGCTCGCTGCCCCCCGCGCGCCCCGGCGTACGATCGGGCGCCGGTTTCTCTCGCCGGGCTCCGACGGGCGCCGTGCGCGCGCCTCGCGACTCGGGCGGCAGCAGCAAGCGCACCGGCCGCTCGCCGTGCATCACCGCGCGGCCCTCGTCGGTGAGCGTGACCACCGGGCGATCGATGCCGGCGAAGCTCACCCAGCCGGCGGATACACACCGGCGCAGGAGTGCCACGAGCCACGTGGCCGGGTGCTCGCGCAGGTTGCCGAAGGTCTTCACGCCCGTCAGTCCGGCTCGCTCGAGCCGCTCGTCCGCTTCGCCGCGGATCAGCTTCACCGCGAGCTGCAGACCGAATCGCCCGCTGACGCGGGCCACACCGGAGAGCGCCTTGCGGACGATCAAGGAAACAGCTTCGGGGTCGCGCGTGTCCGATACCTGGCCGAGTGCGAGGCACACGTCGCAGCGGCCGCAGCCCGCCAAGGTCTCGGCCTCGTCGCCGAAATAGCGCAGGATGGCGTCGTGGCGGCAGCTGCCGCCCTCGGCCCAGCGGATCAGCTCGAGGAACATGCTCCACTTGTGCTCGACGACCGCCGCGTCCGCCGAGCCCTCGCCGGCGCCGCGTTCGAGCAGCGCCCGTCTGAGCGGCAGGTCGCGCGCGCTGATCAGGAGCAGCCCGAGCGCCGGCGCGCCATCGCGCCCTGCGCGCCCGACCTCCTGGTAGTACGCCTCGATCGAGCCGGGCGGCCCGAGGTGGACTACCGCGCGCACGTCTGGGCGATCGATCCCCATGCCGAATGCGTTGGTCGCGACCACGACCTCGAGCCGTCCGTCGGCGAAGTCGCGCTGCGCGGACTCGCGGGTTTTGCCGTCGAGCCCGGCGTGATAGGCCCGCGCGCGCCAGCGGCGCGCCGCCAGCCGCGCGCCCTCGTCGTCGGCCTGCTTGCGCGTGGGCGCGTAGACGATCGCGGTGCCGCCCCCGCGCCCGGGGCCGCCGAGCGCCTCGGCAAGAGCGCCGTCTATGAGGCTCTCGCGCTCGCGGCGGCCGTCGATCTCGAGCGCGCGTAGCGCAAGGTTCGGCCTTGCGAAGCCGCGCACGATCTGGGGCGTGTCGGCCGGCAGCCCGAGCCGGGCCAGGATCTCGTCGCGCACGATCGGCGTCGCGGTGGCCGTGCAGGCAAGCACGCGAGCCTTCGGCAGATCGCCGAGCACCGCGCCGATCTCGAGATACTCCGGGCGGAAGTCATGGCCCCACTCGCTGATGCAGTGCGCCTCGTCGATCGCGACCAGCGGACAGTCGAGCTCGCGGACGAGTGCACGGAAGCCGGGGAACACGAGCCGCTCGGGCGCTACGTACACCAGGGCCAGCTCGCGCCGCTCGATGCGCGTCATGCGGCGCCGCATCTCTGCCGCCTCCAATGTGGCGGCCAGATAAGTCGCGCGCACGCCGCGCGCCTCGAGGGCCTGGATCTGATCGGCCATCAGCGCCACCAGCGGCGACACGACGAGGGTGGTGCCGGGCAGGATCGTCGCCGGCAGCTGATAGCTCAGGCTCTTGCCGCCGCCGGTCGGTGCGACCAGCAAGAGCCGCCCCTGCGCGAGCAGGATCTCGATCGCCTCCCGCTGGCCGGGCCTGAAGTCGGTGTAGCCGAGTCGCGCGAGTGCGACGTCGAGGTCGCTCACTGCTCACCCGTCACGCTTTGTGATATAGCAGAGCCGGCCGTGGCCAACAACGCGTCTACGAAATTGGTCATCAAGTTCGGCGGCTACCAGGAGCCCGCCTCGATCCACAATCAGGCCGCCGCGCGATTCGGCGAGCGGCTTAGCGAGCGACTCGGCAACCGGCTCGACTTCGAGCTCATCGGCAGCATCGTCAAGCTCGGCCGTCCGGCCGGCGATCTGGTCCCGATGGTCGAGCGGGGCGAGTTGTCGTTCTGCTACATGTCCACGGTGCGCTTCTCGCGCGCGGCGCCTGAGCTACAGCTGCTCGAGCTGCCGTTCGTGGTCACCGATCGCGCCGTCGCCTTCCGGGCGCTCGACGGCGAGTACGGCGAGCGCGCGCGGCGGCAGGTCGGGGCGAAGACCGCGTGCCGGCTGCTCCACTACTGGGACAACGGCTTTCGCCACCTCACGAACCGGGTCCGGCCGATCCGCGTGCCCGACGATTGCCGCGGCCTCAGGATCCGCACGCAGACGAGTGAGCTTCACGGCGAGGTGTTCCGCGCGCTCGGCTTCGAGCCGATCGCGTCCGACATCAAGGAGTTTGTCGAGGGCATCGCCGGCGACCGTTTCCAGGCGCACGACAATCCGCTGACCAACATCTACAACTTCGGCGTGCACCGCCATCATCGCTACATCACGCTGAGCGGGCACTTCTGGGGCGGCTCGGCCCTCGTGTGCAACGCGGCCCACTACGCGAACTGGCCGGCGGAGGTGCGCGCCGCGGTGGACGCCGCGGCGTGGGAAGCCACCGCGTATCAGCGCGAGCTGGCGGCCGCGGAGGACACGTTGATCATGGCGCGGCTCGACCCGGCGCAGAACGACGTGATCCGACTGACTGCGAGCGAGCGCGCCGCCTTCGTCAGCGCCGTGCAGCCGGTGGTCGACGCGTATCGACGGATGCTCGGCGCGGAGCTCTTCGCGTATCTCGGAGCGTGAGCGAAGCGCCGCGGCGCGGCGCCGCGGTCAGCGCGGCAGAGTGTGGCCGTCGGCGCGCACGATGAAGTGCTTCTGCGCCGCCGGCATGTCGACCTCGATGGGCTTGGGATCGAGCGAGGCGCACCCGAAGAGCAGGAGGACGAGAGCGAGGGACGCGTATCGCAGTGCCGCCATGTGTTCCTCCTGCTGCCGATGAGCGAGTGGGCGGCAGGATATGGGCGGCTCGAAATTCTGTCAAGGCGGTTTGCGCTTCCGAAAAAAGAAAGACGGCGCGGGGAGCCCCGCGCCGTCGGGTCGTCTGAGCTACCGAGCCGTGCGGCTAGTCGCTGCTGCCTGGAGACTGGAACTCGCCGCTCCGATCGGGGTAGGCGCGATAGTTGAGGCTGAGCTCCTGCTGGTTGAAGTAGGCCTTGCCGTCTCGGAACGTCACCTGGTTGGCCGGATACTGGGGCTGAGTCGCCACGCTCTGGCTCTGGATACCCGAGGCCTGGCCGGCCACCTGAGCGCCTGACTGGGCCGCCGGGCACGGGCCGAAGTTCGTCCCCTCGGGACCATACGAGCCGCCACACCAGGCGCCAGGCGCATCCTGCGCGAAGACCATCGCCGGGATGGCCAGCGCTGCGATCGCAACCGCTACGACTCCCGTCCACCGCATGTCGCACTCTCCGTCATTGTTGAGATTCACTGCACCAACTACACCGCATCCACGTTGTCGCTAGCGATGGACCTAGGGAGCAACGGTGGTGCCAAGCGGGAGCGTGCGATCCAGGCTCGCTGCGGTCTGGATTTAGGCGTGGGCGACGGCAGAGCCGGGCGGGCGCCGGGGTTTTTGGCTGCCGGAAATTGTTCCCTATCGGTGCCGGGCTGACAACAGCGGGAGGCGCGAAATTGCTTGACTTGACACCGGGCCTCGCCTGGTGGAGCCTCGCGTAGGCCAGGGGCCCCACGGGAGAGACATGCCGATGACGACCCAGATGATCGAGCCGCGGATGGAGCTTGAGCAGAACCTCCACATGTACCGGCAGATGGCGAAGATTCGCGCCTTCGAGGAGCAGGTGCACGAGCTCTACAAGAGCGCGAAGATGCCGGGCCTGGCGCATCTCTACGTCGGCGAGGAAGGGGTGGCGGTGGGCGTATGCGAGGCCCTGCGCCGCGACGACTTCATCACGAGCACGCATCGCGGCCACGGCCACTGCCTGGCCAAGGGCGCCCTGGTGAATCGGATGTTCGCCGAGCTCCTCGGCAAGGAGTCTGGCTATTGCCGCGGCAAGGGCGGCTCGATGCACATCGCCGATCCTGAGACCGGCAACCTCGGCGCCAACGCGATCGTGGGCGGCTCGGCCGGGATCGCGACCGGCGCCGCCTTGTCGGCGAAGATGCGCGGCAGCGACCAGGTCGCCGTGTGCTTCTTCGGCGACGGCGCGCTCGGCCAGGGCCTCCTCTACGAATCGATGAACATGGCGTCCCTCTGGAAGCTGCCAGTGGTCTACGTCTGCGAGAACAATCTCTACGGCGAGTACACGCCCTGCGGCGAGACGATCGCCGGCGACATCCTGGCTCGTCCGCGCGCGCTCGGCATCCATGCCGAGAGCGTCGACGGGCAGGACGTCCAGGCGGTCAACGCGACGATGCGGCGGCTTGTCGAGCGCGCGCGCCGCGGCGAGGGGCCGGCGTTCCTCGAGTGCAAGACCTATCGCTACTACGGGCACCACGTCGGCGACGTCAACCGCGAATACCGCACGCGAGAGGAAGAGCGCGAATGGATGAGCAAGCACGACCCGCTCGCGACGCTCGCGGGGCGCCTGTCGAGCCAGGGGCTCGCGGATCAGGCGGTCTTCGACCGCATCCAGACCGACGTGAAGGCCGAGATCGACAACGGCGTGCAGTACGCACTGGCCGCGCCATATCCCGACGTGACCCAGGTCACCGAAGACGTCTACGCGTAACGTCATGGAGCAAAGGAGCCGCCACGTGAGAGCCCACACCATGCTGCGAGTAGCGCCGCTTGCCCTGGCCGTGTCCCTGGTCGTAACGACCTTCGCGAGCGGGCAGACCCCCGCGGCCGCGCCGCCGCCCCCGAGCGTCAAGGTCGGCGACACGGCGCCCGATTTCACGGCGAGCTACCTCACCGCCGCCGACGCCAACGGCAAGCGCGACCGCAAGTCGATCAAGCTGAGCGAGTTCAAGGGCCAGAAGAACGTCGTGCTCGCGTTCTTCCCGGCGGCGTTCTCACCGGGCTGCACGAGCGAGATGGCGAAGTATCGGGAGACCGCCGGCGACTTCAACTCCAACAACACCGTGATCCTCGGCATGAGCGTCGACAGCGCCTGGGCCAACGTCGCGTTCGCCGAGAAGCTCGGCGCGGACTTCACGATCCTGAGCGACGCCAAGCGCGACATCAGCAAGGCCTACGGGGTCTTCGACGAGAACTCCGTGATCGCGCGCCGGACGACGTTCGTCATCGATCGCAAGGGCGTCGTGCAGAAGGTGTTCATGGCCCAGGAGGCGCTTGATCCGGCGCACGCGCTGGCGACGTGCGCGCTCCTGAAAGAGGTCAAGTGAGCGCGCCGGAGAACCTGTGAGCCTGAGCCCCGAGGAGTTTCGCGAGCACCTGCGCCTGTCGTCGGCCACGGCCGGAGTGAAGCTGCCCGATCTGGAGCTGCCCGCGTCGCATCACGTGATCCTCCGCGGGATGCGCTTTCATTACGTCGACTGGGGGACGCCGGGCCTGCCGCCAACATTGTTCCTGCACGGCGGCGGGCTCAACGTGCACACCTGGGACATCATCTGCGCCGCGCTCAAGACCGAGCGCCAGTGCCTGGCGCTCGATCAGCGCGGTCACGGCGACAGCGAGTGGTCGCCGGTGATGGACTACGGGACCGAGACCCACGCGGGTGATCTCGAGGCGTTCGTCGACCACCTCGGCCTCGAGCGCTTCGTCATGGTCGGCATGTCGCTGGGCGGGGCGAACGCGCTGGCCTGGGCCGGCAC
>Ga0209382_10001373_pt1 | contig 38513 bp, 43 predicted proteins | sample SoiMetdeltSBSDD5_FD_187599 | JGI IMG/M metagenome (GOLD analysis project Ga0209382, IMG submission 187599) | Bulk soil microbial communities from a Populus tree surrounding site in Tennessee, USA - Soil MetaG P. deltoides SBSDD5 (SPAdes) (version 2) | ecosystem: Environmental > Terrestrial >... | reverse complement strand
GTCCACCGCGGACCAGCTCGATGATCCGCTCGCGATACTCTGGCGGATACGGTCGTCGTGACTTCGGCATCGTGTCCTCCCATGATCGCCCAAGAGGGCGGGAGTCCACGAAACCGGGGCAACTTCAAATCCCAAACCAATTTCCCAAACCAACTCCCAACCGGTTGGGAGTTGATTTGGGAATTCGTTTGGGATTTGGAGGTTGGGAGTGCGTTGGAGCTTGGGATTTGGTGAGCTTGGGATTTGACACTCTACAAACCACTTTCTGAATGTTGCTGCGGTCGGACGCCATCTGTCCGCAGTTCGGGCAGAGTGAGGGCCGGGCGAGTGTATCCGCCGGCCCGATCAGGGCGACACGATGCCCGACGCCCGGCAGGTCGTTGTCGCGATGAGAGACTTCGAATCTGCGCACGCCTGAGTCACACTATTATTCGCCGCACCTCCGACCGATGCGCGACGATGGGGAAGCAATCTCTGACGGCCATCCTTGCTGGATGGCCGATCGGACCCGCGTGGAGCAGTTGAATGCCACCTGACGTGAACGAATGGCAGTCCCCCGAACACGCCGGCGCCTATCTCGCGAAAGCCGATCAGGTACCCCATCGGTCCGCAGGCGAAGCCACGCTGCTCGAGGAAATTCCGGCGGGTGTGAAGCGGGTCCTGGACATCGGCTCCGGAGACGGCCGCCTGCTGGATCTCGTCCTCCGCGACCGACCGCAGGCTGCCGGCGTGGCCCTGGACTTCTCGCCGCTCATGCTCGAGCGACTGCGAACCCGATTTGGCGACTCATCGCGAGTCGAGATCGTTAGTCACAATCTGGATGACCCGCTTCCCGCACTCGGAACCTTCGACGCGGTGGTCTCGAGTTTTGCGATTCACCACGTGAGCCACGAGCGGAAGCGCCGGCTGTACGGCGAGATCTGGCACATCCTGAATGAGGGTGGCGTGTTCGCCAACCTGGAGCACGTCGCGTCAGCCTCCGCATACGGGCACACGCGATTTCTCGCCGCGATGGGGACGAGACCTGAAGAGGAGGACCCCTCCAACAAGCTGCTCGACGTCCACACGCAACTGGAATGGCTGCGCGACATCGGGTTTGCCGACGTCGACTGCTACTGGAAGTGGCGCGAGCTGGCGCTGCTGGTGGGGTTCAGGCGGGTCGAGGTCGGGTCCTAATCGCAGTCAATTGCCAAGATTGCCAAGATTGCCAAAATTGCCAAAATTGCCAAAATTGCCAAGATTGAAAAGACTGTCTTCTGCCCGCCCCTTGCTAGTTAGCAAAGGCTCGCATTTTCAATTTTGGCAATCTTGGCAATTTTGGCAATGTGTGAGGAGTCAGGCGCACATCGAGTGCGTACTCAGCGATGGTGGCCCGGGAGGCTCGCAGGTGTTGACTCGCCGCTCCGCGTTGACCCTGCTCGTGGCGGCCGGGGTTCCCACATTCTGGAGGACGTCCATGACCGCATCGCAAGCCGTGAGGCCGGCGGCCGACGCGGTCGATCATCTGCTGCTCGGCACGCGGGATCTCGACGCGGGCATCGAGTGGGTCGCGAAGAAGTTCGGCGTGAAGGCCGCCGTGGGCGGCAGCCATCCGGGGCGGGGGACCCGCAATGCGCTGATTTCGTTCAGGCAACGGCGGTACCTCGAGATCATCGCGCCCGATCCGGCGCAACCGCCTGAGAATCTCACGAGGAACCTGCGCACCCTCGACGAGCCGCGCCTGATTGCCTGGGCCTCCGCGAGTGGTGATCTCGGCGCGCTGGCGAAGCGGCTGCAGGAGCGCGGGCAGCGAGTCACAGGTCCGCTCGACGGAGCGCGCATCCGTCCCGATGGTGGAAAGCTCGCGTGGCGGACGCTCGCGCTCGAGGCGGCGTTCGACCAGGACGGCACCGATCCGATTCCGTTTTTCATCCAGTGGTCGCCGGGCTCGTCGCATCCGTCACAAGACGCTCCACAAGGATGTGACGTGATCGCGTTCGCTATCGAGCACCCGAAGGCGGACGCGGTCCGGGTCCTGCTGGCGCAGGCGGGCATCGACGCCGACGTCCGCCAGGCGAAATCGTGCCGGCTGATCGCGACGCTGGACACGCCGAACGGACGCGTCGTCCTGAGCTGAGCGGCGCTCAACGCCCGGCGACTCTCCATGGTATCGTCCGTCTCATCTGATGGACCCCTGGACCCCGCAGACCACCCTCGGTCCCTACGTGTTGCTCGAGCCGATCGGAGCCGGAGGCATGGGGGAAGTCTGGAAGGCGCGGGACACCCGGCTGGATCGCACCGTTGCCATCAAGCGGCTGAAGCCTGAGCACAGTGCGCGGTTCGAACACGAGGCGCGCGCCATCGCGGCGCTCAACCACCCTCACGTGTGCCAGATCCACGACGCCGGCCCCGACTACCTGGTGCTCGAGTTCGTCGAGGGCGTGCCGCTGCGCGGCCCGCTGCCGCCCAACGACGTGGTCAGGCTCGCGCTGCAGATGGCCAGCGCGCTGGAGGAAGCCCACGGCCGGGGAATTCTTCACCGCGACCTCAAACCCGACAACATCCTGGTCACACGGAAGGGATCCATCAAGCTGCTCGACTTCGGCATTGCCAAGCTGACGGCACCCACCGACGCGTCCGCGACCATGTTGAGCGGGGTGATGGGAACGCCGTTGTACATGTCGCCCGAGCAGGCCGAAGGGGCGCAGCTCGATGCGCGTTCCGACATCTTCAGCGCCGGGGCGGTTCTCTACGAGCTCCTCGCCGGCCGGCGCGCGTTCGACAGTCTCGCGGCGCTGTTGCGGGATGAACCGGCGCCGTTCGAGGCGCCGGCAGGGCTGCGCACGGCGATTCTGCGGTGCCTGCGGAAGCGCCCCGCGGATCGCTACGCCGACGCCCGCGAGCTGCGGGTGGCGCTCGAACAGTTCGCGATGCCGTCGACGGACTCCCGGCCCTCGGTCGCGGTGCTGCCGTTCGTGAACATGAGCGGCGATCGGGAGCAGGAGTATTTCAGCGACGGCCTCGCCGAGGACGTGATCAACATGCTCGCGCGCCTTCCCGGGCTGAAGGTGACGGCGCGCACGTCGGCGTTCTCGTTCAAAGGGCGGGAGGCGCGGGTCGCCGAGATCGCGCGCGAGCTCGGCGTCGAACACGTGCTCGAAGGAAGCGTGCGGAAGAGCGGCCAGCGCATTCGTGTGACCGCCCAGCTGGTCAATGCAGCCGATGGCTGTCCGGTGTGGTCGGAGCGTTGGGACCGCGAGCTCACCGATATCTTTGCCGTGCAGGACGAGATCGCGTCGGCGATTGCCGCCGTGCTGCAGACGAAGCTGGCCGGCAAAAGGACGGCGACACGGTACACGCCTCGCGTGAATGCGTACGAAGCGTATCTGAAGGGTCGACACTTCACGTGGGCGTTCTATCTGAACCGCTTCGTCGACGCCCGCGGGTTCTATGAGGAGGCCATCCGTCTCGATCCGCAGTTCGCGCTGGCGGAGGCCGCGCTCGCGGAGTATTTCCACATCGCTGGTTCCGGCCTCATGGACCGGAGGGAAGCCAGCGCACTGGGGCTCGCCGCGGCCGAACGGGCGCTCGCGATCGATCCGGCGCTGCCCGAGGCCAACGCCTGGCGTGGGATATACGCGATCGTGCGTGACTACGACTGGCAGGCGGCCGATCGCTGGTTTCGCGTGGCGATGGCCCAGCCGACGATCTCGCCGGAAATCCGTCATCTGTACGGCTATTTCTATTTGCAGGTCATCGGCCGTGGCGCCGAGGCCGTCCTGGCCCACCGGCGGGCTATCGATGAGGATCCCCTGAACCTGATCATCCGCGTCGGCCATGCCGTCTCACTCCGTGCCGCAGGCCGCGATGACGAGGCCGCGGACGAGGCGCGCCGAATCATGGAGATCAACCCGGACTTCACCGCGACGTACACGTTGCAGGCCCTCGACGTGACCACCGTGCCACCCGCCGAAGCGCTCGCCTACGCGGAGAAGGGGGTTGCCCAGGCCCCGTGGCAGCGGCCCTCCATCGGCCTCCTCGCCGGCGTGCTCTCGAGACAGGGCCAGGAGCTCCGTGCCCGGGACTTGATGGCCGCGTTGGATCCTGACAGCGAGGGGGTATCAGCGGCCTTCACGATGTTTCACGCGCTCCGCGACGAGCCCGAGGAGGCGGCCCGCTGGTTCGAGCGCGCGATCGACCAGCGCCTTCAGTTCGTGCCCATGATTCTGCTCACACGACCGTACCTTCCCGTGCTGCGCGCGTCGAGCCGCTGGCCGGCACTGGCGCGGCGGTTGCACCTCTCGGAGACGTCGTAGAGCCGCCACTGGCATGACGCCGATACTCGAGAAGGGGTTCGGTTACCAGGGCGACAAGATGAACCTTCCTGTCCCTGATCTCGACTCGGCCTTGCCCTTCTACGAAACCATACTTGGCTTCCGGGTGATGTCTCGGGCTGAGATCCCTCACAAGTCGGCGGTACTCGCGCGGGACCAGGTCGAGATTCGGCTGGCGCAGAACGGCGGCGATCCGACCCAGGATGGCTGTGCGTTCCATGTGAAAGAGCTCGAAGCGCTCTTTGACGAGTTCACGGCCAACGGTCTGCAGAAGGAGCTTTCGGAGTTCGATGTCGAGGAGCATGGCGGCTTCAAGTGGAAGGTGTTCTATGTCGTCGCCCCCGACGGGTTGTGCTACTGGTTCGGCGAGCGGGAGGCCGATCGATGATTCCTTTGTTGCCCTGTGCTGCGGAGTCCATTTCTTGACAAGCTCGAAGCGTCACACCCCGATTCATTGGATTGGCATGGCACTGGCGATCGCGATCGGATCTGCCGGTGGACACGCCGTGAGCGCGCAACAGCGCCAGATGCCGCCGGCGTGGCCGTACGCCCAGACACAGCTGCCGCCCGGCGAGATTCCTCCGCAGGCGGCCGCGCCGAAGACGCCGCCGGTCACAAGTCCTGCTGTGGCGAAACCTGACGCCCCACCAGCGCCGCTGCTCCAGGCCAAGGGATCGGCGGAGAAGTTTACCCAGCAACAGGTCAACGACAGTTACGGTCCGGCCGACTGGTTCCCGAACTCGCATCCGCCGATGCCCGAGATCGTCGCGCACGGCAAGCCGGGTGTCGCGCGGGCATGCGCGCTCTGTCACCTGGCGGATGGCCGCGGGCGGCCTGAAAATGCTCCGCTCCAGGGGCTGCCCGCCGACTACATCGTTCAGCAGCTTCGCGATTTTCAGCAGGAGCTGCGGCACAGCGCCGACCCGCGCAAGGCGAACACCCTCGAGATGGAAAACATCGCGAAGGCGCTGACTGAGGACGAGATCAAGGACGCCGCGCGGTACTTCGCTTCGATCAAGGTGCCGAAGTACGTCCGCGTGGTCGAGACCGAGAAGGTTCCCGCGATGCGGGTGCAGGGAGAGATTTACTTCAGCGCCGATGGTCCCGAAGAGGCCATCGGCACCCGCGTCATCGAAACGCCGGAGGACGCCGCCGAAACGCGCCTGCGCAACCCGCGGTCCGGCTTCATCGCGTACGCCCCGGTCGGCAGCATCAAGCGCGGGGAGGCGCTCGCGAACTCCGGCAGCAGCGGCAAGACGACCGCCTGCGCCGTCTGCCATGGACCCGAGCTGAAGGGGCTCGGCCCGGTGCCGAACCTCGCCGGACGATCGCCCAGTTACCTCGCGCGGCAGATGTATGACATGAAGCTCGGCACGCGCAAGGGAGCGATGTCGGCGCTCATGATGCCGGTGCTTGCCAATCTCACCGACGCCGATATCGTCGATCTGGTCGCGTATCTCGCGTCACTGGAACCGTAAAAAGATCGCGGGTTCGCGGGCTCGCGGGCTCGCGGGTTCGTTACCGTCCGGATCAGCAGCGTTCCGAACCCCCGAACCCGCGAACCCGCGAACCCGCGATCGATTCACCGATTCCCCTTTGCCACCGCCGGAACCGTCTGCAGGTATGCCCACAGCGCCTTCAGTTCGACATCCTTCATCTGGCAGTACGCCTTCCATGGCATCTGCGGCAGGATGTCGGTGCCGTCCTTCCGCTTGCCTGCTCGAAGCGCGCGCATGAAGTCTGCTTCGGTCCATCCCTTCAGGCCGGTCTCGTGCGGCGTGATGTTGGCGACGATCGGCATGTTCGGATCACCGCCGATCTTGCCGCCGGAGAGATTCGGGCCATGGCACCCGCGGCAAACTTGTGCGATGTGCTGGCCCAGTTCGACGCTCGCGACTTCGACGGGTGGTTCAATTGGATGCGGCCTCTCGTGGTCGATGGCGAAGGCCACGAGCGAGTCGGCGCCGAACGCCACGATGAAGGAGAACAGCGGACCGATCCTGATGGATTTCAACTCCCGATCGACGGGAGGCCGGCTGCGAACGCAGGCGACGATGTCGGACAGCTCGTGATCGGACAGGTTGAGGAATTCGATCGAAGGCATCGATGAGGACTGGCCGGTGTGCCTGACACCGTGACGGACTGCCCGGTCCCAGTCGGCGGCGGAAAAGCTGCGGGTGACGCTCCCGGCGCCGGTCGTGAGATTCGGCGCGGACCAGCGGCCGATGAGGGCCTGATCGATCAGGACTTTCCCACCCAGGTCTGCGCCGTGACAGCCGGCGCAGCCCACGCGCGTCGCGATCAGATGCTGTCCGCGGGCGATCGCCCTGGTGAGTGCCGCCGCGTTCAGATCCACTCCGGCCAGCGGGTCGGATGCCGGGGCGCCTGCCGCGAGCCGTTCGGCCCGGAGCGTCTCGAGCTCGGCCGCGCTGAGCGGAAACGGAATCGGGAACGACGCCTCGTGCGTCGTCCACTGGCGGGAGTATTTTCGGCCCGCGATCACGCGTGCGACACCAGTTGCGCCGAGCGCGAGAACGAGCACGAGACAACGATCCAGACCAGGACTTTCAGCAATCTGCGCATGGGAGCCTGAAACGGCAGCCGCAACAGCCGCGGCGCTGACGGGGACTACGAGGTCAACGAGGCTCTGCCTCAAATGGGCGATCCATATCGAAGCAATACGAACGCGGTGGAGATCCGGATCGCACCGGCAGTCTACGGCAGTGCGATCTGAGCGTCCATGATCCAGGCCACTCGGCTCCGAGGGTGCGCGCGGGCCGCAGAAAGCTCCAGCAATTGGGCGAGGTTCCGTGGCATCGCTGTTGCTCCCTTCTCTTCGCCAGCTCCTCGGAGTGTGAACATGCGCACGCATTCACCCTTGCCGGCCCTGTTCGCTGGCGCGCTGCTCGTCGCGTCGTCCGCAGCGGCCCAGGATCGGCCCCAGGTCGGCGCCTTTGGCGGATATACCTTCGGCAGCACCACTGAGGCGACGACCTTCGGCGGAAACGTTCAGACGCCACTTGGGAGCGGTCTCCAGATCGTAGGCGAATTCGGGCGGCTGGAGGATGTGATGCCCTCGACGCTCGGCACGCTCATCGATTTCACCCCGGTCGATCTCCATCTGTCGGCCTGGTATGGTGAAGCCGGCGTCCGCTTCACGGTGCCCGGGCACAGTGGCGTACGTCCGTACGCGGAGGCGACTGGCGGCTTCGCGCGGATGCATACCGCCTTCAGCGGCGCGGGGGCCGCCGATCCCTTCGTCGCGACCGCCTTGCGCTTTCTCGACCGAACCGAGCCGATGCTCGGCGTGGGCGCGGGGGTCGCATTCACGGGTGGTCCGGTGACGCTGGACCTCGGATATCGTTACAAGCGGATTCTGGCCTCCGACTCGCTCCCGTCCTTCCTCGTGGCCGGTGACGAGATCGACGTCAGTCAGGTGCGAATCGGCATCGGTTTCAGATTCTGACCAGGCACGCCGCAGTCGAGCGGGCCGTTCCCCCGGAGGATCGACCGCATGGCCTTTGTGATCGCGTTTCGCACCGCCAGGTTCGATGTGTCGAAGGAGTCGCCGAACCCGATCAATCCTATCGCCGGCGAGAGCGTGCTCAACTGGCTCCGTCCGGCGCTCGCCGAAGCCGCCTACCGATCGACCGAGCCAGGCACGGAGGACTGGGGCTGGTACATGGATGTCGAGGGTCCCGGCGGTGCGTATCTGGTCGGCGCCAGTGCCGATGCCGATGGCGCCACGACCGATGTCGAGTGGGTCGTGCAGGTGCATCGAGCGCGCTCGATGAAAGACAAACTCCTGGGGCGGAACAAGCTGGAACCGGATGATCCGCTCTGCTCGCTGATCGAGCGGCTGGTGCGTGCCGACAGTGCGATGGAGCTGCTCTCTGTCGACGCGGGTGGCTGAATATCGCAGCGCTCAGACCTGGCGTCTCAGGCCGACCGCCACGCAAAGCCAGGCAACCGTCAGGCAACCGAACGCGATGAAGAGCGGTACGAGAGCCTCCGCCGAACCCTCGGCGACTCTTCGGAATGGTATCGGCGATTCCGTGGCCGCAATGCCGCGAAGAATGGTCACGAAGCCGGACAGCATCCCCGACAGCCCGGCGAAAATCGCTGCCAGGGACGCGGGCCGGAGGAGACCCAGCAGCTGCTCACTCGGACGGGCCGCGTACAGGACACCAAGACCGACAGGGAAGAGGGCCACCACGATACTGAGTAGCGCGACCATCCCCGCCTCATTCAACATCTCGAGAACCATACCGCCGCCTCCTTCAGGCCTGCTCCTGATATAAACGCACCGCACGCCGGAACGTGACGGATGTCACGATTGACCGGCTCGCGCGTTATGACCTTCATGGACCGGGAGTGTGAGCTGGCGCTGGTCGGGCGTCTTCGGGCGGCGGATCCCGAGGCGTTCGACGACGTGTACCACGAGTTCAACCCTCGCCTGTTCAGTTTCCTGGCGAGGCTGTCGCGGAGCCGGCACGTCGCCGAGGATCTTCTGGAAGAGACCTGGCTGCGCTTCGTCGCGCACATGCCGCGGTTGCGTACCGATACCAGGCTCGGGCCCTGGTTGTTCACGGTCGCCCGCCATCTCCACGTCAGTTATTGCCGGTCACGGCTCATCGAGGATTCCTGCGCCGCCGGCCTCATCGGCTTATGGCCATGCGGCTCGATTGCTCCATCTCCATTCGAGTTCACGCTGGCCGGGGAGACCGGCCGGCGTCTCGAGGCTGAGATCGCCGGCCTTCCCGTGGCCTGCCGGGAGGCCGTGCTGCTGGTGGCTCTGGAGGGCCTCCGGCCCGCGGAAGCTGCCGAGGTGTGCGGCATCTCGCCGGAAGCCATGCGACAGCGCTTGAGCCGCGCCCGTACGCTGCTGGCGCGTTCGCTCGATGACTCGGACGGGCGGGCGCTGAAGGCGCTTGAAGAGGCAACAACGTGAGCACTGACGACATCAACGCCATCGTGACGACAACGAGACGATTGTCGATGGTCGCGCCCGATCCGGCATGGGCGGATCAACTCCGCGCCCGTTGCCGCACGAAAATCACTCAACGCGCCAAACCGCCTTCGCAACCTGCGAGGTCGAGAATCCCGGTCGACAGCATTATTGCGACCGCCGTCCTCGGTTCGTTCTCCGCGCTTTATCTGCTCAGTGTCGTTTACGATGTAATCCGTTTGTATCGTGAGCCGTGATCGTTGAGCATCGGCGGCTGCCACACCGGTGATCCCAAAAACCTCCGCGCAGCTCCCTCAAGATTACGCCGCGGAATCGAGGAGTTGCGTGACGCGGACCGGAGTCACAAGCTGTAGTTCTCAAGCCACCACTGCGGCTGACTAGCGACGGCGGCGGTAAGCCCCGTCAGGCGTCCGGCCGCGTGATGGTCCACGTGTAAAGGAAATCGGGATCGTGCACCTCTTCTCCCGTCGACCGCAGACGGTATGTGCCTGGTGGAGCTTGCTGGATGCCACGAAGATCCGGCGGGAGGCGGAAAGTCGAACCGTCCGGTAGGCGGAGGACAATACCAGCTTCCCTGCTGATCGACCACCACGACGATCCGAACGATGGCGTGTGGACCGCTGACGACACCTTCGAGACCGTCGACAAGAATGGCAACCCTCTGAGCGACCCGGACGAATACCGTGACCTTGCCGAGATCAATAGCACGGCGTTCAGGCTTCCACGCGATCTCGGGCTCCCGCTCACGTTGAAAATCGCCGACCCGCAGGACGGATTGAAGTCGGGATTCTTCTATGCGATCAATCTCCGACAGGCGGGCGAGAGCGCCGACACCTATCGGTCCCTGATCGCTACCTGCCAGGACACGCCGGCGCCACACTACGGGGAGCTCTCGAACCGCTGAACGGGAACATGAAAGGGCCGACGGTGCAGGGCGTCGCTGACCTCATCAATCTCGATCCAAAGGCCGAGTGGGATCCAGCGACGAAGACGGTGATCAACAGCTGCGCGCCGTCGCCCGAGTGCGGGGCGGTCAGCCCACGCATCGTGACCATCGTCGCATTCGACCCGATGTGGTACGAGCGCAGCTGGTGGCCCGTGGGTCAGCCAATACTCAGGCTGACGAACATCGTGAGCATCTTCGTCGACGGTATCGTCGGCGGCAAGGTCACCGGCTATCTCACCAACCACCCGTGGACGAGCGCCCAGCAACCGTGACGGTATGGCGCTGGATCAACGCCTGCAGATTCCGTGGGCACTCACGTCGCCGCGGAGTGACGGTGAGTGCGAGAAAGGGATCGCGGTGAAGACTCTCTTGCGAATCGCTTGTCTGTGCGTCCTCGTGTTCGCGCCCCTGTGGTTCGCAGGCTGTGTCGCGGAGACAGCGGGCCAGGATCGCCAGACGTCGGCGCGTACCGGCGGGTGCGACGGACGGGCACCAGATGAACAAGAGCCGTTCAAGGCGAACGTGCGGGCGATGCTCGAACGCCGGCAGTTCGGCGCGCTCGACGATCTTGCCGATGAACTGCATCGGACCAAGGCACGATTCGCTGGCGGCGACTGGAAATCGTTCCGCTTTCAGGAAGCGCTCGGCGCACCCGCCGGCGGCTGCGACGATACCGACGCACACTGGACCGAACTGCTCGCCGTGCTGAGGCAGTGGCATGAGCAACGTCGGGGTTCAATGCCTGCGGCGATCGCCCTGGCCGATGCCTCAGTCGGATACGGCTGGAAGGCGCGGGGAACCGGCTTCTCCGACACCGTCACACCAGAGGGCTGGCAACTGCTCCACCAACGGATGGCGCCGGCGGAGGAGATCCTGATGAAGGCGGCTGGTACCGCGGCGAAAACACCCGACTGGTACCGCGCCATGATCCGTCTCGGACGCGTGCAGGGCTGGGATCGCCGGCGGGTGGAGGCACTCTTCGAACAGGCAGTGACCCTGGAGCCGCAGTACCTCCACTCGTACAGCGAATTGGCCAGATACTTGACGCCCCGCTGGCACGGTGCCCCCGGCACTGGGAGAACATGGCCGACCGAAGCGCGGAACGTCTCGGCGGCCGCGAAGGATCCGTCATCTATAGTCACATCGCCTGGCAGATCAGCAAACTGCATCGCGGTCATGAATTCTTCGATGAGAACCGTGTCTCGTGGTCCCGCATCAAGGAGGGGTTCATCGATCGCGAAGCGCTGTACGGTGCGAGCGGGCGAAATCTGAACGCGTTCTGCAAGCTGGCCGCCGACGCGGCGGATCGCCGGACGGCACGCGAACTGTTCGACAGGATCGGTGAAGCGTGGGATCCGGGTGTCTGGCGCGAGCGGAAGTACTTTGACGACTACCGCAAGTGGGCGGGGGGCAATCCGCGATGACTCGTCGATATCCGGTCGTGCTCCTCTGCGGGCTGTTCCTCGGCTCGAGTGCCCCTGCATTCGCGCAGTCAGTGCTCGATCGGGTGATTGGTCAGGCACCCTGGAATCAGCCGCTGACACTCACGCAATTGAATGGCCAGAACGTCGGCCTCCTGGCGCTCGTCGCGCGAGTACCGATCGGCATCGAGTCACACCGGCTGCCGTTCAAGGCGAACTGGTCCATTCCGGCAACCGGTAGAACGCTGCGGGAGGGGGTGACGACCGGGAACCCTCCGATGATCCGCGAGACGATCCTCACCGGAATGCGGCTGGCGGATGCGCTGGCCATCCTGGCGGCGATCGACAGCCGCTACGAGTGGCGGGAGATGGATGGCGTCATCGTATTCCGTCCGGTGCCGGCGTGGCGCGACGCGTTGAATCCGCTCTTCCTCCCGGTCCCAGAGGTGCAGCTGCGGCGTGTCACGCTGTCGACCGTGATGGGTGTAATTGCGTCGGCATTGAAGGGGCCCGAACATGCCTCGAACACCATCGTCGATACGAGGCGCATGTCGATCGACATACCGGCCGGGTCCGTGCTCGATCTCCTGAATGCCGCGGCGAAGGCCCACGGGCAGCTGACGTGGCAGTTCGACGAGATGTCCGCAGCCGATCGGCGGCTGGCGGGGGCACGCCGGCACCTGATCAGGGTCTGGATCTCCGGCAGCGGCGCATTCGGACTCATGGTGCCCTGAACGCACGAACTGACTGAAGGCGCGTTCCCGCCCATAGTGTTCGTGAGCCTCGCGGGTGCAACGCTCTTCTTTTGTCTGGCGACGTTCAACGAGACTCGGTCCACGGCGATGGCGTCTGCCGCAAGAACGCAGTGGGCATCCGCCTCTCGTCACAATCGAAAGGTCTGAATAATGTTTATGCACCTTCTCATAGTTGTGCCGTTGCTCTGGAACTCGCCTGCCCTCGTCGAGCCAGCAATCTTCGCTGGCAAGTGGGAAGTAACCAGGGTCACTGAGGCTAAGAAGGATGCGTACTCATGGAGTCTTGAGGTGAAGTACCCCAAGCGAATGACATTGGAATTACGCGACGGTCGGCTCGAAGGTCGCTACACCGACCAGTGGGACTACTCCGGCAAGTTTGAAGTGGTGGCTGTCATCAACGAAGGGCACGACCTGCTGCTGGTGCACGAGGGCGGAACCAAGGACCCTGAGTCGCTGTCCCCGATTCATCATGTCAAGTTGATCCACGGCAAGCTGCACGCGGTTGTCACGACCCGCGAGAAACTGTTCGAGTGGATGGCGGAACGCCGATGAGGCATCCGCCCCCCCGGGATGCAATGCTGCTTGTTTCGACGGCGGCGACTGAAGCTCGACACACACAATGTCCAACGCCTTTGGAGCTTGATCCAGATCGTTCATTCGTGTCACCCTCTGCAATTCAATCGCTCAGCGTTCCCGTCGATCTGTGTCCATCCCCTCCCTCTTCGCGCGGCTGATCGTCGTCGGCGTACTGTTGGCCGCCGTAACCGCTGCCGTGGCTCGGGGTTACCAGCAGGTGTCCACGACTGCTGACGTCTACGTGTGGCTCAATGACTACGGGCTGGCGGATCGGGGTCAGAGCTATGGCCGCGTAGCCAATGCGAGTCTGAACTTCCAGGATGCGAACGGAAGGACGCTGGCAGAGGCGCGCTCCTCCGACGGCGTTGTCCTGTTCTGGCATCCGGTGGTTGGCGACTGTGCGCAAACCCGCGATCAAGGACCACCCGCATGGCGCCGATGTTATGAGGAGCATTCACGGTGGTACATGTCGTGGGCACGAGCCGTGACACAGGCGAAGGTCGATCTGGGCAACTGTACTATCGAGCGCGTGCCGGTCACACGCGAGGAGTACAGGGGGCGCTGGTGGCTGTGGTGGGTTCCCTTGCCGCACATGGACAATTCGGCGCGTACGCTTTTCAGTCTCCATCTTTCGATCAACAGCCGCAGCGGTTGCACGCCGCCGGCCTGATCGAGGAGCGACCCAGAAGAGAACCCACACCCGCAGCAGGATCAGCTCTCGAATCTGCTGGTCGATTCCATACCCGTCGGCCGCCGCTCCCGCCCGACCGCAGCCCCGAGGGGTCGCTCCAAGGGCCCTGGCCCGCGCGGCCAGAAGAGGCGCCAGATCGCCGAAGACGAACGGTGACTCGCACCCTCCGGGAACAAGGATGACAGGAGCGCCCTTGCCGCCCAATCCGGGTAGTGGACCCGCACCTCGCCGACGACCACGAACGAGGAACCCGGCGGGTCCGACGTCGCGGTCTGGGAGACAGTGGATGCAAAGGAGGGAGAGTTGGCCGGAACGAAGAAGGTCCCGCAGCCAGTGGCGAGGTAACAACGATCATGGACGCCGTTCAGGTCGTCGAGTGTGCGACGTTTCGTGACGCCGCGTAGACGTCAGATCCGTGCGGCCAGAAGCGCCAGACGGCGGCCAACTGAACGCCATCCTCCGCGATGCCGACGCGGACTGCCTTGTCCCGTGCCATTTGACCGTTCCCCGCGAAGGTCAAATCGTGACGCTCTGGACTCTCAAGCAAGCCGACGGTTATCACGGTGCAGGGACGTGGCGGTTGATCGAGGAGCGCATGATGGAAGTGACGCGGAGCAACGGCCTTGAGGGGGTGCGTCTGAGGCTGCAACGTGGCGTTGACGAAGTGTGGCGCGGATGGACGGAACCCTACTCTGATGGCGGTGCCGGGTGCTCGGATTTCCGTGGACCGGGTAAATGACGCCACGTGCCGGTTCAGTTCGCAGTGACGCGCTGCGGCGCAGGGGATTGTGATGAGGGTGGCGTAACCGTGGCCGGTGTCTAGCGACACATGGCCCTCGCACGCATTCTGGTCGCTCTCGCCGTGCTGTTCTCGGTGCGGTGCAGTCAGGTCGAAGCGCCGCCCGCGCCTCCACCTCCGCCGCCTGATCTGATTCTCACCGACAGCGAAGTCGCGGGCTGTTACGAGCGCACTGAGGCGGGAACGGGTGAGCCACGCGCTCCCTGGGAGCCGCCCGCGCGATTCTTACTTAGCAACGAAAGGGACGTTCGACCTGAGGGCAATCCACCCGGAGGCTGGAAGGTCACTCAAGCGGCTGGCTACCGAGCCTGGGGACGTTGGGAGCGGACAGAGAACACCGCGATTCGAGTGACATGGACAACCGGCTATCAAGGGATTCGGGTGACGCTTCGACGCAGCTCGGCTGATGGATTGTGGCGGGGTCGGACGGAACCGTTCTCGGATGACGGGCTCGCGCGTCCCGGCACCGAAATCTCCGTGCGGCAGGTCAGCGATGCGGTGTGTGATCCGAAGCCGTAGTGAATGTGAGGGTTCAGGCGAAGGGCGGCACAGCGCCGGCCCCTACCTGCTCTGGCGCGACCTGGTGACCCAGATCACCTGCGCGAGATTGACCCATTCTTCCGGGCGCTCACGCTGGCCGATGCTGAAGGGTTCGCGCTCAACCGGCCCACACCGCACAAAGGTGCCCTTTATATCCTCGACGGTGCATCGATGCGTTCTGTCTCCGGTCACCGTGAGCGTGACGACGACCTTGCCGCGAGAGAGCGGCCACGGCTCTGACTGCGCCTGCACCGACGGGATGCGGCCGCGTATGCCACGAAGGCTGGAGGACGACCAGGAGAGCAACGGTCCAGGAGTGTCGCATGGGAACCTCCGAAGGATGTAGACGATGAGTCGGGGCGAGCGGCCGGTAGCTACTCACCTTTCCGTGATACAAGGACCAGCCGGTCATCGATGTGGCTCAGGTCCAGGAACAGACTGCCGAAGACCGAGGGCTCAGCCAGCATGACGCCGCCGCCGAACTCCTGCACAGACCAATCCTGTTCGCCCAGCACGTCTGGGTCCGCGACGAACTCGATTTGGGCTGGAAGGTCTTCATAGAGGACGTGATCGCCCTCGAAGATTTTCTCACCGGCGGCGCTGCTGCTGAACCGTCGACTTGACGAGATCGAACGCGGTCTTCCGCGTTGACCGCGCTTTACCTGCTCAGTGTCGTTTACGATGTAGTCCGTTTGTATGGTGAGCCGTGATCGTTGAGCATCGGCGCCATCGAAGGCAGACGGTCGTGCAATCGATCTCGATCCGTAAGGCTACCCCTGACGATGCGCCGGGAATTCTCGAGTGCCTTCGGCTCGCGTTCGAGCCGTATCGGGAGAGCTATACACCGTCGGCGTTCGACGATACCGTGATGTCGCCGTCCACGATACGGCACCGTCTGACCGCCATGTCGGTGTTCGTGGCCGTGACCGAGGGTGGTGAGATTGCTGGCACGATCGGCTGCACAGCGGCCGGAGATGGTGAGGGACATATTCGCGGGATGGCCGTTCATCCAGCGTGCACTGGAACTGGTCTGGCGCGCTCGCTGCTCGAAGCCGTCGAAGCGGACCTCGGTCAGCGCGGCTGCACCCGGGTGACGCTCGATACGACACGGCCGCTCGAGCGCGCCATCCGGTTCTACGTCCGGAACGGGTTTCAATCGACGGGTGTCGTTCGTGACTTCTTTGGAATGCCGCTATTCGAGTATGCAAAGGACCTGCGCCCGAGCAGTCGCTGACTGCCGCGCCCACTGCCGTGTCGAGTTCTCGTGAGCCGTTTGCCGTGCGGGCCGCCAGCGCGGACGATATTCCGTTTCTGGCACACCATCGCGCCGCGATGTTCCGCGACATGGGCAAGCTTGCACCGCACCAGGAAGATGCGCTGCGGGGTGCAACCGCGTCATACCTGCGGGACGCTCTCGAAACCGGTGAGTACCTTGGCTGGGTGGCGCTGGTGACGGGGACGACCTCGATCATCGGCGGTGCCGGTGCGCAGATCAGATCGATCCTTCCGCGCCCGCGCCCCGGTGCCGATGATCTCGAGCTCGGTCCTGAAGCGATCGTTCTCAACGTCTACGTGGAACCGGCCTGGCGGCGGCGTGGCGTCGCCGATGCGTTGATGCGAGCCGTCCTCGAGGGCCTCGCCAACCGAGGCATCCGGCGCATCGTCCTTCACGCCTCGGACGAGGGACGTCGCCTCTACGAGCGCCTGGGTTTCGTCGCGACGAACGAGATGCGCCTGGGGCCGTCGCGACCGCGAGGATGACCCCGGCTTTCAGGTTCGGGCGACGACTCTGATTCGCGCGAGAATGTCAGATCGCGGATCTCGATACCCGTCGTGCGGGTCGATCCCATCACCTCGAGGAGTGCTCAATGATCAAAGGACTCGCGACCGTCATCTATCACGTCAGGGACATCGACCGCGCAAAGGCGTGGTATGCGGTGGCGTTTCAGCAGGCACCATATTTCGACCAGCCGTTCTACGTCGGCTTCAACATCGGCGGTTACGAGCTAGGCCTGGACCCGAACCCGGGCGGCCCGGCGCCTGGCCCCGGCGGAACAGTGGCGTACTGGCGCGTGAGCTCTATCGATGACGCGATCCGGCACTTCGTGAACGCCGGAGCGACGCTCCAGCAGGCGGCGCACGATGTCGGTGAGGGGATCAAGGTCGGGTCCGTCACAGACCCGTTCGGCAACGTCATCGGCTTGATCGAGAATCCCCATTTCAGTCTCTAATCGCTCATCCAAAGTCCAGAATCCTTGGTGCCGGGCCCGGACCCCGGACCCCGGATCCCGGATCCCGGATTGCACTCATGCAGCTTGTCTGGCCCGCGCGCGACTATCTGGCCGGCTACATCGTCGCCCTCGAGAGCGGCTGGTCGCCGGACGACCTGCGTCCGGAGGCCGCCCGGGAGGAGCTTGCGCGGATCGCCGAGGATGCGGATGCCTTTCTCGCGAGCCTGGTCGATCGAGAGGCGGTCGGCGAGCCCATCGTGTTTTCGGACGGCAGCTCCGTCCGGCGCCTGCCTGGATACCGAATGTGGATGTGGGACGGCGAGTTCTGCGGGAGTGCCAGTTTCCGCTGGCAACCCGGGACGGAAGCGCTTCCCCCTTACTGTCTCGGCCACATTGGCTACTCTGTCGTGCCCTGGAAACGGGGCCGTGGCTATGCCACGCAGGCGCTCGGCGAGCTGCTCGCGCATGCGAAAGTCGAGGGGCTTCGCTACGTCGAGATCACGACGCGCACAGACAACGTGCCATCGCAGCGCGTCATCCTCGCCAACGGGGGCGTTCTCGCCGAAGAGTTCACCGCGCCGTCCGCGCTCGGCGGCCATCGTCATCTTCGGTATCGGGTGCAGCTGGACGATCGGTAACGTGACTGTGAGTTGAGCTTGCTTACCTCCTCACGAAGGAAGCGCGCACTCCGTGGCGTAAGATCCGAAGCAAACCGGAGCGGTCCCATGTCAGAGCCGACCGTTAACGTTACAGACAAGACGCAGGCCACTCTCGGCGGCGTGTTCCCGATCCTTCGTGTCGCGGATCTCGACGCGAGCCTGAAGTACTACGAGACGCAGCTCGGATTCGAGGTGCAGTGGCGCAGCGGCACAGTCGCGTCGGTCCAGCGGGATCGGGCAGCGATCATGCTCTGCCAGGGGGATCAGGGGCACGCCGGCACCTGGCTGTGGATCGCGGTCAGCGATGCGGATGCGATCTACACCGAACTGCAGGCTCGCGGCGCCCGGCTGCGGCACGCGCCGGCGAACTATCCATGGGGCTCGCGCGAGTGTCAGATCATGGATCTCGATGCCCATGTCCTGCGGTTCGGGTCGGACCTCCGCGCGGGCGAGCCGATGGGCGATTGGCTCGATGCCTCGGGGCAACGATGGTTGCCGGACGCAGCTGGAGGCTGGCGGCAAACCGAGAGCCTTTAGTGTCGCGTCTCCGACGTCCGGTTACATTCGGCCGGCGCTGCATCCCGGGGCGCGGCGTTGCTCGTCGGTTGCATACTCCCGGTATGCGCCCTCCTCGCGCCTTGCGCGCCGGGCGCATCGCCGCCCTCGGTGTTAACCGGACGTCGGAGACGCGACACTGGCGATGATTCGCAAACTCGAGGACGGGCGGTATCGGCTGTACTCCCGGAAGAAAGATCCGAAGACGGGCAAGCGCCGGAACCTGGGCACGTTCGCGACGCGGGCAGCAGCGATGAAGCACGAACGTGCCGTGCAATTCTTCAAGCGCGGCGGGTGATGTGTCGAAGAAAGGCCTCCTCCTGAAAGCTGTCGGCTTCACCGCGATCGCCCTCGGGCTGGTGGCAGCGGCCGGTCCCATTGTCGGCATGGCGAACGCGGTCACAGGGTTGTCGTCGGCGCCAGCCGGCGTGTACGGCGCAGTCGTCTCGGTACTGCTCCTCGCGGCGACTGGCCTCGCGCTCCGTCTGGAGGGACTCGATCTGGGGAGCCTCGGACTGGTTCCGACACGGGATCGGATCCGGGAGCTCGTAATCGGGTTTGCAGCTGGCGTGCTGCTGTTCGTGATCCTGGCGCTCGTGCGTGGCGCATTCGCCGGTGTGACCTGGACGTTCGGCGGTTTGCAGGCAACGCTCCCTGTGCTGGCCAGCCTGCTCGTCGCGCTCCTGCTTCTCCTGCCCGAAGAATTGCTGTTCCGAGGGTATGCGTTTCAGCGGTTGATTCAGACAGCCGGAGCCTGGCCCGCAATCCTCATCTCGGCGGCGTTGTTCGGCCTGTATCACCTCGCGGGTTCCGGGATGTGGGGCATCGGCGCCTTCTTTCGTGCCGCCATGCCCGCGCTCGGGGGAGTCGTGTTCGGGTGGCTGGCTGTCCGGACCCGGGGGCTCGCGCTGCCCATCGGTCTTCATCTTGGCGGCAACTGGGTCCAGGCGGCCGTGTTTTCGTTCCGCGCCGGACCTAATACCGGACCCGCCGCCGCATGGACGGCTTACGTGACCGAGAGTCAGCAATGGGCGCTCGACGGACCCGACCTGGCCAGCCACTTGCCGTTCATCGTGGCGATGTTCCTGGCAGTCGTCATCTTGCGTCTCACACCGGTGCCACGACAGCGGAGCGTCTGACGGCTTGTTCCGAGGACGGGTCACGGCGACATCCACGGCAATCTCGCGGCCCTTACCGATCTTCTCGACCGCATTCGAGGGGAGGTCCGCTCCGCCGATACGATCGTCTTCCTCGGCGACTACATGGACCGCGGGCCGGACACGAGAGGCTGAGTGTAGACGCGATCCTGAAGCTGCAGCGCGAAACCGACGCCGAGGTGGTGTGCCTGCTCGGGAACCACGAAGAGTGGTTTCTCCGGACCCCCGAGCCCGGCGAGCCGCGAACTCGCGAACCCGCGACCCGTGCAGAACTGAGCAGTTGTGACCGATAAGAGAATCTGGGGGAGTGCTCCGTCGATTCGACTGCATGAAAATTCTCCTATTTGCACAGGAACGCCCGGCCGCGGAGCTCGTTTCGCGTGCTTTGCGGCGGATCGCACCAGACGCAGCCCTGGCGTGGGCCCGCAGTCCCGATGCGGCCCTGACCTGGCTGGGCACCAACCGCGATGCCGGACTGGTGATCGTCGACGCCAGCATCCCGGCTCCCCGGTACCAGGCCCTCCTGGACCAGGTCCGCGCCATCGGCCCGGACCTCTCGACCGCGGTGCTCGTCCCGCAGCACCTCGAGGCCTTGTCGCTGACGCTCAAGGCGAACCTCGATGCTGCCGCCGGTGAGGAGCGGACCCGGAACGATCTCCTCGAAACGCAGCTGCGGGAACTCCAGGAATGGCGGACACAGGCCCAGCTGCGTCTCACCCAGGTTCAGGCCGAACACGACGGCGCGCTTTCCCGCACCGCCCGGATCTGCACGACGCTGCAGGAACGCCTGCTGGAGGTCGAGGGTGCGCTGCAGCGCGCCGACCGGCAACGTGCGGAGCAGGCAGCTACGGCCGAACAGCTTGCCCGGCGCGAAGCGGAGCTCTCGACCGCGCTGGTCGAGGCTGCGGCGATCCGGACCACGATCGAACGCCGGCTGACTGAAACCGAGGCCGCGTTTCAGGACGCCAGGCTGGACGCCGAGCGGGCGCTGGCAGCCGCCGCCGGACGGCACGCCACCCTGGAAGATCGGCTCACTCGCGAGGCCAATCTTCGGGCGTCGCTCGAAGAGCGGCTGGCGACGACCGCGCATGCGAAGGAGGACGCGGACCAGCAGCACGCGGCAGAGATAGCAGCGCTCGCCGCACGCCTCACTGATGGAGAGGCCCGGCATCAGGTCCATCAGGTGTCCCTGGCGCGGACCAGCAGGATCTGCACCGCGCTGCAGGAACGGCTGCTCGATCTCGAATCGGCAATCCAGGCTGCCGACGGGCGCCGCGCAGCAGATGCGGCGGAAATCGATCGCCTGACAACGCGCGAACGGGAACTGGGCACGGCGCTGGCTGATGCCGGTGCGATCCGTACGGCACTCGAGCACAGCCTCACTCAGGCCGGCGCCGAACAGCGGCAAACCGCCGGAGAACGGACGACGGCACTGCAGAGAGCTGCGGCGCTCGAGACCGAGCTCGGGGAAGTGACCGCCGCCCGTTCGAGGCTCGAACGCCAACTGAGTGAGAGCGGTGCCGCCCTCGAGGACGTTCGCCGCAGCTGGACGAGGGAGGTCGCAGCACTCAGTGAGCAGTTGACGCGACGTGAGGCCGAGGCAGCGGCGGCACTGGCGGACGCGATTGCGAACCGCACGGCTGTCGAGGAACGACTCGCCGCCGCGGACAGCGCTCACGAACGAGCCGTGCAGAGTACGGCCGCGGATCTGGCTGCAGCTGCCGGACGATACGCTGCGCTCGAGGAGCATCTTCGCCAGGAAACCGGCGTCCGCTCGACGCTCGAAGAGCGGCTTGCCGCGGCCGAGGTCTCCAGCCGGCACGCCCAGGCGCATCACGCCAGCGAACTCGAGGCCTCATCCGCGCGTCTCGCCGCGCTTCAGGCGCAACACGTCGCGCTGACCGAACAGCTGCGCCAGCGGGAAGTGGAATTCGGCGCTTCGCTCGCCGAGGCGTTCGCGGCTCGCGAGGCGGTCGAGACCCGGCTGAAGCAAGCCGAAGCCGCACATCACGAGGCGCAGGAGCGGCTCGGAACGGACCTCGCACGAGCGGCCGAGAGACACTCGGCGACCCGAGCAGATCTCACGCAGGCGCTCGCGGCGCGCACTGCCCTCGAAGGCTCGCTCACCGCGGCAGTTGCCGGGCGTCGGGAAGCGGATCAACAGCATGCCACCGAGCTGGCTTCACTCACCGCGGGCCTTGCCGATCTTCGTGCCGAGTACGAGGCGGCCAGCGGACAGCTGGCATCGCTCGACCGCACGCTCGCTGACACCACCACCGAGCTCGAGGAGACCCGGCGCGAGTGGAAGGCGGAGGTCACGGCGGCCGCAGAGCAGCGGGCTCAGCGCGAGATCGAACTGGGTACATCTCTGGCCGAGGCGCTCGCGGCCCGCGCGGCGGTCGAGAACAGGTTGACGGAGGCTCAGGCCGCACACCAGGAAGCGCAGGCGCGCTTTGCCACCGAGCTGGCTCAGGCGGCCGAGAGACATTCGGCGATTGAAGGCGACCTTACGGTCGCGCTTGCGGCGCGCACGGCCCTCGAAGGTTCGCTGACCGCCGCGAAGGCCGCGCGTCAGGACGCTGATCAACAGCACGCCACCGAGCTGGCTTCGCTGACGGCGCGTCTGACCGATCTCCAGGTCGAGCACGACGCCGCCACCCGACAGCTGGAGTCCGTCGAGCGCAAACTGGCTGACACGTCCGCCGAGCTCGATCAGACGCGGCGCGAGTGGAAGTTTGACGCGGCGGCGGCCGCGGAGCAGCGTGCGCAGCGCGAGGCGGAACTGGGCGCGTTGCTGGCCGAGGCGCTCGCGGCACGCGGTGCGGTCGAGGCCAGACTGAAGGATCTCGAGGCCGCATATCAGGAGGCGCAGGCGCGCTTCGCCGCGGAGCTGACGACGGCAGCCGAGAGACACGCGGCAATTCAGCAAAACCTGACGGAAACGATCGCGGCGCGCACGGCTCTCGAAGGATCGCTCACCGCCGCGATCGCGGCGCGCCAGGAAGCGGATGAGCTGCATGCCACCGACCTGGCGGGGCTGACCGGGCGCCTCACCGGCCTTCAAGGCGAGTACGAAGCGGCCACCGGACAGCTGGCATCGGTCGAACGAACTCTCGCCGACACGTCCGCCGAGCTCGATCAGGCGCGGCGCGACTGGAAGACTGAGGTTGTGGCGGCCGCAGAGCAGCTCGCCCGGCGCGAGACCGAACTAGGTGGGGCGCTCACGGAGGCGATCGCGACCCGGACTGCCGTTGAAGAGAGACTGGCGTCCGCCGAGGCCGAACACCAACGGATCCGGACGCATGCAGACGCCGATCTGGCGGAGGCCGACGAGCGAAACGCCGAGCTCGAGGAACGGCTCATCAAGGAGTCAACGACCCGCGCGAACCTCGAAGGGCAGCTGGCCGCCGCCCAACGTGCCCGGGAGGATGCCGATCAGCGACACGCGGCCGAGCAGGAGTGGTTGACGGCGCGTCTCGCAGACGTTCAGTTACAGCACGCCGCCGCGGTGAGGCAGGGGAGCGTACTCGAAGGGCAGCTGGCGGATACGATCGCGGACCTGGAGACGGCACGCCGGGACTGGCGCGCTGAGGTGAGCGCCGCGGCGGAGCACCTGGCTGCCCGCGAGACGGAGCTCACCGCCGCCCTGGCAGACGCCGCTGACATTCGGGCCGCGATCGAGCACACGTTCCGACAGGCAGAAATCGCCCATCGGGACGCCCAGGCCCGTTCGGCGGCCGAACTCGCCCGTTCGGCGGAGCGATACGCGGCTCTCGAGCAGGAACTGGATGCGACGAACCGTGGAGTCGTCCGGCTTCAGCAGGAAACCGACGACCTGCGGCGGCAGCAGGACGCTCTTCGACGGCAGGCGGCTGCGCTGCGCCGCACCGCCGAGCGAATTCCCGCATTGGAAATGCGGATCGAGACCGGCGAAAAAGAGAATCGGCGTCAGTTCGAGCGTGCCCCCTATGGCCTCTGCGAGTGCACACGGGAGGGCGCCATCGTTCGGGTGAACCACGCGCTGGCGCGGATGCTCGGGTATCGGAGCGGGGCGGATCTGCGCGACAAGGACGTTGTCGACGCGGTCTTCGAATCTGTCGCCGATCTGCGCTGGCTGGTCGACCGCGCAATCCGTACCGCCAGGGTGGAAGCGATCGAGACCACTCTCAAAACCCGCGATCACCGTCGTCTGTCAGTTCGCCTTCACGCGCTGTCGAGCGACGGGCCGATCGTAGTCGCCGTCGAAGATCTGACCCGGCTGTCCGCCATCGAACACCGGCTCCGCGAAGCCCAGCGCCTGGAGGCAGTGGGCCGGGTGGCATCCGAGGTCGCGGTGACCTGTGACGCGCTGCTGGGCCAGGTGAGCCAGGAAGGGCGGCAATGGCTTGCCGGGTTTGCGAGCGACGCACCGGTGCGCCGGCAGGGTGAGCAACTGCTGGGTGAGGTGAGCCGGGCCGCCGGGTTCCTCCGGCAGTTCATGGCTTACGGGCACAAGCAGATCAGCAACCTCGAACCGGTCAACATCCAGCGCCTGCTCCGCGATCTCGAGCCCGTGCTGAAACGCGTCCTCGGCGACGAGATCATCCTGACGCTGCCGAAGACCTGGCATCGCTTCGAAGCCGATGTCGATGCCGAGCGGGTCGAGCGGATTCTCGTCAACGTGGCGAACTCCGCCCGTGAGCGGATGCCACACGGCGGACGTGTGAAGATTCACCTCGCGACCACCGTGGTGAACCAGGAGTTCCGCGCGCGCCATCCCAACGTTCGCCCCGGCGCTCACGTGCTCGTCACGATCACTGAAACGCCCGGAGCAACCTGGCAGGCACTACCGGTGCCCATCACGCAGGCCGCCCGAGCCGACGTTTCGAAATCGGCACCGGGCAGGCCCGGGATGTACCCTGGCCCGCTCGCCGCCCTGATCGCGGATCTCGGTGGCCACCTGTGGATGGCGGCGGAACCACAAGGAAACATGACCGTGCAGCTCCACCTGCCGAAGCGGGTTCACGCGGAGATGTCGGAGCCGGCGGCTGCCGGATCGTGGTCACATCGTGGCCGCCAGCTCACCAGGTGGTTCCGGCATTAATTATCCGAGGGGCTTCGCCCCTCGGACTCCCCTACACGCTCTCTCGCGCGCCGCTTCGCCGGCGCGCTCCGTTCGCGTGGCTCGTTCGCTGCGCTCACTCGCGCCTCGGGGCTTCGCCCCTCGGCCGCCGCTTACACGCCACTGCGTTCGCTCACGCTGTGGCTAGTTATTGAAATAGCCTTTGAGACTGCGGTCGAGGTCAGATCTTTATGTCCACATTTGGACGATGTTGAAATACAAGATCTGACCCCGCCGGCGATCTACAGCGCGAGCGAGCGAAGCGAGCGAGCCACAGGAACGGAGCGAGCCGACGAAGCGGCTCGCGAGTGAGTGTGTAGGGGAGTCCGAGGGGCGAAGCCCCTCGGAAAAGAATGACCGACCGGGACTGGATCGTCGAACGTGTTGGAGCGGCGGCGTTCGAGCAGCTGGCGACAGGGCTGGCGGGCTCCGATCTGCATTCGGTGCTGCTCGAAGTCATGCAGCATCGGGCCCGCAGCCGGACTCCGGCGGACGTGCTGGCCCAGTACCTCCGCGACGGTTTCTGCACACCGGCGGCGATCGACCTGCGGACGAGTCACGAGGTGGATGGACACCTGCTTGGCGCGGCCGATGGCTTCGAGGCGCTCGACCTGTCGCCGGTCGCGCCGCTTGGCGTCAGCTCCGCGATTGCGCAGACCGGACAGAACCGCGTCCTCTCGGCGCTCCGTATGACCGAGGTCGTCTCGGATCCGACCAACGTGCTCGCACTCGAATGCGCGCGCCGGCTCCGTGCCGATTGGGAGACCCCGGTTCACCTCGCGACCAGCCAGCGGGTGCTCCGCGCGCAGCCGGTTCCGAAGCTGCCAGGGTATGGTCAGCACTTCCGCATCTTCGTGCTGGCGAGCGGCGGGCGCGAGGCGAAGGATCATGCGTTCACGGTGCAGGCGTGCGCGCTGCAGATCCGTGCCATGCTGGTTGCACTCGATCGCCTCGAGCAGGACGGCTACACCTTTGGCGCGCGGCGCGTGGAGATCCTCACGACACCCGCACGACAGGCAGTGGGCGATCGAATCGGTGAATTGCTGAATGTCGCCGTCGTCCGCCGAGCGCTGGATCACGCGTACTACTCGGCCGGCCTGAGATATCAGATCTGGGTCACCGCACCGGACGGCGCCGGGATCCCGTTGGTTGACGGGGGCGCGTTCGATTGGATCGCCAGGCTCGCAGCGAATCGAAGAGCGGTCTACATCGCCAGCGGGACGGGCTCCCAGCTCATCGCGTGGTCCTTCAAGAAGGCTGGACGACCCTAAGGTTGGAGTTGGAAAATGTTGTTACTCTGTCGGAGACCACGCGCCGCCCGCCCGAATCGAATCATTCCGTTCCTGTGCATCGCCCTTCTCTGGATGGCGGGGTGCAACCGGACGCCCGGCAACCCCAAGGTGCCCGCGGGCGCCAAGAGCTCTGGTGGTCTGCACGCGTCGATCGAGACCGACAAGGGCCCGATCCAGATTGAGTTCTTCGCAGCCGACCAGCCGAAGGCCGTCGAGAATTTCCGGTTGCTCTCGGAGCACGGCTACTACGATGGCTTGACGTTTCACCGAATCGTGAAGGGATTCATGATCCAGGGCGGCGATCCCAGGGGCGACGGTACGGGCGGGGAGAGCGCATGGGGACCGACGTTTCCCGACGAGATCAACGAGAATTCGCCGCTCTATCGTGCCGGCTACCGTCGGGGTCTCCTGGCGATGGCCAACGCGGGCCCCGATACGAACGGCAGCCAGTTCTTTATCCTCCACGAGGACTATCCGCTGCCGCCTCGCTACGTGATCTTTGCGAAGGTGACGTCGGGGATGGACGTGGTCGACGCCCTGGCCAACACGCCGACCACCATGGGCGGCGATGGTGAGCGGAGCAGGCCGCTGACACCACCCGTAATCAAGAAGATTACGGTCCGTCCTTGAAGCCATGCCGTAATGCCGGAATGCGGTGATGACGTTCACCCTGAACGACGTCGTTCCGTGGGGACGGTCGTACGACGAATACGTCCGCATGTTCGCGCTGGAGGAGCCGGATTTGCGGCTGCGAATCATCGGCTGCGCCGATGGTCCGGCCAGCTTCAACGCCGAGGCGGCCCGGCGCGGTGTGCGGGTCGTCTCGTGCGATCCGCTCTATGCGTTCGCAGCTGCGGCCGTGCGCGATCGTATCGAGGCCACCTCGGCGGAGATCCTCGAGCAGACGCGCAAAAACGCGGCAGCATTCGTGTGGAACACCATCGCATCCGTCGACGAACTCGGCATCGTCCGGATGGCCGCGATGTCGAAGTTCCTGGACGACTACGAACGAGGGTTGGAGGAGCGGCGCTACGTTGCGGCGGCTCTCCCTGACCTGCCGTTTCAGCAGGGTGCCTTCGATCTCGCACTCTGTTCCCACTTCCTGTTCCTCTACAGCGAGCGTCTCGGGAGAGACTTTCACGTCGACGCTGCGCGCGAGCTGTGTCGCGTGGCGGGCGAGGTCAGGATTTTCCCGCTGCTGTCGCTTGATGGAGAGCGCTCGCCGTTTGTGGACACGGTCTCGGCGGCTCTGGCCGGGTCGGGGATGGAGGTCTCGCTGGAAGTTGTCCCGTACGAGTTCCAGCGCGGCGGCAACCAGATGATGCGCATCCGCCGCGGGCGGCTCACGGCGGGGTAAAATGCTGCCCTCCATGAAAGTATTTGCGCTGACGATGGCCCTGGCCCTGGTGCCATGCGCCGCTGCCGCCGAGCGCGCCCGGTCGCCCGCCGATGCCACGGTCTTCATTCGACTGATTGGCAGCGTTCACGCCGAATTGGACGAGGGCGGGATCAAGCGGACCGTCGACGAGGAGCGGGTCGAGGTGGGCACCGGGAGCGGCTTCGTGATCTCGCCGTTCGGGTACGTGATCACCAACGCCCATGTCGTTGAGGACGGCGAACCGCTGCGGGTCGCCAAGGGCCTGCAGCGGGCGACGATCACGCTCAAGATATCGACGATTCACGTCTGCTTCAGTGCCGAGGCGATGACGGCGCGCGGCATGTCCGCGCCGTGCACCGAGGCATCGGTGACGGCGTCGGATCCGAACCTCGATCTCGCGGTCCTGTTCGTCGGTGGATCCGGCAATCTTCCGTACCTTGCGCTCGGAGATTCCGAGGTGGTGGCGGCCGGACTTTCGGTGGATGCGCTCGGGTACCCGTTCGGGCGTGAAGTGGAGATAGGAAGGAGCGCCGCGGCGTCCGACGTCGTTCCAGACGTGAGCACGACGCCCGGCGCGATTTCGGCGCTGCGCGCCGACGATGCGGGCGATCGGCGCTACCTGCAGGTGACCAACAGCCTGAATCCTGGAAACAGCGGCGGCCCGCTGGTGACCCGCGACGGTTTCGTGGTCGGCGTGATCCAGTCGAAGCTGCGCAAGGGAACGGAGATCGGGTTTGCCATCCCGATCAACGAGGTGAAGAACCTGCTCGATTCCCACGGCCTCGATCACGTGATGCCGACCCGCCGTCTCAGGCTCGGCGTCTTTCAGACGATCGATCCGAAAGGGGTCGCGCTCCGCTTCCCCGAAGGCTTTGTCGATCGATCGCCGTTCATGACGCACGTCGAGACCGAGGCCACCGCCGGCGAGGTCGCATTCCGGCTCGATCGTGTGTTGTCGCCGTGGGCATCCAGGCGGGTCGAGGAGGCCCTCTTTTCCACCCGGACGTTCGAGCCTGTCGTAATGACACCACGGGAAGGGCGCCATCCGGCGAAACCGTCCGTGCCCGATCTGCTGCTCGGGGGCGCCGCAGGGACGGGTGGGGAAGGCAATCGTGAGATCCGGATGGACTATGCCGTCATGGATCTCGGCCCGGAGAAGCTCGTGGCGCGGTATGTGGGGCCTGCCGAAGTCATGGCGTTCAACGAGAGCGTGCTGCGGGACTCGCTGCTCAGCCTGCAGGGGCACCCGTTCGCGGCTGCAGACCTTCCTCCTCCAGAGAAGCTGACCTGGTCAAACGTCGCCGACGCCAGCGGTCGTGGTGGGCTGCCGGTTCCGGCGGGCTGGGTACTCGAGCCGGGACGGCCCGCGCCGTGCCGCGGGATGGCGGCCCCGACCATGGTTGCCACCGCGTTCCCGGCACGCGACGCCAGCATCGTGATGCGCGCGGCGGTGTGGCCCGGCGATGTCGTGCCTGACCAGGCCGCACAGGCTTGCTCGTCGCGTCGCGGGATCCTCGGCACGTCGTCTTACGCCAATACCACGTCCTGGCTTGGCGTGTCGTACGTGATCGAAGGAACCTTCACCCGGACGGCGTCCTCGCAGATCGTGCAGCTGGAGATTCTCGCGACGCAAACCCGCACCGCGTTCGCGCGGGAGCTGCTCGCCATCTGGTTGAAGAAGATGGCCGAGTAAAGTCAGCCCGCGCCTACTGCGTCTTTCCTTTCAGCTTCGCGATCTTCTGCTCGGCGCTTTCGCGAATCGCCTTTTTCCGCTCGTCGCTCCCGCGATCCTTGGGCAGCAGTTCCAGCGCCCGCTCCGACATGCGCAGCGCCAGCTCGTCCTGGCCGCTGGCGAGGTACGCATCACCGAGGCTGTCGTAGGTGTTCGCCGACAGCGGATACGCCAGGGTGTTCAATCGAAACAGCCGGATGGCGTCATTCGCCCGGCCCGCCTGCAGGTGCACGTAGCCGAGCAGGTTCAGCTGCGCTTCCGGAAACAGGGACGCGCCGGGGGTGCGTTGCTGCACGTCGTAGAACAACTGGACGGCAGCCGCCACTCCCTCAGGCGTCACCGCCTTCGTCCAGAATTCGCGGGCTGGTGTGCTCTTCACCGTCACCGCGGCACTCGGATCAGCCGGGCGCTTGATCAGGGTGTCGGTGTACCAGGCCACCATCTGCTTCACCAGCTCGGGGTGCGGGCCGAAGATCTCGGTTCCGTGCTTCCCGTCCCGGAACCCGGAGAACTTGTTGCGTGGATTGCCGGACATGGCAAGGATCCATCGCATCAACCCGGGCGCGTCGTCGTCGTACTGATCGTCGTTGGCGGCCGCCGCGAAGATCGGCAGCCATGACTTTTCGGTGATGAACGTGAGGCCTTCGAGGTCGAGTGGGCCTGCGAGCAGCGCCAGGGAACGCACTTCAGGATGACGCCGCGCGGTCCGTACTGCTTGCGTGACGCCACAGCTGCCGCCGGCGACACCGATCCGGGTCTTGTCCACGCCCGGCTGCCCGGCGAGGAAATCGTACGCCGCGTCGATGTCGCCAGGCCATTTCTCGTTGATCACCCGCTGCGCGTCCTGCGGCGCCAGGCTGTCGGAGCGGTCGCCACCGCTCTCACCAAATCCGCGATAGTCGACAGACAAGGCATGGATACCCGCGCCGGCCAGTTGCGGTCCGAGCGGCTCCCAGGACCTCCGCGTGGTGTTGCACATGTGAAGCAGGAGCACCGCGGGACCAGGCTGCGCGGCGGCGTAGTAGGTGGCTTTGAGCGCTGTGCCGTCGGGTGCCGACAAGGCCACATCCCGGCCGGTCTGCGGACTCTGGGCAAGCGCGGAAGATGTCAGGATCAGAAGTAGAAGAGAAATCGCGAATGCGTACGGCATGATGCCTCCGAGCTCTGAAGAACAGATATCACAACGAGCTCCGGCATTTCCGAAAGGGGACGAAATGAGTGACACGGTGAGTCCGGCCAATCGCGCCGAGATTGAAGGGATCGTGACCAAGCTGGAGTCAGCGTGGAATGCCGGCGATGGCCCGGCGTTCGGGGAACCCTTTGCGTCCGATGCGGATTTCGTGACCATCCGTGCCGAGCATTTTCGCGGCCGGGAGGCCATTGCGAACGGACATTCGGCGATCTTCCGCACGATTTACGCAGGCAGCAGCAATCGCCTGACAGTGGACTCGCTTCGCCTGCTTCGGCCAGGCGTGGCGCTGGTTCACGTCACTGCTGTCCTCGACGTGCCGTCGGGCCCGCTTGCCGGGCGCCACACGGCCCTGTTTTCCGCGGTGCTCACACAGGGGTCGAGCGGCTGGGAGATCGCCTCGTTCCATAACACGCTCGCTCCCCCGGCCAGGAGCTGACGTGGACTCCCGCGCGGCAGATCTCATCAGAGGGCTCGGACTCACGCCGCATCCCGAAGGCGGCTATTACCGCGAGATCTTTCGTTCACCGGCACGGGTTCAGCCACTGGACGGCCGCACTGATCGATTGGCGCTGACCACGATCTACTTCCTGCTGGTCGCCGGTCAGGTGAGCCGCTGGCATCGCGTCGCGTCCGACGAGGTGTGGCACCACTACGAAGGTGATCCGCTGGAACTGCTCGTCGCCGATGCCGGGTTCGGCGACGTTTCACGGCGCCGGCTTGGACCGGTCGCTGACAAGGCACAGCCTGTGCACGTTGTCGTGGCGGGGGAGTGGCAGGCGGCACGCCCGATGGGGGCGTATACGCTCGTCGGGTGTACGGTGGGGCCCGGATTCGAGTTCTCGGATTTCCAGATGCTCGACGCGCTACCCGGCGAGGCCGCGACGCTGAAGCATCGGCATCCTAATCTGGCGATGTTCATCTAGGCACGCCGAGCCCGGCGCCGGCGTTCGCGTTCCGCCTGAAGGCGGAAGCCACTCCAGGGCCAGCCTGCCTCGCCGAAGCGCGAAGCGCGAAGGCGGGTGTATAACTCTAGACGGATGTTCGTCGGTCACCTCGCCGTGGCGCTCGTGGCGAAGCGGGCGGCGCCAGCGGCGAACCTTGGCTGGCTGATGGCGGGCGTGACCGCGCTCGACTTGATCTGGCCGGTCTTCGTGCTCGCCGGCATCGAGCACGTCCGCGTCGTCCAGGGCGCGACAGCGTTCACGCCGTTAATCTTCGATTCCTACCCCTGGTCGCACAGCCTGGTGATGGCGGTGGTGTGGGGACTGGCACTCGTGGCCGTCGCCCGATCGCGCCGTGTGATCGCTCCGGCATGGCTGCTCGTGGCGCTGGTCGTCAGCCACTGGGTCCTCGACTTCGCGAGTCACGCGCCTGACATGCCCCTGTGGCCGGGATCCTCGCCGAGGTTTGGCCTCGGGCTCTGGAACTCCATCCCGCTGACGCTGCTCATCGAAGGCACGTTGTGGATTGTCGCGATCGTCGTGTATTTGAAAGGGAGGCCCGAACGCGCACGGGGCCGCGTCGCCTTCTGGTCGCTCGTCGCGATCACCACGCTCATGTGGGCCACGGGTCCATGGTCGCCGCCGCCCCCGAGCACGCGCGCGCTGGGCTGGTTTGCGCTGATTGGCTGGATCATCGTGCCCTGGGCGGCCCTGGCGGATCGGTCTGCGGCCCGCACTTCCAGGGCATGACGATGACGGGCAAGATGCTGGTCCGGCTCGCGGTCTTCGCCTTCCCGGCGGTCATCGCGTGCCAATCGGCGGCGCCGTCCCAGTCCTCTGTCGAGCGGTATCTGGTGACCGCAACGCCGATCGCTGTCGGAGAGGGCATCAAGCTGTGCGTAGCCGTAGACCCTGATGATCCACGTGGCACCTGGAACTGGATGCCGGGAGAGACCGGGTGCCTCAGCCGGTCGTCGGGCCCCGCACCGTTTCATCCTGACGCAGCGAGCGTTTCGCGAACAGCTCCAGGAACAATCGCGGTCACCTTTCGCCTCGGCACTCATTCGGCGTCGCGTCCGTTCATCGACGTGCGTCTCATCGTCGAGCACGATACGATGCGTTCAGTGGAATCGCACGACAGCGTGCCGATCCAGCGCCGGCGCGATCTGGACGTGCCGGAGAAGCCAATGAGGGGACTGCCGAAATGAGCCGGCCGGCCGAAGCTCCGGTCCGCGCCCCCGATATCGGCACGCGTGGTTCGTCGAGGGTCAGCCGCGTAGCGGGCAGGTGTTGAAGTCATGGGAGTCGTTCCGCGGTCGATCGCCGTCGCCCAGACCTGCCCGGTAAAGGGCGACGTCGACGCCAATCTCGAGGACCACCTGCGGCTGGCTGGTTGCGCGGCCTCCGAGGGAGCACAACTCGTCCTGTTTCCGGAGCTCTCGCTCACGGGATACGAGATCGGCCTCGCGGATCGGCTGGCATTCTCCGAGAACGATCCGCGCATTGCACCGCTCGTGGACCTGGCGGCGTCTCGCGACATCATCGTGATTGCCGGCGCGCCGGTTAGAGTCGGAGCACGGCTCCACGTTGGCGCCTTTATCATCGGTCCGGACCGGACGATCGGTCTTTACACGAAACGCCGGATGGGTGCCTTTTCGGAGGCGGCGCGCTGCGACGGGATTGTCCCTCCTGCGGAGGCGACGGTTTTCCAGCCCGGCGATCGCGATCCGCTGGTCCATTTCGCGGGTCAGACTGCAGCGATCGCGATCTGCGCGGACGTGGGGCAGCCGTCGCACCCGCAGCAGGCCGCGGAACGGGGAGCCGGCACGTATCTCGCGAGCATGTTCCTGATTCCATCCGAGTTCGAGGGAGACTCCGCGAAACTGCGCGGGTACGCCGCAGCGCACTCGATGGTCGTCGCAGCCGCTAATTACGGCAGCGCGACGGGCGGACTGGCGGCGGCGGGCAGGAGCTCGATCTGGGCGGCGAACGGTGATGTGTTGATTCGACTCGATGACGCCGGCGCCGGCGTCGCGATCGCCACCGAGATTGCCGGCGGCTGGCGGACAAGGGTGACAGGACTCGACAATATTCGGCAGCACTCAATCGGGGAGGAGACCGCATGGCGCTGATCAACGGAGCGCACTCGATAATCTACAGCAGCAACGCTGAGGCCGACAGGGCCCTGCTGCGTGATGTACTCGGTCTCCCGAACGTAGACGTCGGGCAAGGCTGGCTGATTTTCGCGCTTCCGCCGGGCGAGGTGGCGGTGCACCCGTCGGACAAGAACGATGTCCACGAGCTGTACCTGATGACAGACGATATCCGGGCCTTCGTCGACGCGATGAAGAAGCGCGACGTGGTCTGCTCGGAGCCGAACGATCAGGGCTGGGGCATTCTCTCGGAGATGAGGCTCCCGGGCGGCGGCAAGCTCGGGGTTTACCAGCCGCGGCACGCGCGGCCGGCGTGGTGATCAGATGTCAATCGAATCTCCAGCAGATTGGGAAGGCCTGACGGAAGTGGCGAGGGTGGCCCGCCTGATGCTCGATGCGCTCGTGCGGCAGGTTCGTCCCGGCGTGACGACCGGCGAGCTCGATGTCGCCGCCGCAGGGCTGCTCGCCGCCAACGGTGCGCGGTCCGCGCCGGCGTTCGTGTATGGGTTCCCGGGGACGGTCCTGATCAGCGTCAACGACGAGGTGGTCCACGGCATCCCCGGACCACGCCGGATTGCGCCCGGGGACATCGTCAAGATCGACGTGACGATCGAGAAGGACGGGTACGTCGCCGACGCCGCACGCAGCGTCGTGGTCGAACCCGCTTCAGGCGTCGCGCATCGGCTGGTCGCCTGCGCGACCGCGGCGTTTCAAGCCGCGCTGACCGTTGCGCGCGCCGGTGTACGCGTGAACGAGATCGGCCGTGCGGTCGAACGCGAGGTACGCCGCCGGGGCTTCTCCGTGGTCGCCGGTCTGTGCGGGCACGGCGTGGGCCGGACGATTCACGAGGAACCGCCGGTGCCGAATCAGTACGATCGATTTCAGATGGACGAGTTGACCGAAGGCCTGGTGATCACGATTGAGCCGATGGTGAGCGCCGGATCACCGCGCGTCGTCCAGGATGCCGACGGCTGGACGCTCCGCACGCGGGACGGCAGCCTGTCCGCTCATCACGAGCAGACGCTGGTGATCACGCGCGGAACCCCGATCGTGCTGACTGGCGCGTCGATCTGATCTGGCTGCGGAATCCCGGGTTGGTAACAGGAGGGTCAGGAGATCAGGAGAACCTCGGGTTCTCTCCTGGCCTCGTGTCCTCCTGCCAACCACCCGGCGCCGATTCGATTGATTCACAGGCACGGCCACGCAGTCGACGTCAGTCGTGACGATGGGCCGACGGCATCCCGAGACGCGCGACGGTGTCACCCTCGAAGTCGAACTCGATGAAGACGGCGGGCTCTTGGCCGACCACCCAGCCGTCGTGACCTGGATCGATCGCCACGACTTGCGGCGCCTTCGCTTCCACCCGGCACCCATCCGCATATTCGATCGTGAAACGGCCACTGGCAAGGAAGCCGACGTGCGCGTGCATGCACAGGTCGGTGCCCACGACCGGTTTCATGTCGACCGACCACCGGAAACCGGCCGGATAAATCATCCGCTTGACGCGCGCTGCGCCGGCGCGGCCGACCTCGAGCTGAACATGGCCCACCGTCCGCCGCGTGGCGCCCTTCAACGGTGCAAGGAGGACGTCGGTGGCCTTTGGAGAGGGCCGAGACGCCGGTTTCCGAGGTTTCGTGCTGACCTTCCGGACTTGCTTGCGGGTCGTCTTCCGAGCCACGGTGCGCGAAGCCTTTCGTTTAGCCATGATGTCCTCGCTAGTAACGGGCAGCCGCGGCATCCTAGCATGCAACCCGCAGCCCGCAGCCCGCAGCCCGCAGCCCGCAGCCCGCAGCCCGCAGCCCGCGGACTGCGGACTGGGGAGGGGCCATTTGCAACCGGCGCAGGCTGAAAGGATGATGACCCTACGCGCAAGGCTGGGAGGACGCCGCATTGGACGAGAAAGCACTCTTCACGCAGTTCTGGACGAACGAATCGAACACGACGCGCAACGTGCTCGCGCGCATTCCGGAGGGATCCGACTACCGTCCCGATCCGAAGTCGCGAACCGCGCACGAGATTGCCTGGCAAATCGTCTGCGAGGAGCGGATGATCATCGAGGCGCTCGAGACCGGCAAGGTCGAATGGGCTCCGCCGCCGATGCCCGCAACGATGAAAGAGGTTCTCGAGGCATACGAAAAGCAGAGGGCCGGCATGCCGGAACGCTGGAGCGCGCTGCCGCCGGAGCGCTGGGAGGGATCGCTGGAGTTCTTCGGCCGTCAGCGGCCGGCCTCCCCCATGGCCTGGAGCTTCCTCTTCGACATCGTTCATCATCGCGGCCAGATCACGACCTACCTGCGGCCGATGGGATCGACCGTGCCGCAGATCTACGGTCCGAGCGGCGACGAACCGTAGCGGACGCACCGATGAAGCCCATCGTCCCTTTCACGATCGTCGGACATGCCGCCAGATAGGGAGCGCCAGGATCGATGTCGAACCCACTCAGACGGGTCGTTTCCACTGCCATCATGGGCCTCGCGCTTCTCACCGCTGCGCACGCCTTCGCCCAAGGCACGTCCCGGACGCTGGTTGCCGTATTCGCGCATCCGGACGACGAGACCTCGGCGGCGCCGGTGCTTGCGCGGTACGCCCGTGAGGGCGTGCAGGTCTACCTGGTCATCGCGACCGACGGCGCGGCAGGCGGGAGCTCGACCTCGATTCCGCGGGGACCCGAACTGGCCCGCGCACGGGCCGAAGAAGCCGCCTGTGCCGCGACCGCGCTGGGCGCCAAACCGCCGATCATGCTCGGTTTTCCCGACGCAAACCTCGGAACCTATGCTGACGATCCCACGCGCCTGTATCGGCTGACCCAGCGAATCCAGGAAGAGCTGCAGCGCCTTCGCCCGGATGTCCTGATCACATGGGGACCGGACGGCGGCACCGGTCACCCGGATCATCGGCTGGTGAGCAGCATCGTGACCCAGCTGGTTCGCGCCGGAGCTCCTGGTGCACCGGAGCATCTGTTTTACTCCGCGATTCCGGTCGAAGGGATCCGCGCCATGAACCCGGGGCGGGGGGAGCCGCCATTCCTGGTACCGCAGCCGAAGTACTTCACCACACGCGTGCCGTTCACACCCGCCGATGCGGACGCCGCGGTCCGTTCGATGGCGTGTCACAAAACACAGTACTCTCCCGAAGTCGTCGAACGTATCAGCGGCCTGGCAAGGCGTGTCTTGAACGGGGTGCTTCCGCTTGCGCCGGCGTTCCCCGCGGATGCCGGCGACGACCTTTTCGGTCCGGGCAAGAAATGAGGAGGATCACGCGGCGCTCCTTCGCCCAGGCAATCGGCACCGGTGTGGCGGCTGTGCCGCTGCAGACGTCGAGCTCTCGTTCGGCCGAAGAACAGGTCTCCGCGCGCGCGGGGTCTCCGATCGGCAAGCCCGATGAGATTTGCGACCTGAGCGCGGTCGACATGGCGGCGCGTATCCGGCGACGGGACCTCTCCGCCCGGGAGGTGCTGGCTGCCCATCTCGCGCGAATCGAACAAATCAATCCCAAGGTCAACGCGATTGTGACCCTGGTCGCGGAACGCGCGATGGCCGACGCTGCACGCGCCGACGAGCAGGCAGCCGGCGGGCGCGCGCTCGGCGTGCTGCACGGCCTGCCGGTGGCTCACAAGGATCTCCTCGACACCGCAGGCATCCGAACGACACGGGGCTCCCGCTTCCTCAGCGACAACGTTCCGAAATCCGATGCCCTGATCGTGACGCGCATTCGCGCCGCCGGTGCGATTACCTGCGGGAAGACGAACACGCCGGAGTACGGCGCCGGCTCCCAGACGTTCAATGCGGTGTTCGGAGCGACCCGCAACCCGTACGATCTGATGAAGACCTGCGGTGGGAGCAGCGGCGGCGCCGCCGTGTCGGTGTCGTGCGGCATGCTGCCGATTGCGGACGGCAGCGACATGGGTGGGTCGTTGCGCAATCCCGCGGCGTTCTGCAACGTCGTCGGCCTGCGTCCGTCGCCAGGGCGGGTGCCCGCTGACGGTGGATCCTGGTCACCGTTGTCCGTGCTGGGGCCCATGGGGCGGTCCGTCGCCGACGTGGCCTTGTTTCTCAGCGCGATTGCCGGACCTGATTTACGCAGTCCCCTCTCCATTGCGGAAGATCCAGCCAGGTTCCGGGCACCGCTCGAGCGAGACTTCAAGGGCGTGCGCGTGGCCTGGTGGCAGGGATTGGGCGGTATTCCTTTCGAGGCGGATATCCGGCGCATTGTCGACGGCAATCGCCGTGTGTTCGAGGATCTCGGTTGTCGCGTCGAAGACGCGGAGCCGGATTTCACCGGTGTCGGCCAGGCGTTTCCCGCGCTGCGGTTTGCCGCGAATCACCCGCAGTATTCCGAGCTGATTCGCCAGCGGCCGGAATGGGTGAAGGACACGCTCAAGTTCGAAGTCGCACAAGCGGAGCGTCTCACTGGCGCAGACCTCGGTCGCGCCATGGCCACCCAGACGCGGGTGTACGACCAGAGCCGGGCGTTCTTCGCGCGGTACGACTATTTCGTGCTGCCCGTGACCCAGGTCTCACCATTCGATGTGGACACACCGTATCCCACTGAGATCGCCGGGCAGAAGATGGCGACCTATCTGGATTGGATGCGGTCGTGCTGGTACGTGACGTTCACGACGGCGCCCGCGATCTCGGTGCCGGCCGGCTTCACGCCGTCCGGTCTGCCCGTGGGCCTGCAGATCGTCGGCCGTCACCGCGACGAGTGGAGCGTGCTGCAGATGGCCTACGCGTTCGAGCAGGCGACCCGGCACGGACTGCGGCGTCCGGCACTGGCTGTTTCGTGATGTGGGGCATGATCCTGCCGACAGACGGGTTCGAATCCCTGTCTCCCAGCCAAACCTCGCAAGTGACTCCAATCCTCCGGGTCCCAATGGGTTGCGAGTTCTGCTCTTGATGGCAACGCGAACTCATTGGAGACGGCGTGAGCGCTCCCGGACTTCAACATGAGCCCTGTCAATCAGTTGTCCCAAATCAACCGAGTTCGAATCCCAGACAGGTGTTTTCGCGGCTCACCGACGCCGACACGTTTCTAGCGCGCGCATGAGCCTCTATCGACCCGCGCCTGGGAGGCGACGAATGTTGATCGTCTCTCCCACTTCGATCGTCATTC
>Ga0209382_10001372_pt1 | contig 38534 bp, 45 predicted proteins | sample SoiMetdeltSBSDD5_FD_187599 | JGI IMG/M metagenome (GOLD analysis project Ga0209382, IMG submission 187599) | Bulk soil microbial communities from a Populus tree surrounding site in Tennessee, USA - Soil MetaG P. deltoides SBSDD5 (SPAdes) (version 2) | ecosystem: Environmental > Terrestrial >... | reverse complement strand
CCAGATCCTGGTCGCGGAAATGGGCAAGCTCGACCGCGCCGGCGATACCACGCCCTACCAGCGCCTCAAGAACAAGCTCGACGAGCTGCGCGCCGACCCGCGCTACACCTTCATGTTCTCGGGCATGCTGGTGTCGGATTCGATGGGAAGCTTCATCGCCAAGCTGTTCCGCCTGCCGAGCCATGGCCGGCCGATCTCGATCGTCGACGTGTCGGGTGTCCCGTCCGAAGTCACCTCGGTGGTGGTCTCGGTGCTCGCGCGCATGGTGTTCGACTATGCGATCTGGAGCCGAACCGAAGCGCAGCGCCCGATCCTGCTCGTCTGCGAAGAGGCCCACCGCTACGTCCCCAAGGACGAGCATGCCGGCGGCCAGGCGGTCCGCAAGATCCTCGAGCGCATCGCCAAGGAAGGTCGTAAATACGGCGTCTCGCTGGGCCTGATCACGCAGCGCCCGTCCGACTTGGCGGAAGGCGTGCTGTCGCAGTGCGGCACGATCATTTCAATGCGTTTGAACAACGACCGCGACCAGGCCTGCGTCCGGGCCGCCATGCCGGAAGGCGCGCGCGGCTTCCTCGACGCGATCCCCGCGCTCCGCAACCGTGAATGCATCGTCTGCGGCGAGGGCGTCGCCATCCCGATCCGCGTCCGCTTCGACGATTTGGAGCCGGAGAAGCGCCCAGCCTCGTCCGACCCCAGCTTCGCCAATTCATGGCGCGAGTCCGGCGACGAGGAAGGCATCATCCAGCGCACCGTCAAGCGCTGGAGGGGGCACGGCAAGTAGGCCGCGCAGCCTGTCCAGGAGACAGGCGAGCACGTTACCCGCCGAGACTAAGCCAATCGACGGCGTAGCCGCCGCTTTGGCTTAGCCGAGAGAAGCGATTGCCCGGCCGGCGGGTCGGCGCGGCCGAACCCGTCCGACGTCACGAACTGCCAGATCCAGGTCATGCTGTGGGCATGGCCGATCTGGAGCTTCACTCGCGTGACGGCCTGATTACCTCGCGCGACATTCGTGCTCGGCAGTCCCCCGGACTGCCTGCGCGCGAATGTTCACAATGTTCAGGATGGCCATGGAGCTTGCCGCCAAGTCTTTTTGGATGGTCCAGAGGAAGCGCTGACGATGAGAAACAGCCGACTTGGCCTTGGCATGGATTGCACGCTGTAGGACAGCGTTTTCACAAAGCGCCACTAGCTCGGCCGGACCTATCCCTTCGGCGGCGCCTTCGTCCCGATCGACATGAGACTGGCAAGCCGCGCCTTGAACCGCGCCAGCTGCTCGCCTTCGAGCAGCGATCGGCTGGCGAATTTGACGCCGAGCGGATTGACCGGCGTGCCGTTGCGATAGACTTCGTAATGGAGGTGCGGGCCGGTCGAGAGGCCCGACGAGCCGACATAGCCGATCAGCTGGCCCTGGTGGACGAAGCTACCGGGCTCCGCGACCGTACGGCTCATATGGCTGTAGCTGGTGACGATGCCGCCGCCATGAGCGATGCGTACCTGACGGCCGTAACCGCCCGACCAGCCGGCGCCGATCACCTGTCCGTCCGACGCCGCGACGATCGGAGCGCCGTAACCCGCGCCGAAGTCGATGCCGCGATGCATCCGGGCGAAACGCAGGATCGGGTGGATCCGAAGGCCGAAGCCCGAAGTGATGCGGCCGGCCACGGGCCAGGCAAAGGCCGAGACCCGCTGCCCCGCGCCGTTGGCGTCGACCCAGTCGATACGTCCACCGAGATTCCATTTCATCAGCCTGATGTCGGCCGCGCCGGCACGGTCGATTGCGGCGTACAGCAACGGCCCTTCCTGGCTTTCCCCGGTCGCTGCCCGGCGGTTGGCGACAATCAGGTCGAACTGGTCGTTGGGCCCAATCTCTCCGCCGACGTCGAGCTGGGCGCCGAGCGCGCGCAGATACTCCCCCGCCGCCTGGGGCGATACGCCCGAAGCGCGGAGCGCCCAATAGAGGCCGTCGCCGACCCGGCCGCGGATGCGGAGGGGCCGATTGTCCACGGCGATTTGGGTCACGGCGATCCGCAGGCCGTTGGCTGCCGACGTCAAAGTGATGTCGCGGTCGAGCCCGGCGCGCAGCGCGATCCGTTCGATTGGGCGGATCCCGCTGGGGCTACGCCGACCCAGCTTGATCGACAGGCTGGTACCGGTGGCCACACCTCCGGGCACCGCCGAGCCGATCAGCTGCGCCGCCTCGCCCGCCTCGGCGAAGCCGACGCCCGAACGGCTGAGGAGCTGGGCAATGCTGTCACCGCTGCCGAGCCTGGCAAACAGTTCGACGAACGGCCGATCCGGCGCCTCGGCGAGCGGTTCGACCAGCCCATTGGCAGCCATCCGCCCGCCGGTGCCGGAGCCCTGCACAAGCGGCGCAATGGCGATGTCGCGATATTGCTCCGCCTCGGCCGAGCCGATCTGCTCGGCATTGGCCGCGGGAAGCGGTGCGAACGGCATGGGAGCAACCAGGGCGAGCAGCGTACACAAAGCCGAGAGGGCGGCGGCCCCGCGCAGCCAGCGGCCGGACAGCGGCTCATTGGCCAGGTCGACGAACGGGTCGAGGTCGCGCCACCGCTTCTTGCGCCGGCCGAAGCCGGAGGCAGGCGAAGCCGCGACGGCAAATGCCGCCTCGTTCCGCCATTGTGCGCGCATGTCGAGCATATCGCCCCCCGGCTACCGGTCCTTTGCTCTCGTCATGGTTAAAAGAGGTTAAGGTCCAATAAACGGACCGTCTTCAATTGGCCGCAAAGCCGCTTGCGCTTCCCCGCCGAAGTGCCAAATTGAATCCCATGTCCGCCCCGCGTGACGGCCTTGTCCGGGCCATTCTTGGGCCCACCAATACCGGCAAGACCTACTTGGCGATCGAACGGATGTGCGCCCATTCATCCGGGGTCATCGGCTTCCCGCTGCGCCTGCTGGCGCGGGAGGTCTACGACCGCGTTGTTGCCATGAAAGGCGTAGGCCAGGTAGCGCTGATCACCGGCGAGGAGCGGATCGTGCCCCAGGGGGCACGCTATTTCTGCTGCACCGCCGAGAGCATGCCGGTCCAGGGTGATCGCGGCGACGATCCCGATGCCGGGCGCAGCTTCGCCTTTGCCGCCATTGACGAGGCGCAGCTCGGGATCGATCCCGAGCGCGGCCATGTCTTCACCGACCGGATGCTGCGCGCCCGCGGCCGCGAGGAGACGCTGATCCTCGGCTCCTACACGTTGAAGCCGATGATCCGCGAGCTCCTTCCCGAGGCGGAGATCGTCAGCCGCCCGCGCTTTTCGACCCTTCGCTACGCCGGCGCGGCCAAGTTGAGCCGCCTGCCGCCGCGCAGCGCGGTCGTCGCCTTCTCCGCCGAGCAGGTCTACGCGCTGGCCGAGATGCTGCGCCGCTTCAAGGGCGGCGCGGCGGTGGTGATGGGCGCCCTGTCGCCCGCGACCCGCAATGCCCAGGTCGCCATGTTCCAGCGGGGCGAGGTCGATTACCTGGTCGCCACCGACGCGATCGGCATGGGCCTCAACATGGACGTGACCCATGTCGCCTTCGCCGGGCTGGAAAAGTTCGACGGCCGCCGCGACCGCAGGCTGACCATCGCCGAAATGGCCCAGATTGCCGGCCGCGCCGGACGTCACCAGCGCGACGGCAGCTTCGGCACGCTCGGCCTTGGCGGGGAAAGCGCGCCTGAGCTCAGCGAGGAGGAAGCCAATGCAATCGAGGAACATCGCTTCCGCCCGCTCGACCACCTGTACTGGCGCAGCGCCGATCTCGATTTCACCACCGTCACCGACCTGATTGCCAGCCTGGAGGCGAAGAGCGACGATCCGCTGCTAAGGCCGGCGCCGCTGGCCATCGACCTTGCCGTCCTAAAGCTGCTGGCCGAGGACCCATCGATCGCCGCGACCAAGAGCGCCAAGGCGCGCAAGCTGTGGGCGGTGTGCGGCCTGCCCGATTTCCGCAAAGTCGGGCCGATGCATCATGCGCGCATGGTCCGCCGACTCTTCTCCTATATCGGGGAGGGCGGGCATATTCCGCACGAATGGTTCGCCGCCGAGGTCGCGCGGCTCGACAATGTCGCGGGCGATATCGAGGCGCTGGCCGACCGACTCGCCGGCATTCGCAGCTGGGCTTACATCGCGCAGCGCGCCGACTGGCTGGCCGACCCGGCCAAATGGGCCGAGCGGACCAAGGCGGTCGAGGCGCGGCTGTCGGATGCGCTACACGAGCGCCTGACCCAGCGCTTCGTCGACCGGCGCACCGCCGTGCTGGTCCGCGACATCGGGGCGCGCGGCGCCGATGCGCTGCCGGTGACCGTTGCCGCCGACGGCGAAGTCAGCGTCGGGCCGGAGCCGATCGGGCATCTGGCCGGCTTCGAATTCCGGGTCGATCCGTCGGCCCGGCTGGCCGACAAGAGGCTGCTGCTGGCCGCGGCCGAGCGGCGCCTGGGCGACGAGCTGGACCGCCGCGCGGCCAAGCTTTGCGAAGCGCCGGATACGGAGTTCCAACTGGTTGAGGAGGCAGGCGGCCTGGCCATTGGCTGGGACGGCCAAATCCTTGCGCGACTGGCCCCCGGACGATCGCTGCTTGAACCCGCGGTCCGTACCGCGCGGGCGTTGGACCGCCTGTCCGCCGAGCGCCGTACCAAGCTTCGCGGCCGGCTCGAGCGATGGGTCGAGGGCCAGATCGCGCGTCACCTGCAGGCGCTAAAGGCGCTGGCAAATGCTGCGGCCGATCGCGGCGCGACCCCCGGCGTTCGCGCGCTGGCCGCGATGCTGGTGGACGCCGGAGGCCATTTGCCGCGGCGCGCGATCGCTGCCCAGCTGGCCGCACTCGGCAAGGACGACCGTCACGCATTATATCGACTGCGGGTCCGGCTCGGCGCACTCGACGTCTATGTCCAGTCGTTGCTGAAGCCTGCTGCGCAACATTGGCGCGCGGCGCTGTTGGCGGTGCGCTCGGGCCAGCCGATGCCGCGCTTGCCCGAGCCGTCGGCGGCAACGCTCGACGGGAGCGCCGATCCGCGCGGCGCTGCGCTCGCTTTCCGCCGCCTCGGCAATGACTGGCTACGCATCGACCTGACCGATCGGCTGGCGAGCCATGCCCACCAAGTCCGGCAGCATGGTGGCGAGGATCCGGTCGACCGGGCGCTGGCCACCAGCATCGGCCTTGAAGAGGCAACCGTCCGGCACCTGATGGCCGAGGTTGGGTTCGTGCCCGCGGGCGAAGCCTGGGCCTGGCGCGGCCATCGCCGCCCGCGCCGTCGCACCCAACAGCCTCCGCGGCCGGAAAACGCCTTTGCCGTCTTGGCGGGGCTGAAGCGATAGGCGTTGAGGCTCGACCGCTATCTCTTCTTCATCCGGCTGTTGAAAAGCCGTACCCTGGCCCAGGGCCTGATCGCGGAAGGCAATGTCCGGCTCGATGGCAGGCGCGTCGCCAAGGCCAGCGAGGAAGTTCAGGTCGGTTCAGTGATTGCCCTGCCGCTCAGAGGCCGTGTTAGGGTGCTGCGCGTGCTTGCCCTTCCCTCCCGGCGGGGTCCTGCAACGGAGGCGCGAACCTGCTATGAAGAGCTTGGCGAAGGCACTGATTCTGCGAACGTCTCGCAGCAAGGCGCAGCCGATTGACGACGGGTCCGGAGCGACCTAGCCACGGCCCGAAAGAGGGAGCTATTTCGCCATGACCTATGTCGTCACCGACGCCTGCATCCGGTGCAAATATATGGATTGCGTCGAGGTCTGTCCGGTCGACTGCTTCTACGAAGGCGAGAATATGCTCGCCATCAACCCCAATGAATGCATCGATTGCGGCGTGTGCGAGCCCGAATGCCCGGCCGAAGCGATCCTGCCTGACACCGAAGGCGGGCTGGAAAAATGGCTGGAGCTCAATACGACTTTCTCGGCGCAATGGCCGAACGTCACCCGCAAGAACGAACAGACTCCCGCCGATGCCGACGAGCACAAGGGCGAGGACGGCAAGTACGACAAATATTTCTCGCCGGAACCGGGCAAAGGCGACTGACGGCCAGGCCGCAAACCGCACGTGACGAAGATGTGCGCCTAACGGCAAATGTGTGCGCATTGCCCAAAGGCTGACTTTGGTTAATATCGACGGCGAAACCACAGGGGGCTTCGCCATGCTCAGAACCTTTGCTGTCGCCGCCGCGCTGCTTTCCGCCGCGCCTGCGCTCGCCCAAACATCGGACGAGCCGCTGCCCGATCCCAACGACCAGAGCGACACGTTCACGATCGGCGCCGGCGCCGCCTACATCCCCGATTATGAGGGGTCGGACGATTACCGTATCATCCCAGCCGTAGCGATCCGCGGACGGGTGAGCGGCATCGCCTTCTTCACCCGTGCGACCTACCTCTATGTCGATTTCATCAAGAAGGGCGACAGCCCGCTGGAACTCGACCTTGGGCCGATTGTCGGCGCGCGGCTCAACCGCACCGGCAAGATCAAGGATGATTTCGTCGATTCGCTGCCCGAACGCGATACGGCAATCGAGGTCGGCGGCTTTGCCGGCGTGACCTACCATGGCCTCACCAACCCCTATGATGCGTTGAGCTTCCGCGTCGATGTGGTGAAGGATGTCGCGGGCGCGCATGAATCGACACTGGTGACCCCGACGATCGATTTCGGGACCCCACTGTCGCGCAGCTTCTACATCGGCCTGACAGCCAGCGCCGAATGGGCCGGCGGCGATTATGCCGATTACTATTACTCGATCTCTCCGGCGGATTCGCTGGCCAGCGGCCTGCCCGTGTTCGACGCCGACGGCGGGTTCAAGAGCTGGCGGATCGGCCTGCTCGGCAACTATGCGCTCTCGGGAGACCTCACCCATGGCTGGTCGATTTTCGGGCTGGGCAGCTACGGCAAGCTCAGTGGCGATTTTAAGGAGTCGCCGATCGTCGACCTGCGCGGCAGCTCCAGCCAATGGCTTGCCGCACTGGGAGTGGCTTACACCTTCTGATCGGCGGCCCATTGTTTGAACCGGTGGCAACCGGCTAGGCTGCCCGGCAACCGCAGGAGGCTGATCGTGCCCCGTCGATTGCTGGCCAATGGGTTGATTTCCTTCATGCTGCTCGCCGAGGCCGGCTTCGGCCAGGCGCCAAAACGGGCTCAGGCGCAGCAACCCGCAGAGCCGCAACCGATCCTCCGTGCTAGCTTTGCCGCCCAGATGGACGCGCAATTTGGCAAGATGGATACCGACAAGAACGGACGCCTTGACCGAGCCGAAATCGAGCAGTTCCAGAGGCTCGCAGCCACCGCCGCCGCCAAGGCCCGCAACCGCGCGCTGTTTGCCGAGCTCGACAAGGACAAGAACAAGCAGCTCAGCGCAGCGGAATTCGCCAAGCTGGTGACCGACCCGCCGCCGGCAGACGCCGCACCGATGCTGTCGCGAGAGGACAGCAATCGTGACGGCCAGATCAGCCTGGTCGAGCACCGGACCGCGACCTTGGCAAACTTCGACCGGATCGACACGGACAAGGACGGCATCGTCTCCGCCGCCGAATTGAAGGCCGGAGGAGTCACGCCGCGCTGATCAGCGCTTTTCAAATTCCATCATTCGTTCGACGATTGTTTCCGCCGCGGCTTCCGCGCTCAGCTTGGTCGTGTCGATCCACAGCTCCGGGCTTTCCGGCGGCTCATAGGGACTGTCGATGCCGGTAAAGTTGGGCAGCTCGCCGGCGCGCGCCTTGGCATATAGGCCCTTGATGTCGCGCTGCTCGGCTTCCTCTAGCGGCGTGTCGACGAAAATCTCGAAGAACTCGCCTTCCGCCATCATCCGCCGGACCATCTCCCGCTCAGCGCGGAACGGCGAGATGAAGGCCGTCAGCACGATCAGGCCCGCGTCGGCCATCAGCTTGGCCACTTCACCGATGCGGCGGATATTCTCAATCCGGTCAGCCTCGGTGAAGCCGAGGTCCTTGTTGAGACCGTGGCGGACATTGTCGCCGTCGAGCAGGAAAGTGTGGCGGCCCATCGCCGCCAATTTCTTTTCAACCAGGTTAGCGATGGTCGACTTGCCCGCACCGGAAAGGCCGGTGAACCACAGCACCGCCGGCTTCTGGCCCTTGAGGCGGGCATGGGTTTCACGGCTGACATCGAGCGCCTGCCAGTGGACATTCTCGGCGCGTCTGAGCGCGAAGTGCAGCATGCCGGCCGCGACGGTGGCATTGCTCAGCTTGTCGATCAGGATGAAGCCGCCCAGCGTCCGATTGGGCGGGCCGCCGTGCGCATCCTTGTAGGCCTCGAACACGATTCCGCGATCGGTCGTAACTTCCGCAACGCCGATCGCGTTGAGGTCCAGGGTCTTGGCAGCCAGTTCTTCCAGCGTGTTAACGTTGAGCTGGTGCTTAGGATGGGCGACGGTCGCCGTTGCGGTCTGCGTCGCCAGCTTCAGCCAATAGCCGCGGCCGGGGATCATCGGTTCGTCCGCCATCCAGACGATGGTCGCTTCGAACTGGTCGGCCGCGTGCGGCGGATCCTTGACCGCCGCGATTACGTCGCCGCGTGAGCAATCGATCTCCTGGGTCAGGGTCAGGGTCACCGACTGTCCCGCAACCGCTTCGTCGAGGTCGCCGTCCCTGGTGACAATACGCTCGATTTGACCGATGCGGCCTGACGGCAGGATACGCACTTCGTCGCCGGGCGCGACGCGGCCGGCCGCGACCTGCCCGGCGAAACCGCGGAAATGCTGGTCGGGGCGGCTGACCCACTGGACCGGCATGCGGAAGGGCTTGGCCTGATCCGCCGCGCTGTCGATCGGAACGCTTTCCAAATGGTCGAGTAGGGTCGGGCCCGAGTACCAGCCCATCGCCTCACCCTGACCGGCAACATTGTCGCCGGTGAGGCCCGAGACGGGAATCGCAATCCATTCGTCAATCCCGATCCGTTCGGCAAATGAGCGATAGTCGGCGGCAATTGCTTCGAACAGGCCTTGGTCATTGTCGACCAGGTCCATCTTGGTCACCGCGAGCACCACGCGCCGGATGCCGACCAGCTGGGCCAGGATCGAATGGCGGCGGGTCTGTTCGAGGACGCCATTGCGCGCATCGACCAGCAACAGGGCAAGGTCGGCGGTCGAGGCGCCAGTGACCATGTTGCGGGTGTACTGCTCATGGCCGGGCGTGTCGGCGACAATGAACTTGCGCTTCGACGTCGAGAAGAAGCGGTAGGCGACGTCGATGGTGATGCCCTGCTCGCGCTCGGCCGAGAGGCCGTCGACCAGCAGCGCGAAATCGATGTTGGTTCCTTGCGTGCCGATCTTCTTGCTGTCGGCTTCCAGCGCCGCCATCTGGTCGTCGAAGATCTGGCGGGTCTCATAGAGCAATCGGCCGATCAGGGTCGACTTGCCGTCGTCGACACTGCCGCAGGTGATGAAGCGCAGCAGCTCCTTCGACGTCTGCTTTTCGAGATAGGCCGAAATGTCGGCGGCGATGAGATCGCGATCGTCGGCGTGAGGAAGAGCCATCAGAAGTACCCCTCCTGCTTCTTCCTCTCCATCGAGCCGTCGCCGGCATCGCGGTCGATGATCCGGCCCTGCCGCTCGCTGGTGGTGGCGAGCAGCATTTCCTGCACCACCTTCTCGATCGTGCCGGCATCGCTCTCGACCGCGCCCGACAGCGGGTAGCAGCCCAAGGTGCGGAAGCGGACCGAACGCGTTTCGACCACTTCGCCATCCTGCAGCTGGAAGCGCTCGTCGTCGACCATGATCAGCAGGCCTTCGCGCTCCACCACCGGCCGCGGCGCGGCGAGGTATAGCGGGACGATCTCGATCTTCTCCTTGAGGATATAGGTCCAGACGTCGAGCTCGGTCCAATTGGACAGCGGGAAGACGCGCATCGACTCCCCGGGATTCTTGCGGACATTGTAGAGCGACCAGAGCTCGGGCCGCTGCCGCTTTGGGTCCCAGCGATGCTTGGCGGTGCGGAAGGAGAAGATGCGCTCCTTGGCCCGGCTCTTCTCTTCGTCGCGCCGCGCCCCGCCGAACGCGGCGTCGAAGCCGTACATGTCGAGCGCCTGTTTGAGCCCCTCGGTCTTCCACAGGTCGGTATGAAGCGGGCCATGATCGAAGGGGTTGATGCCCTGCGCCTCGGCCTCCGGATTTTTGTGGACGATGATCTCGATGTCTTGCTCCGCCGCGACCTTGTCGCGCAGCGCATACATGTCCCTGAACTTCCAGTTGGTATCGACGTGGAGCAGCGGGAAAGGCAGCGGCGCGGGATGGAAGGCCTTGCGCGCCAAGTGCAGCATCACCGCACTGTCCTTCCCGATCGAATAGAGCATCACCGGCCGCGAGGTTTCCGCGACCGTCTCACGCATGATGTGGATGCTCTCGGCCTCCAGCCGGTCGAGATGGGTGAGGGCGCTCATTGGCGCCTCATCAAGCCGCCGCAATGCCTAAGGTCAAGGCCGCTGTGACCCGGCCGCCCGTTCAGCCTGCCGCAAAGCGGGTTGCGGCAGGTCGCCAGGACAGTGCAGAGGTTTCGTGAAATCGATATCCCGAGGGGAACAGGAATGAAGCGTATTGGACTTGCGGCGCTGACCCTGGTGGTGCCGGCAATTGCCCTGGCCCAGCCGGGCGACAAGCCCGCTGCGGCAGCGGACGAGGCAAAGCCGGTAACGCGGATGGAGCTCAGCGATGAACTCAACACCGACTATGCCGACCTCGATGTCGACAAGGACGGCAAGGTGACCGGTGAGGAGATCAAGGCTCGACTGCTGCACAAGGCCGAGGCCGACCTGGCGGTGCTGAAGAAGGCGCGCGACGATGCCTTCGCCAAGCTCGACACCAACAACGACGGATCGATCAGCCGCGCCGAGTTCGACGCGAGGGCGCCGCTGCCCACGGTCAAGGACCCGACGGAGATGGCCACGGCCAACCTCAACCGGTTCGACGCCAACAAGGACGGATCGATCACCCAGGAGGAGTTCCGCGCTCCGACGCTGGCCAATTTCGACAAGCTGGACACCAACAAGGACGGCACCTTGAGCGTCGCCGAGCAGAAGGCGCCGGCTCCGGCCAAGAAGAGGCCCGTGGTCAAAAGCACACCGGCCATCACCCGCTAGACGGCTCCCGCGGGCGGGCCTAAAGCACCAGTATCCCCGGGGAGCCGATGGCGGCTGAGAGGCGGTTCACGACCGCGACCCGTTGAACCTGATCCGGCTAGCACCGGTGTAGGGAGCGGATGACGGCTCGACCGCCATCCCTCCGAATATGGAGTTGAAGATGGCTGACGCGCCCGCGAGAACCGAACTCAAAGTCACCACCGGCCCGATCCGCGGCAGCCGTAAGATATTCGTCGAGGGACGCGATGGCGTTCGCGTCGCGATGCGGCAGGTCGATCTCGAGCCCTCGTCGGGCGAACCGCCGGTCACGCTCTACGACACCAGCGGGCCCTACACCGACCCGGAAGCGCGGATCGACATCATGGCCGGCCTTCCCGAGCTGCGCCGCGACTGGATCCGCGCGCGCGGCGATGTCGAGGAAGTGCAGCAGCGCGAGGTCAGGCCCGAGGACAATGGCCAGCTGGGGCCGGATCGCTCGGGTGGGGTCGCGCCCTTCCCCAACGTCCGCCGTCGGGTGTTGCGGGCTAGGCCGGGCGCCAACGTCAGCCAGATGCACTATGCCCGTCGCGGGGTCGTCACGCCGGAAATGGAATATGTCGCGATCCGCGAGAACCTCGGCCGCGAACAAGCCCGCGAAGCCCTAGCGCGAGACGGCCAGGACTGGGGCGCGGCGATCCCTGACTATGTGACGCCCGAATTCGTCCGCGACGAGGTAGCGCGCGGCCGCGCGATCATCCCCAACAACATCAACCACCCTGAGTCCGAGCCGATGGCGATCGGCCGCAATTTCCTGGTCAAGATCAACGCCAACATCGGCAACAGCGCGGTCGCTTCCGACGTCGCCCAGGAAGTCGAAAAGATGGTGTGGGCCATCCGCTGGGGCGCCGACACGGTCATGGACCTTTCGACCGGGCGCAACATCCACGACACCCGCGAATGGATCATCCGCAACGCGCCGGTGCCGATCGGCACCGTGCCGATCTACCAGGCGCTGGAGAAGGTCGGCGGCGTGGCCGAGGACCTTACATGGGAAGTCTATCGCGATACCTTAATCGAGCAGGCCGAGCAGGGGGTCGACTATTTCACCATCCACGCCGGGGTGCGCCTCCCTTATGTCCCGCTGACCGCCAACCGGGTGACCGGCATCGTCAGCCGCGGCGGGTCGATCATGGCCAAATGGTGCCTCGCGCATCACAAGGAAAGCTTCCTCTACGAGCGGTTCGACGAGATCAGCGAGATCATGAAGGCCTATGACATTGCCTATTCCTTGGGCGATGGTTTGAGGCCGGGTTCGATCGCCGACGCCAATGACGAGGCGCAGTTCGCTGAGCTCTATACCTTAGGCGAGCTGACCAAGCGCGCCTGGGACCAGGACGTGCAGGTGATGATCGAGGGCCCCGGCCATGTGCCGATGCACAAGATCAAGGAGAATATGGAAAAGCAGCTGGAGGTGTGCGGGGAGGCGCCCTTCTATACCTTGGGGCCGCTCACCACCGACATCGCGCCGGGATATGACCATATCACCAGCGGCATCGGCGCGGCGATGATCGGCTGGTTCGGGACGGCGATGCTTTGCTACGTCACGCCCAAGGAGCATCTCGGCCTGCCCGACCGCGACGATGTGAAGGTCGGGGTGGTGACCTACAAGCTGGCGGCGCATGCGGCGGACCTGGCCAAGGGCCATCCGGCGGCGAAAGTGCGCGACGATGCGCTATCCAAGGCGCGGTTCGAATTCCGCTGGCGCGACCAATTCAACCTGTCCTTGGATCCCGACACGGCCGAGGAATATCACGACCAGACCTTGCCGGCGGAGGGGGCGAAGACGGCGCACTTCTGCTCGATGTGCGGGCCGAAATTCTGCTCGATGAAGATTAGCGCTGAGGTGCGCGAGTTTGCTGCCAAGCAAAATGCCCAGCTGGCCGAGGAGAAGCTGTCCGTCGCTGAAGCCGAGGCGGGAATGGCCGAGATGTCCAAGCGCTTCCACGACGAGGGCGGGGAGATTTACCTGCCGGCCGACTGATCCGCCGGCAAGCAGCGAAGTTTCGCGCCACAGTAAAGCGCCGCCGCCCGATCTTGGGGCAGCGGCGCTAGTTCACCGGCCGATGCCGGCCTCGCGTCAGCTGGCCGGAAGGACGATCGGCTTATGGCCCGGCTTCTTGCCAGCGCGGCCAAGCATCAAGCCGCCAACGGCAGTGCGTGGCTCGACTGGCTTGGCGGCCAGCTCTTCGACCGAATCCGCGGCCACTTCGGCCTCGGCCTCGCGCTCTGCCAGTTGATCCATCCCGTTCGCGCGGCTCAGTCGGGTCTTAAGCGATAGTGACGGATTGTCCTCGGTCGGGCCATTGTAGGCGGCCTGCGCATGAAGGCCGAATTGCGACGTGTCGAAGTTCTCAGGCAACTCGGTAACCGGACCGTCGATTTCAGGCGAGGGTTCGTGCGCCGCGATCACGGCTGCCGCTACTGCCGCGGTTTCCTCTGGCGTCGCCGGTGTCGCGGGCTCGGGCTGGAGCTCGTCGATCATCACTGGCTCCGGCTGGAGCTCGGGCTCTGGCTCGACGATCATCGCCGGGTCGGCGTCGGAGTCCGTTCCGGCGAGTTCTCGCCGCGCGGCACTCTCAGCATCTTCGTCGCGGCGCCGGCGACGACGCACGACCAGGCCGGTTCCGACGAGGGCCAGAATGCCGACAGCACCAATGCCCGCGATCGGGAGCAACGAGCCGTCCATATTCGTATCTGCGGTCGCCGGCGGCTCGGCGATCGGAACCTGAACCGGCGCGACTTCAGTCTGGATGGCTAGCGGCTCCGTCGGCGCAGCGGCATCGGGGTCGGTTATCCTGCCACCTGTCGCGGAAAGCTTTGGTGCGGCGCTGGCTGCGCTAGCCGCCACCGGGCGCGGGCTCGCGGCGGTCGATGTCGCCGGCGTCGCCTTGCGAGCGGCAGGCTTGGCCGCGGCTTCAGCCACGAGCGGCGAGGCGACCGGAGCTGGAGCGAGCGGAACGACCGTAACCGGCGCCGGAGCCGGGGCCACTTCGATCGCCGGAGCCGATGTCACGGCAATGGGTTCGCCCGCGCTTTGTGCAAACGAGGGGGTTGAAACGGCGATGACAGCGGCAATCGCGGCCATGGCGGGGCGAACCTTTGTGTTTTGGGTCATTACAAAGGGGCAACGAACGGCCGACCACTATGGGCACGAACAATCGACAAACCGCGCCTCACCAAATGTGGATGCCAGGGGAAGGGGCGAAATCAAGGGCATCGCCCGGGTCAAGTTTCGCCCCGGCAAGGCGGACGAATGGAAGCGGCTGACGGCCGAGGCGATGGAGATCGTGCGGACCAAGCACTGGAATGCACGCTCCAGCTCGAAATCTTCTTACCGCCCTCCCCATTTGACTCTGCCCCACATTAAGCCGACTGCACGCCTGCCGGCGGCCCTAGGGGCCAATCATTGTCCCGTCAGCCTGTTCACCCCCCTTCTGCGTTTCCCGAAGCGGAGGATTTCCCATGACGTATATGAAAAACTGGTCCCGCGGCGCCGCCGTGGGCACGATGGGCCTGTTACTGATGGCCGGCGCGCCGGCCTTGGCCGCCGACAATCCACAGGTCGCGGCCGAAGTGATGGCGCTGGCCCGCTCGCAATGGGCATCGGAGATCGCCAACGCGCCGATGGCGCAGCAGAATGTGAGCCTGGCTGACGATTATACCGAGTTCAACGGGGATTTCCCGACCTTGCTGGTCGGCAAGACCGTGTCGACACGCATGGGGGAGGTCACGCCAAACGACAAGGCGATGTATTCCGACATGCAGAACGGCCGCGTGCAGGTTTACGGCGACACCGCGATCCTGACCTATAATTTCGCGGGGCTAAGGCGCGGGGCGGACGGCAAGGTCAATCCGTCGCTGGCCAAATCGACGCGTGTCTATGTCCGTGAGGGCGGCCAGTGGAAGCTGGTCCACGCCAATTTCGCACCGGTGGCGGCGGGGCACTAAGCCTTAAGAAAGGGGGCCGCGATGTCCGCGGCCCCGCTCGCGTTTTTCGCGACCTTAGCTGTTCTTCAAATGCTCCAGATTTTCCAGGCCGCGTGGGCCGCTCTTCTGCGACGGATTGGCCGCGATGGTCTTCGGCTTTTCCTTCTTCGGCTTGCGCGCTTCCTTGTTCTTCCTGACTTGGCCTTTGGCCATGGCTGTTCTCCTGCTGGGCGCGAACGGGCCGCGTGGGGGCCGTCATAGCCGTTCGGGAACGCCGCCGCTAATCCCCTGCAATCGCGCTGCGACTTGAGCTTGCGCTCCGTCGCGCTGACTGACAGCCTCCCGCCCCATGACTCGCAATAATAAAGCGGTGCCAATCGTGCTGCTGGTGCTGCTGATCGATGCGATCAGCTTTGGGATCGTGCTGCCGGTGCTGCCGGGCCTGATCGTCCACCTGGCGGACGTCTCCGTATCCCAGGCGACACGCATTGCCGGCTACATGCTGGTGGCCTACGCCCTCATGCAGTTCCTGGCCGGGCCGATCATCGGCAATCTGGGCGACCGCTATGGCCGCCGACCGGTGCTGCTGCTGTGCGCATTCGCCTTTTCGATCGACTATCTGTTCATGGCCGCGGCGCCGACCATTGCCTGGCTGTTTGCCGGGCGGGTGGTGGCCGGGATCGCCGGCGCGACCTATGGCCCGGCCAACGCGGTGCTGGCCGACGTCACTCCGAAAGAGGATCGGGCGCGGGTGTTCGGCCTGATGGGGGCGGCGTTCGGCGGCGGCTTCATCCTCGGACCGGCGATCGGCGGTCTGCTGGCCGGATTCGGCACGCGGACGCCGTTCATCGTTGCCGCCGTGCTGACCGGCCTCAATTTCCTGTGGATTCTGACCAGCCTGCCCGAGACCTTGAAGTCGGAGGACCGGCGCAAGTTCGAATGGCGGAGGGCGAACGCGTTCGGGACGTTCGGCCCGCTGCTGCACCAGTCCACGGCCCTGCCGCTGCTGCTGGTGTCGCTGCTGTGGCAGATCGCGCACCAGGTCTATCCGTCGACCTGGGCCTTCTGGGCGGTGCTCAAGTTCAACTGGACCTCGGCTCAGATCGGCTGGTCGCTGGCCGCGGCGGGCGTGTCGATGGCGCTGGCCCAGGTGTTCCTGACCGGCCGGGCGGTCGCCCGGTTCGGCGAGGAGCGCAGCATCGTCACCGGTATGCTGGTCGGGGGCAGCGCCTTCGCGCTCTACGCCTTCGTGCCGCAGGGGTGGATGGTCTACCCGATCATCTTTTTCAGCGCGCTGCAGGGGCTGGTCTATCCGTCGACCAACGCGCTTTTGTCGAAGATGACCGACGCGTCGAACCAGGGCGCGCTGCAGGGCGGGATGGCGTCGATCGCCAGCGTCGGAGCGATCGTCGGGCCGCTGGCGATGACCCAGGCGCTCGCCGCCGGGGCCGAACAAGGCTTCCCCGGCTCCGCCTTCCTGACGGCGGCGGTGCTGGTTGCGATGGCGCTGATGGTGATCTGGCTGGGTGTGCTTAGACGGCCGGTGAGCGGGGCCGAGGTATCCGAGACGAGTTGACCGGCGTGAACCGCCGCCCGGTCGCCCGAGCGGCGGCCTTCAAATTAGCACGCGCAATTTTTGCAGGTGCAGGGCTTGCAGGCGCAGCCGCGCTGCGCGTCGAGCTTGGCCGCAAGTACCTGCTGTTCGGTGACGTGGGTCATTTCAGATTCTCCATCTTGCCCGGGAGTGGACCCACCCCATATGGGCCCCGTACCATGGTACGGAATCAAGAGGAAAATTCGCATGTATGCAGCCGATGTTCCGAAGAGCCAGATATTCTACCACGGCACCAAGGCCGATCTGACCGTCGGCGACCTGATCGGGCCGGGCTTCGGCAGCAATTTCGTCGAGCGCAAGCTAAGCCACGTCTATTTCAGCGCCACGCTCGAAGCGGCCACCTGGGGAGCCGAGCTTGCCCGAGGCGAGGGCCGGGGACGCATCTATATTGTCGAGCCGACTGGCCCGTTCGAGGATGACCCCAACCTCACCGACAAGAAGTTTCCGGGCAACGTGACGGCGTCCTACCGCTCGCCCGATCCGCTCCGCATTACCGGCGAGGTCGAGGATTGGGTCGGCCATACTCAAGAGCAGCTCCAGGCGATGAAGGACGGCCTGGCGCGGCTCAAGGAACAGGGGCTCGACGTGATCTATGATTAGGTCAGGTCGCGATACGATCGGTGCGCTGGCGAAGGCGGCAGGGGTCGGCGTAGAGACCGTCCGCTACTACCAGCGGCGCGGGCTGCTCAGTGAGCCGGCGCGGCCGCCGGGCGAAGTCCGCCGCTATGGCGAGGACGATGTGAAGCGGCTGATGTTCATCCGCTCCGCCCAGGCGGCCGGTTTCACCTTGAACGAGATCGGCGAGCTGATCGCGCTCGATGCGTCGGACGACCGCGCGCGCGCACGCCAGCTGGCTCAGGCCCGGGTGGCGGCGATCGATGAGAAGATCGCCGAGCTTCGCGAAGCCCGCGATGCGCTGGCCGGCCTCGCCACCGACTGCGCCAGGAAGCGCGGCGGCCCCTGTCCGATCCTCAAGGCGTTCGTTCGCTAATGTCGACCGTCACGCTATAGCTTTTGAGCGGCGGCTCGCCCTTCGCCCAGGGCCGGTCGTAACGCAGCCGGAGGATGGCGCGCCCTGCCGTTTTGACCCGGAACAGGAAGTGCGCCTCGTTCCTGCCGCCGACCGTGCCCTCATCAAAGTCGAACCGCTGCTCGAGCTGTTCAAGGACATCGGCCGGGGTGTCGCCGAGCAGCCAGCGATAACCGCCCGACGGCATCTCATGCAGGCAGATTTCGACCTCATCGCCGGTTTCAGCCGGTACGACCGTGCCATCGTCAGCCTCGGAAAGTTGGTGCCGCATGCCCCTTCCCTAGTTCGGCGCGCCTACAAGGTCATGCCATAGCTTTCCGGGAAAAAGCCGGCGTTGATGTAAGCCGGGCTGGCATAGGCGAAGCCCTGGTCGCCCCAGCCGGTGCCCCAGCTGTTGCGGACGATGAAGCTCCCATCCGACTTATAACCGACCAGGCATACGGCATGTCCTCCTCGCGCCGTTGCCGGCTGGAACTTGGCCAGTTTGCCGTTGGTCGCGGTGGCATTGTCCCAGGTGGCATCAACGCTCAATCCGACCAGAATCGGTCCGCGCGTGGCGAGCCACTTTTTCCAGTTTGGCAGGTTGCGCTGGAGATTGAAGTAGGAGGCGATCTTGCGCGTGGCCGCGGTGGCGAAGAACTCCTCCTCGTCGCCGGTATACATGGCAGCCGACAGGGTGAAGGGCACCAGATCGTCGGTCACCGCGCCAAATTTCCTGAGGACGTCGGCGGCGGTCTTGAGATAGGTGCCGGCGCAATCGAGCATGGTTTCAGGCCGATCCACCGCGTCATCGGTTTCCTTGCTCGCCATCCAGGTGAAGCGCGGCGAGAGCAGGAGCTTCTTGTCGAGCCGCCCTGCCTTCGCGAACATGTAACGAGCGACGCCGTCGGTTGAAGCCCAACCGACACAGGAACCAGTGTTCTTCTGGTCGCCGACGGTCCACCAGGCCGCGCGCAAGTCGACGCTGGCCGGTAGCGCCGCGGGCGCGGCGCCCAGCGCACCGGCGGCCATGGCGCTCGAGAAGCCCCAGTCCTTGTCCGTACCTTTCGACGGCAACAGGTTGCAGATGCGTTTTGTTTCGGGTCGTTTGGTTGTTGCGGATTTTGCCATGGGGAAGTCTCCCCGTTCCAAGGGCGATTCGGCGTCGCAAATATAGCATAGATTAGGTATTAGGCTGGCATGGCGTAGCCAGCGCGAACGCGCCTATCCGTACCGTCGCTCCCGCATGGCCTCCGGCGGACGGCAGAGGTCGTTCAAATAATCGTAGGCGATGAGCGTCTTGCCGCTCAGTTCTTCAATCGCGTCAAGCTGGAGCCGCGGCGAACCATAAAGTTCGCGGCCATAGACAACGGCTTCCTCGACCGACGCGAACTCCAAAAAGTCGTTCTCGCCTGCGCGCGGGCCAGTGAGCAACAACAGCACGAGCCGAATCGGCTGCAATGCGCCCTCCCCCAAATAAACCGGGCCCTTCGCCAACAACCCGAAGGATGTCCCAGTAATGAGTGTGTCATTTTTCTAATGCGCTCGCAACGGTCCGTGTTGGACAGGCAGTTCCCTCCCGGTTTGGGTGCGTCTATATTTCCAGGCAGCGGGATGAGTCTTCGCCGAAGGAGGGCGGCATGTCTTCCAACCAAATCCTGGAACTCCGGGTCTACAAGATCCACCACGGGCGCCGCGGCGAGTTTGCCGAGCGCATGCAAAGCGTGCTGGTGCCGATGTTCAAGCGTCACGGCGCCGAGGTCGTCCACCACGGCCTGTCGCTGCACGATGGGGACAGCTACTTCCTGATCCGGACTTTTCCGTCGGTGGCCGAGCGGCAGTCGCGGCTCGACGCCCTTTACGGAAGCGCGGAATGGCTGATGAACCATGAAGAGGCTGTGCTCGGCATGATCGACACCTATGACACGGCAGTGCTGGAGGCCGACGAATGGCTGATCGAGGTGTTGAAGGAGCGGTTCGAGACGGTGCGCCAGGACCGGGCGCTGACCGGCGGGGCTGCATAAGCCCAGCTTTTCGGGCACCTGCGCGATCCATAGTTCTCGGTCGTCCGACAAGCGCTATATCAGGCCCATGAAACACTTCCTGCTCTTCTATGAAGCCGGGCCCGACTATGTTGAACGGCGCCCGCAATATCGTGCGGACCATCTCGCCCTCGCCTGGGCAGCATATGAGCGCGGCGAGATCGTCGTTGCAGGACCGCTTGCCGATCCGGTCGACGGCGCGGTGCTGATGTTCGCCGGCGAGGACAAGTCGGTCGCGGAAGATTTCGCTCGCGCCGACCCTTATGTCACCAGCGGCATGGTGGCGCGCTGGCATGTGCGCGAATGGACCACCGTCATCGGCGACCTTGCCGCGACGCCAGTCCGGCCGGAGCAGGCGTGACCACGGGCTCGGCCGAGGGCGGTTGCCTGTGCGGCAAGGTCCGCTACCGGGTGAGCGGCGAGGCAGTGGCGGCGACCTTGTGCCACTGCGCCGACTGCCGCCGGGCGAGCGGCGGCACCAATGTCGCCTGGGCGGTGTTCGACAAGGAACAGTTTGAATGGCTGTCGGGCGACCCCGCGGATTTCGGCAGCTCGCCCGGGATTCACTGGCTCTATTGCAAGGATTGCGGCAGCACGGTTGGCTACCGCCGGTCAGAGCGGCCGGGCCACATGGACATCACCACCGGGACGCTCGACGACCCGGACCTCTATCCGCCCGATGTCGAGATCTGGGTCAAGCAGCAGATCGGCTGGGAAGCGCTCCATCCCGACCTCCCCAAGCGCGAACGTAGCAGCCTCAACGAGAACGCATGACGGCCGACATCCCGCTTTTCTCCTACGGCACGTTGCAAATGCGCGAGGTTCAGCTCGCCAATTACGGGCGGCGGCTCGACGGTTCGCCTGACGCACTGCTTGGATACCGCATGGTAGTGCTGCCCGACCGCGATCCCAACGCGGTGCGGATCAGCGGCACCAAGACACACATGGTCGTCCGCCGCACCGGCGATCCGGCGGACCGCGTGCCAGGGGTCTTGTTCCTCCTGAGTGCGGAGGAGCTGGCCGCCACGGACCGATATGAAGGCAGCGACTATGGCCGCGCTGAGCTTACCCTGGAATCCGGCCGGCGCGCCTTCGTTTATGTGGAGCCTGAGCCCTAAAGGCTGTTCAAGTCAGTAGCGGTTCGATTGACTCCCACATTTTCCCGACCGTGGCCCGGCCCGCGGCCATCGCCTCGGCGATCTTGGCCGGGTCGAATTCCAGCGTATCGAGATATTCCTTCTCCGGCTCGATCACTACATTGGGAACGAAGCGGTATTTCGATAGCTGCACGTCCAACGGCTTCAGCACAGCTGCCGCCTTGTCTGCCGGCAAATTGAGTGCCTCCAGCGCCTTGAACTGCGAGCCTCGCGCCGCGATCATGTCATTGATCAGGGTCGCATTGGCGAGGTCGTTCATCGACACTTCCTGTTGCAAGATGCCGACCGCGCGCAGCCCGATCTGGATGAGGTCGCCAAAGGTGCGCACCTTGCCAGGCACCGGCTTGGGCGAAGCGCGGATGACAATGATGCCGCGAGGATTAAGCTCCATCGCCGAGCTGAGCGGCGTCACGTCGCGTACGCCGCCATCGACCCATTGTTCCTCCGTCCCGTCTGCCGCGCGGGTCTTCAAGGGTTCGAAGAAGACCGGCATGGCGCAGCTGGCGTAGACCCAGTTGTGGATCCCCGGCACCGTCTCGTCGATCGTCCGGAATACGCCGGTGCCTAGGTTGACGACGCCGAGCCGCAGTTTCTTGCCGGTCGAGTGCAGCCGGTCCTCGTCGGCCGCATCCTTGAGCATTTTCTTGAGCCCAGTCGCCTTATAGATCGATTTCGAGCCCAGCAGCGCGCTGGCGACGCCAAGCGTCCGTTTCTCGTAGATGTCGCTGTTCTTCTTAAGCGAGGACCAGAACTGGACCAGCTGCGGGATGTCATCCTGCGCCACTGCCAGCGCCTGAATCGATCCGGTCGAGGTTCCGACCGCTACGTCCACCTTGACCCCGCGATTGACGATCAGCTCCTCGAGCACGCCGACCTGGAAGGCACCCTTGGCGCCGCCGCCGCTCAGTACGATTGCCAGTTCGCCAGCCATAGCTTTCTCCCGCTGGGCAAGGGTGGGTGATCCGGCGAGAGCGATGATGCGCCCTTGCCCAATCGATGTCGAATCCTGACCTTGATGGCGGATCGAGCATGCTCGACACCATGCGCTGAAAGGAGCAAAAGTCGCGGCGGAGACTCCATATGGTTGGCTTCGCATTGCTTGCAGCGCTGTTGACCGCCGGCGCACCCGCACCACCGGCCCCTTCAGCCCAACCGTCCGGCGACATCGTCGTCGAAGGTGTGCGGGAACAGCAGAAGCGCGTCCGCCAGTTCATCAAGGCGCTGGATGACGTTCCGAGTTTCGGCCAGATCGGCAAATTTCATTCGCCGGTTTGCCCGACTGTGATGGGCCTGCCCGAGGTGCAGGGCCGGATGATTGCCGAACGGATGAAGCGCGTCGCCAGCGCCGCCGGCATACGCACCGGCGACGCGAAATGCGCGCCCAACGTCTTTCTGATCGCCAGCATCGACAAGGGCCGCACGATCGAGGGGCTTTACGCGACTTATCCAGCCTATTTCCGCGGGCTGACGGATGCGGATGTGCGCAAGCTCGCCGCATCGGCCGAGCCGTCGGTCGCTTGGCAAATCAAGGGGCTGCTCAGCGCTGACGGGACGGCGCTGAAAAAGATGCAGATGGACGGCCCCTATATCGACGAGGGCACCAATTCGGGGTCGCGCGTCCGTTCCGGCACCATGCCCCAGTTCATCGCCTCAATGGTGGTGGTGGAACGCAGCGCGCTGACCGGGCTCAGCGCGACCCAGGTTGCCGACTTCGCGGCCATGCGCGCCTTTGCCGACACCGACCCGCACCGGGCGGCGGCATCGGGCGCGCCGACCATTCTCACCATGCTCGACAAGGCAAACGACCAGATGGTGCCGGTGACCCTGACCCACTGGGACCTGGGCTATTTGAAATCGCTCTACGCGACGTCGAACGCATATTATGCCAGCTACCAGCGCGGCGACATGGAGCATGTGCTGGCCCGGGAAGTGGCGAACGGCGGCGAACGCGGCCAGTAGTTTAGCCGGACAGCGCCTTCCGAAGCTCCGGCTCCAAGCGCCGGGTCAGCCACAGCCACCACATTTTAAAATCGGCGGCGAGCGACCAGAGTGGATAGGTAAAGGTGGCGGGACGGTTCTTCTCGACTTTAAAATGGGCAATCCATGCGAAGCCATAACCGGCCAGCGGGATTGCCAACAGCCACTGCCACCGTCCGCTGAATGCAGCGAACATGGCGATGGCGACGACCAGCGTCGTACCGGCATAGTGGAGGGCGCGCGTGCGCGGCCTTGAATGCTCGCGAAGGTAGAAAGGCCAAAATTCGGCGAAGCTTTGATGGGCGCGGGCCATGGCATCAGCCTAACCGGCCGTCCGCCATTGGTCGAGCGTATGTGGGCCTCCATCGAAGCTTGGTCGCCAAAGGTGTATTAGTTAGATAGAGCACGCGGCCGGATTCCTGGAGCTATTCGATGTTAAGCCTGACCGTATTTGCCGCTGCCGCGAGCGCCGCTACCCAGACTGCGCCAGCCACCGTGACGGCACCGGCCGTTCGCCCAATGGCCGGGCAAGCCGGGCGCGCCGCAAAGCCAATCAGCATGGGAAAGCAGCATTACCCCACCGTATGGCGGTTTACCGAGCCCGGCGTCGACGGCGGGCAAATCTGGCTCTGATCGGCCTGGCATCGGCCGCGCGCCAAGCGGTCAGATGAAACCTCCTTCATCCTCGCCCGTTCGTTTTCGCCAGGCCACTGCACGCGCAATATCGACCTGCCCGGCAGGACCCGGGACATAGATTGGATCCGCCTCAAGTATGAGCCGATCGCGCGCAGCATGCAGCGGCCCCTGGTTCGGGTGCAGGTCCGTTAGGCGCGGACGCCGGCCATGATCCGCAAGCTCAAGAGCGGCGAATATCGCCTCTATTCACTTAAGAAGGATCCGAAGACCGGAAAGCGCCGCAACCTCGGCATGTTCGACAGCCGTGCCGCAGCGGAGAAGCACGAGCGCGAGGTGCAATATTTCAAGCGGCAATAGCCGCGCTGAGAACTTCTGCGAACAAGGGCTCGTCCGGCGCGGCTACGCCGAAAATCTCCATCGACGAGCGCAGCTTGAGCGCATCGATCGGTCCGAGGATCGCCTCGGCGTTCTTGCTGCCGAGATGCGGCAGGATGGCCCGGCAGCAGTCACGCAGCCGTTCGCCCAGCAGCGGGTGCTGGAGGTAGGCGCGCGCTTCGTCGACGCCGCTTAGACCGTAGAATTTGGCCGTCGCGCTGCGGCCGAGATCGCGATGCTGTGGGAAAATAAACCACATCCAGTGGCTGCGCTTGCTGCCCGCCTGAAGCTCGGCGAGCGCCTGTTCGAACATGCCGGCCGCCTGGGCGGCGACAAACCGTTCCAGATTAAGTGGGTCGTCCAGGCCCTATTTTGCTTTCGTCCTGGTCGCGGACGAACTTGCGCTGGCCAGGCGCGCGCCGCTACCGATCCGGCGGCCGTGGACCCAGCTGACCCCCTGCCCCAAGGTCATGATCGGGGTGAAGCGGCCATGCTGCGCTGGCGTCATCACGTCATAGTTGGTGTCATCAAGCACATAGAAGCTACCGGCAGCCCGAGCCAGCAGCACCACGTGTGCGCCGCGGACGTTGTGGCGGCCGATACTGATATAGAGGTCCCTGGGGCTGAATCCTGCCGCCTTGAGCACCTGCATCTTGACGATGGCAATGTCTTCGCTGTCGCCGGTACCGCGACGCAGCGTCTCGCCGGCATTGGCCCAGAAGTCCGCTACCCCCATATTGTCGAGGTCATGTTGCCAGCGAACCCGTTGGTTGACCTCATGCTGGACCAGTTGGAGCTTTGCCACTGGGTCGAGACCGGCCGCGGCAGTCGCGAGGCTGATCACCAGAGGATCCTTGGCATCCGTCGATGCGACGCGCCGGAAGCGCGCGTCGTAGAAGGTTACGCCGGCGTTGAGGGCCACTGTGCCAAACACGTCGGGGCTGGTCGGCCCATTGATCAGCAGCGGGCGGCTGGATTTCTTCAGCGGCAGGCCCGATGTGTGGATGACGAGCGGTTGATATCTTTCAGACGTCGAGGGCGTGGCCGCGGCCTCGTTGTTTTCAGCCCAAGCGGGCGCCGCGGTCGCCAAACAGGCGCCGGCAATCGCCGTTCCAATCCACCGAATGCTCACGAGGCACCCCTCCCCGAATTTCAATGACATAAGGGTGACTCCATTTATCTGTTAACGGAAGAGGTTAACGCTTCACGTCCCAAATTAACCCGCAAAATGTGAAAACTGAGTAGCTTAGATGGTTAACTTCCGATAAGGGTCAGCAAAGAAAAAACCCCATTTCCGGGGTTCGTTGCGACAACGACTCGAAGTTTCGATTGTTCCGGGCGAAAGTGCATTTCGCCGCTCCGGTTAACTGCGTTAACGATGAGCCGATGGCTGGGGGAGGCTATCGCAACCGCCGCCGCGAATCACCGGATCCTGAGTCGCGTGCTGATTAGCGCTTCAGTGCTCTCACGGCAGCCAGGGTTTTGGCGACATGGTCCTTCCAGTCGAGGTCGGAGTGGACCATGACAATTCGTCCCTTCCGGTCGATGACATAGCTGGTCCGATCGGTCAGCTCGGGTTTCTGTTTCAGCACGACGTCATAGGCCTTGATGGTCGCAGGCGAGGCAGTCGCCACGGGGAATTTGCTGCGGCACGCCTCGGTCGAGAAACGCTTCAGCGTCTCCAAATCGTCGGCACTCATGCCGACCACGCGCGCACCGGCCTTGCGGAAGTCAGGCGTGGCGTCGGCAAAGGCCTTGGCCTCCAACGTGCAACCCTGGGTGAAAGCCTTGGGGAAGAAGTAAAGCACCAGCGGACCGTGGCGCAGCTGATCCTTGAGGTGCAGCGTGAACGGCCTGCCGCCGACCGCGCCAGTCGTTTGGAAATCCGGTGCCTGCGCGCCAACCGGCAGCGCCGCGCTTGAAGGCTGTGCGAAGGCAAGCATGGCCAGGGCGGGGGTCAGGCGACGCATCATGGCTCGACTCCTAAAGCAATTTGGCCGCAAGCTAGTCGCTAGAAGCCGTCGGGGAAAGCCGCGCGCTCCGGATGCCGCGGCGTGATCGTGCGGAAGAAGGCGAAGGCCGGCTTCATGTCCTCGGCATAATTGCCGGTCGGGCGGATGACAGGACCAAACGCGCCGCGCTTGGTCGGAAAATCGGGACCCGCCGCAACGATCGGCACGCCGGCCTTCAGCGCGATCTGATAGAAGCCGGTCTTCCAGTTGGTGGTGCGCGAACGGGTTCCTTCCGGCGCGACGACCAGGATGAAATCTTCATGGGCATCGAACTCAGCCACGACCTGACTGACCAGGTCCTGGGGTGCGCCGCGGTCGACGGGAATGCCGCCGAGCGCCCGCATGAAGCCCTCCATCGGCCATTTGAACAGGCTGTGCTTGCCGATGAAATGAACCTTGCGCCCCAAGGCCTGGACGGCGCCGAGGAACACCAGGAAATCCCAATTGCTGGTGTGCGAGGCGCCCATGATGACGAACTTGGGATCCGGCGGAAGCTGGCCCGATATCGTCCAACCGCCGCGCCGGAACCATTGCAGCAATAGCCAGCGGATAAACCGCTCGAGCCGGTTGAGGTGAGGCTCCCCCATGACGCTACGGCATGCAGGGCGCTTTCGCGCCTGTCCAGCGATGAAGGTGGTTAAGGAATTAGAGGACCGAGCCGAGGATCCAGATGGCGGACATGGCAATCACGACGAGCAGGAGCGAGAAGCCGAGTACGTAGCGGACGCCCTGGGCCTTCACGCCGGCGGTTGCTTCCGTCTCGTTCAAATGGACTTCGTCGCCTTGCCGTTCCATCGCCGACTCCTTGCGGTCGAAACGTGGGTGGTACCCAATGGTGCCACAGGCGACGCTAGAAAAACAGGGTTTGGTGGCTGGCCTAAATCGCGCTTTAGCGATCGTCAGAGGCCAGCCAGCCGGTCAAGATGTAGAGCAGCACGGTAACCGGGCCGGTCATTAGCGTGGCGAGGACGACACCGAGGCGGACGATGAGCACATCGACCTGAAGCCAGTCGGCTAGCCCTGAACACACGCCCATGACCTTGGCGCGGCTGTGGTTGATGACGAAGCGACCGTTCATTGGTCTTCTTCCTTGTTCACGTTGCGGTTCAGGCGATCGGCAGCGAGGTGGCGGCCGAGACGAACAGCAGTGACGTAATGAACGCGCCGGCAAGGCTGACAATGAGCTGGCGGCTGTCGACGAACGAGAAGGTCATTTCACTAACTCCCTTTTTGCTGAGCCCCTGATTGGGCCCGCAATCACTATTGCAGGGAGCGTGCCAATTGAAAATTATCCTTATATTTCAGTAGGCATGTCGTAAGATTTTCATAAATCGGTGGGAATATTCGCGATGCGTTGGTGATTTTTCCCAACTTATCGACCGATCAGCAACGCACCGTTGCGGTCGGGACCCATCGCCCTTAACTCAGCCTCGATGAGCCGCCCCGCCCAAGAGATTGAGAAGCCCAAGGGCGGCTTCCAGGTTCTGTGGCGCTTCCTGCCGATGCTGTGGCCCAGGGACGATGCCGAGCTGCGGCTGCGCGTCGTCGCGGCCTTGCTGTTGGTGTTGCTCGGCAAGGCGATCACCTTGGCCATGCCATTTGCCTACAAGGCGGTGGTCGATGCGATGAGCGGCGAGGCCGCGGCCTGGACCGCGGCGCTGATGCTGGTCATCGCCTATTCCGGGGCGCGGTTCGGCGGGGTGCTGGCCGACAACCTGCGCAATGCCCTGTTCGAAAAGGTCGGGCAGAATGCCGCGCGGCGGCTGTCGGCGCGGGTGTTCCGCCACGTCCACTCCCTAAGCCTTCGCTTCCACCTCGAGCGGCGCACCGGCAGCCTCACCAAGATCGTCGAGCGCGGGACCAAGAGCATCGACATGATGCTCTATTTCCTGCTGTTCAACATTGCCCCGACGGCGATCGAGCTCACTGCCATCTGCATCATCTTCTTCCTGAAATTTGGGGCCGGCCTAGTCGCCGCGACGATGGCGTTTGTTGCTCTGTACATCATCTTTACCCGCAAGGTGACCGACTGGCGCACCCATCTGCAGCGCGAGATGAATGAGGTCGACAACAGGGCGATCGGCCGCGCCGTCGACAGCCTTTTGAACTATGAAACGGTCAAATATTTCGGCGCCGAGGAGCGCGAGGCGCGGCGTTATGACGAGGCGGTCGCGACCTTCAGCCGTGCGGCCGTCCGCAACGAAGTCAGTCTCGCCTGGCTCAACATCGGCCAAAGCCTGATCACCAATTTGATGATGGCCGGCGCGATGGGCTTCACCGTCTGGGGCTGGAGCCGGGGCCGCTTTACGCCGGGCGACGTGGTGCTGGTCAATTCCTTGCTGATGCAGTTGTTCCGGCCGCTCGACATGCTCGGCTGGGTCTATCGCTCGATCCGCCAGGGGCTGATCGACATGGAGGCGATGTTCGATTTGACCGATACACCGGCAGAGGTGGTAGACGAGCCGAACGCGCCGGCGCTGGTGGCCGGCGACGGCCATGTCCGGTTCGAACAAGTGGCCTTCGGCTATGAGCCCGAGCGCATCATCCTCAAGGGAGTCACGCTCGACGTGCCGGCCGGGACCAGCCTGGCGGTGGTCGGACCGTCGGGCGCGGGCAAATCGACGCTCGCCCGGCTGCTCTACCGCTTCTACGACCCGACCGCGGGGCGGATCACCATCGACGGGCAGGACATTGCCCAAGTGCGGCAGGACAGCCTGCGCGCGGCGATCGGCATCGTCCCGCAGGACACGGTGCTGTTCAACGACACAATCGGTTACAACATCGGCTATGGCCGTGAAGGGGCAACAGAGGCGGAGGTCGAGGGCGCGGCCAGGGGCGCGGCGATCGACCATTTCATCGCTGCCTTGCCGCAAGGCTATGAGTCGATGGTCGGCGAGCGCGGTCTGAAGCTTTCGGGCGGCGAAAAGCAGCGGGTGGCGATTGCCCGCACCTTGCTGAAGGACCCGCCGATCCTGATCCTCGACGAGGCTACGTCGGCACTCGACAGCCGCACCGAGGAGGCAATCCAGTCGACGCTCAACGACGTCGCGCGGAACCGCACCACCATCGTCATCGCCCACCGCCTGTCGACCGTGGTCGGCGCCGACCAGATCGTCGTGCTCGACGCCGGCCGGGTGGCGGAACGCGGCACCCATGCCGAGCTGCTGGCCAAAGGCGGGCTCTACGCCGAGCTGTGGGCACGGCAGGCTGCCGAGCGGGAACTGGAGGAAGAGGCAGCGGGGTAGGGCGATATGTCGATTTTGATTGAACTGGCGATGTTGCTGGCTGCACCTCAGCCGCTACCGGCCGACGCTGCCGTAGTATTCAAAGAGGGTGGCCACTTGGTTCTCACCCGCCAGGGCGAACAGTGGAATTTCGAATATTTGGCGCTGCCCAAAGACGGTGAGACGACAAATGTCCCGGTCGAACCGGACAAATTGCATTTCGTCATGACCCGAAAGGACGGCGCGACCCTCTTGCAAGTCACCAACGGCTTCAAGAAGGGCTATCGCTACAAAGCCCTAATCGGCACTGAGGCGCAGCAGCAGCCGACGAGCACGTGCACGGTCATGCCAGGCCTTACATCGTTCGAGCATTGGCCCCATGAAATTGATGTGATGCTTTTGGTCGATTTCGAACCATCGGACGAGCTGGTGTGTCGCGATTAACGTCGAGCTGGGCCGCCGCGCTCCATTATCTTCAAAGCCGGCCGATCAGCCGCTCAACTCGCTGCAAGGAAATGTCGAGGAGCTGAAGTTCCGGGTGGGTGGCGACCAGGATCACATCATTGCTGAGCAAATTGCCGAGTTGCGTCAGTTCCGCGCGCAGCAACGCCAGTTCGGACCGCACGGATCCGTCCTCGTCGTGGCAGCTGCTTTCTGGAGCAGCTTGGGCATGCGGCCCGTTGGCCTTGTAGTCGGAGATGATGCGGTCGACCCGTTCCTGCGGGCTTGGCATCTTCAGCATCCAGTCGGCGACGTGGACATTGCCGGCGAAGGAAACACCGGCCTTCCGGCCCGCCTTCCAGACGATCCGGCCGCTGGCTTGCAGGCTCCCTCGCTTCAGGCGGACCTTGGTGCCCAGTTCGGGAAGGGCCGCGGACTCGATCAGCGCGCCTGACGGCGACATGTTGCGAACGTGCACGGGCGCGGACCCCGAATCCGAATAGAGCGTCGCGATCACGAACAGGTGAGTGCGAGGATGGACCCGGCCATGGTCGGCCGGCACGGATTGGGGTGCAGCGCTGTTCACGGGCCCAGTCATTGGCAGGCAAAAGTGAAAAGCTAGCTGCCAACCGATCCGAAACGGAGCCAATTGTCCGTGACGCAAGGTGACCTGGTCTAGGCGGCGCTTAGCCTCGGAGCGGGAGCTAGAGGAAGCGGCGGCCGGGAGCTAGCGGTGCAGCCCGCGCAGTACATTGCCTTCGGTCGAAAGATAGTTGCGCCGATAATTGAACCGCGGGCAGTCCGAGAAAATCAGCCAATAATATTTCATCTGCTCCGACCACCAATAGCCGGGGCAGTGGTCGGCCTGCACCTTGGGTTCGACGGTCACATCAGCGAGGTCGGTGTAGCCGTGCGGCGCCCGGTTCCAGCGCTTCATCGCCAGATAATGATCGCCAACGAGGTGCCGCCAACGTTCGTCGCGATCGATCAGCCAATGATTGAAGGCGGCGTCCGCCAGCTCAGGCCGGAGCGAGTTGGTCTTGTAGCCGACCTTGCCGGTGGACACGTCGATCCCTTCGGGAAGGACTCCAAACCGCGCCTGCAGCGTGGCCCAGCTTTCGGTGTAGGCTTCGCCGGTCCGGCGCTCGCCGCCCTGTGCCAGCAGACCGCCGTAGAAGGACGATAGCTCGTCCTGCTCCCAGTTGATGCGTTCACCAGTTTCGAAATCGACGTCTACGAACCACAGCCTGCCATCCAGCTCCGCCCGCTGATGCCCGAGGATCGCGGCGGTGCAGGCGCGATACATGGCGCGGCAATCGCGATCGCCGAGCAGTTGCCATCCGTCCCACAGATATTCGAAATAGCTGTCAACTGGCGGCCCGATCGAAGCCCGGCGACTTAGCCATTGGCCGGTCATGGCATCGATCCTGTCCGCCAGCAGCCCGATCTTCGATCGCCGATCGAACAGGGCAACAGCCGCCGTCTTGGCCGCGGCACGATAGCGATCATCGCCCACGGCGTTGGAGAGAAACCCCCATTCGGGAAGGAAGGTACCCACTTCCGCCGGATTGGTGGCCGGATCGCGAACCGCGCCGGTACGCAAGTTGACATAGCGATGGGGGATTCCCAGCGGCGATGCCTGGAACGCCGGCAGCAAGCGCTCCGTCAGGTCGCGTGCCTTGGCGAGCAGGACCGGTTCGCCGCAGGCATGCCAGGCGGAAAGCAGGCCGCCGACCAGTCGGATCGACGTCTCGAATACCGAGACTTCGCCATCCACGTCGAAATCGAGGTTGGTCTTGATCCAGTTCAGGCCGTCGGCGAACTCCGCATCGAGCTCCATCAGCCACAAGGTATCGAGCGCCTCGATCAGGCTAAGGCCGAGGTGATGATCCTTGAGGGGGAAACTTTTCGCCCCGCCGCTCACCGGCCTGATTTCGTCCTTGCCCCAGGCAAGTTCACGATACTTGCCCCAAGACCAGCGCATTTCGCGACGGACATCCTCGGCTAGTGCTCGCCATTCCGGTTTGGCCGCAGCAGCAAACTGCGGCGCGGCGAGCAAGGCGCCGCCTGCACCGAGAAATGCGCGGCGGCCGATCCTCACCTTGTCGCCTTCATGAATTGCCGCTCCTAGGTTGCCGCCGTGCTCCATCCCAACCTGGGAATAGCGATCGAGCGTTTGCCACTCAAATCGACGCGGCTGACGATCAGCTCGCGGCTTTCGATATATTGCAGCAGGCGGCGGGCGCGGCCGAGAGAGGCAGTGCCGTAGCTGGCGGCGATGGCTTCATCCGACGGGCAAGGCGCGCCGTCGCGCGCGGCGCGGGCGACCAGCAGGAAGGGGCCCAGCATATCGTCGGGCAGCGACCGCGCCGCCTCCAGTGCCGGCGCCCAGCTGTCGTCGGCCGCGTCGAAAATGCCGGCGCGGGCCATCGACAAGCGGCGGGTGAATTCGGCCAGGTCGAGCGGCGGGCGCGGAAGGCCGGCCATTCGGCAACGGACGGTGAAGTCCTGGAACAGGATCGAGCTGGACCGCGCCGCGCTGTCCGGGTCGTTGACGATGGCGCGGAGGACGTCGGCGATGATCTCAACCGCTTCCTCGTCGCTCTTGGCCGGTAGATGCTGAGTTACCGTCACGCTTGCTGCCATGGCTTGGAGAAGCGCTTCTGATGGCAAGGGAGGAGGCGGATACCGGATCAAGTCCGGCATGTCAGGTTGAGTGTCATCGCCGGGCGCGAACAACAGCTCCTGAAGATTGTCGGCAGGCGCATCCGGCAATGGCACCAGCTTGGGGCTCATCGAGCGGGCCTTGGTTTCGACCTCGCCGATCGCCACGGCGATAGGGCGGCGGGAGATCGCCGGGCCAAGCGCCAGGAACGTGCCGCGCGGAAGGTCGCGGATCGCCTCCGCCTGCCGCCGCTCCATACCGAGCAGGTCGGCGGCGCGGGCCATGTCGATATCGAGGAAAGTACGGCCCATCAGGAAATTGGACGCCTCCGCCGCGACATTCTTGGCCAGCTTGGCGAGGCGCTGGGTGGCAATTACCCCGGCAAGGCCGCGCTTCCGCCCGCGGCACATGAGGTTGGTCATGGCGGTGAGCGAGGCCCGGCGCACCTCCTCCGTCACTTCGCCGCCGCCCGCCGGCGCGAACAGCTGCGCCTCGTCGACCACCACCAGCGCCGGGTACCAATGGTCGCGCGGGGCATCGAACAGGGCCGACAGGAAAGCGGCGGCGCAGCGCATCTGCCCTTCCGCTTCCAGCCCTTCGAGGCTCAGCACGACTGACGCACGATGTTCGCGGATCCTTGCCGCAAGCCGGGCGATGTCGCGCTCGCTATGGTCGGCGGCCTCGATCGGCACATGGCCGTAGCGATCGGCCAGGGTAACGAAATCGCCTTCGGGATCGATCACCACCTGCTGCACCTGCCCGGCGCTCCGCTCGAGCAGGCGGCGGAGCAGGTGCGACTTGCCGCTGCCCGAATTGCCCTGGACGAGCAGGCGGGTCGCGAGAAGCTCTTCAAGGTCGATTGAGGTGGGATCGCCGGAGGGTCCGACGCCCATGTCCACGCGCACGGTCATTGCGATCGTCCATGGCAGGTACGGGAGTCGCCGCCAAGCTTGCTTGTCCGACCGAGCGCATCAATAGAAGGGCTGTGACCGACCTGCATCAGCTTCTCCACGACCGTTTCGGCTTTTCCCACTTCCGCGGCGTGCAGGAGGCGGTTGTCGAGCGCACGATCACTGGACTGCATACACTGGCGGTGATGCCGACCGGGGCGGGCAAATCACTTTGCTATCAGCTGCCGGCGCTCGCGCGGCATGGCACCGCCATCGTCATCTCGCCGCTGATCGCGCTGATGCAGGACCAGGTGCGCAGCGCCGAAAGTTTCGGCATTCACGCCGCTTCGCTGACCAGCGCCAGCGAGGACCCGCGCGCGATCCGGGATGCGCTGCGCGATGGCCGGCTCGACCTGCTCTATGTTGCGCCGGAGCGGGCGACGACGGACGGCTTCGCGCGCCTGCTCGAGGAAGTGGATATCGCCCTGTTCGCGATCGACGAGGCGCATTGCGTATCCGAATGGGGGCATGATTTCCGGCCCGATTACCGGCTGCTGCTGCCGCTGCTCGACCAGCATCGCGAGGTCCCTCGGCTGGCGCTGACCGCCACCGCCGACAAGCGCACCCGGGTCGACGTCCTGGTCCAGCTTGGCATTCCCGAGGACGGGCTGATCATCGCCGGCTTCGATCGACCCAACATCCGATATCATGTTCGCCATCGCGAGGGCGCGGCGAAGCAGGTCGGCGCCTTGATGAAAGCCGAGCCAGGCCCTGGCATTGTCTATGTGCCGAGCCGCACCGCCGCCGACAAGCTGGCCGTGCAGCTGGATGACCCTGCGCGACGCGTACTGCCCTATCACGCCGGCCTCGAGTCCCAAGTCCGTCAACGCAACCAGTCCGCTTTCGTCGCTAGTGAGGAAATGGTGATGGCCGCGACCATCGCCTTCGGCATGGGCATCGACAAGCCCGACGTCCGCTTCGTCGCCCATGCCGGCGTGCCCAAGTCGATCGAGGCCTATTACCAGGAGACCGGCCGCGCCGGGCGCGACGGGGACCCGGCGGAGGCCTGGCTGTTCTGGGGCGCGGAGGATTTCGCCCGCGCCCGGCGTCGGATCGAGACCGAAGTCGAACCCGGGCGGAGGCCGCAGGAGCGCGAGCGGCTGAACGCGCTCGCCGCCTTCGTCGAGGCGGCGACGTGCCGGCGGGCAATCCTGCTCCGCCATTTCGGCGAGGATCCGCCCGAGACATGCGGCAATTGCGACAATTGCCTCGAGCCGCCGGCGACGATCGACGTGACCACCGTTGCCCAAAAGCTGCTGAGCGCCGCCTTCCGCACCGAAATGCGCTTCGGGGTCGCCCATTTGTCGGCGGTGCTGGGCGGTGACGACAATGAGAAGGTCCGCCAGTTCGGCCACCACCGGTTGTCGGTATTCGGCATCATGGACGGCGAGGAGCTGGCGTTGGTGAAGCCGGTGTCGCGGTCATTGCTGGCCCGCGATGCCTTGCGCGCCGACGAATATGGCGGCCTCAGCTTCGGCCCCGGCGCCAAGCCGATCCTGAAAGGCGAAGAGCAATTGGTGATCGCCGTTCCGCTCAAGCGGACACGCCGGTCACGGGACAAGGCAGAGCATGCTTATGACTCGCTGTTCGAAGCCCTGCGCGGCTGGCGGCGGGATCGGGCGAAGGAGCAGGGCGTGCCGCCTTACGTCATCTTCCATGACTCGACGTTGCGCGAGGTCGCGGCGCGGAAGCCATCGTCGCTTGCAGCGCTTTCCGCGATTGAAGGGATCGGCGATACAAAGCTGGAACGCCACGGCGAGTCGCTGCTCGATGCGCTGGCCCGGGCGATGGAGATGGACAATGCACCGGCAGCTTGACGAGAGGACTTTGATAGCCGGGCAGATCGCGCCGGAAGACGTGCCCGCGCTGAAGGAACTGGGCGTGACCATGATCGTCAACAACCGGCCGGACGGCGAGGACATCGGCCAGCCGGAAGGCGACGAGATCGAGGCCGCGGCCAATGCGGCCGGGATCGACTATCGCCATGTCCCGATCGCGCGCGGCATGGGGCCGTCCGACGTCGAGGCGATGCGCGAGGCGATCCACGCGGCCGGCGAGGGCAAGCTGTTCGCCTTCTGCCGCTCGGGCAACCGCTCGGTGCTGTCCTGGGCGGTGGCAAAAAGCGAGGACGGCGTGCCGCGCGAGGAGCTCAACCGCATGGCCAGCGCAGCCGGTTTCGACCTGGGCCCGGTCGCCCACCTGATCCGCGACTAGCCGTCGGCTGCCAGGATCGCCGCGGCGTCGTCCAATTCCTCGTCGAGCACCATCAGGCGGACGCCGATCAACCCGCCGCCCCCGAAAAAGCTGTTGGCTTCAGCGTCGAAGATGACCGCGTCGATGCCCTCCGCGTCCAGGGCCAGCCGGGCGAGGTCCGCCTCCACCCGCGTGCCGTAGCGCGCCAGCTCGACCAGGCTCATGCAGCGGTGCCGCCGACCGTCAGGCCGTCGATCAACAGGGTCGGCTGGCCAACGCCGGCAGGCACGGACTGCCCGCCCTTGCCGCAGATGCCGACGCCTTCGTCCAGCGCCATGTCGTTGCCGATGCCCTTGACCCGGGTCAGCACGCTCGGCCCGTCACCGATCAGGGTCGCGCCCTTGATCGGCGCGCCGATCTTGCCGCCCTCGATGCGATAGGCCTCGGTGCAGGAGAAGACGAACTTGCCGCTGGTGATGTCGACCTGCCCGCCGCCGAAGCTCTTGGCGAAGATGCCGTCCTTGACCCGGGTGATGAGCTCCCTGGGATCGTCCCGGCCGCCGAGCATGAAGGTGTTGGTCATGCGCGGCATCGGCGCATGGGCGAAGCTTTCACGGCGGCCGTTGCCAGTCGGCTCCATCCCCATCAGCCGGGCATTGAGGCGGTCCTGCAGGTAACCTTTCAGGATGCCGTCCTCGATCAGCACCGTGCGGCCAGTCGGCGTGCCTTCGTCATCGATGCTGAGCGAACCGCGCCGCTGCTCGATCGCGCCTTCATCAACCACGGTGACACCAAGCGCGGCGACCCGTTCGCCGATCCGGCCCGAGAAGGCCGAAGTGCCCTTCCGGTTGAAATCGCCTTCCAGGCCATGGCCGACCGCCTCATGCAGCAGCACGCCGCACCAGCCGGGGCCGAGTACGACCGGCATCTCACCGGCGGGCGCGGGAACGCTGTCGAGATTGACCAGCGCCTGGGCCAGCGCCTCGTCGATCGCCCGGTTCCAGGTCGCGGGCTCGAACAGCTGATCGTAGAGGTAGCGGCCGCCGAGCCCAAAGCTGCCGGTCTCCCGCCGGTCGCCCTGCTTGGCGACGATCGACACGTTGAGGCGCACCAATGGACGGATGTCGGTGGCGACGAAGCCATCGGCGCGGACGATTTCGACCACCGACCAGCTGCCCGACAGGCTGACGCTGACCTGGGCGACACGCGGATCACGGGCGCGGGCGGCGGCGTCGATCGACTGGCACAGCTCGACCTTCCTGGCAAAGGGGATGACCGACAGAGGATCCTCGGCGCCGTACATCGCGCGGTTGGTGCGGCGCGGTGCGGAAGCCGGCTCGCCCTTGGCCGGATCGAGCAGCTTCAGGGTCTGCGCGGCGCGCTCAATCGCCTCGGCGCCGATCTCATTGGCGTGGGCGAAGGCGGTCATCTCGCCGGTCACGCCGCGCAGCCCGAAGCCGGAGGCAGTGTGAAAGTCGGCGGTCTTCAACCGGCCGTCGTCAAATCCGAATGCCTCGTTGACGCGGTGTTGCAGGTAAAGCTCGCCATCGTCATGCCGGGCGAGGTGCCTGGCTGCGAGCGCGGCGGCCTCGGCCGGGTCGAGGTTGCGGTAGAGAAGGTCGCACGGATTCACTTCGGCTGGTCGGCCGGGCCGCCCTCAAGGACGAAGCGGCGGTCGCAATAGCCGCATTCGACGAAGCCGACCTCGTCGTCGATCTGATAGTAGACGCGGGGGTGGCCGAGGGCGGAATCGACCTGGCCGGAGCCGTCGCAATAAACGCGGTGGCTCTTGGTGCGAAAAACTTCGGGAGGCGATTGCATGGGGATAGCCCCTAGCAACCACCTCCCGCCGCTTCAATAAGAGTGGGGTCTTATCGAGCGGTCAAAACGCTTAGTTATATTCGGCAGTCAGCTGGTAATCGGCCGTATAGAGGCCGTTCTGCTGGTCCGCGCGGATTTGGAAGCGCCCGCCCACGCCGACGACAAGGAAGCCGCTGTTGCCCGTAATGCGGGTGTCGGTCTGGACGTTGGCACCGGTATTGTCGAGGTGCAGGTCGCTGATGTCGATCTGGTCGCCGCCCGGTTCGACGACGACGTTACCCACCGGGGGCGTCAACGTCAGATCGACAGACCGACCGATGGTCGACGTGACGGTGAAAAGGCCGCGCCCACCCGGATTCAGCGCGACCAGCTGTACGCCGCCGGCGCCGTCCACGCTACGCGTGCCGTTTTCCGCACTGACCTCGACCCAACCGGCCGCGGAGCCGTCCACCAGGACAGTGCCGAAGTCGAGCGGCTCATCATTGTTCACCGACAGCGGCCGAAGCACCGTTCCGCGGGCCTGGCCCGTGTCGGACGCCGGAGGGATGACGACCTGCGCGTAAGCAGTGGACGCGAAGGTCACGGATGCGGCAAGCGCCGCGAGAGTTAGTTTCAAGCGCATATTCTTGGTTCCCCACACACATGGATTTGTGCGGAGGACATGATGCCGAATCGCGCCTCAACAGGCTTTCAATGCATGCGGTTTCCGGAAATTTACCCTTCCATTTTAACCCTTTGTTGGGTCTGGAGCAGGGAAGTCCGAGGGCAAGCGTGCCTTGGTTAATCGTAAATTGATGACGACCAGTAAGGTGAATGCTTCATTCGCCGCGCTGGCTATCGCACGAGCTTTTGCCTCGCTATGCGAATCGCCATGCCCGAACCGGCCATCCGCATCGACAGCCTGTGCAAGACCTATGAGGGCAAGGGCATTGCCCCCAAGCGCGCGCTCGACGAGGTCAGTTTCGACGTACCGCGCGGCGGGATTTTCGGCCTCTTAGGACCGAACGGAGCAGGCAAGTCGACCCTGATCAACATCCTGGCAGGGCTGGTGGTGAAATCGGGCGGCACGGCGGAAATCTGGGGCTTCGACATCGAAAAGCATCCGCGCAACGCCAAGCGTTCGATTGGCGTGGTGCCCCAGGAACTGCTGTTCGACCCCTTCTTCACCCCGCGCGAGGCGCTGGAGATCCAGGCCGGGCTTTATGGCGTGCCCAAGTCGGAGCGCATCACCGACGCGCTGCTCGCCGCCGTCCACCTGACCGACAAGGCCAACGCCTATGCCCGCACCCTGTCGGGCGGCATGAAGCGGCGTTTGCTGGTCGCCAAGGCGATGGTCCACTCGCCGCCGATCCTGGTGCTCGACGAGCCCACGGCAGGCGTCGACATCGAGCTTCGCCAG